>AGFT01010350.1_pt1 | contig 13015 bp, 10 predicted proteins | sample 305848 | NCBI WGS metagenome assembly AGFT01 (sample SAMN02954282, study PRJNA62043) | ant fungus garden metagenome | biome: terrestrial; feature: Atta colombica fungus garden; material: fungus garden; isolation source: Atta colombica fungus garden bottom | host: Atta colombica | place: Panama...
CCACGCCGTGGGAGGTGGCAATCATATCCACCGGCAGGTTGAAGCCGAGGATCTCGGTGATTTTCGGCGTCACCAGGCGGCTGAACGGCGTCAGGATGTTGGCGTAGTAGCGCTGGCACTGCTCGAACAGCTCGGTCTGGTCCACTTCGTCGTTAAACAGGCGCTCGTCGCAGTAGTGCTGGCCGAAGGCGTCGTTGCTGAACAGCACCGCGTCGCCGGTCATGTAGGTCATCATGCTGTCCGGCCAGTGGAGCATCGGCGTTTCAACGAAGATCAGCTGCTTGCCGTTGCCGATATCCAGCGCGTCGCCGGTTTTCACGGTGTGGAAGTTCCATTCAGGGTGGTGGTGATGGCCGTTGATGGAATCGATGGCGTTGGTGGTGCAGTAGATTGGCGTGTCCGGAATGTGGGACATCAGCTCGGTCAGCGCCCCGGCGTGGTCCTCTTCCGCATGGTTGATGATGATGTAGTCGATGTCGTTCAGGTCGATTTCACCGCGCAGGTTCTGCACGAACTCGCGGCTGAATTTGTGATCGACGGTATCGATCAGCACGTTTTTGCCTTCGCGAATGAGATAGCTGTTATAGCTGCTGCCGCGCAGCGTTTTGTATTCCGTCCCGTGGAAATCACGCACTTCCCAGTCGCGTTGACCAACCCAATGAATGTTATTTTTAACCAGAATAGACATAGCAACCTCAGCGTTAATATCGCGTGTTCAAAAAAGATGGGTTAGCTATATCAAGTTGCGTGCCAACTTTTATTTTATTGATTTTAAACGGGTTTAATTGTTATTATCCGAAGTGAGTAGTCATTATGACTATGTGTTTTATTGTCAACATGACATGATGCATTGTCAAAATGACAGCGAGGCGCAGATGAGCTTTTCCGTAGACGTGCTGGCGAAGATCGCCATTGAATTGCAAACCGGTATCGGCCACCCGGATCGTTTTCAGCGGCTGATCTCCACGCTGCGCCACGTGCTGGGCTGCGACGCCTCGGCGCTGCTGCGCTACGAGGGGCGGCAGTTTATTCCGCTGGCGATCGACGGGCTGGCGCAGGACGTGCTGGGGCGGCGCTTTACGCTCGAAGGCCACCCGCGCCTCGAGACCATCGCCCGCGCCGGAGACGTGGTGCGCTTCCCGGCGGACAGCTCGCTGCCCGACCCGTATGACGGCCTTATTCCCGGTCAGGAAAGCCTGAAGGTTCACGCCTGCATTGGCCTGCCGCTGTTTGCCGGACAAAACCTGATTGGCGCGCTGACGCTGGACGGCATGTCCCCTGACCAGTTCGACACCTTCAGCGACGAAGAGCTTCGGCTGATCGCCGCTCTGGCCTCCGGGGCGCTCAACAACGCGCTGCTGATTGAACAGCTGGAGAGCCAGAACATTCTGCCGGGCAGCCCGGCGGCGTTTGAGCAGGTCGCGCACACGGAGATGATCGGCCTGTCGCCGGGCATGGTGCAGCTTAAGAAAGAGATCGAGATTGTGGCGGCGTCCGATCTTAACGTGCTGATTTTCGGCGAAACCGGGACCGGGAAAGAGCTGGTGGCGAAAGCCATCCACGAGGCCTCGCCGCGGGCGGTGAACCCGCTGGTCTATCTTAACTGCGCCGCGCTGCCGGAAAGCGTGGCGGAGAGCGAGCTGTTCGGCCACGTGAAGGGGGCGTTTACCGGGGCCATCAGCAACCGCAGCGGCAAGTTTGAGATGGCGGACAACGGCACGCTGTTCCTCGATGAAATCGGCGAACTGTCCCTGTCGTTACAGGCCAAGCTGCTGCGCGTGCTGCAGTACGGCGATATTCAGCGCGTCGGCGACGACCGCAGCCTGCGCGTTGACGTGCGCGTGCTGGCGGCCACCAACCGCGACCTGCGCGAGGCGGTGCTGGCCGGGGCGTTTCGCGCCGATCTGTTCCATCGCCTGAGCGTATTCCCCCTCTCCGTGCCGCCGCTGCGAGAGCGCGGTGAAGACGTGGTGCTGCTGGCGGGGTATTTCTGCGAGCAGTGTCGGCTGAAAATGGGGCTGTCCCGCGTGGTGCTGAGCCCCGGCGCGCGAGCACACCTGCTGAGCTACGGCTGGCCGGGCAACGTGCGCGAGCTTGAGCACGCCATTCACCGCGCGGTGGTGCTGGCGCGGGCGACGCGTTCGGGCGACGAGGTGGTGATCCACGCCGGCCATTTTGCCCTGCATGATGAAGGCGTGACGGTCGTCACCCCTGAGGCGCCCGAGATTGCGCGCGAGAACCTGCGCGAGGCGACGGAAGCATTTCAACGCCAGAGAATTGGTCTGGCGCTTGAGCAAAACAACCGCAGCTGGGCGGCGTGCGCGCGGGCGCTGGAGATGGACGTCGCCAACCTGCACCGGCTGGCGAAGCGTCTGGGCCTTAAATAATGCCGGCCTGGTAGAAATCCTGCAGGTTAATGGCGCCGCACAGCCTGCCATTTTCGTCGACCACCGGCGCGGCGGTGATTTTACGCTTCATCAGCACCTCTTTGGCCTCGATGGCGCGGCTGTCGGCGTTTAGCGTCAGGCCGCCGTGGGTCATCGCTTTTGCAACCTCTGATTCCAGGCTGCCGCCGCCCACCAGCCAGCGGCGCAGGTCGCCGTCGGTAAAGACCCCCTTCACGAAGCTGTCGCTGTCGCACACGGCCACCAGCCCCAGCCCGGTGCGGCTCAGTTCTAGCATTGCGTCCATCACGCTGGTCTCAAGCTTGACCTGCGGGATGGCGTCGTCGGTGCGCATCAGGTGGTGCACCTTGTTGAGCAGGCGCGCGCCGAGCGCTCCCGCCGGATGCGAACGGGCAAAATCCTCTTCGTTGAAGCCGCGCGCCTGCATCACCGCCATCGCCAGCGCGTCGCCCATCATCAGCGTATTGACGGTGCTGGAGGTGGGCGCCAGGTGCATCGGGCAGGCCTCGCGCTCAACGGAGATATCCAGCACGGCCTTCGCGGCCAGCGCCAGCGGCGAGCGGGACTTACCGGTCATCGCCAGCAGGGCGACCGATTTTTCCTGCAGGCGCGGAATGATGAGATCCAATTCTTTCGCCGAACCGGAGTAGGAGATAAACAGCAGCACGTCGCGGCTTTCGATCATCCCCAGATCGCCGTGCAGCGCTTCGGCCGGATGAACGAAGAACGCTGGCGTGCCGGTGCTGGCAAGCGTGGCGGCAATCTTTTTGCCGATATGGCCGGATTTACCGATGCCCGCCACAATCACTTTACCCTCGCACTGGATAATGGTGTTTGCCGCGCGGACAAAATCCTCACCCAGGCGCTCGGGCAGGCGGCTCGCCTCCTGCAGCTCCAGCATCAGGGTTTGACGGCCTGCGTTTAACAGAAAATCTCTCATTTTTCTCTCCGGTTTCGATCGTCCTGTCCCCGGCTCAGCAGCGGGGGCGTTAATAGTAATGCATACCCTTCTGGCGATCATGGTTAAAGGTGAAAGATTTTGCTTACGGCCACATAACCGCTTCCTTGTGGTGTTGGGGATGCTTTACCATAATTGGCACTTATCGATTCGTTAAATGGATGTCACATGCTCAAGCGTCGTTATGCAGCGTTGTTACCCGCGCTGATTCTGCTTTCTGCCTGTAGTAGCAAACCGAAAACCGAAGCTGCCCAGCAAACGGCTGGCGCGCCCTCTGGGGGCTTTCTGCTGGAGCCGCAGCACAACGTGATGCAGATGGGCGGCGATTTCGCGAACAATCCGGCCGCCGAGCAGTTCATCGATAAGATGGTCAGCAAGCATGGCTTTGACCGCCAGCAGCTGCATGAAATTTTGTCCCAGGCGAAACGTCTGGACTACGTCCTGCGCCTGATGGACAGGCAGGCGCCGACGGCGCAGGTGCCAACCGGGCCAAACGGCGCATGGCTGCGCTATCGCAAGCAGTTTATTACCCCGGACAACGTGCAGAACGGCGTGGCGTTCTGGAATCAGTATGAAGATGCCCTGAACCGCGCGTGGCAGGTCTACGGCGTGCCGCCGGAAATCATCGTCGGCATTATCGGCGTGGAGACGCGCTGGGGCCGCGTGATGGGCAAAACCCGCATTCTCGACGCGCTGGCGACGCTGTCGTTTAACTATCCGCGCCGCGCTGAATACTTCTCGTCCGAGCTGGAAACCTTCCTGCTGATGGCGCGCGACGAGCAGGACGATCCGCTCGATCTGAAGGGCTCGTTTGCCGGCGCGATGGGCTACGGCCAGTTTATGCCGTCGTCCTATAAGCAATATGCCGTTGATTTCAATGGCGATGGTCACATCAACCTGTGGGACCCGGAGGATGCCATCGGCAGCGTCGCCAACTACTTTAAGGCGCACGGCTGGACCCCGGGCGGGCAGGTTGCGGTGCAGGCCAACGGCGAGGCGTTCGGGCTGGATAACGGGTTTAAAACCAAATACAGCGTTTCGCAGCTGACGGCGGCGGGCTTAACGCCAACGCAGCCGCTGGGCAACGTCGACCAGGTGAGCCTGCTGCGTCTGGACGTCGGGACCGGCTATCAGTACTGGTACGGAATGCCGAACTTCTACACCATTACCCGCTATAACCACAGCACCCACTACGCCATGGCGGTGTGGCAGCTTGGGCTCGCGGTGTCCCAGGCGCGCGTCCCGGCGGCGTCGCCGTTCAGCCAGTAAGTCGCTCCGACGTGCAGGCCGGGTAGGGGAACGCCGCCACCCGGCACTGTCGTGCGGCTGATGCTCTCTCCTGCGGGAGAGGGACATTTGCAGAAACATTTCGCCACACTCCCTTTCGCGTCGTCCGTTTACATCTGAGTCGCCACCGTTTATTGTTATGTTATAACATATTTAACGGTGTCGATATGCCAACGTCCCTCTTTTCCCTTTCCGCGCCGGTCCGGCTTTCGCTCACGCTGGCGCTTATCGTGTTGCTCGCGCTGGCCGTGCGCTGGGCGGTGCAGTTGCCATGATTGTGATGAACGAGCTGACGGCCGGTTACGAACATCAGGCCGTGACGCGTCCTCTTTCGGGCGTGATTGAACCCGGGAGCATGACCGCTATCGTCGGGGCCAACGGATGCGGCAAATCCACGCTGCTGAAAACGCTCGCCGGCTTTATTCCTCCCGTGAGCGGCAGCTTTCGCTGGCAGGGTAAACGCCCGGTTATCGGCTGGCTGGCGCAGCGTCATGCGCTGGAGACGCAGTTTCCCATTACCGTTCAGGACGCGGTGAGCATGGGGTGCTGGCCCCGGGTTTCGCTTTTGTCGGGCCTGCGCCGCGACGCGCGCCTGCGCGTGGCCCGCGCCCTCGAGCGCGTTGGGCTTGAGCAGATGGCGCAGGTGACGATCGACGCGCTTTCGGGCGGCCAGTTCCAGCGCATGCTTTTCGCGCGCGTGCTGGTACAGGAGGCCCCGCTCGTCATGCTGGACGAACCGTTTACCGGCGTGGATGAGGCGACCTGTAACGCGCTGATGGCGCTCATGCTTGAGATGTACATGCAGGGGCAGACGCTGCTTGCGGTCCTTCACGACAGCGAACGCGTATCGCGGCATTTCCCGCAGACCCTGCGGCTGGACGCCGATAGTCCGTGCTGGAAAACGGAACGGGTGAGGGTGGCATGATCTGGCATCTCTTTTTTGAGCCGTTTATCGATTACGGCTTTATGCGCCGCGCGCTGGTGGTGTGCCTGGCGCTGTCCGTCAGCACCACCGCGCTGGGCGTGTTTCTCCTGCTGCGGCGGATGAGCCTGATGGGCGATGCGCTCTCCCACGCCATTTTACCCGGCGTGGCGGCGGGGTACCTGCTAAGCGGCATGTCGCTGATGGCGATGAGCGTCGGCGGGTTCATTGCTGGTATTACCGTTGCGCTGGTGGCCGGGCTGGTTAGCCGCCGGACGCCGCTAAAAGAGGACGCCAGCTTTGCCGGTTTATACTTGGGATCGCTGGCGCTGGGGGTGACGCTGGTGTCGCTGCGCGGCTCGAACGTCGATCTGCTGCATCTTCTGTTTGGCTCTATTCTGGCCGTAGACAAAGACGCCGCGCTGTTTGTGACGGGCGTGTCTATTTTCACCGTCATCACGTTGGCCGTTTTCTACCGCGGGCTGGTGACCGAGGCGTTTGATACCGCCTGGCTACAGGTCAACGCCCGGTGGCTGCCTGGGGCGCTGCACGCGCTGTTTCTTGCGCTGCTGGTGCTTAACCTGGTCGCCGGTTTTCAGGTGCTGGGCACGCTGATGGCGGTGGGTCTGATGATGCTTCCCGCGGTGGCGGCGCGGTGCTGGGCGCGCACGTTGCCCGGCCTGCTCATGCTGGCGGGTATCAGCGGTATTTTTTGCGCGTGGCTGGGGCTGAGCCTCTCCTGGGCGGTGAGTTTACCCGCCGGGCCGTCCATCGTGCTTACCGCCAGCGCGCTGTTCCTTTTTTCCATTTTATTCGGCTCGCGGAGCAGGCTGGCTGGCAGCCTGCGCGCGCGTATTTAACGCAAGGGGAAATGATGAAACGTACTGGGTTAATGCTGGCGCTTGCGCTGGGGATGATATCGCACGGGGCGATGGCGAAAACGCTTAACGTGGTGTCCAGCTTTTCCATACTGGGCGACATCGCGCAGGAGGTGGGCGGTGAACATGTGAAAGTGGTCACGCTGGTGGGGCCGGATGGCGATCCGCACACGTTTGAGCCGTCGCCGAAGGACAGCGCCGCCCTGAGCAAGGCTGACGTGGTGGTGGTGAACGGTCTGGGGCTGGAAGGGTGGCTTGACCGCCTGGTTAAGGCCTCCGGCTTTAAGGGCCAGCTCGTGGTGGCGTCTGAAGGCGTCAAAACGCATACCCTCGAAGAAGACGGAAAAACCGTTACCGATCCTCACGCCTGGAACAGCGCGGCCAACGGGGCCATTTATGCACAAAACATTCTGCAGGGGCTGATAAAAGCCGATCCCGCAGATAAAGCCGCCCTTGAGGCCACCGGCAAGCCGTATATTGCCTCGCTGACCGGGCTGGATAGCTGGGCCAAAACGCGCTTCAGCCAGATCCCGCAGGAGAAGCGCAAGGTGCTGACCAGTCACGATGCTTTCGGCTATTTCAGCCGCGCGTATGATGTAACGTTTATGGCACCGCAGGGGCTATCCTCAGAGAGCGAGGCGAATGCGGCGCAGGTGGCTGAAATTATCAACCAGATTAAGGCCGACGGGGTGAAAACCTGGTTTATGGAAAACCAGCTCGATCCGCGCCTGGTAAAACAAATCGCCAGCGCGACGGGAGCGCAGCCGGGAGGTGAACTGTATCCGGAAGCGTTATCCGCGAAAGGCGGCGTGGCGGATACCTACGTGAAGGCGTTTCGCCACAACGTCACTGTCCTTGCGGACAGTATGAAATAGCCCTTTCCAGAGCCGGTGCGCGCGCATCGGCTTTTTTCTGAATCCCCCTCGTAAAACCGTAACCTCATCCCCATATCTCACCAGAAAGTGCTATCTTGTGCTGCACGTTTTTCCGAAGCCTGGAGCGAGAATGACTGACCATGAATTGATGCAGCTGAGCGAGGTCGTTGGGCTGGCGCTAAAGCAGCGTGGCGCGACCGTCACCACCGCGGAGTCCTGCACTGGCGGCTGGGTTGCCAAAGTAATCACGGATATCGCGGGCAGTTCCGCCTGGTTTGAACGCGGCTTTGTGACCTACAGTAACGAGGCTAAGGCGCAGATGATTGGCGTGCGCGAAGCCACGCTTGAGCAGCACGGCGCGGTCAGCGAACCGGTAGTGATCGAAATGGCGATTGGCGCCCTCAAAGAGGCGCGCGCGGACTATGCCATTTCCATTAGCGGCATCGCGGGGCCTGACGGCGGCAGCGACGTGAAGCCGGTTGGCACCGTCTGGTTTGGTTTCGCCACCGCAAAAGGGGAAGGGATTACCCGCCGCGAATGCTTTAGCGGCGATCGTGAAAGCGTGCGCCGGAAGGCAACGGAATATGCGTTGAAAACGCTCTGGCAACAATTTCTACAAAATACTTGATACTGTATGACTATACAGTATAATTGCACCAACAGAACAGAAATCCACGGTGAAGCGCAGCCGCTTCTCCCGGCATGACAGGAGTAATAATGGCTATCGACGAAAACAAACAGAAAGCGTTGGCGGCAGCACTGGGCCAGATCGAAAAGCAATTCGGTAAAGGCTCCATCATGCGCCTGGGTGAAGACCGTTCCATGGATGTGGAAACTATCTCCACCGGTTCGCTTTCTCTGGATATCGCTCTCGGCGCGGGCGGTTTACCGATGGGTCGTATCGTAGAAATCTACGGACCGGAATCCTCAGGTAAAACGACGCTGACGCTGCAGGTCGTTGCGGCGGCACAGCGCGAAGGTAAAACCTGTGCGTTTATCGATGCCGAGCACGCGCTTGACCCTGTCTATGCCCGTAAACTGGGCGTTGATATCGACAACCTGCTGTGTTCCCAGCCGGACACCGGCGAGCAGGCGCTGGAAATTTGTGACGCGCTGGCACGCTCCGGTGCGGTCGACGTGATCGTGGTCGACTCCGTTGCCGCGCTGACGCCAAAAGCGGAAATCGAAGGTGAAATCGGTGACTCTCACATGGGCCTCGCGGCACGTATGATGAGCCAGGCGATGCGTAAGCTGGCGGGTAACCTGAAGCAGTCCAACACGCTGCTGATCTTCATCAACCAGATCCGTATGAAAATCGGCGTGATGTTCGGTAACCCGGAAACCACTACCGGTGGTAACGCGCTGAAGTTCTATGCGTCTGTTCGTCTGGATATTCGCCGTATCGGTGCGGTGAAAGAGGGCGAAAACGTGGTGGGCAGCGAGACCCGCGTGAAGGTTGTGAAGAACAAAATCGCTGCGCCGTTCAAACAGGCTGAGTTCCAGATCCTCTACGGCGAAGGCATTAACTTCTACGGCGAGCTGGTTGACCTGGGCGTGAAAGAGAAGCTGATTGAAAAAGCGGGTGCCTGGTATAGCTACAACGGCGACAAGATCGGTCAGGGTAAAGCGAATGCGATTTCCTGGCTGAAAGACAACCCGGCTGCCGCAAAAGAGATTGAGAAGAAAGTACGCGAGCTTCTGTTGAGCAACCAGGACTCCAAACCGGATTTCGTGGTTGATGCTGCGGATGCTGAAGAAACAAACGAAGACTTTTAAGTCTCTCGTGTAAAGATGAAGGGCTGCTGATGCGGCCCTTTTTGCATTTCTGAATCTGTAGGTTTTTTATGAGTGAACCGACATCCCGTCGCCCCGCCTATGCCCGATTATTGGATCGCGCGGTACGCATTCTGGCGGTGCGCGACCACAGCGAGCAAGAGCTGCGGCGTAAGCTCTCGGCTCCCGTGATGAGCAAGAACGGACCGGAAGATATTGATGCCACGGCTGAAGATTACGATCGCGTCATTGCCTGGTGCTACGAGCAGCGCTACCTGGATGATGACCGCTTCGCCGGTCGGTTTCTGGCCAGCCGCGGCCGCAAAGGCTATGGCCCCGCCCGCATCCGCCAGGAGCTGAACCAGAAGGGCGTTGCCCGTGAGTCCATTGAAAAAGCAATGCGCGAATGCGAAATCGACTGGTGCGAGCTGGCGCGCGAGCAGGCGGTGCGTAAGTACGGTGAGCCGCTGGCGCGTGAATTTTCAGAAAAAGTCAAAATCCAGCGCTTTTTGCTCTATCGCGGCTTTCTCATGGAAGATATTCAGGATATCTGGCGTAATTTTACCGATTGAACGCATGCGGGATTTTACTTCCCTTTAAAGAAAACTTATCTTATTCCCACTTTTTCCAGTAGCTGGTCTGTCCAACTGTTTACAGATACAGGCTTGCTACGACATTTCGTTAGCTTGATTCCAGGATAATTATGAGCAAGAGCACCGCTGAGATCCGTCAGGCGTTTCTCGATTTTTTCCATAGTAAGGGACACCAGGTTGTTGCCAGCAGCTCCCTGGTACCGAATAACGACCCGACTTTACTGTTTACCAACGCCGGGATGAACCAGTTCAAGGATGTTTTCCTTGGTCTCGACAAGCGTAATTATTCCCGCGCCACAACCTCACAGCGTTGCGTGCGTGCGGGCGGTAAACATAACGATCTGGAAAACGTCGGCTACACCGCGCGTCACCATACTTTCTTCGAAATGCTGGGCAACTTCAGCTTCGGCGACTACTTCAAACACGATGCAATCCAGTACGCGTGGGAACTGCTGACCGGTGAAAACTGGTTCAACCTGCCGAAAGATCGCCTGTGGGTTACCGTCTATGAAACCGACGACGAAGCCTATGAGATCTGGGAAAAAGAAGTCGGCATTCCGCGCGAGCGTATTATCCGCATCGGCGATAATAAGGGCGCGCCGTATGCGTCTGACAACTTCTGGCAGATGGGCGATACCGGTCCGTGCGGCCCGTGCACCGAGATCTTCTACGATCACGGCGACCACATTTGGGGCGGCCCTCCAGGCAGCGCGGAAGAAGATGGCGATCGCTATATCGAGATCTGGAACATCGTCTTCATGCAGTTTAACCGTCAGGCCGACGGCACCATGGAGCCGCTGCCAAAACCGTCCGTCGATACCGGCATGGGTCTGGAACGTATTGCGGCGGTTCTGCAGCACGTTAACTCCAACTATGAAATCGACCTGTTCAGCACGCTGATCAAGGCCGTTGCCGACGTGACCGGTGCGACCGATCTAAGCAACAAATCGCTGCGCGTTATCGCCGACCACATTCGTTCCTGTGCATTCCTGATTGCCGACGGCGTGATCCCATCGAATGAAAACCGCGGCTACGTGCTGCGTCGTATCATTCGTCGCGCGATCCGTCACGGCAACATGCTGGGCGCGAAGGATACCTTCTTCTATAAGCTTGTTGCGCCGCTGATTGGCGTAATGGGCGCTGCCGGTGATGAGCTGAAACGCCAGCAGGCGCAGGTTGAGCAGGTTCTGAAAACCGAAGAAGAACAGTTTGCCCGTACGCTGGAGCGCGGACTGGCACTGCTGGACGAAGAGCTGGCGAAGCTCAAGGGCGACACGCTGGACGGCGAAACCGCGTTCCGTCTGTACGACACCTACGGCTTCCCGGTTGACCTGACGGCAGACGTTTGTCGCGAACGCGACATCAAAGTTGATGAAGCGGGCTTCGAAGCGGCGATGGAAGAGCAGCGCCGTCGCGCGCGCGAATCCAGCGGCTTTGGTGCCGACTACAACGCGATGATCCGCGTTGACGGCGCCTCTGAGTTTAAAGGCTATGACGCGCTGGAGCTGACCGGCAAAGTGACCGCTCTGTTTGTTGACGGTAAAGCCGTGGACAGCATCAGCGCGGGTCAGGATGCGGTGGTCATTCTGGACAAAACGCCATTCTACGCTGAATCCGGCGGTCAGGTTGGCGATAAAGGCGAGCTGAAAGGCAACGGCTTTAGCTTTGCGGTTACCGATACGCAGAAATATGGCCAGGCCATTGGCCACCTCGGCAAGCTGGCATCCGGCTCGCTGAAAGTGGGCGAGGGCGTTCAGGCTAACGTTGATGAAGCTCGCCGCGCGCGTATCCGTTTGAACCACTCTGCAACGCACCTGATGCACGCCGCGCTTCGCGACGTGCTGGGTACCCACGTTGCGCAGAAAGGTTCTCTGGTTAACGACAAAGTGCTGCGTTTCGACTTCTCGCACTTTGAGGCGATGAAACCGTCCGAAATCCGTGCGGTTGAAGACCTGGTGAACGCGCAGATCCGCCGCAACCTGCCAATCGAAACCCATGTTATGGATCTCGAGGACGCGAAGAAAAAAGGCGCGATGGCGCTGTTTGGCGAGAAGTATGACGAGCGCGTTCGCGTGCTGAGCATGGGTGATTTCTCCACCGAACTGTGTGGCGGTACTCACGCCTCCCGCACCGGTGATATCGGCCTGTTCCGCATCGTTTCCGAATCAGGAACGGCAGCGGGCGTGCGTCGTATCGAGGCGGTGACCGGTGAAGGCGCCATTGCCAGCCTGCACGCGCAGAGCGATCAGCTGCACGATATTGCACAGCTGCTGAAAGGCGATAGCCAGAACCTGGGCGAGAAAGTGCGCGTTGCGCTGGATCGCACTCGTCAGCTGGAAAAAGAGCTGCAGCAGCTGAAAGAACAGGCCGCGGCGCAGGAGAGCGCAAGCCTCTCCAGCAAAGCGGTAGAGATTAAAGGCGTCAAACTGCTGGTCAGCGACCTGGCTGGCGTTGAGCCTAAAATGCTTCGCACTATGGTCGACGATCTGAAGAACCAGTTAGGTTCGACGGTTATCGTACTGGCGACGGTGGCAGAAGGTAAGGTTTCTCTGATTGCGGGGGTCTCTAAGGATGTGACCGACCGTGTAAAAGCAGGGGAACTGATCGGTATGGTCGCCCAGCAGGTGGGTGGCAAAGGTGGCGGTCGTCCTGACATGGCGCAAGCCGGCGGTACGGATGCGGCGGCGCTTCCAGCAGCATTAGCCAGCGTTGAAAGCTGGGTAAGTGCGAAACTGTAATAACTAAAAAGCACAAACAGACGCCATAGCGGCAACGTTATGGCGTCTTGTTCACTGCGCTATCGATAACGATAAAGTCAGGTTGAGTTTGTGTATATCGGCTAAACTTACGTTTAACAGAATGTGATGCCGTGACTGCTTACACATTACGTGTTTGTCATCGCTTACTTTTTGGCGTTATATGATGGATAATGCCGGGATACAAGAGACCCGACTCTTTTAATCTTTCAAGGAGCAAAGAATGCTGATTCTGACTCGTCGAGTTGGTGAGACCCTCATGATTGGGGATGAGGTCACAGTGACAGTTTTAGGGGTAAAGGGTAACCAGGTTCGTATTGGTGTTAACGCCCCTAAAGAAGTATCTGTCCACCGTGAAGAGATCTACCAGCGTATCCAGGCTGAAAAATCCCAGCAGTCCAGTTACTGATATTGTCGCGTCTCGCTGTCGGGCGAGACGCAACTCTCTCCCATTTTTCTCTCTTAACGTTACCTTTCGATTTCAACCGCTCAAATTTTCATCTTTCTCGTTGCCTAAACACGCCTCTCATCATTTGAACGGCTTCACTAAAACGCGCTGTAAGCCGGT
>AGFT01077541.1_pt1 | contig 12846 bp, 13 predicted proteins | sample 305848 | NCBI WGS metagenome assembly AGFT01 (sample SAMN02954282, study PRJNA62043) | ant fungus garden metagenome | biome: terrestrial; feature: Atta colombica fungus garden; material: fungus garden; isolation source: Atta colombica fungus garden bottom | host: Atta colombica | place: Panama...
TACCATAACAGCACACCGTTTGACATTGAGGCAGTGCATGTTTGGTTTAGATGCTTTTCACCTAGCGCGGATACAGTTCGCATTTACCGTATCCTTTCACATTATTTTCCCGGCGATTACGATCGGCCTGGCGAGCTATCTCGCGGTGCTGGAGGGGCTGTGGCTTAAAACTAAGAACCCCGTCTGGCGTTCGCTTTATCACTTCTGGTCCAAAATCTTTGCCGTTAACTTCGGCATGGGCGTAGTGTCCGGGCTGGTGATGGCCTATCAGTTTGGCACCAACTGGAGCGGTTTTTCCCAGTTTGCGGGCAGTATTACCGGCCCGCTGCTGACCTACGAGGTGCTCACCGCCTTTTTCCTCGAGGCCGGGTTCCTCGGCGTGATGCTGTTCGGCTGGAATAAGGTTGGGCCGGGGCTGCACTTCTTTGCGACCTGCATGGTGGCGCTGGGCACCATTATCTCCACCTTCTGGATCCTCTCCTCGAACAGCTGGATGCAGACTCCGCAGGGATATGAAATCGTTAACGGGCAGGTTGTCCCGGTGGACTGGTTTGCCGTGGTCTTTAATCCCTCTTTCCCTTACCGCCTGCTGCATATGTCCATCGCCGCGTTTCTCAGCAGCGCGCTGTTTGTCGGCGCGTCGGCGGCGTGGCATCTGCTGCGCGGGAACAACACTCCGGCGATCCGCGCCATGTTCTCCATGGCGCTGTGGATGACGCTTATCGTTGCGCCGCTGCAGGCGCTGGTCGGAGACATGCACGGGCTGAATACCCTAAAGCATCAGCCGGCCAAAATTGCGGCAATTGAGGGGCACTGGGAAAATCCGCCGGGCGAACCGACTCCGCTGCTGCTGTTCGGCTGGCCGGATATGGAACAGGAGCGCACGCGCTACGGGCTGGAAATTCCCGCGCTCGGCAGCCTGATCCTGACCCACAGCCTGGACAAACAGGTTCCCGCACTTAAGGAGTTCCCGAAAGAGGATCGCCCCAACGCCACCATCGTTTTCTGGTCGTTTCGCATTATGGCGGGGCTGGGCATGCTGATGCTGGCGCTGGGCGTCGTCGCCGTGTGGCTGCGCTACAGAAAGCGCCTGTACTCTTCTCGCCCCTTCCTGTGGTTTGCGCTGCTGATGGGGCCGTCGGGGTTGACTGCAATTCTGGCCGGATGGATCACTACCGAGGTTGGCCGTCAGCCCTGGGTCGTTTACGGGCTTCAGCGCACCAAAGACGCGGTGTCCGCGCACGGGGATCTGCATATGAGCGTCAGCCTGCTGACCTTCTTCGTGGTGTATAGCGCCGTCTTTGGCGTGGGGTACATCTACATGGTACGGCTGATAAAAAAAGGCCCGCAGCCTCACGAAACCTTCGCCACCGAAGCCGACGGACGCCCCGCTCGCCCGCTTTCCGCCGTTACCACCCACGTTGAGGAGAAGCCGTAATGGGTATCGATCTTTCCATTATCTGGTTCGTGATTATCGTCTTTGCCACGCTGATGTATATCGTCATGGACGGCTTTGACCTGGGCATCGGCATACTGTTTCCCGCGATTCGGGACGCGGACGATCGCGACGTGATGGTCAACAGCGTCGCGCCGGTCTGGGACGGGAACGAAACCTGGCTGGTGCTGGGCGGCGCGGCGCTGTTTGGCGCATTTCCCCTCGCCTATGCGGTGATAATCGATGCGCTCACCGTTCCCCTGACCCTCATGCTGATCGGGCTTATTTTTCGCGGCGTGGCCTTTGAGTTTCGCTTCAAGGCAACCCCGGCGCACCGTCCCTTCTGGGACAAGGCCTTTATCGGCGGCTCGATTCTCGCCACCTTCACCCAGGGCGTGACCGTCGGCGCGGTGATCAACGGCTTTTCCGTCACCGGGCGCGCCTACAGCGGCGGACCGTTTGACTGGCTGACGCCGTTCACGCTGTTCTGCGGCGCGGGCCTGGTGGCTGCATATGCGCTGTTAGGAGCGACCTGGCTGGTGATGAAAAGCGAGAACAGCCTGCAGCAGCGAATGCGCCAGCTATCAAAAGCGCTGCTGGTCGTCCTGCTGGCGGTAATGGCGATAGTCAGCGTCTGGACGCCGCTGGCGCATCCGGCCATTGCCGCCCGCTGGTTTACGCTGCCCAACCTCTTCTTCCTGCTGCCCGTCCCGGTGCTGGTCGTCATTCTGAGCCTGTGCCAGTGGCGCAGCCTGGATAACCCGAATCGCCATAATTTGCCGTTTGTACTGACGCTCGGCCTGATCTTCCTCGGCTTCAGCGGCCTTGGGATCAGCATCTGGCCGCACATTATTCCCCCGGCCATAACGCTCTGGCAGGCGGCCGCCCCCGCGCAAAGCCAGGGCTTTATGCTGGTCGGCGCGCTGCTGATTATTCCCGTTATCCTGGTCTATACCTACTGGAGCTATTACGTTTTTCGCGGAAAAGTACGGCATGGGGAGGGGTATCACTGATGAAACAGCCTGTCTGGAAACGGCTAATGTGGCTGGCGATCATATGGGGCGGCAGCGTGCTGGCGCTGGCTGGCGTAAGTATGTTCTTCCGTATGCTGATGGCTGCGGCGGGCTTTAAGTCCCACTGATCCGGGTGCCGGGTGGCCACGCGCTGCCCGGCCTCTTCTCGCACATTCGGATAAACCCCATTAACAGCCGGGAGAGTATCGTTACACTGGTAAAAGATTCACGATATAAATAGTTTAAGAAGAAAAATGAAAAAGCTTGTTGCAGTCTCTTTATTCAGCCTGATCGTTGCGGGCTGCGTTAATCCGGGCAAAGCCTCCGTTCAGCCCGACCAGCTTCAGAACCACCGTTTTGTTCTGGAAAACGTAAACGGCAAAGCCGTAAAGGCCGCGTCAGCGCAGCCTGAAATCAGCTTTAGTGCAGAGCACGATTTGAGCCTGACTAAGAATATCGCCATCTCAGGCGCAATGTGTAACCGATTCACCGGACAGGGAAAATTGTCCGAGGGTGAGCTAAAGGTCAAAGACCTTGCCATGACCCGCAGGCTCTGCACGGAACCGCAGCTGAACGAACTCGATAACACCCTTAGCGAGATGTTGAGTAAGGGCGCGCAGGTCGATCTGACTGAAGATCAGCTCACGCTGGCAACCGCCGATCGGTCGCTGGTCTTTAAGCGCGCGGAGTAATCAGTAGTTTCCGCAGCTGCCCACGGCGAGCGACTGTTCACTGCAGCGTTTGCCGTTTGGCAGCGCGCACATGCCGGTTGAAGTACCGTCGAGCTGGCGCGCAACGGACAGCGAACCGCCAATCATGGCGCAGTTAGCCTGGCCTGAACTGGACATTGCCGCCTTCATTCCCGGCGACACGTGCGCCGCAGTAGCCTGCTGGACGGGCTCATTGCTGCATGCTGACAATAATAACGCGGCACATCCTACCCAAAACGCTGAACGCATGACCTCTCCCCCATAAAAAAAGTGCGAAACCTAAGCATCATAGGCATCACCCGCCGTGCCGTCGAGAGCGCAAGTGCGTATTTATGCGCTCCTGAAACAATTTCTCGCAATTTTTCTGCCAAAAGTTTGATCTACACATTGATGACGAGAATACCCAGGACACAAAAGCGAAAATCGGAAAAACCGAGCTTTGCTAGAATAGAGAGATAATATTCAGGGTCTGAGGACAAAATCAGGCCCCTCTTTTTGCGCAATGTAAGGGTGTCGTTCTATGCAAACTATCGACGGTAATGGTGCAGTCGCGTCAGTCGCGTTTCGTACCAGCGAAGTTATCGCCATCTACCCAATTACGCCAAGTTCAACCATGGCGGAACAGGCGGACGCCTGGGCCGGGAATGGGCTAAAAAACGTCTGGGGCGATGTCCCACGCGTGGTGGAGATGCAGTCTGAGGCGGGTGCAATCGCCACCGTTCACGGCGCGCTGCAGACCGGCGCGCTGTCGACGTCGTTTACCTCCTCGCAGGGATTGCTGCTGATGATCCCAACCCTCTACAAGCTGGCCGGGCAACTGACGCCGTTTGTTCTCCACGTCGCCGCGCGCACCGTGGCAACGCACGCGCTCTCCATTTTTGGCGATCACTCCGACGTCATGGCCGTACGCCAGACCGGCTGCGCGATGCTCTGCGCCAGCAGCGTGCAGGAAGCGCAGGATTTCGCGCTGATTTCGCATGTGGCGACTCTCAAAAGCCGCGTGCCGTTTATTCATTTCTTTGATGGTTTCCGCACCTCTCACGAGATCAACAAAATCGTCCCCCTGGCGGACGACACGATCCTGAACCTGCTCCCGCAAGCGGAGATCGACGCGCACCGCGCGCGGGCGTTGAACCCTGAACATCCTGTTATTCGCGGCACTTCCGCCAACCCGGACACCTATTTCCAGTCCCGCGAGGCCACCAACCCGTGGTACGACGCGGTTTACGCCCACGTTGAGCAGGCGATGGACGACTTTGCCGCCGCTACCGGGCGCGAATATAAGCCGTTTGAATATTACGGCCATCCGCAGGCGGAACGCGTCATCGTGCTGATGGGCTCGGCGATCGGCACCTGCGAAGAGGTGGTGGACGAACTGCTGACCCGCGGTGAAAAGGTGGGCGTGCTGAAGGTACGCCTCTATCGCCCGTTCTCGGCGAAGCATTTGCTCTCCGCGCTGCCGGAAACCGCGCGCACCGTTGCGGTTCTGGACCGCACCAAAGAGCCGGGCGCACACGCCGAGCCGCTCTATCTTGACGTGATGACCGCGCTTGCGGAAGCCTTCAACAGCGGCGAGCGCGAAACGCTGCCGCGCGTCATCGGCGGCCGCTACGGTTTGTCCTCCAAAGAGTTTGGCCCGGACTGCGTGCTCGCGGTGTTCAACGAGCTGAGCGAAGCAAAGCCGAAGCCGCGCTTCACGGTCGGTATTTACGATGATGTGACCAATCTCTCCCTGCCCCTGCCGGAAAATACCCTGCCCGCAACGGCAAAGCTGGAGGCGCTTTTCTACGGCCTGGGCAGCGACGGCAGCGTCTCGGCGACCAAGAACAACATCAAGATCATCGGTAATTCAACGCCGTGGTATGCCCAGGGCTACTTCGTCTATGACTCCAAAAAAGCGGGCGGATTGACCGTTTCCCACCTGCGCGTGAGCGAGCAGCCTATCCGCTCGGCGTATTTGATTTCGCAGGCCGATTTTGTCGGCTGCCACCAGCTGCAGTTTATCGATAAATACCAGATGGCGGAGCGCCTCAAGCCGGGCGGGATTTTCCTGATTAACACGCCGTACGGGGCGGACGAGGTCTGGAGCCGCCTGCCTCAGGAAGTGCAGGCCGTGCTGAATCAGAAAAAAGCGCGCCTGTTCGTGGTTAACGCCGCGAAGATTGCGCGCGAGTGCAGCCTGGGCGCGCGCATTAACACCGTCATGCAGATGGCATTCTTCCACCTGACCCACATTCTGCCGGGCGACAGCGCGCTGGTGGAGCTTCAGGGCGCGATCGCCAAAAGCTACAGCAGCAAAGGCCAGGAGCTGGTTGAGCGCAACTGGCAGGCGCTGGCGCTGGCCCGCGAATCGCTGTTCGAAGTGCCGCTCCAGCAGGTCAATGCCGCAAGCCCTAACCGCCCGCCGGTGGTCTCCGACGCGGCGCCGGACTTCGTGAAAACCGTGACCGCCGCGATGCTGGCCGGGCTGGGCGACGCCCTTCCCGTCTCCGCGCTGCCGCCGGACGGCACCTGGCCCGTGGGCACCACGCGCTGGGAAAAACGCAATATCGCCGAAGAGATCCCGATCTGGAAAGAGGAGCTGTGCACCCAGTGCAACCACTGCGTGGCGGCCTGCCCGCACTCGGCGATCCGCGCCAAGGTGGTCTCTCCAGACGAGATGGAAACCGCACCGGCCAGCCTGCACTCGCTGGACGTGAAGTCCCGCGACATGCGCGGCCAAAAATACGTTCTGCAGGTGGCACCGGAAGATTGCACCGGCTGTAACCTGTGCGTCGAGGTGTGCCCGGCGAAAGATCGTCAGAACCCGGAAATCAAAGCCATCAATATGATGTCGCGCCTGGAGCACGTTGAAGAAGAGAAGGTGAATTACGACTTCTTCCTCGGCCTGCCGGAAATCGACCGCAGCAAGCTCGAGCGCATCGATATTCGCACCTCGCAGCTGATCACCCCGCTGTTCGAGTACTCCGGCGCCTGCTCCGGCTGCGGCGAAACGCCGTACATCAAGCTGCTGACGCAGCTTTACGGCGACCGCATGCTCATCGCTAACGCCACCGGCTGTTCATCGATTTACGGCGGTAACCTGCCCTCCACGCCGTACACGACCGACGAAAACGGCCGCGGCCCGGCGTGGGCGAACTCGCTGTTCGAAGATAACGCTGAGTTTGGCCTGGGCTTCCGCCTGACCGTTGACCAGCACCGCGCGCGGGTGATGCGCCTGCTCGAGCAGTTCGCGGATAAGATCCCGGCAGAACTGAACGACGCGCTGCACGCGGACGCCACGCCGGAGGTTCGCCGTGCGCAGGTCGCCGAGCTGCGCGCTGCCCTTCAGGGCGTGGACGGCGCGGAACAGCTGCTGACCGACGCCGACGCGCTGGTGGAGAAATCCATCTGGCTGATTGGCGGCGACGGCTGGGCATACGATATCGGCTTTGGCGGGCTGGACCACGTGATGAGCCTGACCGAAAACGTCAACATTCTGGTGCTGGACACGCAGTGCTACTCCAACACCGGCGGCCAGGCGTCAAAAGCGACCCCGCTGGGCGCGGTGACCAAATTTGGCGAGCACGGTAAGCGCAAGGCACGTAAAGATCTCGGCGTCAGCATGATGATGTACGGGCATGTTTATGTTGCGCAGATCTCGCTGGGCGCGCAGCTGAATCAGACGGTGAAGGCCATTCAAGAAGCGGAAGCCTATCCGGGGCCGTCGCTGATCATCGCCTACAGCCCGTGCGAGGAGCATGGTTACGATCTGGCGCTCAGCCACGATCAGATGCGTCAGCTCACCGCAACCGGCTTCTGGCCGCTGTATCGCTTCGACCCTCGCCGCGCGGACGAAGGCAAGCTGCCGCTGGCGCTGGATTCGCGCCCACCTTCCGACGCGCTGGCAGAGACGCTAATGCAGGAACAGCGCTTCCGCCGCCTTAACGCGCAGCAGCCGGACGTGGCGGAACAGCTCTGGAAGGACGCGGCGGCCGATCTGCAAAAACGCTATGACTTCCTGGCGCAGATGGCCGGGAAAGCGGAAAAATCCCCAAGCGAATAATCGTCTATGCCCGGCCAGTCCGGGCATTTTTTCGCCAAAAAAAAGCCCGAAGTCTCAGTTTCGGGCTAATCCAAATTAATCATGAATACTGTTTAATTATAAAAACAATATTCATTTTTGTTATGGATGAAGAAATCTTAAAGGCATATAACGGGAAAGATATTACTCCTTTACGTAATTGTTGAATAATTTTAATTTCGTATATTTAAGCTCAAACCATTCATTGAAATTATCACTATTTCTAAATACGCAATTCCTTGAGGTTTTACTCAATCGGTAACAATTATATTTTATTGTTCTTCCGCGTGAGTGATTTAGCATGAGACAACTTTCCAGCCAGGAAAGTTCACTACGCAATTAAATAATAAAACTGCAAGGAATAACAAAATGCAAAGAAAAGTACTGGCACTGATGATCCCGGCTATTTTAATGGCTGGCGCAGCACACGCAGCGGAAATTTATAACAAAGATGGCAATAAGCTGGATCTGTATGGAAAAGTAGACGGGCTGCACTACTTCTCTGACAACTCCTCTGCCGACGGCGATCAAACCTACATGCGTATGGGCTTCAAAGGCGAAACCCAGATTAACGACATGATGACGGGCTACGCCCAGTGGGAATACAACATTCAGGCCAACAACACCGAAGGTTCTGATAACCAGTCCTGGACCCGTCTCGCCTTCGCAGGCGTGAAGGTAGGCGACTATGGCTCATTCGATTACGGTCGTAACTACGGCGTGCTGTACGACGTGGAAGGCTGGACCGATATGCTGCCAGAGTTCGGCGGCGACTCCTACAGCAAAGCCGATAACTTCATGACCAACCGCGCGAACGGCGTGGCGACCTACCGCAACACCGACTTCTACGGTCTGGTGCAGGGCCTGAACTTTGCCGTTCAGTATCAAGGCACTAACGAAGGTGGCAGCAATAACGAAGAAGGGTCTGCAAGCCGCAGTGCAAACACCTACGACCAGTATGGCGTAAGCACGGGCAACGACTATCGCTATGACAATGGCGACGGCTGGGGCATTTCCTCCACCTACGATTTCGGCATGGGCTTCAGCGCGGGCGCGGCCTACACCTCCTCTGACCGCACCAACGATCAGATCATCCACAGCACGGCGGGCGGCGATAAGGCCGATGCCTGGACTGCCGGCCTGAAATATGACGCCAATAATATCTATCTGGCGACCATGTATTCTGAAACCCGCAATATGACGCCATACGGCGACGGTGACGGCGTAGCAAACAAAACGCAAAACTTCGAAGTGACCGCGCAGTACCAGTTCGATTTCGGCCTGCGCCCTGCTATTTCCTACCTGCAGTCTAAAGGCAAAGATTTGGCAAACGGCCAGGGCGACCAGGATCTGGTTAAATATGCCGACGTTGGCGCAACCTACTATTTCAATAAAAACATGTCCACCTACGTGGATTATAAAATCAACCTGCTGGACGAAGATAAGCAGTTCTACAAAGACAACGGTATCAGCACCGATGACGTTGTAGCGCTGGGTCTGGTTTATCAGTTCTGATGCAAATAGCCCGCCTCCGTGCGGGCTATCTCTTTAGTTAGCGGGAACAGTATGCATTCCCTTTGTTACAGCTTGCCTGGTTTAACGCTTCTGTAAGATGATAGGCCTTCTGCCATCGCTGTAAGAGGCTCACGTCATGGTGCATCATCCCGTAAAATCTTCACGAATTGCCTCGATCGGCTACGATGAACCCAGCGCTACCCTGGAAATCCGCTTCCGCGACCGCACGCTTATCCAATATCAGCACGTTCCGGCGCGAATTTTTTCTGATTTTTTGCGCGTGGTGTCAAAAGGTCGCTTTTACGATGGGGTTGTTAAGGGAAAGTTTAAGGAAAACATATTACAGTGACAGCAGTCCCTCATTTGATAAGGATGTCCGTGTGTTTATCCGTTTATCACTGGTCCTGCTGGCACTGTTAAGCTGCGTATGGATTGCGCTAATCTTTGATTTCGGCGGTATAGTGCAACATCTCGGCGACCTGCTAAACGCTCTGGATGCTGACTAATTCACGTCCTTTTTCCGGAATGAGAGATAGCCCAGAACGCCACTGCTGGCGCCGTCCATAGGATGATTAACGCCGTCGGTGACCGTCACTTCTGCAAAATCAAACGGTGAAACATTTTCAAAGCACGCGACGTTCACGCCGTACTGATCGGGATTCGATCGCCGCTGGTGAAACGTATATATTCCGCAGACCGAGCAGAAGAAATGGCGCGCGGTTTTGGTGTTAAAACGATACTCCGTGAGTTTATCTTCACCCTGCGTGACCGTAATTCCCGTTAAGGGCGCCGAAACGGCAATCGCCCCTCGCATCCGACAATAAGAACAGTTACATCGACGCGCGGTATTAAACCCGTCGGTCAGTTCCACCGTGAAGGTTACCGCCCCACAGTGGCACTGCGCATTGCGCTTTTCTGCCATCGTTATACCCCTTTTCTTACCAGTTCAGCGGCCTTGAGAAATACCTCGTCTTCGACGCCATCGCCCTTTTGCCTGCCGAGCCTGACCAGCTCCGCCACGATACTCTCACAGCTGATGGGCCTTTGCGCCGAAACGAGTCCAATGACCGCGGCACCAATTGCCAGCCCAACTAATCCCGTTTGTTCATCTTTGTTCTTCATGCGAAAGCTCCCTGATATCCAACAAAAGAGTAGCAGGAGTAACGTAAAATGCCTGTGTCATCTCCGCTATACCCTGCATTCAATGAGGAATTATTGGCTGAATGACTTTCAGCAGATGGAGGCGCTCCTTTACTCATTCGGCTGCACGCTTTTATGGGCAACACTTTCCCGCGACAGTCGCCAGAAATCGTGACCGGCTGGATATTGATATAAACGCAGGGAGAATTTTTCAGCGATAGCGGTTATATACTCAAAAATAGCCGACTGGGTATTTTCATAGTCCATCCACAGCGTTGACGAGGTGAAGCAGTAAATTTCCAGCGGAATGCCGGACGCCGACGGCTTCAGCGTCCGCACCACAATATACATATCCTTAATGACGTCCGGCCTCTCGGCCAAGTAAGCCATCATGTAGTGGCGAAACAGCGTTAAGTTTGTCAGCCCGTTATCAACAAACCAGCTGTCCGGGATCCCCAGCGGATCGCGCCCATCGACCAGCTTTGCCAGCGGTTCGCTCACGCCGCGGATGGCGAGCATGGGCGCCAGAATCTCCTGCGTGAGAAACGTGACGGAGTGCTGATCGATGGTTGTGCTGCGCATAATCCGGCGCGCGCCGGACGAAAACATCGCCTGCCAGTTGGTATAGGTTTCAGTGAGGAAGTTTTTGGTTGGAATGCGCGAGATCGTATTATCCCAGTTGCGTATCGTAATCGTGTGCAACGCAATGTCGGTCACTTCTCCGCTCAGGCCTCTGTCCGGCATCTCAATCCAGTCCCCCAGCTGAAGCACGTCGTTCGATGAAAGCTGCACGTTGGCGACCAGCGAAAGCAGCGTGTGCTGGAAAACCAGCATCAGCACCGCCGCCACCGCGCCGAGGCTGGAGATAATGATGGCGGGTGATTTATTCGACATCACGGCGATAATCATGATCGCCGCGATAATATGCACCAGAATTTTCCCTATCTGGATATAGCCTTTGATCGAGTGATTTTTTCTTTTGGTTTTGCGTAAATAGGAGCTATTTACGATGTCCAGCATTTCATTAAAGAAGACGGACAGAAAAACAAAGAACAATATCCCGCAGATGGTATTTATCGCCGTGACCAGCGAGGCTGGCATATTCGGCATGAACTGCAGAACGTAATAAACAATAATAACCGGAACGAAGTTGGAGAGCTTTTCAGCTATCCGGCGATCCTTCTCCAGCGGCACGTCCTGCTTATGGCTCGCAAAGAACACTCTTCTCACGACTTTAATCAGCAGAAATTTGCACATAATATGGGCAAAGAATCCGGAGATAATCAGCAGTATAATGTTGAAACCAATCGCCAGCGCGGGGTTGCCTTCAATAAAGGTTAATAAATAGTCCAGATACGCCATCGTCCCTCACCTGCGTTGCCTGTCGATTTGAACAATCGATAATCAGACATTTATTATACAAAAATTTAACTCATTCGCATCATGGCATGACGCGGTTAAGCACGTATACACCCCTGGCATCCGCCACGGCCCACATCGCGCAACAACGGTATGTAGGATTAAGCTAAAAACGTGCTGGTATTCGTCGCTGCAATCCGTACCATAATGCGAAGTTGGCGCCCTGGTGGCCGTTTGCGCCCTGCGGGTGCCCCATTTGAGATTTGAGTAAATTATAAATGTCGCAAAATCAAGAGATTACAAAGAAAGATCAGTACAACCTGAACAAGCTGCAAAAGCGACTGCGCCGGAACGTTGGCGAAGCCATTGCAGACTTCAACATGATTGAAGAAGGCGACCGCATCATGGTTTGCCTGTCAGGGGGTAAGGATAGCTACACGATGCTGGAGATCCTGCGCAATCTTCAGCAAAGCGCACCGGTGAAATTTTCCCTGGTGGCGGTCAACCTTGACCAGAAACAGCCGGGCTTCCCGGAGCATATTCTGCCGGAGTATCTCGAGACGCTGGGCGTTGAGTATAAAATTGTCGAAGAAAATACCTACGGCATCGTTAAAGAGAAGATCCCCGAAGGGAAAACGACCTGCTCTCTCTGCTCTCGCCTGCGCCGCGGCATTCTGTACCGCACCGCGACAGAGCTGGGCGCCACCAAAATTGCCCTCGGCCACCACCGCGACGATATTCTGCAAACGCTGTTCCTGAATATGTTCTACGGCGGAAAAATGAAGGGTATGCCGCCGAAGCTGATGAGCGACGACGGAAAGCACATCGTTATTCGCCCGCTCGCCTACTGCCGCGAGAAAGACATTGAGCGCTTCTCTCAGGCGAAAGGCTTCCCGATCATTCCATGTAACCTCTGCGGCTCGCAGCCGAACCTGCAGCGTCAGGTGATCGGCGATATGCTGCGCGACTGGGACAAGCGCTATCCGGGCCGCATTGAGACCATGTTCAGCGCGATGCAGAACGTGGTCCCTTCGCACCTCGCGGACATCGAGCTGTTTGATTTCAAAGGCATTAATCACGATTCAGACGTGGTGCACGGCGGTGATTTAGCGTTCGACCGCGAAGAGATCCCGATGCAGCCTGCGGGCTGGCAGCCGGAAGAAGATGACGCGCAGTTCGACGAACTGCGTTTGAACGTTGTCGAAGTGAAGTAAAAAATCAGGCGTCTCAGAAACGGTTTCTGAGACGCTTTTAACGCTTACTTCAGCAGGCGAACACGGCAGGTCTTCCCTTTGATTTTCCCGCCCTGCAGCTGCTTCCAGGCCTTGTGTGCAACAGGCTGGCGAACCGCCACGTAAACGTGAGCCGGATGTACCGCAATCTTTCCGATATCAGCCCCGTCTAAACCGATGTCTCCCGTTAACGCACCCAGCACATCGCCCGGGCGCATCTTGGCCTTTTTGCCGCCGTCGATGCAAAGCGTCGCCATTTCGGCTTCCAGCGGAACAAGGCTAACCCCGGCTGGGGCGCTGACCCAGTTCAGCTTGAGCTGCAGCATTTCAGAAAGAATGTTGGCACGCTGCGCTTCTTCCGGGGCGCAGAAGCTGATCG
>AGFT01012046.1_pt1 | contig 12370 bp, 9 predicted proteins | sample 305848 | NCBI WGS metagenome assembly AGFT01 (sample SAMN02954282, study PRJNA62043) | ant fungus garden metagenome | biome: terrestrial; feature: Atta colombica fungus garden; material: fungus garden; isolation source: Atta colombica fungus garden bottom | host: Atta colombica | place: Panama...
CGTGACCACACTCTGTTTGCTAAAGCAGACGGTAAAGTGAAATTTGAAGTTAAAGGCCCGAACAACCGTAAATACATCAGCATCGTTGCTGAGTAAGGTTTTCTCGGTCCGGTAACGGATTAAAGCCCCGCAACGTGTTGCGGGGCTTTTTACATTGGAAACCCGGAAAAATTTCTGTAGGGAAATCGGGCATGAAGCAGCAGGCCGGCATTGGTATTCTTTTGGCGCTCACCACCGCAATGTGCTGGGGTGCACTGCCAATCGCAATGAAGCAGGTACTGGAAGTGATGGAACCCCCTACGGTGGTGTTTTATCGCTTTCTGATGGCAACCATTGGCCTGGGCGCGATTCTCGCCGTTAAGCGCAAGCTGCCGCCGCTACGTATTTTTCGTAAGCCGCGCTGGCTGATTCTGTTGGCTATTGCGACAGGCGGCCTGTTTGGCAACTTCATCCTGTTCAGCTCTTCGCTGCAGTATCTTAGCCCTACGGCGTCTCAGGTGATTGGTCAGCTTTCTCCGGTCGGTATGATGGTTGCGAGCGTCTTTATCCTTAAGGAGAAGATGCGCGGAACGCAGATTATCGGAGCAAGCATGCTTCTCTGCGGCCTGGTGATGTTTTTCAATACCAGCCTGGTTGAGATTTTTACCCGCCTGACGGATTACACCTGGGGCGTGATTTTCGGTGTGGGTGCAGCAACGGTCTGGGTGAGCTACGGCGTCGCGCAAAAGGTGTTATTGCGTCGTCTGGCCTCACAGCAGATCCTCTTTTTGCTGTACACTTTGTGTACGATAGCATTACTGCCGTTAGCGAAGCCGGGGGTGATTACCCAGCTCAGCAACTGGCAGCTGGCGTGCCTCATATTTTGTGGCTTAAACACGCTGGTCGGCTATGGCGCGCTGGCCGAAGCAATGGCGCGCTGGCAGGCAGCACAGGTGAGCGCGTTAATTACGCTCACTCCGCTGTTTACGCTGTTATTTTCAGATTTGTTATCAATGGCCTGGCCCGATGTCTTCGTCAGACCGATGCTCAACCTGTTGGGCTATCTCGGTGCGTTTGTCGTGGTTGCGGGCGCGATGTATTCCGCCATTGGTCATCGTCTTTGGGGGCGTTGGCGCAAAAATGAAGCGGTTGTAGTGGTCCCCCGCTCAGGCGAATGATTTACGGAGAGTAAAATGAAGTTTGTTGATGAAGCTACGATTCTGGTCGTAGCAGGTGATGGTGGTAACGGTTGTGTCAGTTTCCGCCGTGAAAAATATATTCCTCGTGGCGGCCCTGACGGCGGCGACGGTGGGGACGGTGGCGACGTGTGGCTGGAGGCGGATGAAAACCTCAACACGCTGATCGACTACCGCTTCGAAAAATCGTTCCGCGCCGAGCGTGGCCAGAACGGTCAGAGCCGTGACTGTACCGGCAAGCGCGGTAAAGACGTGACCATTAAGGTGCCGGTTGGTACGCGCGTAATCGATCAGGGTACGGGCGAAACCATGGGCGACATGACCAAACACGGTCAGCGTCTGATGGTGGCAAAGGGCGGCTGGCACGGTCTGGGTAACAGCCGTTTCAAATCTTCCGTCAACCGTACGCCGCGTCAGAAAACGATGGGCACCCCGGGCGATAAGCGCGACCTGCAGCTGGAGCTGATGCTGCTGGCAGATGTAGGTATGCTCGGCATGCCTAATGCCGGTAAATCTACGTTCATCCGCGCCGTCTCTGCGGCGAAGCCAAAAGTGGCGGACTATCCGTTTACTACGCTGGTGCCAAGCCTGGGCGTGGTCCGTATGGATAACGAGAAGAGCTTCGTGGTTGCCGATATTCCGGGCCTGATTGAAGGCGCTGCGGAAGGTGCCGGTCTGGGGATCCGCTTCCTGAAACACCTTGAGCGCTGCCGCGTGCTGCTGCACCTCATTGATATCGATCCTATCGACGGTTCCGATCCGGTGGAAAACGCGCGCATCATCATCGGCGAACTGGAAAAATACAGCGAAAAACTGGCAAACAAACCTCGCTGGCTGGTCTTCAATAAGATCGACCTGATGGACAAAGCGGAAGCTGAAGCGAAAGCCAAAGCGATTGCTGAAGCGATGGGTTGGGAAGATAAATACTACCTGATCTCCGCGGCCAGCCAGGTTGGCGTAAAAGATCTCTGCTGGGACGTGATGACCTTCATCATCGAGAACCCAATTGTTCAGGCAGAAGAGGCGAAGCAGCCTGAAAAAGTCGAATTTATGTGGGATGACTACCACCGCCAGCAGCTTGAAGAGCTGGAAGCGGAAGAAGAAGACGACGACTGGGACGATGATTGGGATGAAGACGACGAAGAAGGCGTCGAGTTCATTTACAAGCATTAAGAGCCTGACCAACGGCCTGCCTGAAGAATCACTCAGGCAGGCCGTTTTTTTTGGTGACTGATTTTTCTATTATCCTGTAATTGCACACCTTATTACCCCGCGCGACCGCACAGTTAATCCATTATAGTAGAATACTATTGATGAATTCCGAAAATAATATGTTCGGCTAGGTCCAATAACCTTAAGAATGTAATATAGAGAAATTGGACTGGTTTTTTTTAGCTGGATGCTTGTATGTTGTATGCTCTCATGATGGCTCTGTCATTTATCGTAATGACTGCCGGACTCGTTCTCTATAGGTATAAAGCGAAGCAAACTAAAATATTGATGGCGTGCATGATCATTACGTCCCTTTTCTGTTTGTTACTTAATGTGTTTTGGTTGTGCTGTTATTACTTTACCGGCGAGGGATTGAATTGGGCGGTAGTATATACGCTTACGAGTTCATTAGCCGGTGCCGGTATTCGTGCCTTTATCCTGCCGGGTTTAATTATCCTTATTACACTGTCATTGGTGGTTTTTGTCGGTGTGAAATTAACGTTTCAAGCGTCTACGCCCTATCGTCGCCATCAAGTTCATTCCATTTTCTCAATATGTATTCTAATCATTGCTGTCATAATATCACCCGTGTGGACACAGTATCAAAAATCGATGCTGCCAGAGAAGAATGAGAGCGGTAAGGATTTTTACCAATATTTTATTAAGCCGAAGCCCACGATCGATAACCCACAATATAACCTGGTTTATATTTATGGAGAAAGCCTTGAAAGAACCTATTTTGACGACGCCCATTTCCCGGGGTTAACCCGGGAATTAGGTGCTTATCAGCAAAACGCGCTGGATTTTGCGAAGACAGAACAGTATGCCGGTATGGATTTCACGATCGCAGGGATAGTCTCCTCCCAGTGCGGTTTGCCGCTCTTAATTCCCTCTTTTTTTGGCGGCAGCGATGCTGCAACAAGCGACTTCTTTGCGGGGCAAATCTGTTTAAGTGACATCCTTAAAAATTCTGGCTATGAGAATTATTTCTATCAAGGCGCAGAGTTGCGATTTGCGAATAAAGATGCGTTCTTTAACGCTCACGGTATTGATCATATTTACGGTTTGTCAGAATCAAAATACAAAAATGATTTGAGTCGTCAGAACGAATGGGGACTTTATGATGATACTGTCCTTGAAGAGTCATGGAAAAAGTTCGTCGAACTTTCAAAGGCGGGTAAACGTTTTTCGCTATTTACATTGACTCTGGATACTCATCCTCCGCACGGTTATATTCCAAAAGAGTGTAAATCGAATGCCTATACTATAGATGGAAAATCCGTCGATGCCTTAAGTGCCGTCCAGTGCAGCCAAGGCGAAATTGCTCGCTTTGTGAAAAAAATCATTGAATCTGAGTGGTCCAAAAACACTATCGTGGTTGTATCATCCGATCATTTAGCGATGGAAAATACCGGTGTCGCGATTGATTACCTAAAGAAATACGAGCGCCATGGATTGTTTTTCATAATAAAAGACGGTGTGCCGGCTTCCATTATTAATAAAAAAGAAATCCTATGGATAATGGTGCAACGGTACTGGAGATGCTGGGCGGCGGAAATAATATCGGTTTAGGCCGTAGCTCCCTCAGCCGAACCTCCCTCAGTGAGCGATTCGCAAATTTTGCCAGGAAAATTATTGCATGGTCACCCGAGGTCCAGACGCTATGGGGGATTCCTGCACAAATAAATGACTATGACATTAATACTCTCGAGCAAACGCTCACTTTTTCCGGTCGGAAATATCCATTGCCGTTGCTCGTGGGCTTCGAAGATGAAAAGCCCAAGCCGGTGACTGACCGAAGAGGAGGAGCTCCCCTACGCTTTAAGCTGGCCAGGCTTAAATCGACTTCCCATTTTCTCTGGGTCGATCGTTGCTTCCAGATGGCGAACGTTTGGGCTTCTCAGGATACAAATCTGGTGCTGTCGCAGGACTGGTGCCTTGCCGAAGGAAATTTATCAGGGCCGGTATCATTGGTCAAAATTACAGATACTCAATGGCATGGCACCCTCTCTAAAGAGGTAAAGGATATTTCTGAGGATGAGCAAGCCAAAGCGGTGGCTGACAAGACAAGACGCCTACTTTCCCGTCGCAACAGGGAGATTCGTTATCCTTCAGATACCGTTCTCTTTAATCTGGATGGAATGCCTGAGGGCATGAAGGATATCTCAGGTTTAGGAAGCCGTGAGTTTTGGGGAAGCTGGTCTGACGCAAACGTGGCACCTACAGTGCAGCTGACCTGGCAGGAAAGCCTTCCATCTGAATTTTGGCTTGAGATTAAAGCAAAAGCATATGGCGAAAACACGCTCAGGCCAACCTTGATAAAGGTCGGCGGAGAAACGCTTCCTGTTCAGTTGGGAAAAGAGATTACGTTAAACCGTTTGCATTTTACCCACGCTTCGGGGAATCAGGTTGAAGTTATAGCGCCGCATCCTGAGCTGAGTCGTGAAGGTAATCTTATTGCCGCACCCCTTGACGCGCCCATGCGCAAAATTGGGGTTGGGCTGGAATCTATACGAATCGTAAAACCGGAAATGAGCGATCTAGGGACAAGCAAATGAAAAGCTATAGCCTTTACCTAATTTCATTTGCTCTTCTGATCGCGGCGATTGTTCTTTATCGACGAAAAGCCGTTAAGAACCGAGGATTCACGGCGCTGTTTATGTTGTTAGCGGCGCTACAGGTCATGAGTAGCGCATTTATTTATGCCTGTCTGCAGTTTACGCACAACGATATTGGGTGGTCGGTGCTTTACACCCTGACGCATGAGCTTAAAGGCGCTGATATCGCGGATTATCTGCTTCCCGGCGGATTGCTGATATGTGCGGTGATTATGCTGCTTATCGTGATAAACAGGCTGCTGGGCAAAAATGCAGGCATCAGCTATCGCTACAGTGTGCTTGCCTGCGTTTTGGCATTACTCTCGTTCAGCACATCCCCAGCGGTCGTCGAGTTTGGAAGTATGGCCCTCCAGCAATCGCGAAACGGTAGTAAAGAATTTGCTAAGTATTATGTGACGCAACGGGACAAGATCGCGTCGCCAAATTATAACCTGGTCTATATTTACGCCGAGAGTCTGGAGCAAACCTGGTTTGACGAGAAACACTTCCCGGCTCTGTTACCCGAGCTTTCCGCTGACCTGCGTTCTGCCTCGCGTTTCACCCAGACAGAACAGCTTCCGGGCACAGGATTTACAATCGGTGGTATTGTTGCTTCCCAGTGTGGACTGCCGCTCTTTTTCCCCTTTAGCATGAGCTATGAAAACATTGTTAATAATTTTTATCCTGATGCCCTCTGTCTGGGCGATATTTTAAAAAAATCGGGATACACCAATTATTTCTATCAGGGAGCCGATCTTCGTTTCTCAGACAAAGATGTCTTTCTCAAAACCCACGGTTTTGACCATATCAATGGGCTGCAACAGCTACAATCCCGCGCCCCAGAAGGTTACCGGCATCAGTGGGGCCTTTACGACGATACCCTGATGGATGCCGTATGGGATAAATTTGTCGAACTCTCAGGGAAGAAAGAGCGTTTTTCTCTCTTTGCGCTGACGGTAGATACTCACCCGCCTGAGGGCTTTATTTCCAAACAATGCCAGCACACAACCTATGAAAAGGAAGGAAAGAATAACGCTTCCCTGGCCGCTATTGCCTGCAGTCAGGAGGTGATCAGTCGGCTCATTCATCGCATAAAAACGTCCCCATGGGCAGATAATACGATCGTGGTCGTCAGTTCCGATCATCTCTCGATGTCAAACGATGCGGCGGTTTATCTTCCTGAAAACATCGGCGACAGGCAGAATCTTTTTGCGATTTTTAAGGGCAGTGGAGAGACAAGCAATGACTATTCGGCAAAACGCAGTTCGCTGGATAATGGCGCAACGGTGCTCGAGATGCTGGGTGGGCCAGGGGAAATTGGGTTAGGACGCAGCTCTTTATCGCAGAAGTCAATGTCGGCGCTATTTGATTCGTTTAGCGAAAAACTACAGGAATGGCAGCCCAACATCATTGCGCTTTGGGATATACCTAAGATTGATGGAGGGTACGAACTCGATCCGCAACGTGAGCGTTTGGTCTTTAATGCCACGGACTATGTGTTCCCCATCATGCTCAGGGTAAGCAATGAACGGGTATACCCGCTCGTTCCTCATTACTCTGACCTGCGCGCTGACTATTTGGTTATGGAACAGGGCGAGCATTTTGTTTGGGTCGATCGCTGCTATGTGCTCTCCTGGCTCGGAGACCGGCAATCCGCGTTTGCCCGCTCGACGCAGTGGTGTCTGGCGCAGGGACAAAAAGGGGGAAGGGTTGACATTCATCCTGTAGGCAATGCACCGATAACGTCGGCGTTTCAGCTCTTCACTGCTGGCCTGGATAAGGAGAAAGAGCATGCCATCGCCCTTTCCATGCGTCGCGATGAAAACATGCAGTATGATGCTCCGATGATAAATTTCGCTCTTATTGGGAAACCAGGGTATGTGAAGAGTATCGAGGGGCTTTCCCGCACCGAGCGTTGGGGCAGATGGTCAAACTCGTTAACTGCGTCGGATGTGAGGATTGAATACGTCAAACCCTTACCGTCCCGATTTACTCTGCGCATAAAGGCTAAGGCGTATGGAGAAAACAGCGGAAAGCCCATCACCATAAGAGCAGGAAGTGAAGTGCGCACGATTATACTTGGCGACGCGCTGTCGACCGTTGAGACGCATTTCGATAGTGCTAATGACAACGTTATCACGATAACCCCCCCAGATCCCCAGCTGGATAAGCAGGAGGGGAGCTGGACTCCGTATGACACAGCTGGCCGAATGATCGGTATAGGGCTGGCTGAACTACAGGTCATTCCACAATAACGTGCGTCGGCGAGGGGCCGGTTTAGCCAAGCGAATGGGGGAACCAGCAGCAGGCTATCAAACCGCCCTCTTCGCCATTTTCTAAGGTCAGCTTGCCGTGGTGAAGCTGAACGATACGTTGCACAATGCTCAGCCCCAGTCCGCTTCCGCCATATCGCTGATCGAGACGCCTGAAAGGCTCGGTAATGTTTTGCCGATGTGTTTCCTCAATACCCGGCCCCTGATCGATAACGCTGATTTGGGTGCCGTCACCCTGTTCCGTTAACGTTACTTCAATTTTCGTGCCTTCAGGGCTATAGCGAACCGCATTTTCCAGTAAATTTCTCAGCATCAGCCGCAGCAGGACGGGGTCTCCCTGAACCGTTAGCGGACTTTTCGCCGGCCAAATCACCGTATGTTCTTTGGCTTCGTGCCCAAGGCCTAGCGGCGCGATAATGTCGTCGCTCCAGTTGACGGTATCGTAATGTCCGCTTGCCATCGCCTGCCCGGCGCGGGCAAGCATCAGCAGCTGCTCAACGGTGTGCATGAGCTGATCGATACGATTGACTAGCGGCGCGGCCTGCGGCGCTCCTGACTGAGCCATAATCTCCAGGTGCAGGCGGATGCCCGCCAGAGGCGTTCGCAGCTCGTGGGCGGCATCTGCCGTGAAGAGGCGTTCCTGTTGAATGGTGTGGTCAAGCCTCGCGAGAAGCTGATTCAGGGACGTAGTCACCGCGCCTATCTCTTCCATATCGGAGTACATGGGGAGGGGCGTCAGGTTATCAGCCGAGCGGTTCGCCAGGCTGGCGCGCAGCTTGTTAAGCGGACGGATAATCCAGCTTACCGCCCAGAATGAAAAAAGAAGCGTAAAGCCAACCATCACCAGCGACGGGACCAGCAGCGAGGCAATAGCTTCGCGGATCTCTTTTTCGACGTGATTGTTGCGTGCCTTGGCCGACAGCGTTTCGTTCACCAGGAAGCCAATTTGCTCGCGGCTTTCATGCCAGAGCCAGATCACGCTTATCAGCTGGAAAAAGAGAAGAATGACCGCCAGCAAAACCATTAATCGCCGACGCATGCTGTTCATTTTTGGCTCTCCAGCCGATAGCCCACGCCGCGCACGGTTTTAATCCTGTCTTTGCCGAGCTTACGGCGCAGGTTATGGATATGCACTTCAAGCGTGTTTGAGCCCGGATCGTCCTGCCAGGAGTAAATGTCCTGCTGCAAGGTCTCACGGTGCACCGTTTGCCCGCTGCGCATGATAAGCCTCGTGAGCAGGGCGAACTCTTTTGGCGTGACTTCAACAGGCTGGGATTGGCGTAACACCTGCTGGGTTTGCAGGTTCAGCGTGATATCGCCGTCAGTGACCAGGTTGTCGCTATGTCCCTGATAGCGGCGGATCAGCGCGCGCACGCGTGCCTGCAGCTCGGCCAGGGCGAACGGCTTCACCAGGTAATCGTCCGCGCCGGAATCGAGGCCGTTAATGCGGTCTTCAATGGCGTCGCGCGCCGTGAGGATCAGCACAGGATTTTCAATACCGCGTCGACGCCACTGGCTAAGCAGCGTGGCGCCATCTTTATCCGGCAGGCCTAAATCAAGGATCACCAGGCTGTACTCGCCGCTTTGGATCAGCGAATCCGCCTCTGCCGCCGTGGCAGCACAGTCGAGGGCATATCCTTCGTTGGCGAGGGCCAGCGCGAGCCCTTCCTGTAGTAACAGATCGTCTTCAACTATGAGCAGTTTCATCGCTAGTTGTTCTGGTAGATGTCCTTGTAAAGCCTGCTTTCGAAACGGACCAGCGGAATACGACGATTGCGCTGGTCGGCCGGTTCGACCGCATAGCCGGAAAGATACTGCACGAACGCCATGCGTTGTCCGCTGGCCGTGGTAATAAAGCCCGCAAGGTTATATACGCCCTGCAGCGAGCCGGTCTTCGCAGAGACTTTGCCATCAACGCCCGCAGCGTGAAGCCCGGCACGATACTGAAGCGAACCGTCATGCCCGGCAAGCGGCAGCATCGAAATAAAGTTTAGTTCAGTGTCGTGCTGTGCAATGTACTGAAGCACCTGCATCATGGTGGCCGGAGAGATCAGATTATGGCGAGACAGCCCGGAACCATCGACGGCAATCGTATTGCCAAGATCGATCCCCGCCTGCTGGCGTAGGATCTGGCGAACGGCATCCGATCCTGCGCGCCATGTACCCTGAACGCCAAAGCGCGCGTGGCCAACCATGCGAAACACCGTATCGGCAATCATGTTGTCCGATTTTTTCAGCATAATCCTAAGCAGATCGTGCAGGGGCGCTGACTGTTTAGTGGCGATCACCGTGCCCGGCTCATTCACCTGCGTCTGGCGCAGCAGCGAGCCGGAGTAGGTAATTCCCGCCTGCTTCAGCTCATCTTTCAGTATGGCCCCGGCATAGCCCGCGCCGTCCTGGATGGCGAAGGCCAGCGGCAGCGGGTCGGCGCGCTGCGTCAGGCAGCCCGTGAGCGTGTAGCGGTTGAGATCGCCCGGAACCACGTCCAGCTCGCAGTACTGTGCGTCCGGCGAGCCTTTCGCCAGCGTGCGCACCTGGCTAAACATCGTGACGGGGTAATAGGAGGCCACGCGAATAAACGCCGGATCGTTCGGTTTCGGCGCGCTGTAAAGCGAAACGGAGAAGCAGTTACGGTCAACGATAGCCGCGGCTGGCGGTGCGCTAAAGCACTGCGTCATGTCGTTCCATGGCCAGCCGGGGGCCTTATCGTGGCTGGCGAAAATAGAGGTGTCGATCAGCACGTTGCCCTCGATCCTCTGCACGCCAGATTTCTTCAGCACCGCTACCATGTTGCGGATATCCTGCCGCTTAAAGGTAGGATCGCCGCCGAATCGGGCGATAAGATCGCCTTTCAGCTCACCGCCGTCGACGCTGCCTTTGGTCTCTAGGGTGGTGGTGAAACGAAAGTCGGGCCCGAGCTGAAGCAGGGCGGCGAGCGCGGTGATCACCTTCTGAGTACTGGCAGGCAGGGCCATCTGTTGACTGTGATAGTCAATCTCCGGGGCCTGTGCGCCGACCTTCTGCACCATGAGGGCGAGGTTTGCGCCGGCGGGCAGCTGATTTATATACTCATCAACATTCGCGGCCTGAGCGGTGAATGTGATACTGGTAGTCAATCCGATGATAAAGCTGGAAAATCGCATAGTCTCGCGCTAACAACCCGAAAACAAACCGTCATACTACGGTGCATGGCACTGCAAAGTAAACGATGACCCATAGTGAACTTCGCGGTAAAATGCGTATCAAATTGAAAAATTGCTGCTGACCTGGGGCTTTGCTCCCGGGTCGGTTTTCTTTTTGCTTCTGGCCCGCTCATGGTTCGATGTACGTGGGAACAGGGGCCGGAGCAGGTGATGCTGCTCCCAACAGGAATGTTCAAGAGGTATAACAAATGCAAGCTATTCCGATGACCTTACGTGGTGCCGAAAAACTGCGCGAAGAGCTGGATTTTTTGAAATCCGTACGTCGCCCTGAAATCATCGCCGCTATTGCGGATGCGCGCGAGCATGGCGACCTGAAAGAGAACGCTGAGTACCACGCTGCGCGCGAGCAGCAGGGCTTCTGCGAAGGACGTATCAAAGATATCGAAGCAAAACTGTCTAATGCGCAGGTTATCGATATCACCAAAATGCCGAACAATGGTCGCGTGATCTTCGGTTCGACCGTCAGCGTGCTGAATTTAGACAATGACGAAGAGCAAACCTATCGCATCGTGGGCGATGATGAGGCTGACTTTAAGCAGAATCTGATCTCGGTGAACTCCCCGATTGCGCGTGGCCTGATCGGCAAAGAACAAGACGATGTTGTTATCATCCGCACGCCTGGTGGCGAAGTGGAGTACGAAATTATCAAGGTTGAGTACCTGTAATTCGCCTCTCTGCTAAGATGTTGATACATTGTAAAGAAAGGAAAAAGGCCGCGTAGCGGCCTTTTATCAACTCAAGGAGCATGGCATTTTGCTCCCCTGCTAAAGAAAACCCCTCGTTTTACACAGAAAACGTGTTTAATTCAGGATATCCTTAGCGAGGCAGCGAGATTTTACGCTCTTTAGATGGGCGGTAGAGCACCAGCGTTTTACCGATGACCTGTACGTTACAGGCACCGGTTTCGCGCACGATGGCTTCCACGATCAGGTTTTTAGTGTCTCTGTCTTCAGAGGCGATTTTCACCTTGATCAGCTCGTGGTGTTCCAGCGCTTGTTCAATCTCGGCGAGCACCCCTTCGGTCAAACCATTGTTGCCAAGCATGACTACAGGCTTGAGCGGATGTGCCAGACCTTTAAGGTGCTGTTTTTGTTTAGTACTCAGATTCATCGTATATTTTTGCTTACGTTGGGATTGAAAACGGTTCATTCTACCGCCATCTCCCTTATATCGCCAAATAGCTGCGTAGAAATTTACGTCACAGGCAAGCAACGATGAACCAGGACGGAAATGTTAAATGACAGGTAAAAAGCGTTCTGCCAGCTCCAGCCGCTGGCTTCAGGAACACTTTAGCGATAAATATGTTCAACAGGCGCAGAAAAAGGGGTTACGTTCCCGTGCCTGGTTTAAACTTGATGAAATACAGCAAAGTGACAAACTTTTTAAACCGGGGATGACGGTTGTTGACCTCGGCGCAGCACCCGGAGGATGGTCCCAATACGCAGTGACGCAAATTGGCGGAGCGGGGCGTATCATCGCATGCGATCTTCTACCAATGGATCCTATCGTTGGCGTTGACTTCCTTCAGGGCGATTTTCGTGATGAATTAGTGCTGAAAGCGTTACTCAATCGCGTGGGTGACAATAAAGTTCAGGTTGTCATGTCCGATATGGCGCCAAATATGTGCGGAACACCGGCGGTGGATATCCCCCGCGCCATGTATCTGGTGGAATTGGCGTTAGAAATGTGTCGAGATGTACTGGCGCCAGGTGGTAGTTTTGTAGTGAAGGTGTTCCAGGGCGAAGGTTTCGAGGAGTATCTAAAGGAAATTCGCTCCCTGTTTACGAAGGTCAAAGTTCGTAAGCCGGACTCTTCCCGGGCTCGTTCTCGTGAAGTGTATATTGTAGCGACCGGGCGTAAACCATAACCGGCAGATTTCAAACGAAAGCTTGAATGACACTGGATATAGC
>AGFT01018361.1_pt1 | contig 12322 bp, 8 predicted proteins | sample 305848 | NCBI WGS metagenome assembly AGFT01 (sample SAMN02954282, study PRJNA62043) | ant fungus garden metagenome | biome: terrestrial; feature: Atta colombica fungus garden; material: fungus garden; isolation source: Atta colombica fungus garden bottom | host: Atta colombica | place: Panama...
GGTCAATGACCGGCGTTTTTGTATGAAGATTTGATGTTGTCTATCTGTTCGTCTTTCTCTTTCCAGAGCGTATTGAGCCATAGCTGGAAACGACGTTTGAAATTTTTATCGTTAACGTAATCGCCGTGCAGCTCGCTTTCGATTGGAACGAGATTAACCCGCACCACAATGCGCGTCAGCTTCCCGCTAAGCATATCGTAGAAGGGAGTCTTATCATTTTCCGGATAGCAAAGCGTCACGTTCAATAATTTATCGAACTGCTTCCCCAGGACATTAAGCGCCATAGCGATACCGGCGGCCTTGGGAGGCAAAAGATTCTGATAAGGGGAGCGAGTCTGACGATGTTTTTCTTCTGTAAAGCGAGAGCCTTCGACAAAGTTGACGATCGTCGTTGGATGCACGCGAAATTTCTCACAGGAGCGGCGCGTGGTGTCGACATCTTTTCCGCGATGTTCCGGGTGACGAAGAAGATAGCCGCGCGAATAGCGCTTCATGAACGGCATATCCAGCGCCCAGCAGGCCAGGCCGATAAAGGGAACCCAGGCGAGCTGCTGCTTCAGAAAATATTTATTCATAGGGATATGTTTGCGAAATAGCACGCACAAAACGACGATATCTGCCCAGCTGTGGTGATTACAAATCAGTAAATACCAGTTCTTTTTGTTTAAACCCTCCAGGCCCTCAATATCCCATTTGAGATGTGGATTCAGGCGAAGAAGGAGTGCGAGCCCTTCGCACCAGCAGTACATCATGAAATTGCAAAATGCAGAAACGGCCCGCCACACGCCAGGGATGGGGAGCAGCAGTTTAATCAACCCGGCGATGATGATCGGTACAGAACAGGCGATAGTAACCAGAATCGTTAAAATGATGCTTAAGAGCAGGGTTAATGCAGCGAGCAATCTCGACATGATGAGCTTTTTCAGATAGTTAGCTTTAATGGAGCGACCCGGTAGACGCCGCAGGGCGCTGATTTTACCAGAAATTAAAATAAAAATGGCGGTTTAACACGGTTAGTCAGGGCTTTTCCCATTCCTCCGTGATTTAAACTATCTGAACAGGGTTAGCGAGGCTTATATCCACACTGACTAAATAGCGATCGATAAGCGATAAACAAAATAAAGAGTGATTAATTCATTGATTTATAATGTTAATTTACCCTTCCTCTATAGGCCAAGACGCTTATTATTCTTCCGTATTGAAATTATTCACAAACTTATCCACAGATTAAATTTTGCGAGCGATCCTCACGATCGCAAAATCTTTTCCTCTAAAGGGCGCTAAAAACTGATGTTTTCATGCTTCTGTGGCATCCTTTACCCATAAATTGATTAAAGGCACGGACATTATGGTTCAGATCCCAGAAAACCCTCTTATTCTCGTCGACGGCTCCTCTTACCTGTATCGGGCGTATCATGCGTTTCCTCCTCTGACCAACAGCGCAGGAGAACCTACCGGCGCGATGTACGGCGTGCTGAATATGCTGCGCAGCCTTATCCTCCAGTACAAGCCAACGCATGCGGCAGTCGTTTTTGATGCGAAGGGCAAAACCTTCCGCGACGAACTGTTTGAGCATTACAAATCTCACCGTCCACCGATGCCTGACGATTTGCGCGCGCAAATTGAACCGCTGCATGCGATGGTAAAAGCGATGGGTCTTCCGCTGATGGCGGTATCCGGCGTAGAAGCTGATGACGTCATTGGTACGCTGGCCCGTGAAGCCGAAAAGCAAGGCCGCCCGGTGCTGATTAGCACCGGTGATAAAGATATGGCGCAGCTGGTGACGCCGGGAATCACCCTGATTAACACCATGACCAACACCATTCTGGGCCCGGATGAGGTGGTGGCAAAATATGGCGTGCCGCCAGAACTGATCATCGACTTCCTTGCCCTCATGGGCGACTCCTCGGATAACATTCCTGGCGTGCCGGGCGTGGGTGAAAAAACCGCTCAGGCGCTGCTGCAGGGGTTGGGCGGTCTCGATACGCTGTATGCCGAATCAGACAAAATTGCCGGGCTTACCTTCCGCGGTGCGAAAACCATGGCTGGAAAACTGGAAGAAAACAAAGAGGTGGCGTACCTCTCCTATCAGCTGGCCACGATTAAAACTGACGTTGAGCTGGAATTAACCTGCGAACAGCTTGAGGTCCAGGAGCCTGCCGCGGAAGACCTGCTTGGCCTGTTTAAAAAATACGAATTTAAACGCTGGATCACAGATGTAGAGGCCGGTAAATGGCTGCAGGCGAAAGGGGCAAAACCAGCCGCAAAGCCGAAAGATACTATCGTGGTGGATGCAGAAGAGATGGTGGACGAAGAGATCACAACCCTCTCTTCCGAGCATTACGAAACCATCCTCGAAGAGCCGCAGCTGCTCGCCTGGATTGAAAAACTGAAAAAAGCGCCGGTGTTTGCCTTCGACACGGAAACCGACAGCCTGGATAACGTGTCGGCCAACATGGTGGGCCTGTCGTTTGCGATTGAGCCGGGCGTTGCGGCGTATGTTCCCGTCGCGCATGACTACATCGATGCCCCGGATCAGATCGCGCGCGACCGCGTGTTAGGGCTGATGAAACCGCTGCTGGAAGATGACAAGGCGCTGAAGGTTGGTCAAAACCTCAAATACGATCGCGGTATTCTTCAAAACTACGGCATTGAGCTTCGCGGTATTGCGTTCGACACCATGCTGGAGTCCTACATTCTGGACAGCGTGGCGGGTCGTCACGATATAGATTCGCTTTCCGACCGCTGGCTGAAGCATAAAACCATCACGTTTGAAGAAATTGCCGGTAAAGGCAAAAATCAGCTGACCTTTAACCAGATCGCGCTGGAAGAGGCGGGCCGCTACGCGGCGGAAGATGCGGACGTTACGCTCCAGCTGCACCTCAAAATGTGGCCAAAGCTGCAAAAGAACGAAGGCCCGTTAAACGTATTCCAGCATATCGAAATGCCGCTGGTACCGGTGCTTTCGCGCATCGAACGTAACGGCGTAAAAATCGATCCAACGGTGCTGCATAATCACTCCGGCGAGCTCGCGCAGCGTCTCACCGAGCTGGAGCAAAAGGCGCACGAACTGGCGGGCGAAGCATTTAACCTCTCATCACCCAAACAGCTGCAAACTATTCTGTTTGAAAAACAGGGCATCAAGCCGCTGAAGAAAACCCCGGGCGGCGCGCCGTCAACGTCTGAAGAGGTGCTGGAAGAGCTGGCGCTGGACTACCCGCTGCCGAAGGTCATCCTCCAGTACCGAGGCCTGGCGAAGCTGAAATCGACCTACACCGACAAGCTGCCGCTGATGATTAACCCGAAAACCGGGCGCGTTCATACCTCCTATCATCAGGCGGTTGCGGCCACCGGGCGGCTTTCGTCGACCGATCCTAACCTGCAAAATATTCCGGTGCGTAATGAGGAAGGTCGTCGTATTCGCCAGGCGTTTATCGCCCCGGACGACTACCTGATTGTCTCTGCGGACTACTCGCAGATCGAGCTGCGCATCATGGCGCATCTCTCGCGCGACCAGGGCCTGCTGACGGCATTTGCCGAAGGGAAAGACATCCACCGTGCGACCGCTGCGGAGGTCTTCGGGCTGCCGCTTGAGAGCGTGACGAATGAACAACGTCGCAGCGCTAAAGCTATCAACTTTGGCCTGATTTACGGGATGAGCGCCTTTGGCCTGTCGCGCCAGCTCAACATTCCGCGTAAAGAGTCGCAAAAATACATGGATCTCTACTTTGAGCGCTACCCTGGCGTGCTGGACTATATGGAGCGCACCCGCGCGCAGGCAAAAGAGAAAGGCTATGTAGAAACGCTGGATGGCCGTCGTCTTTATCTGCCGGATATCACGTCAAGCAACGCTGCACGCCGTGCAGGGGCCGAACGCGCGGCGATTAACGCGCCGATGCAAGGTACGGCCGCTGACATCATTAAACGCGCGATGATCGCCGTGGATGCCTGGCTGGAAAAAGAAAAGCCGCGCGTGCGCATGATCATGCAGGTTCACGATGAATTGGTGTTTGAAGTGCACAAAGACGACCTTGAGCCGGTCTCTAAAAAGATCCATGAGCTAATGGAAAGCAGCATGAAGCTGGACGTGCCGCTGCTGGTGGAAATTGGCAGCGGTGAAAACTGGGATCAGGCTCACTAAGGACTTTAGGAATAACGCCCTTTTTATGTAAGTAAGCAACATAACGTAGGGCGTTTTGTGACGATCATTAGATTTCCCTATGTAAAGAGTGAAAAAAAACTACGAAAAGTGCTTTTTCTGTCGTTAAAAAAGGGGTAGAGTTAGCGACGTAGGGTACAGAGGTAAGATGTTCTATCTTTCAGACCTTTTACTTCACGTAATCGGATTTGGCTGAATATTTTAGCCGCCCCAGTCAGTAATGACTGGGGCGTTTTTTATTGCGTCAAAGAAATAAAAAAGCGCGGACGGTGCCGCGCTCGGGATTACGCTTCTTCCGCTTCTGTTGCGGGTTCCAGCTCATTAAACCAGCTGTCGAGCTTCTGGCGAAGCTTATCCACGCCCTGTTTCTTCAGCGAAGAGAAGGGCTCAACCTGCACGTCGCCGTTGAACGCCAGCACCGCTTCGCGAACCATATTCACCTGCGCTTTACGCGCGCCGCTTGCCAGCTTGTCGGCTTTTGTCAGCAGCACCAGAACGGCGATTTCGCTCGAAACGGCCCAGTCGATCATCTGCTGATCGAGATCTTTCAGCGGATGGCGAATATCCATCAGCACCACGAGGCCTTTCAGGCACTGCCGTTTTTCGAGATATTCACCCAGCGCGCGCTGCCACTTGATTTTCATCTCTTCCGGCACCTGCGCGTAGCCGTAGCCCGGCAGGTCGACAAGGCGTTTGCCTTCTGCCACTTCGAAAAGGTTGATCAGCTGCGTGCGGCCAGGCGTTTTTGAGGTGCGCGCCAGGTTTTTCTGGTTTGTCAACGTGTTAAGGGCACTGGATTTCCCCGCATTGGAGCGGCCAGCAAATGCCACTTCAATACCCGTATCGGAAGGTAAGTGGCGAATATCAGGCGCACTGGTGACAAAATGCGTCTGTTGATAGTTCCAGGTAGTCACGTGGTCGTCTCCAAAATCGTAATCTGCTGGGGATTATACCTGAATGCAGGCAAAAGGCTTTTCCCATCGTAACGGGCCTGTAGGTTAAAACCCTTCTGTCTGTGAGAGATCTGCCATAAAGTCTATGGGAGATTTAAGAGAAATCGCAGGCGTTAAAAACAGCAATATGTTTAAAATCAAAAAGTTGATTTAGGGTAATTATCCGAAAATTGATTTTTGTTCCTTTTGGTTGCTTGTTACTTTAACGGAAAAAGGTAAAGTGTGCGTCAAGGCGAGGATGCCACAGGATAACGACTTAAGGACAAGGGTCAGGAGCGCCAGGAGGCGAAGACTCAGGATTGTCAGGATGACAAGCGCCTGGAGGCGTTTAAACAGGAAATGGAACCGTATCACGGACGGTATTAGCCAAGGGATAAACAGGGTTTGTTGTTGGCAAACATGGATTGTCTGGCCCGTTAAGGGTTGAGAGTCAGGAAAAAAGGCGACAGATTGCTCTGTCGCCTTTTTTCTTTGCTTGCTTTCTGCTAGATTTCGCCGCAATTCTATACTGAAGAAAACGACTTAAAGATAAAACATCATGAAAAAACCGACCACCGCAGCGGGCGCGAAACGTCCTGCAAAAGCACGCCGCAAAACGCGCGAAGAACTGAACCAGGAAGCGCGCGATCGCAAACGCGATAAAAAGCATCGTGGCCACGCTGCGGGCAGCCGTGCAAGCGGTAGCGGTGCTGAAGGTGGGTCTGCAAAAGGCAAACCGCAGAAAGATCCACGCATCGGCAGTAAAACTCCCATTCCTCTGGGCGTGACAGACACCCCGGTCACTAAGCAGCACAAACCAAAGAGCGAGAAACCTATGCTTTCACCGCAGGCTGAGCTGGATTTGCTGGAGAACGATGAGCGCCTGGACGCGCTGCTGGAACGTCTTGAAGAGGGTGAAACCCTCACCGCAGAAGAGCAGTCATGGGTTGATGCCAGGCTGGATCGCATTGACGAGCTGATGCAGAAGCTGGGTCTGTCTTATGACGATGAAGACGACGAAGAGGAAGAAGAAAAGCAGGAAGACATGATGCGTCTTCTGAAGGGTGGAAACTAACGTTTGCATCCGGCAGGCACGCTCGTCCTGCTTATAACCCTTCCGGTTATATGTTATCTGGTGTGGTTATTCGTTAAACTACGGCGGTTGTCGCGGCGACAGAAGTGGCTGCGCACCCGAATGATGGCCCGCAATGGGGCCAGAAAGGGCCGCCGTATACGAACGCGACACCAACGGAAGGAGTGAGCATGTCTGTACCATCTATCGACTGGGATTTGGCCTTAATCCAGAAATATAACTATTCCGGGCCGCGTTATACCTCATACCCCACTGCGCTTGAGTTCGCAGAAACCTTTGGCGAAGCTGATTTTCAGCAGGCCGTTGCGCGCTATCCCGAGCGCCCGCTCTCGCTATACGTTCACATTCCGTTTTGCCACAAGCTCTGCTACTTCTGCGGCTGCAACAAAATTGTGACCCGCCAGCAGCACAAGGCCGATCAATATCTGGATGCGCTCGAGCAGGAAATTCTTCACCGCGCGCCGCTGTTTACAGGCCGTCACGTCACCCAGCTTCACTGGGGCGGCGGTACGCCGACCTATCTGAACAAAGCGCAAATCAGCCGTTTGATGACGCTGCTGCGCGGCAACTTCACGTTTAACGACGACGCCGAAATCTCGATCGAGGTCGATCCGCGCGAAATCGAGCTGGATGTACTGGATCACTTACGCGCAGAAGGCTTCAACCGCCTGAGCATGGGCGTGCAGGATTTCAACAAAGAGGTGCAGCGTCTGGTTAACCGCGAGCAGGACGAAGAATTTATCTTCGCCTTACTCAACCGCGCGCGCGACATTGGGTTTACCTCGACCAACATCGATCTTATCTACGGCCTGCCAAAGCAGACGCCGGAGAGCTTCGCCTTCACGCTCAAGCGCGTGGCCGAACTTAATCCCGATCGCCTGAGCGTCTTTAACTACGCGCACCTGCCGACGCTGTTTGCGGCGCAGCGCAAAATCAAGGATGCGGACCTGCCGTCTGCCCAGCAAAAGCTGGATATTCTGCAGGAAACCATCACCTCGCTGACCGACACCGGCTACCAGTTTATCGGCATGGATCACTTTGCCCGCCCGGACGACGAGCTGGCGATCGCCCAGCGCGAGGGCGTATTGCACCGCAACTTCCAGGGTTACACCACGCAGGGCGACACGGATCTGCTCGGCATGGGCGTTTCCGCCATCAGCATGATCGGCGACTGCTATGCGCAGAACCAGAAAGAGCTGAAGCACTATTATCAGCAGGTGGATGACACCGGCAACGCCCTGTGGCGGGGGATCGCATTGACGCGCGACGACTGCATCCGCCGCGACGTGATAAAAGCGCTTATCTGCAACTTCCGCCTCGATTTCAGCGACGTGGAAGCGCAGTGGGATCTGCACTTCAGCGATTACTTTGCGGAAGACCTGAAGCTGCTGGCGCCGCTGGCAAAAGATGGGCTGGTGGATGTCGCTGATGGTGCGATTGAGGTGACGCCAAAAGGGCGCCTGTTAATTCGTAATATCTGCATGTGCTTCGATGCCTACCTGCGCCAGAAAGCGCGTCTGCAGCAGTTCTCGCGGGTGATTTAAGGCGCATTGCAAACGTGGCATTGCAGGCCGGGTAGGCGAAGCGCCACCCGGCACTACCAAAATCACTCCATTCCCAGCTCTTTCAGCTTGCGCGTGAGGGTGTTGCGCCCCCATCCCAGCAGGCGCGCGGCTTCCTGCTTGTGGCCCTGCGTATGGCGCAGCGCCGTGGTCAACAGCGTACGTTCCAGCTCCGGCTGAGCCTCAGAAAGCAGGTTTTGATGACCGGAACGCAGCGCGCGGTCGGCCCACTGCGCCAGCAGCGTCGCCCAGCTGTCCGGCAGCGCGTGGCCGGTGCTGCTTTCAGGCACGGTCGCTTCAAACAGCTCACTCGGTAAATCCTGAATCAACACCTCCTGTCCGGCGGCCATCACGGTTAGCCAGCGGCAGGTGTTCTCAAGCTGGCGCACGTTGCCGGGCCACGCCAGGCGGGTGAGGGCGGCGTCGGTTTCCGGATGCAGCTGCTTCGCTTCGACGCCCAGCTCGCGGGCGGCCACCTGCAGGAAATGGCGCGCCAGGCGTGGAATGTCCTCGCGACGCTCGCGCAGCGGCGGCAGATGCACGCGGATAACGTTCAGGCGGTGGAATAAGTCTTCACGAAACTTCCCCTCCTGCACGCGCAGCTCCAGGTTCTGGTGCGTCGCGGCGATGATGCGCACGTCCACCTTAACGGGCGCGTAGCCGCCCACGCGGTAAAACTGCCCGTCGGCCAGCACGCGAAGCAGGCGCGTCTGCACGTCCAGCGGCATATCGCCGATTTCGTCCAGGAAAAGCGTGCCGCCATCCGCCTGCTCGAAACGCCCCTGGCGTATGGTGTTCGCCCCGGTAAACGCCCCTTTCTCGTGGCCAAACAGCTCGGATTCAATCAAATCCTTCGGGATCGCCGCCATATTCAGGGCGATAAACGGCGACTTTGCGCGCGGGCTATGGCGATGCAGCGCGTGCGCAACCAGCTCTTTACCGGTACCCGATTCACCGTTGATTAATACGCTGATTGACGAGCGGGACAGGCGGCCAATGATGCGAAACACGTCCTGCATCGCGGGCGCTTCGCCGATGATGTCCGTCGTCGGGCCAAAATCCGGCGCGTTGCGCGGCTGCTGCTGTTCCTGATAGTGGCTAATGGCGCGCTCGACCAGGGCAACCGCCTCGTCGATATCAAACGGCTTGGGCAGGTAGTCAAACGCGCCCTGCTGATACGCGCTCACGGCGGCATCCAGGTCCGAGTGCGCGGTCATTATGATGACCGGAAGCATCGGATGACGCTGTTTGATCTGCTTTAAGAGCGCCAGCCCGTCCATGCCCGGCATACGAATGTCCGACAGCAGCACGTCCGGCGTTTTGGTGGTGAGTGCGTCGAGCACCTCGCTGCCGCTCTCAAACGTTGTGCAGCTTAATCCGGCCCCCGTGAGCGCGCGTTCAAGCACCCAACGGATGGAGCTATCGTCATCGACTACCCAGACTATCCCTCGTTGCATACTCGTCACCTTTATTTTTTAATCGGCAGGAAAACCGAGAACTCGGTATGTCCCGGCCAACTGGTAAATTCAATTTTGCCTGAGTGTTGGTCAATCAGGCTGCGGGCAATGGATAATCCCAGGCCGGTACCGCCTTCGCGCCCGCTCACCATCGGGTAGAACAGCGTGTCCTGCAAATGCGGTGGAATGCCCGGCCCGTTATCCTCAACGTCGATGCGCGCCGCCAGGCGATAGCGCACGCCGTGCAGCGTGAGCTGGAACGCCGTGCGGGTGCGCAGAATGATCTCGCCCCCTTCCGGTCCCAGCGCCTGCAGCGCGTTACGCACGATGTTCAGCAGCACCTGTTCAATCTGGTCGGGATCGTGCGCCAGCTCCGGCAGGCTGGGATCGTAGTCACGCACCAGCGTGACGTTTTCCGGCAGCTCCATCGACACCAGCTTCACCACGCGCTCCGCCACCTTGTGGATGCTCTCTGAAACGTGCATGCCGGGGTGCTGCGGCCCTAAAAGACGGTCCACCAGATTACGCAGGCGGTCCGCCTGCTCGATGATGACGTTGGTGTATTCCGCCAGCGAAGGATCGGGCAGCGCTTTGGTTAACAGCTGCGCCGCGCCGCGCAGGCCGCCCAGCGGGTTTTTGATTTCGTGGGCCAGGCCGCGCACCAGGTCGCGGGCGGCAATTTGCTGCGCATGCTGAAGCTGTTCCTGGCTCAGGCGGCGCTGGTTGTCCATCGGCGCCATCTCCAGCAGGATCATGCCGTCAGGAAGACGCTGCGCCGTCAGGGAGAGAATATGCGAGCGCCCGTCAATCACCAGCGTCACTTCGTTGTCGGTAAACCCCTGTCCGGCGAGCAGGCTTTCGCGCATCAGCTCGACGTTCAGCGAGAAATAGCTCAGCAGCTCCGGGAGCGGGGTGCCAAACAGCTTGCGCGCGCTCTGCGCCAGCAGCTGCTGCGCCGCCGGGTTGGCGTAATGCACGGCCAGCTCGTCATCAACAAGCAAAATGCTGGTAATCAGGGAATTGAGGATCTGCCCAGCATCGGGCAGCGTGCCAGTTGCCATTCAGCAGTCTCCTGGAGTTGATTGCACTAATTTAGTGCAGTATAGCTTTTTGTTAACAAAAAGCGCGGGGAATCAGACCGTTGGCGGAGAAAAAAGCCCATCCTGAGATGGGCTAAAAAGTTTCCACGGCAACTAAAACCTGCGTCTTTCTCGCTACAGCCGCGTTGCTGCGGCAAGAAATCCATTGGTTTTTAAAACTCTCGCGACGCATCGCGCAGAGTTTTTACTTTTCTTTAAACGCTGTAGTACAGTTCGAACTCAACCGGGTGCGGCGTCATGCGTACGCGGTCGTTCTCTTCGGTGCGCAGCGCGATGTAAGCGTCGATCGCTTCATCGGTGAACACGCCGCCGGCCGTCAGGAACTCACGGTCTGCGTCCAGCGCCTGCAGGGCTTCTTCCAGAGAGCCTGCAACCTGTGGGATCTCTTTCGCTTCTTCTGGCGGCAGGTCGTACAGGTTTTTATCCATGGCTTCGCCAGGGTGGATCTTGTTCTTAATACCGTCCAGACCGGCCATCAGCAGCGCGGCGAAGCACAGGTATGGGTTAGCCGCCGGATCCGGGAAGCGCACTTCGATACGACGCGCTTTCGGAGAAGCAACCACCGGGATACGGATAGACGCGGAACGGTTACGGGCAGAGTAGGCCAGCATAACCGGCGCTTCGTAGCCTGGGACCAGACGCTTATAGGAGTTGGTGGTTGGGTTCGCCAGGGCGTTGATCGCTTTAGCGTGCTTAATCACACCGCCAATGTAGTGCAGCGCCTGCTCGGACAGACCGGCATATTTGTCGCCAGAGAACAGGTTGGTACCGTTCTTGGACAGGGACATGTGGCAGTGCATACCGGAACCGTTGTCGCCAAACATCGGTTTTGGCATGAAGGTCGCGGTTTTACCGAAACGGTGCGCCACGTTGTGCACAACGTATTTGTAGATCTGAATCTCATCCGCTTTCTTGGTCATGGTGTTAAAGCGGGTGGCGATTTCGTTCTGGCCAGCGGTCGCCACTTCGTGGTGATGCGCTTCAACCACCAGACCCATCTCTTCCATGATCAGACACATGGTAGAGCGGATGTCCTGTGAAGAATCGACCGGAGGAACCGGGAAGTAACCGCCTTTCACGCCAGGACGGTGACCTTTGTTACCACCTTCGTATTTGGTGGAGGAGTTCCACGCGCCTTCGATGTCATCGATAGCCACGTGAGAACCGGAAATCGTTGCGCCGAAGCGAATGTCGTCGAACAGGAAGAACTCAGGCTCTGGCCCGAACAGCACGGTGTCCGCGATGCCGGTAGAACGCAGATACTCTTCAGCGCGTTTCGCGATGGAGCGCGGGTCGCGGTCGTAGCCCTGCAGCGTCCCTGGCTCGAGGATATCGCAGCGGATGATCAGCGTAGACTCTTCGAAGAACGGGTCAATGAGCGCAGTAGAGGCGTCTGGCATCAGAACCATGTCGGATTCGTTAATGCCTTTCCAGCCGCCGATGGAGGAGCCGTCAAACATTTTGCCTTCTTCAAAGAATTCGGCGTTCACCTGATGAGCAGGAATTGTGACGTGCTGTTCTTTACCTTTGGTATCGGTGAAGCGCAGATCAACAAACTTCACTTCATGTTCGTTCAGCATCGTCAAAACGTGTTCAGCGGACATACTTACTCTCCAGATTGGTCATTGTCGTCGTGGTAACGAGGTCTTCAAATCGGCCGTGCTGCCATTTTTTTACTGTATTTCTGTAAAGCGAAATCTGTGCCAACTTTTAAAACACCCCAAAAAGGCGTTATCATGCGCACCATAGTGCAAAAGTGCTGCACTACAATGGATTTGTTGCACCAGTATAGTGCTTCAATGTGAACATTGAGCACCATATTGGTGCAATTTACGTTAAAGTGCCCTTTTACCGCTCCGTGAAAGCGATCACAAAGCATCTCTGCAATACTTGTTTGCGGGGGATGTTTGTGATCCTGTTTTGTAGTGCGATTAATCCGTGTACAATAACGCGCTATTTCTAAATGCCTGAGGCAAAGTTGTGATCGAAAAATTGCGTAACATCGCCATCATCGCGCAC
>AGFT01084234.1_pt1 | contig 12289 bp, 10 predicted proteins | sample 305848 | NCBI WGS metagenome assembly AGFT01 (sample SAMN02954282, study PRJNA62043) | ant fungus garden metagenome | biome: terrestrial; feature: Atta colombica fungus garden; material: fungus garden; isolation source: Atta colombica fungus garden bottom | host: Atta colombica | place: Panama...
CGCAGTGATTTTGTTCAGCTTGTTGATTTCAATGCTCTTGCCTTTACCGCGCAGAGATTTAATCACCATACCGTTGAAGCCTTCACGCGCGCCCAGGTAATGGCCCAGGAAGGATTTGGTGATAGCGATAATCGCGATAATTGGCGCCATCCACGCAATAATCGGTGCGTTAAAGTGGTTCGCCAGGTAAGACAGAATGGAGATGTTCTGCTCTTTCGCTGCTGCCAGGTCCGCCGGAGACAGGCTCAGCACGCAGCTGAATACGAAGAACATAACGGTCAGAACCATCATCACGTGCGCACGGGCAAGAATGCTGGAACATTTTTTCTCAGCGCCCTGGCCGTATTCTTCACGCTTCGCAACCGCGAAGGAGGAGATGATAGGGGAGTGGTTAAAGGAGAACACCATCACAGGGATCGCCAGCCACAGAGTCATCCACAGGCCGTTACCGGTTGCTGACGCGCTGCTTAATGAGAGGGTTTCCAGCGCTGCGCCGTTCCAGTTAGGAATCAGGTAGCAGGCCAGCACCATCAGCGCGATAACGAACGGGAATACCAGTACGCTCATCGCTTTTACGATCATCTGCTCGCCGAAGCGAACGATGGTCATCATGCCCACGATCAGGATCAGCGACAGAATGGCGCGCGGTGGCGGCGTGATCTGCAGCTGGTGGGTCATGAAGCTTTCAACGGTGTTGGTAATCGCTACGCTGTACACCAGCAGGATTGGGTAAATTGCGAAGAAGTAGAGCAGGGTGATCAGCTTGCCTGCGCCTACGCCAAAGTGTTCTTCAACCACTTCGGTGATGTCTTCGCCCGGATTTTTACCGGACAGCACGAAGCGGGTCAGGCCGCGGTGTGCGAAGAAGGTCATCGGGAAGGCGATGATCGCCATGATGATCAGCGGGATCAGGCCGCCCACGCCTGCGTTGATAGGAAGGAACAGTACACCAGCGCCGATTGCCGTGCCGTACAGGCCAAGCATCCACATGGTATCCGTTTTGCGCCAACCGCTTCGGGAATCAATCGAAGCAACGGTGCTGGTTTGAGTGGTTTCCATCTATATCTCCTGGAGGAAGCAAATTGTCAGGTTTCTAGTCAAATCCGATGAAAAAGTGCCTGACGGTAATATGAAATTCGTTCAGTGACGGTTTTTTAATAATTTTTGCCCGTAACTATTGGCGGGCGGAAAGATACATTCTAGTTATGAATCCTTCAGTGATCGCGATCCCAAATGCAATAATCCACTTTTGATATGGATATATTTAGACCATTTATCTACTAAAAAAACGTCAAAGAGAATTTACGGGCGCGAAGGCTACCATTAACAACATGTAGCCTGGAAGGCTGCATTCTGAGATAGGCGCCTTTTGCTGTAAAAAAGCGGGTTTTTAGTGTTTTCTGACGGAGAATTTGGATTAAGGGCGATTATTTCCGGTTCGTCAGGAGAGGTAATCGTTTGCGTTTGGGTGAAGTTTGCATCTGATATAGAGGACGGCTATGAATGAGAACAGGAATAAAAAAGCCGGATAACGATCGTTCGTTACCCGGCTTGAGACGATTTTATTAGCGGTTACTTAATGATTTCGTAGCACGGTATATACGCTGAGCCCGGCAGCTTCATGCGGTGCTGGGCAACGAAGCCCTGCAGCATGTCGTCCATGCGGCGCATCATCTCTGGATCGCCGTGGATTTTGTACGGGCCAAACTCCTCGATGGCGCGAATGCCAACCTCTTTCACGTTGCCCGCGACGATCCCGGAGAAGGCGCGCCGCAGGTCGGCGGCCAGCACTTCGACCGGCTGATCGGGGTAAAGCTTGAGGTTCGCCATATTCTCGTGCGACGGCTCGAACGGGATCTGCAGATCCGGCGCAATGCGGATCGACCAGTTAAAGCTGTAGGCATCGCCCGTATCGCGGCGGTTCTCTTTCACCAGCGGCATGGCTTTCTTCATCTGGCGCGCCACTTCAGCCGCATCGTCAATGATGATGCGGTAGTGGCGGCGGGCCGCTTCGCCCAGCGTATGCACGATGAACTCGTCCAGCACGCGGAAGTAGTCGGCGCTCTCTTTCGGCCCGGTCAGGATCAGCGGCAGGACCTGATCTTTGTTGGCCGGGTTCATCAGAATACCCAGCAGATAGAGCAGCTCTTCCGCCGTTCCCACGCCGCCCGGGAAGATGATGATCCCATGGGCGATGCGGACAAACGCTTCAAGGCGTTTTTCAATGTCCGGCATGATGATCAGCTCGTTGACCAGCGGGTTCGGCGGTTCGGCCGCGATGATCGACGGTTCGGTCATGCCGATGAAGCGCCCCTCTTTGTAACGCTGCTGCGCGTGGCCGACGGCGGCACCCTTCATCGGCGCCTCCATCGCACCCGGACCGCAGCCGGTACAAATGTTCAGCTCGCGCAGCCCGAGCTGCGTCCCCACGCGGCGCGCGTACAGGTATTCCGTTTCGTTAATGGAGTGACCGCCCCAGCACACGACCATATTCGGCGCTTCGCCGACGTGCAGGGCGCGGGCGTTACGCAGGATAGAGAATACCAGGTTGGTAATGTGGACAGAGCTTTCAAGATCCAGATGCTGGAAGCGCCCGGCGTTATGAATTTGTCCGTTAACAAACAGGATGTCGCGCAGTACGGCAAACAGGTTGGCCTGCAGCGAGCGGATAATGCGTCCGTCAACGAAGGCGTCTTCCGGCGGGTTGATCACCTCAAGCTTCACGCCGCGCTCCCGGCGCAGCACGTTAATGTCAAAGCTTTCGAAGCGGGACAGCAGCTCTTTGCTGTTGTCGGTCAGGCTTCCGGAGTTCAAGACGGCAAGTGAACAGTTGCGAAACAGTTGATAGAGATCGCTGCTGGCCGTGCGTTTAAGCATGTCCACTTCCAGCTGCGACAACATATCCATCGAGCCCAGCGGGCTAATATGTGTAATCAAGTGAGCTCCTTACGGGACGAAAATCGTCTTTCCCTGTTGATTACAATAGCCCTGGCTTATGACGTTTCACAACTATAAGCGCGGAATAGACCGCGCATATTGTGAAAATATTTATATTACTGGCGCACCAGGCGGCCCGTTGCGGGAACAAAGTCGGTGTTGGTCCGCCACGGGTTGATGTCTAACCCCCCGCGGCGGGTGTAGCGCGCGTACACGCTCAGCTTTTCCGGCCGGCAGAAACGCTGGATGTCGTTAAAGATGCGCTCCACGCACTGTTCGTGAAATTCGTTATGGTGGCGGAATGACACCAGATAGCGCAGCAGCTTCTCACGGCCGATCTGCGGGCCGCGGTACTGGATCTGCACGGAGCCCCAGTCGGGCTGGTGGGTGATCAGGCAGTTGGACTTCAGCAGGTGGCTGACCAGCGTCTCTTCCACCACCTTGCCGCCCGCGGCGTTTTCAAGGTAGTCGGTGCTGAACTCATAGCTGTCCACCTCAATATCCAAATCGTCGATGCAGGTCCCGCTGAAGTGGGCGATCGGCTGACCTTCCAGCTCGTGCAGGCGGTACAGTGACACGGCGACGTCCCCTTGCGCGCAGGCGCGTAAATCCTGCTCCAGCGTGCGCTGGACGTCGTCCCAGCTGCTGAATTTCGTCTGGTTAAAGCTGTTGAGATAGAGCTTGAAGCTTTTCGACTCCACCAGGTTAATGCTGGCGTGATCCAGCTCTACGTGGCCGACGGCGACCTGCGGCAGGCCGCGCGCGTTAAGCCAGGAGAGCTCGTACAGCGTCCAGATATCGCCGCCGACAAACGGCAGCGCGTCGGCGTGCAGGCCCAGCGGATCGCGGTTAAGGCTGCGCGGAACGCCCTGAAGCAGCGAGGCATCGTAGGTGTCGCGGTAATCGGTCGATTTACCCAGCGTTAAGCCCGTTAACGCCTGATGATTTTCGTAAGACATGTTTCATAGCCACTTTGCAGGTACACTTATGGGCTGAGTTTATCCTGTCTTACAAGAAGAGAGAAATCGGTGGATATCGAAACTGCAAATGCCCTGACGAACTTCACGACCCGCTACTGCGACGCGTGGCATGAAAAACAGGGAACGTGGCCGCAAAGTGCTGAATTACATGGCGTGCCTTCGCCGTGCATTGTCTCTTCCCTGGACGATAGCGTTATCTGGCAGCCCAAGCCCTTTACGGACGAGCAGAATGTAAATGCGGTTGAACGCGCAATGGACCTTGTGGTACAACCAGCGGTTCACGCGTTTTATACCACCCAGTTTGCCGGTGATATGCCCGCGCGTTTTGCAGGATTAGCGCTCACGCTGCTGCAAACCTGGAGTGAAGACGATCTCCAGCGCGTTCAGGAGAACCTGATTGGTCACCTGGTCACGCAAAAACGCCTTAAGCTTTCACCGACGCTCTTTATCGCCACGCTCGACAGCGAGCTGGACGTCATTTCCGTCTGCAATCTGTCAGGTGAAGTGATTAAAGAGACCATCGGTACCCGCAATCGCGACGTGCTCGCCCCCTCACTTGCGGATTTCCTCACTCAACTTGAGCCCCTTCTGTAATCCAGGATGCCATCAGGCGTGTGAGAGATCTCTTACAAGGTTTGTAGGAGATCGACGTCACTTTCAGTATTGCCTTAATATTTTTAGAATTTAATAACCATAAATATTAGTAAGTTAACTGATTGTGAGGCCGTCAAATGGCCTTTCTTAAGGCTTACACCATGAAGAAGGTGGGTTGTAAGACGAAGCGGAATAGAGGATTATTTCTCCGTCGACAGGAAGCCGACACGAAGAACGAACATCAGGATGATGACGTTTTTCACACAGGACACGTCAGGAAGGCGCTGCAGGAAGGCTTCAGGATGAAGCAAAGAGGATAACGCAGGATGCGTAAGGGACACCTCCAGGAAGGAGAATGAGAGCCGGTCAGGATGGTCGGTGGGTCAGGAAGGCCAGGACGTTTCAGGATGAAACAATCACGTCAGGACGATGTGAGCAGGATGCAAAAGTTAACGGATGAACACGCCCTCGGGCGCAGGAAAAGTTGTCACGGACGAGCAGGGAGCACGAATTGTAGCTGGAATGCTGCGAAACGAACCGGGAGCACTGTTTATACAGTGCTCCCTTTTTTTATTCTGCTTTCTGCAATGCTATGCTGCGCGCCGTTCAGATTTTCAGTTGAGGTTATCATGACGCACCATGAAAGCGTTCGTGCGCAGTTGCACGCCATCGAAGCCCTTCTTCGCCATCACCAGCTTTGGCAGGAAACCGCGCCGCAGCCCGAAGCGTTCGCCAGCACGCAGCCATTTTGCCTCGACACCCTGGCACCGTTTGAGTGGCTGCAGTGGGTGTTAATCCCGCGCATGCACGCGCTGCTGGAGGGCGGTCACCCGCTGCCGCAGGCGTTCGCCGTTTCCCCCTATTATGAAATGGCGCTTGAGGAAAACCATCCCGCGCGCGAGGCCGTGCTCGTCGAGCTGGCTCGCCTGGACGCCCTGTTTGCCGGTACCGATGCATGACGATTGAAATCCTCTATCAGGACGAGTGGCTGGTGGCGGTGAATAAGCCGTCGGGGTGGTTGGTGCACCGCAGCTGGCTCGATCGTGACGAGAAGGTGGTGGTGATGCAGACCGTACGCGACCAGATTGGTCAGCACGTCTTTACCGCACACCGTCTCGACAGGCCGACCTCCGGCGTCCTGCTGATGGGGCTCTCAAGCGAAGCGGGCCGCCTGCTGTCGCAGCAGTTTGAACAGCATCAAATCCAAAAGCGCTATCACGCGATTGCGCGCGGCTGGCTGACGGACGCGGCCCGGCTTGACTACCCGCTGGTCGAAGAGCTGGACAAGATTGCGGATAAATTCGCCCGCGATGATAAAGGCCCGCAGCCCGCGGTCACCGACTATCGCGGTATGGCCACCGCGGAAATGCCGGTGGCGACCAGCAAATTTCCCACCACGCGCTACAGCCTGGTTGAGCTTCTGCCCAAAACCGGGCGCAAGCACCAGCTTCGCCGCCACCTCGCGCACCTTCGTCACCCGATTATCGGCGACAGCAAGCACGGCGATTTACGCCAGAACCGCAGTGCGGCAGAGCACTTTGGCCTTAACCGCCTGATGCTGCACGCCAGCGAACTGAGCCTGACGCACCCGTTCACCGGCAGGCCGCTGACCCTGCGTGCAGGGCTGGACGACGTCTGGATGCAGGCGCTGTCACAGTTTGGCTGGCTGGGGCAACTCCCCGAAAATGAAAGGGTTGAGTTTGCGGCGGGCAACGTTCAGGATGAACGGCAACAGTAAAAATCAACGGAGCAAAGCATGGCTGAAGTGGGTATTTTTGTCGGCACGATGTACGGTAACTCGCTGCTGGTGGCGGAAGAAGCCGAAGCGATCCTCGCCAGTCAGGGCCATAAAGCCACGGTCTATGAAGATCCGGAGCTGGCCGACTGGGAAAAATATAAAGACAAATACATTCTGGTCGTGACGTCGACAACGGGGCAGGGCGATCTGCCGGACAGCATTGTCCCTCTGTTCCAGGGCATTAAGGACCAGCTGGGCTACCAGCCCGACGTGCACTACGGGATCATCGCGCTCGGCGACAGCTCCTACGCTAACTTCTGCGGCGGCGGCAAGCAGTTCGACGCGCTCCTTCAGGAGCAGAGCGCCCAGCGCGTGGGTGAAATGCTGCTGATCGACGCCGGCGAACATCCGGAGCCTGAAAGCGAATCCAACCCGTGGGTTGAGCACTGGGCGACGCTCCTCAAATAACGTCTGGCCCGCCTGCGCGGGCCTGCACCACCCGCGCCAAACGCCAATTCCGTGAACCATCTTCCATCGCTTTGGGCTTATGCCCCAAACAACGTTCCACACTCCCTTCAATGTTGTGTTCCTGCACGGTGAGGGAGCCACGCCCCCTTACATATACTTTTCCCGTCACTATAAAACGGCACGTAGCCGTACCAAAACTGCCAACCGCTAACCTCTCATTCTGATTACCCTACAGGTGCTTTACAGAATGAACCAGGCGAAAGCTATGATTCAGGAGTGCATCAATGAGTACATTAAGCCAAGCGGCGAGCAGCGCTGAAAAGCGCACCAACGCTCGCTACTGGATTGTGGTGATGCTGTTTATCGTCACGTCCTTTAACTATGGGGACCGCGCAACGCTGTCAATTGCTGGTTCCGAGATGGCAAAAGATATCGGGCTCGATCCGGTCGGTATGGGTTATGTTTTTTCCGCATTTTCATGGGCCTATGTCATCGGCCAAATTCCTGGCGGCTGGCTGCTTGACCGCTTCGGCTCTAAGCGCGTCTACTTCTGGTCCATCTTTATCTGGTCGATGTTTACCCTGCTGCAGGGCTTTGTCGACATCTTTAGCGGCTTCGGCATTATCATTGCGCTCTTCACCCTGCGCTTCCTGGTGGGGCTGGCGGAAGCGCCTTCATTCCCCGGCAACAGTCGAATCGTCGCGGCCTGGTTCCCGGCGCAGGAGAGGGGAACGGCGGTCGCCATTTTTAACTCGGCACAATACTTCGCAACCGTCATCTTTGCACCGGTCATGGGCTGGCTGACGCATGAGGTGGGCTGGTCGCACGTCTTCTTCTTCATGGGCGGGCTGGGGATCGTCATCAGCTTTATCTGGCTTAAGGTGATCCACGAGCCGAATCAGCATCCCGGCGTCAACAAGAAAGAGCTGGAGTACATTGCCGAAGGCGGCGCGCTGATCAACATGGATCTGAAAACCGAAAAGGCCAAAGTGCCGTTCAGCCAGAAATGGGCGCAGATCAAGCAGCTCGTGGGCTCGCGCATGATGATCGGTATCTACCTCGGCCAGTACTGCATTAACGCCATGACCTACTTCTTCATCACCTGGTTCCCGGTCTATCTGGTGCAGGCGCGCGGCATGTCGATTCTGAAAGCGGGCTTTGTGGCCTCGGTTCCGGCTATCTGCGGTTTCGTCGGCGGCGTGCTGGGCGGCGTGATCTCCGACTGGCTGATGCGCCGTACCGGCTCGCTGAACATCGCCCGCAAAACGCCTATCGTGCTGGGCATGCTGCTCTCAATGTCCATGGTGTTCTGCAACTACGTTAACGCCGAGTGGATGATTATCGGCTTTATGGCGATGGCGTTCTTCGGTAAGGGGATTGGCGCGCTGGGCTGGGCGGTGATGGCGGATACCGCGCCGAAGGAGATCAGCGGACTGAGCGGCGGCCTGTTCAACATGTTCGGCAACATTTCCGGGATCGTGACGCCGATTGCCATCGGCTACATCGTCGGCACGACGGGCTCGTTCAACGGCGCGCTCATTTACGTGGGCGTCCACGCGCTGGTGGCCGTGCTGAGCTACCTGGTGCTGGTGGGCGACATTAAGCGCGTCGAGCTTAAACCTGTTGCGGAGCGTGGATGATGACAACCCAATCAAGCCCGATCGTGACGGACATGAAGGTCATCCCGGTGGCCGGACAGGACAGCATGCTGCTCAATATCGGCGGCGCGCATAACGCCTGGTTTACCCGCAACATCGTGGTGCTCACCGACAGCGCCGGCCACACCGGCGTCGGCGAGGCGCCCGGCGGAGAGGTCATTTACCAGACGCTGGTGGATGCGATCCCGCAGGTCGTGGGGCAGGAGATTGCCCGCTTAAACAAGGTGGTTCAGCGGGTGCACAAGGGCAACCAGTCCGCGGACTTCGACACCTTCGGCAAAGGTGCCTGGACGTTCGAGCTGCGCGTCAACGCGGTGGCCGCGCTGGAAGCCGCGCTGCTCGATTTGCTGGGCAAAGCGCTAAACGTCCCGGTGTGTGAGCTGCTGGGGCCGGGCAAGCAGCGCGACGCGGTAACGGTGCTGGGCTATCTGTTCTACATCGGCGATCGCAATAAAACCGATCTGCCGTATCTGGCGCGCTCTCCCGGCAGCCATGAGTGGTATCACCTGCGTCACCAGGAAGCGCTGTCCAGCGAGGCGGTTGTCCGCCTGGCGGAGGCGGCGCAGGATCGCTACGGCTTTAAGGACTTTAAGCTGAAGGGCGGCGTGCTGCCGGGCGAACACGAAATCGAAAGCGCCCACGCGCTGAAAAAACGCTTTCCGGAGGCGCGGATCACCGTCGATCCCAACGGCGCGTGGCTGCTGGATGAGGCCATCGCCCTGTGTAAAGGGATGGGCGACGTGCTGACCTACGCGGAAGATCCGTGCGGCGCCGAGCAGGGCTTCTCCGGCCGCGAGGTGATGGCGGAATTTCGTCGCGCCACCGGGCTGCCGGTCGCGACCAACATGATCGCCACCAACTGGCGCGAAATGGGCCACGCGGTCATGCTCAACGCGGTGGATATCCCGCTGGCCGATCCGCACTTCTGGACGCTTTCCGGCGCGGTCCGCGTGGCGCAGCTCTGCGACGACTGGGGCCTGACCTGGGGCTGCCACTCCAATAACCATTTCGATATCTCGCTGGCGATGTTTACCCACGTAGGCGCGGCCGCGCCGGGAAATCCGACCGCCATCGACACCCACTGGATTTGGCAGGAGGGAGAAGCCCGTCTGACCAAAAATCCGCTGGAGATTAAAAACGGCACCATCGCCGTTCCGGATTCGCCGGGGCTGGGCGTAGAGCTTGACTGGGACCAGATCCATCAGGCGCACGAAGCCTATAAAAAACTGCCGGGTGGCGCACGTAACGATGCGGGCCCGATGCAGTACCTTATCCCTGGCTGGACATTTGACCGCAAGCGCCCTGTTTTTGGACGTCACTGATAAAAGGATTGAACCATGAGCACATTTTCCACTCCCGTCGTTATCTCCATGCAGATTGTGCCGGTTGCCGGACACGACAGCATGCTGATGAACCTGAGCGGAGCCCACGCGCCATTTTTCACCCGCAACATCGTTATTATTAAAGATAATTCCGGCCACACCGGCGTGGGGGAAATCCCCGGCGGCGAGAAGATCCGCAAAACCCTGGAAGACGCGATTCCGCTGGTGGTAGGCAAAGCGCTGGGGGAATACAAAAATGTCCTGAACGCCGTGCGTAATACCTTTGCCGACCGCGACGCGGGTGGTCGCGGCCTGCAGACGTTCGATCTGCGCACCACCATCCACGTCGTGACCGGCATTGAGGCCGCGATGCTGGATCTGCTGGGCCAGCATCTGGGCGTTAACGTGGCCTCGCTGCTCGGCGAAGGCCAGCAGCGCAGCGAAGTGGAAATGCTGGGCTATCTGTTCTTCGTCGGCAACCGCAAGCAGACGCCGCTGCCGTACCAAAGCCAGCCGGACGAGGCGTGCGACTGGTATCGCATTCGCCACGATGAAGCGATGACCCCGGACGCGGTGGTGCGCCTCGCGGAAGCGGCTTACGAGAAATATGGCTTTAACGATTTCAAACTGAAGGGCGGCGTGCTGGCCGGCGCGGAAGAGGCGGAAGCGGTTTCTGCCCTGGCAAAACGCTTCCCGCAGGCGCGCGTTACGCTGGATCCGAACGGGGCCTGGTCACTCAACGAAGCGATCGCCATTGGCAAGCAGCTGAAAGGCGTGCTGGCGTATGCGGAAGATCCGTGCGGTGCGGAGCAGGGCTTCTCCGGCCGCGAGGTGATGGCGGAGTTTCGCCGCGCCACCGGCCTGCCGACCGCCACCAACATGATTGCCACCGACTGGCGTCAGATGGGGCACACGCTCTCGCTTCAGTCGGTCGACATCCCGCTGGCGGACCCGCACTTCTGGACGATGCAGGGCTCGGTGCGCGTGGCGCAGATGTGCCACGAATTTGGCCTGACCTGGGGCTCGCACTCCAACAACCACTTTGATATTTCGCTGGCGATGTTCACCCACGTCGCGGCCGCCGCGCCGGGCAACATTACCGCCATCGATACCCACTGGATTTGGCAGGAGGGAAATCAGCGCCTGACCAGGCAGCCGTTCGAAATTAAGGGCGGTATGGTGCAGGTTCCTTCTACGCCGGGTCTGGGCGTGGAGCTGGATATGGATCGGGTGATGCAGGCGCATGAACTGTATCAAAAACACGGCCTGGGGGCGCGCGATGATGCGCTTGCCATGCAGTATCTGATCCCTGACTGGACATTCGACAATAAGCGTCCGTGCATGGTACGCTAAAGGCATTGGGACCGCTCCCATTAGCGGTCGTTTTCCCTGATGTATGCTTAACAAAGTCAACATGCGTAAGGATGCTATATGAAACTCGTTATCGCACCGGATTCCTGGAAGGAAAGCTTGACCGCCCTTGAGGTGGCGACGGCTATTGAGGACGGTTTCCGTGAAGTTTGGCCTGATGCGGAATATGTGAAAATCCCGGTAGCCGATGGCGGGGAGGGAACGGTGGATGCCATGGTGGCGGCCACCTCCGGCGAGCGCGTGGAGGTAGAGGTTACGGGCCCGCTTGGAACGCGCATCCCCTCATTTTATGGCATCTCCGGCGATAAGCAGAGCGCCTTTATTGAGATGGCGGCCGCCAGCGGTCTGGAGCTTGTTCCTGCTTCAGCGCGTAACCCGCTGAACACGACCTCGTGGGGAACGGGCGAGCTGATCCGCCACGCGCTGGACGCGGGCGTCAACCATATCATCATCGGTATCGGCGGCAGCGCCACCAACGACGGCGGCGCGGGCATGGTGCAGGCGCTGGGCGCAAAGCTGCTGAACGACCGGGCGCAGCCGCTTGGCTACGGTGGCGGGGAGCTGGCCACGCTGGCGCAGATCGATCTTAGCGAGCTGGACGCGCGCCTGGCGGAATGCCGCATTGAGGTTGCCTGCGATGTCAGCAACCCCTTAACCGGGCCTGAAGGGGCCACCGCGGTGTTCGGGCCGCAAAAAGGGGCAACCGCCGAGATGGTCACCGCGCTGGATGACGCGCTGGGGCATTATGCAAAGATCATTGCCCGGGATCTGGATATCGACGTGCTCTCTCTCGCGGGGGGCGGAGCGGCGGGCGGAATGGGCGCGGCGCTTTACGCATTCTGCGGCGCGACGCTGCGCCAGGGTATTGAAATCGTGACCGACGCCCTGCGTCTGGATGAGCAGGTTGCCGACGCTGACATCGTGATCACCGGTGAAGGCCGCATCGACAGCCAGACCATTCACGGCAAGGTGCCTGTGGGCGTGGCGAAGGTGGCAAAACGCTACAACAAGCCGGTGATCGGCATCGCGGGCAGCCTGACGGCAGACGTTGGGGTGGTCCATCAACACGGTATCGACGCGGTATTTAGCGTGCTTTACAGCATCTGCTCCCTTGAAGACGCGCTGGGGAATGCCCAGGCGAACCTGCGAATGGCCGCGCGGAATATTGCGGCGGTGTTGAAGGTTGGGAAAGGGTTGTAAGGGAATTCCCCTCACCCCGGC
>AGFT01131614.1_pt1 | contig 12288 bp, 9 predicted proteins | sample 305848 | NCBI WGS metagenome assembly AGFT01 (sample SAMN02954282, study PRJNA62043) | ant fungus garden metagenome | biome: terrestrial; feature: Atta colombica fungus garden; material: fungus garden; isolation source: Atta colombica fungus garden bottom | host: Atta colombica | place: Panama...
AGGTGCCGCCCTGCAGACCGGTTGACATCACCTTCATGATGCGAAGCAGGGCGGCGGTTTTCCAGTCGCCTTCGCCCGCAAAGCCGTAGCCCTGCTGCATCAGACGTTGTACCGCCAGGCCCGGCAGCTGCTTCAGGCCGTGGAGGTCTTCAAAAGTGGTGGTAAAGGCGTGGAAGCCGCCCTGTTCCAGGAAGCGCTTCATGCCCAGCTCGATGCGCGCCGCGTCCAGCACGTTCTGGCGCTTGTCGCCGTGTATTTGTGCCGCAGGCGTCAGGCGGTAGCTGCTTTCATATTCATCAACCAGCGCGCTCACGTCGCCGTCGCTGATGTCATTCACCACCTGCACCAGGTCGCCCACCGCCCAGGTATTCACGGAGAAGCCGAACTTGATCTGCGCGGCCACTTTATCGCCGTCGGTCACCGCCACTTCACGCATGTTGTCGCCGAAACGCACCACCTTCAGGTGGCGGGTATCCTGCTTAGAAACCGCCTGACGCATCCAGGAGCCAATGCGTTGTTGCGCCTTGCCGTCCTGCCAGTGGCCGGTGACCACAGCGTGCTGCTGGCGCATGCGCGCGCCGATGAAGCCGAACTCGCGGCCGCCGTGCGCGGTCTGGTTCAGGTTCATAAAGTCCATATCGATGCTGTCCCACGGCAGGGAGGCATTGAACTGAGTGTGAAACTGCAGCAGCGGTTTGTTGAGGATTGCCAGGCCGTTGATCCACATTTTTGCCGGTGAGAAGGTGTGCAGCCACACCACCATCCCGGCGCACTTGTCGTCGTAGTTGGCCTCACGGCAAATATTCGTTATTTCATCCGGCGTGGTGCCGAGCGGTTTCAGCACCAGCCTGCACGGCAGTTTGGCTTCGGCATTCAGCGCGTTAACAACGTGTTCGGCGTGTTTCGTCACCTGCTGCAGGGCTTCCGGCCCGTACAGATGCTGGCTGCCAATGACAAACCACACTTCATAATTATTAAAAATCGTCATTATCGTGTCCTTAATGGGTCAGGGTTGCCGGAGCGTCCGCGGCGTGTCTGGACGCGGCGGCGGCAGGGAGATAGTGGAGTTCCGCGCTTTTCGCCCACTGCTGGTAGCGCTGGTAGAGTTGTTCGAATCGTTGGGCCTGCTCTGCACGCGGCTGGAGGGTGCTTTCCACGGCGCTGGCCATGTGCTGCTGCGCCGTCGGGATATCGGCATGCACGCCCGCGGCGACGGCGGCGAAGATGGCGGCACCCAGCGCGCAGCACTGATCGGAGGCGACAATCTGCAGCGGACGGTTCAGCACGTCGCAGCAGGCCTGCATGATCACCGGGTTTTTACGGGCGATGCCGCCCAGCGCCATCACGTTATTCACGTCGATCCCCTGGTCGGTGAAGCACTCCATAATGGCGCGCGCGCCGAACGCGGTGGCCGCAATCAGGCCACCGAACAGGGCGGGGGCGTCGGTCGCAAGGTTAAGGTCGGTTATCACCCCCTTCAGGCGCTGGTTAGCAAACGGCGTGCGGCGGCCGTTAAACCAGTCGAGCACCACCGGGAGATGATCGAGAGAGGGATTCTTCGCCCAGGCTTCGGTGAGCTGCGGCAGGAGCTGCTTTTTGCTCTCGGCGATCTGCGGCTTCAGCTCAGGGTGCTCGGCCGCCAGCCGATCCAGCGGCCAGCCGAGCACGCGGCCAAACCAGGCGTAGATATCGCCAAACGCGGACTGGCCCGCTTCGAGGCCGATAAAGTCCGGCACCACGCTGCCGTCAACCTGGCCGCAGATGCCTTTTACCGCGCGATCGCCCACGCTGGCCTTGTCGGCTATCAGGATGTCGCAGGTCGAGGTGCCGATAACTTTCACCAGCGTGTTGGGCTGCGCGCCCGCGCCGACGGCGCCCATGTGGCAGTCGAACGCGCCGCCGGAGATCGCCACGTTTTGCGGCAGGCCAAGGCGCGTCGCCCACTCTTCGCAGAGCGTGCCAACCGGCACGTCGGCGGTAAAGGTCTCGGTAAACAGCGGGTAGGTCAGGCTCTTATTGATGATAGGATCGAGCTCATCGAAGAAGGCAGCTGGCGGCAGGCCGCCCCAGCCTTCATGCCACAGGGATTTATGCCCGGCGCTGCAGCGTCCGCGGCGGATATCCTGCGGGCGCGTGGTGCCGGAGAGCAGGGCGGGAACCCAGTCGCACAGCTCAATCCACGACGCCGCCGCCTGCGCCACCGCCGCGTCCGCGCGGGTCACGTGCAGGATCTTGGCCCAGAACCATTCGCTGGAGTAGATGCCGCCGATATAGCGCGAGTAGTCCGTTTTGCCTGGCTGATGGCACAGGCGGGTGATGGCTTCGGCCTCTTCAACGGCGGTATGGTCTTTCCACAGCACGAACATGGCGTTCGGGTTGTCGGCAAACTCCGGGCGCAGCGCCAGCACGCGGCCTTCGGCATCGACCGGGGCGGGCGTGGAGCCGGTACTGTCGACGCCAATCCCGACAATCTCCGCCCGTTGCGCGTCGGTCAGTTCGGCAAGGACGGTTTTGATTGCCGCTTCCATCGACTCGATGTAGTCGCGCGGATGGTGGCGGAACCGGTTGTTTGGCGCGTCGCAGTAGCGCCCCTCTTGCCAGCGCGGGTACCACTCAACGCTGGTTGCTATCTCCTGACCGGTGGTGCATTCCACCGCCAGGGCGCGAACCGAATCGCTGCCGAAATCGAGGCCAATCGCTATTGCCATGGTGTTGCTCCATAAAAAACAGGTATGGAAGAACATTAGAGACTGGGGGCGAAAATCGTCAGGCAGGATCCGCTAATCTTATGGACTAAATTGCTGTAGCAACGGAAAGTGTGACGCCGTGCAAATAATCAATGTGGACATTTCTGCCGTAGTTATAGACACTTTTGTTGCTGCCGAATCGCCATTGATGACGGATAAATTCGCAGAGAAGGCGGTGGCGCGGTGAAGAGAAAAGTGCAGCGAGCCATTTTGGAGCTTTTCCCACGCCGTTTTTAACCTGCTTTTATCGATATGGACAATTGGTTTCCTTCGGGACCGCCGGGAGAACTGAATTTATGGCTGAAACGCAAAACGATCCCCTGTTGCCTGGCTACTCGTTTAACGCGCATCTTGTCGCGGGGCTGACGCCCATCGAGGCCGAGGGCTATCTGGATTTTTACGTCGACCGACCGCTGGGGATGAAGGGCTATATTTTAAATCTCACGGTGCGCGGCGAAGGGGTGATTCAAAACGGTGACCAGCAGTTCGTCTGCCGCCCCGGCGACATCCTGTTATTTCCGCCGGGGGAGATCCACCACTACGGCCGCCATCCCGAGGCGAAAGAGTGGTATCACCAGTGGGTCTATTTCCGCCCGCGCGCCTACTGGCAGGAGTGGCTCTCCTGGCCCGCGATTTTTGCCCATACCGGCTTTTATCGGCCTGACGACGCGCACCAGGCGCAGTTTCGTGAGCTGTTCGCGCAGATTATCGAGGCGGGGCAGGCGGGCGGACGCTACGCCGAGCTGCTGGCGATCAACCTGCTCGAGCAACTGCTGCTGCGGCGCATGGAGGCAATCAACGAATCGCTGAACCCGCCGCTGGATAACCGCGTGCGCGATGCCTGCCAGTACATCAGCGATCACCTGGCCGACAGCCAGTTTGATATCGCCAGCGTCGCCCAGCACGTCTGCCTCTCGCCGTCGCGCCTGTCGCATCTTTTCCGCCAGCAGCTTGGCGTGAGCGTGCTGAGCTGGCGGGAGGATCAGCGCATCAGCCAGGCGAAGCTGCTGCTCAGCACCACCCGGATGCCTATCGCGAGCGTGGGGCGCAACGTGGGGTTTGAGGATCAGCTCTATTTCTCTCGCGTCTTTAAAAAATGCACCGGCGCCAGCCCCAGTGATTTCCGCGCGGGTTGTGAATAATCGGTAAAGAAAAATAAACAAACAGGTGAACCTGGCCAGCAACCTGTAAACTATTCAGACAATTGTTGCCTTGACGCAGCGCGGGGCGCTAAGCAGAATCGCTGATTCGTTTACCGATCGGAATCGTTATGCAGGCACTGCTGGAACACTTTATCACCCAGTCCGTTATGTATTCGCTCATCGCCGTGGCGCTGGTGGCGTTTCTGGAATCACTGGCGCTCGTGGGGCTTATCCTTCCCGGCACCGTCATGATGGCGGGGCTCGGTGCGCTTATCGGCAGCGGTGAGGTCAACTTCTGGAAGGCGTGGCTGGCCGGGATTATCGGCTGCCTGCTGGGCGACTGGATCTCGTTCTGGCTGGGCTGGCGCTTTAAGAAGCCGCTGCACCGCTGGTCGTTTATGAAAAAGAACAAGGCGCTGCTGGATAAAACCGAGCACGCGCTGCATCAGCACAGCATGTTTACCATTCTCGTGGGCCGTTTCGTCGGGCCAACGCGTCCGCTGGTGCCGATGGTGGCGGGGATGCTGGATCTGCCCGTCGCAAAGTTCGTGGTGCCGAACATTATCGGTTGCGTGTTCTGGCCGCCGTTTTACTTCCTGCCGGGGATCCTGGCAGGGGCCGCGATTGATATTCCAGACGGTATGCAGAGCGGCGAGTTTAAGTGGCTGCTGCTGGGAACGGCGGTGCTGCTGTGGCTGGCGGGCTGGCTGTGCTGGCGGCTGTGGCGCAGCGCGAAAGCGAACGTCGATCGCCTGACGCGCTACCTTCCGCGTAGCCGCCTGCTCTGGCTGGCACCGCTGACGCTGGGTGTGGCGGTCGTTGCGCTGGTGGCGCTGATCCGCCATCCGCTGATGCCGGTGTATGGCGAGATTTTATTGAAGGTGGTGAGCCGTTAAGGTTTTTTTCCTCAGCCGGAGGGCTGTGGGCATCAGACCGCACAATCGATGTTTGTACCCTCTCCCTGTGGGAGAGGGGCAGGGTGAGGGCATCACACCGCATGAATGCCCAACAGTGAAGACGCTCCCGCTCTCCCGCTCAGCAGTTCTTCCGTCTCCCCATCCCACAAAATTCGCCCCTCGGCGACCACCACCGATCGCGGCGCAATCCGCGCGGCATCTTCAATGCTGTGCGACACCATCAGCATGGTGAGCTGCTGGCGCTGGCAGACGTCCTGCACCAGGGTCAGCATCTCCTGGCGAAGCGCCGGGTCGAGCGCGGAAAACGGTTCGTCCAGCAGCAGCACCGGCTGCTCGCGCACCAGGCAGCGGGCTAGCGCCACGCGCTGGCGCTGGCCGCCGGAGAGCTCGCCGGGCAGCCGTTCAATAAAATCCCCAATCCCCATCTGCGCGGCGATGGTCTCGAGCTTTTGCCGCTGGGCGGCGCTGAGCTTCATGCCCGGGTGCATCCCCAGCGCGATGTTCTGCCGCACCGTCAGGTGGGTAAACAGGTTATTTTCCTGAAACAGCATCGATACCGGACGCCGCGCGGGCGGCGTGCGGGTATGGTCCTGATTTTCTATCACAATCGACCCGCTCGCCGGTTGCAGGAAACCGGCAATCAGATTGAGCAGGGTGCTCTTTCCCGCGCCGCTGGGGCCGAGGATCGCGATCGTTTCACCCTGTTTTACCGACAGCGTGAAGCGCATCGGCAGATGCTGGTAGAGCCAGGTTACATCAGTCAGTTTTAACATCACGCCCCGGAAGTTTTTCGATAACGGTAAAGAGCCCAAAGCACACCAGCAGGAGCAGCAGCGCCGTGACCGCCCCGTCCTGGCTGCGGTAGGAGCCAATCTGCTGATACAGCCAGAACGGCAGCGTGCGGAAATCCTCATTGCCGAACAGCGCCACCACGCCAAAATCGCCCATCGACAGCACGCAGGCAAAGGCCAGCGCCTGCGCCAGCGGACGCTTCAGCGCGCGCAGTTCGACCACCTTCAGCCGCTGCCAGCCCTGCATCCCCAGCGACTGGCAGAGCAGGCCGTAGCGGCTATTCACGTCGCGCATCGGGTTTTCCAGCACCTTGAGCGCGTAGGGAATCGCCATCAGGGCGTTGGTGAAAATCACGATCCCGTCGGCGCTTTCCGGCAGGCCAACGGTGCTGTTGAACAGCAAAAAGAAGCCGGTCGCCAGAACGATGCCCGGCATCGCCAGGATTAGCATCCCCGTCAGCTCCAGCGCCTGTCCCGCCCTGCGGGCCTGACGCACGTAAAGCTCGCGGCTGCTCCAGAGCAGCATCAGGGTTAGGATCACGCACAGCACCCCTGCCGCAAGCGCAATCCGCAGCGAGGTCCAGGTGGCCTGCCAGAGAACGGGCTGTTGCAAAACGGAGGCAAGATTACGGTTCAGACCGTCGACGATAACGGCCGCCAGCGGCGGCAGCAGAAGCAGCAGCGCCAGTGCGATCAGGATGAAATCGGCGATGCGGCTGTGCAGGCTGTCCTGCGGATCGCGCCAGCCTGCGATTTGATTATTCCCGGGATTGATGGCTTTGCTCAGGCGCTGGCTCAGCAGCACCAGAACCAGACAGCACACCATCTGCACCAGCGCCAGCAGCGCCGCGCGGCCGGGATCGTAGTCATAGCTCAGCGCCTGGTAAATCGCCAGCTCGATGGTGGTGGCCTGCGGCCCGCCGCCAAGGGAGAGCACGGTGGCAAAGCTGGCGAAGCACAGCATAAAGATAAGCGCGGCTGTCGGCGGGATTTGCCGCCTCAGCCACGGCCATTCGACAAAGCGGAAGAACGGCACGCCGCGCATGCCGAGCTGAGCGGCAATCTGGCGCTGCTCGCCGGGGATATTTTCCAGCGCCTGCAGAAAGAGCCGCGTCGCCATCGGCATGTTGAAGAAGATGTGCGCCAGCAGAATGCCCTTCAGCCCGTAGGGCGTGAACGTCCACTCCAGGCCGAGAAAATGGAAGAGCGAGGCAAGCCAGCCCTGACGCCCGTAAACGCTCAGAATGCCAAACACGGCCACCAGAACGGGCAGGATCAGCGTCATGGCGCACAGGCGCAGCAGCGCCTGCCTGCCGGGAAAACGCCTGCGATAAAGCGCCCGGGCCAGAAAAATGGCCGGGATCGTCGACAGCAGGGCGGAGAGGAACGCCTGCCAGAACGAGAACCGGATGACGTGCCACAGATAGTCGTTACGCCAGAGCGCGGGCAGGCTGCTCTCCGGCGCGTTGAACCACAGCGCGAGAAATGCCCCGAGGCTCACCGCCACCATCAGCGCGGCGGCAAGCAGCCCGGGGACAAGCCAGCCGGGAATTAGCGGCTGACGGCGCGTTGCCATTCACTTACCCACGCTGCACGCTGCTCGGCGACCTGCTGCGGCGTAAACTCCAGCGAGGTTTTTGGCCTGGTCAGCCGATCAAATCCCTCGGGAAGCGCGACGTCGGTGACCGGATACATCCAGTTGCCCGTGGGGATCGCGTTCTGGAACGCCGGGGATAGCATAAAATTCAGGAATTTTTCAGCCAGTTCAGGCTGCTTGCTGGCGGCGGTTCGCGCGGCGACTTCCACCTGCAGGTAGTGGCCCTCGGCGAAATCCGCGGCCGCGTAGTTGTCTTTCTTCTCGTCGATGAGGTGGTAGGCCGGAGAGGTAGAGTAGCTCAGCACCAGATCGCCTTCCCCTTTCAGGAACAGGCCGTAGGCTTCGCTCCATCCCTTGGTGACGGTGACGGTTTTGGCGGCCAGCTTCTGCCACGCGTCGGGCGCTTTATCGCCGTAGACTTTCTGCATCCACAGCAGCAGCCCCAGGCCCGGCGTGCTGGTGCGCGGATCTTCATAAATCACGCGCCATTTCTGGTCGCTTTCAACCAGCTCTTTCAGGCTTTTCGGCGGGTTTTTCAGCCTGTTTTTGTCATACACGAAAGCAAAGTAGCCGTAGTCGAACGGGACAAAGGTATCGTTCTTCCAGCCGCCCGGCACGTTCACGGCATCGGTTGCGACGCCGCTTTTGGCAAACAGCTTCGTTTGCGCGGCCGCGTTCAGCAGGTTGTTATCCAGCCCGAGCACCACGTCCGCCTTGCTGTTTTTGCCTTCCATGCGCAGGCGGTTGAGCAGCGAAACGCCGTCCTCCAGCGTCACGAACTTCAGCTCGCAGCCGCAGTCGGCTTCAAAGGCTTTTTTAACCACCGGGCCGGGGCCCCAGTCGGCAGAGAAGGAGTCATAGGTGTAGACCGTCAGCACGGGCTTCGCAAACGCGGGCAGCGCAAACAGCGCCAGCAGGGGAAGACATTTTTTTAACACTTTGCACCTCAGGGTTGAGTGGCAAAGGATTTTGAGAGACAGCCTCAAATCCCTTCGCCGGCGTTATCCGGATCAGGTTCGACGGGTATTATCTCAGCGCACATCAGTGATGCAGCACCCCGTTGAGAACGGCGCTATTGTAATGATTTGGTGAATATTACGAAAGCGTTATGGCTCCGGCGGGGCAAACCAGGCGGATTTAAAATCAAACCAGCCCAAGGTGTTCATCCGCAGTCCGCGCATGCTGCGCTGGCCCTGAATCATCAGCCAGTGATGGATGAGCGGCACAATCGCCTGCTGCGCCAGCAGCTGCTGGCACCAGGCGGCCAGATTCATCTCGCCCGCGCGCCATCGGGCGGCGTCCTGCTGCCAGTCCCGGTCGATGCAGTGCTGAATCAGCGGCACTTCGAACAGGTGCGAAAAGAGCGAGAAATCAAGCGGCAGGGTGAAGTTGGCGCTGTTAAGCCAGATGTCGCTGACGATGTCTCCGCGGTGCCATTCGTCATAATCCACCTCCTGAATATCAAGGTGAACGCCCTCGGCGGACAGCAGCTTGCTCATGATCCGGGCAATAAAGCGGTGCTCCACGTGGTCGCGGTAGTAGGTCAGGGTAATCGACTCCAGCCCGGCAGGCTTCTCTGCGTGCGCGGGCCGGGCGTGGTGCCAGCGCGGCAGCAGGCCGTAGGCCGGGAACCAGTAGGTCTGGTATTGCTCTTCGGCCTGGTAGATCAGGTTGGCCGGAGAGAGGACGTGGCTGACCCACCTGCGCACCTCCTGGCTAGCGCCGCGGCGGCTGCGGGCGTCAAACAGCAGATAATAGCAGCCCTCTTCAAGGCGGCTCTCCACGGCCTTTTCCCCTTCGGTTGGCCCTTCCAGCGTAAGGCCGCAGCTCAGCTCTTCGCTGATCTCAGGCAGGACCCACACGTTCACTTCGTCGATCAGCGCGCGAAAGCCAAAGTAGTCGTCAAAGGCGCGGATTTTCAGCTGGTTGCTGGTATTGCGCGTCACCGCGTAGGGGCCCGTCCCTACCGGCTGGCTGGCGAAATGGGGCAGGGAGGGCCATTCGCGCGGCAGGATCATCGACGGAACGTAGCCCATGAGCCACGGCAGCCACCGGTCAGGCTCGGACAATTCAATATCGACGGTCCATGCCGTCGGGGAGTGGATGCGCGACACGTGGGCATACAGGGGAAGCGCCCGCGCCCGCTGAAGGGAGTCGATCACGTCGCTCATTTCCAGCTCGCGGCCGTGGTGGAAATGGATGCCGGGCCGCAAAAAAAAGCGCCAGTGCAGGGGGGATATTTGCTGCCAGTGGTGCGCAATATCGGCCTCCAGTTCCCCGTTTTCCTCATTTATCCGCGTCAGGCCGCTGAAGATCTGGCGAGCCATGTGGGTTTCCGAGCGGCGCAGCGCCGTGCCGGGGAGCAGGTTTTTCATCGGGCGATAGTAGAGCACGCGCAGGATGTGGCGCCCCTGGCGGAAGCTGCGCCCAAGATGCGACACCAGCATCTGGCGCACGGCGGCCTTGTCGCCGACCAGCTGAACCAGCTGGTCGATGCGGTCCTGCTCCAGCAGATCTTCCGCGCGCTGCTGCTGGAGTGCCAGCCCGGTGTAGAGGAAGGTCAGCCGCGAGCGTTTCCCGCGTCCCGCCTCGGCTTCCCAGCTTAGCCAGCCCTGCTGCTGCATGGTGTTCAGCAGCGTGCGCATGTGGCGTCGGGAGCAGCTCAGCAGGTCGGCCAGCTCGTTGAGCGTGGTCTCCTTCGATTGCCCCTCGCAGCACTGCCAGAGGCGGATAAACTGTTGTTGCAGACGACCAGACGGCATAAAAGGGGAACTCCTGACAAAAAACCAGCAATTTATTTATCCCTATATTAGGTCAATAATCCTTCTCGATGAAGTGAGGAGGTAAATTATGAAGAGGTCTACCGCACGTCAGTTTTATCAGCAGTACTTTTCAGCGACGAAGGGAGCGTCCTGGCTGGCCCGCCGGTGTGCAGAGCAACGGCTGAAAATGTTGGAAGATCTGATGCAGTGGGACGTTACGAAACCGACCTCTTCTCGCTAACTCGCCTCGATCATGTGTGACTGAGTATTGGTGCGAATCACCCGCCAGCAAAAATGTTTTTTGCTGGCTTTTTTCGTTTATTCTTTCACCCAGTTTTGACTCGCATTCATAAGGACTTGCGCATGCTCTGGTTGATGACGATGGGGCGCCGCCTGAACGGCGTCTACGCCGCTTTTATGCTGGTGGCCTTTATGATGGGCGTGGCGGGCGCGCTTCAGGCGCCGACGCTGAGCCTGTTTCTGAGCCGCGAGGTTGGCGCACAGCCGTTCTGGATCGGGCTGTTTTATACCGTTAACGCCATCGCGGGGATCCTCGTGAGCCTGTGGCTGGCGAAACGCTCCGACAGCCAGGGCGATCGCCGGAGGCTAATCCTCTTTTGCTGCGCGATGGCGGTGGGCAACGCGCTGCTGTTTGCGTTCAACCGCCATTATCTGACGCTCATTACCTGCGGCGTGCTGCTGGCGTCGCTGGCGAATACCGCCATGCCGCAGCTGTTTGCGCTGGCGCGTGAATACGCCGATAGCTCGGCGCGGGAGGTGGTGATGTTCAGCTCGGTGATGCGCGCGCAGCTTTCGCTGGCGTGGGTGATCGGGCCGCCGCTGGCGTTCATGCTGGCGCTGAACTACGGCTTTACCACCATGTTTACCATCGCCGCCGGGATTTTTGTCATTAGCCTGGTGCTGATTGCCTTCGCGCTGCCGTCGGTGGCGCGGGTCGAGCAGGCAGCGGATAAGCCGCTTACCCAGGTCAGCGGCTGGCAGGATAAAAACGTGCGGATGCTGTTTATCGCCTCCACGCTGATGTGGACCTGCAACACCATGTACATCATCGACATGCCGCTGTGGATCAGCAGCGATCTGGGGCTGCCGGACAAGCTCGCGGGGATACTGATGGGCACCGCGGCGGGGCTGGAAATCCCGGCGATGATTCTGGCGGGGTACTACGTCAAGCGCTTCGGCAAACGCAAAATGATGGTAGTTGCGGTGGCGGCGGGCGTGCTGTTCTATCTTGGGCTGATTTTCTTCCATTCACGCGAAGCGCTGCTGGCGCTGCAGCTGTTCAACGCGGTATTCATCGGGATTGTCGCTGGCATTGGCATGCTCTGGTTCCAGGACCTCATGCCGGGGCGGGCGGGCTCTGCAACCACGCTTTTTACCAACAGCATTTCGACGGGCGTGATCCTGGCCGGGGTGATTCAGGGCGCGCTGTCGCAAAGCTACGGGCACGGCGTGGTGTACTGGATGATTGCAGCGATTTCGGTCGTGACCCTGCTTCTGACGTGTCGCGTTAAGGATGTGTGATTCTGGAAGGCGGCAGTGTTGGCGTACGAAGCAAAACGTTAACGGTATGGGCGGGGAGTTTTCCCCGCCACTCCAGCGTGGTTAAGCCTCAACGCACCCTTATCAATGGCCCGCTCCGTGCGGGCCATTGCCTTTAGCCCATAAACGCGGGCTGTTTTTTCTCGTAAGCGGAGATCGCCTCTTCGTGCTGGAGCGTCAGGCCAATGCTGTCCAGGCCGTTCAGCATGCAGTGACGGCGGAACGCGTCAATGCTGAAGCCGTAGCGCTTATCGCCAGCCTTTACCTCGCCCGCTTCCAGATCCACCTCGAACGACATGCCCGGATTCGCCTGAACCAGCGCAAACAGCTCGTCAACCTCGGCATCGCTCAGCGTGACCGGCAGCAGCTGGTTGTTGAAGCTGTTGCCGTAGAAGATGTCCGCGAAGCTCGGCGCGATAACCACCTTAAAGCCGTAGTCGGTCAGCGCCCACGGTGCGTGCTCGCGGGACGAGCCACAGCCAAAGTTTTCGCGGGCCAGCAGAATCGATGCGCCTTTGTATTCCGGGAAGTTCAGCACGAACTCGGGATTAGGCACTTCTCCCTTGTCGTCCAGAAAACGCCAGTCGTTAAACAGGTGCGCGCCAAAGCCCGTGCGCGTCACCTTCTGCAAAAACTGCTTAGGAATGATGGCGTCGGTATCGACGTTCGCGGCGTCCAGCGGGACAACCCGGCCCGTATGTTGGGTAAATTTCTCTGCCATGATTGTCTCCTTATTTCAGGCTGCGGATATCGGCGAAATGGCCGGTGACGG
>AGFT01038110.1_pt1 | contig 12198 bp, 16 predicted proteins | sample 305848 | NCBI WGS metagenome assembly AGFT01 (sample SAMN02954282, study PRJNA62043) | ant fungus garden metagenome | biome: terrestrial; feature: Atta colombica fungus garden; material: fungus garden; isolation source: Atta colombica fungus garden bottom | host: Atta colombica | place: Panama...
TCCAGGTGCAGTAGTACATCATCGCGCCGCCGCGCACGCAGACGGCGAGGATGTTGAGGATGGTGAGCACGCCGACGATGCGCCACTGGTCGTTTTGCCAGATGTCGCGCAGGTCTTCGCGCATGGAGGTGGTGGCAGGCGGCACCTGAATGCGCTCTTTGGTGGTGAAGAAGCAGAACGCCAGCATCAGGAACGCGATGACCGACAGCACGGCAACGCCGCCCTGGAAGCCAAAGGCTTTGTCTTCCCCGCCAATCAGCTTGACCAGCGGCATCATCAGCACCGTCGAGAGCATGCCGCCCGCCGTCGCCAGCACGAAGCGCCAGGACTGAAGGGAGATGCGCTGCGTCGGGTCGTTGGTGATGACGCCGCCCAGCGCGCAGTAAGGGATGTTGACCACGGTATAGAGCAGGGTAAGCAGGGTGTAGGTGACGGCGGCGTAAATCAGCTTGCCGTTATGGCTGAGGTCCGGCGTGGTATACGCCAGCACGCAGACGATGCCGAACGGAATGGCGCCGAACAGTATCCACGGGCGGAACTTGCCCCAGCGGCTGCGGGTGCGGTCGGCAATCAGGCCCATGCACGGGTCGGAAATCGCATCCAGCGCGCGCGCCAGCAGGAACATAGTCCCGACGAACCCGGCGGGAATACCGAAGATATCGGTGTAGAAAAACATCATGTACAACATGACGTTATCAAAAATGATGTGGCTTGCGGCATCGCCCATGCCATAGCCAATCTTCTCTTTAACGGACAGTACTTCGCTCATATTTTATATATCCTTCACGCTGTAGGAGGCGCTGAGACCGGTGACTGTGTTTTTAAACCATTGTTTCACGAGCGGGTATTGCGTTTTATGGTTATTAAATTACGTTTCTTGTTTTTTGTGATCGCGGTAAAGGTGGGCAGGCATCAAAAGCTAACCTGAGGATTTTCTTAGGAATTAACTGAAACAGGTGGGTCAAGGTCAAAAGAGACGTGAAAAAAGCGTGTCGGGGTATGTGGTAAATGCCTGAAAGTAGCTATAATGCGCCCCGCCTCCATGTAGCAATCGAGGCGCGGAAGATCGTCATCTCCGGTGAGGTGGCTGGACTTCAAATCCAGTTGGGGACGCCAGCGTTCCCGGGCAGGTTCGACTCCTGTGATCTTCCGCCAAAATTCCGTCATGCTCTAATCCATTGTTTAAATAACGACACTCTAGAATATATCCTCCCAATGTGAATTTCGTCATTTATCCTTATAAAGCTGGATGATATCCTTCCACTTATTTAAATTTTAAGGGAAAAGTAAATGGAATGGATTATAGGTGCAGTCGTATTAATAGTCGTCATTGGTGCCATCTTAAAACCCAGTCGATGTGATGTATGTAATATCAATTTTAAAAGAAAGTATTACACATGGGAAATTGAGGGCAAGAAACAACACTTATGTCCTACCTGCAATGGAAAAATGCAACGTCGGGTTAGCTCGCAGAGATTTAAAGATAGATTTGGCTAGAGAAAATTAATGCCTGATACTGAATCCTGAAGGTAATAAATGATAGGTTTAAAATATAATACCAAAACCTATCATTCATTCGTTTTATGAAATGAACCACGCCCGTTAGCTAAACCTACTAGTTTTTTGAAAGCCTTAATCTGCAAGCCTCTTTCACCCACTTACTAAAATTCCCTTTTCCCACAGCCTTCTCAATCTGTTCCAATAACTCATCTTCAAATCGGATGTTCTTCATCGTGCTTTTAGTACGGTCAAAATTTGGTTTCTTTTTGTCTTTCATGGTAGGTACCACTACGGTTAATTTATATACACGTAGTACATAGTTGGAGCATTAAGAGGCTTTTAACCTCACCAACTATCAAGGAGTTAATTATGGCTGACACGCATTCTACCCCAAACACCGACAAATCGACGTCGAAAATTATCCTATCCGGCAAGTGGCTACGCGCGGCAGGATTTGATACCAGGCAACAGGTTACGGTAAAGGTGATGAAAGGGTGCATCGTTCTGGTGGCCCATAGCGAGAACGAACAAAAACTCCTGGACGAAAACAAGCGGGTAAAAGAGAGGCTGGCTCAAATCGATCAACAGCTATTAAAGCTTAAATCAACTTTATAGATGCTCTTACCAGACAATCATCTGATCAAAGCGCCTCAAAAGGCGCTTTTTCCTTTCAATCGTATAGCCATTTCCCCGCTTTGACAGACTCGATGATCATCCCAACTGTTAGCGGTTTTATCACGGGTTCCGGGGACGGTTTCTTTTGCCAAAAGGGATATTCATACTCAAAGTAGTTCCTGCCGTCAAAAGTGGAATAATCCACGCCGAAACGTTCAAAAACATCGATCAGAAAATCGTGCGCATCTTCGGGAAGAAACTTAAAATCATCCTGTAGCGTCCATTCCTTGGTGACCTGTTTAACACCGGGCTTAAACCAGCGCTCTCTGATCGGATACTTTTCCATAATGTATCCGATAACCTCAGCTTCAATGTTGCTCATCAGAAGGATGCCCACTGAATACGGTCTTTTAGCCTGGCAATGAGATTATATTTCTCTCGGGTACGCTTGCTGACCGTATACATGATAGTGATTAGTTGAGCATAGCCAATAAAGGGAATCCAGCGTCCTATAAACGTGGCTATCTTTGTCGTTGGCACCATCTTCAACTTTGCAAATTTCCCATCGGGCAATTTGGTTTACCCGTCATATTATCGGAAGGGATGCTCAGATTATGGTGGAAGCCTTTAAACTCGATACTGTAGTCGCGGTCCTGTACATCGCAGCCCCCTTTGAGCAATGCACCACCATCATCGTAAAGCCACATGTTGCCTGGAATAGTCATTTATAAAACTCCGTTTCATTTGAAATCTTCCATGAATTGTAAGCAGATAGTTTGCGTTAGGGGAATATATCCATATTTATAAATTCTGATAATTCAGTTAATTAGTTGAGATCAATCTTTATATTGCCGGAAAAAATTTGGATCCCTGCGCGAGTGTTTTCCATAAAGCCACCTCCAAATTCTTTCCGGCAGGGGATTGCAGGACGATTACAAATGGACGAAAACCAAACTCATTGAGATAGAGGACGCGCTTACAGCGATCCAAACTCAGCATCCTGGAAAGCGCCTCGCAAAATCAAATACAAACCACCTGGCTTAGCGGTTGTTTCTGGCATACTACGTGCTTAAAACGTTAATCGTTGAGGATGTGGAGGCGACATGGCAGATAAAGGCGTAATCCAATCTCCGGTAGGGGAATTTATTATGTTTGCCAGCGGTGACGGAAGAGTGCGTGTCGAATGTCGCTTCGAATCAGACACTCTCTGGTTATCTCAAGCAGCAATGGCTGAACTGTACGGTAAAGATGTTCGCACCATTAACGAGCATCTTATGAATATAATTTCCGATAGCGAAATCGATCAACACTCAACTATCCGGAAATTCCGGATAGTTCGCCAGGAAGGAAAACGTCAGGTTTCCAGAGAGATCGAGCACTACAATCTAGAAGCAATACTTGCCGTCGGCTACCGTGTCCGCTCGCTTCGCGGCGTCCAGTTCCGCCAGTGGGCTACCCAAACGCTTCAGGAATACCTGGTTAAAGGCTTCGTTATGGACGACGAACGCCTGAAAAATCCGCCTGTCGGATCTTCCGCCGTTCCCGACTATTTTGATGAAATGCTGGAACGCATTCGCGATATACGGGCCAGCGAACGCCGGGTCTATCTCCGCGTGAGGGAGATTTTTGCACTCGCCGCCGACTATCAGCCATCGCTCAAAGAAACCACACAATTCTTCCAGACCATCCAGAATAAACTGCATTTTGCCTGCACGGGCTACACCGCTGCGGAGTTGATTCACCACCGCGCAGATGCCAGTCAACCGCATATGGGGCTGACGAGCTACAAAGGTGAAGACGTCCGCAAAAGCGATGTCACCACCGCAAAAAATTATCTGTCTCAGGATGAAGTCAGCGAGCTTAATCGCGTCGTGAACATGTGGCTCGATTTTGCCGAAGATCAGGCCAAACGCCGCAAGCAGGTATTTTTACGAGACTGGCAAACCAAACTCGATCAGTTCCTGCAATTTAACGACCGGGACGTTTTAGAAGGGGCTGGTAAAATCAGCAAGAAAGCGGCTGATGAAAAGGCATGCTCAGAATACATTGAGTTTGAAAAAAAGCAGCGCCTGCTGAAAGAAGCCGAAGGTGAGAAAGATATCATCGGCTTAGTAAAATGGGATAAGCAGACTAAGCGCTAATCCCGGAGCTTCATATGCAACAGCGGAAACGCATTCCCCTGCCCGTCCAGCTCGGAGCGGCCAACCTGCGCAAACCCCATATGGCGATAAAACGCGACGCCCTGCGGGTTTTGCTCGTTGACGTCCACCTCGTTCGCGCCGCACTGCTCAACCGCGTAGTTCAGCAGGCATTTCCCCACGCCTTTTCCCCGGCTGGCGTCATCAACAAACAGCATCTCAATCCGGTTTTCATCCACGCCTAAAAAGCCGTGAATGTTTCCCGCCCCATCGCGGGCGATTACCACCCTGAGGTTGGGCAAATAGGCGTTGAGCAACAGCGGGCGCAGCGCCGCAATATCGCTTTCCTGCAGGAAATGGTGGGTCGCGCGAACGGCGGATTCCCAGATCGCGACGAGACGTTCAAACTGTTCAGGCACTGCGGTTTCAATTTTCATGCGGGGATCATCTTCGGCTCGCCGCGATAAATCAACCACTTCTCCACAGCCTCGCACTTAACTTTCATCCCCTCCGTGTCGCTCTTAATCGATATCGACACGGAGCGCCCCGATGAAAAAACTTACCCTACTGCTGTTAACCGCATGGATGCTGAACGGCTGCGCCGCCATCGTCGGCAGCAATGAAGAAACCGTCACCATCAGCAGCACGCCGGACAACGTCCCGTTTGCGGTTATCGACCGCACCGGCGCCATCACCGCCACTGGCGTCACGCCGCAAATCGTCACGCTGAAGAAATCCGACGGCAGCTATTTCGGCAAGCGCGAGTACTCGCTCACGCTCAGGCAGCCGGGCTATTACTCCGCCAGCACGCCGCTGACGTACCGCTTTAGCCACTGGTACACCCTGGGGAACGTGATCTTCCTGGGCGTGCCGGGCTGGCTGATCGTCGATCCGTTCTTCGGCGGCATGTATACGCTGAAGGAGGATAAGGTCCACGTCATCCTGCGTCCCTGCCCGCGCGGACCGTTTAGCGACATGTGCAGCTAGGGCGCTACTGCTTCACCCACACCAGCTGATCGACGCGGAAGCCCAGCCCGCGCGCGGTGTTCAGGTAGTCCTGCTTAACCGCTTCCGGAATGGTTGGCGTACGCGACAGGATCCACAGATAGTCGCGGTTCGGGCCGCTCACCAGCGCATACTGGTATTTGTCGTCCAGCTTGATGACGTTATAGCCGCCGTAGAACGGCCCGAAGAATGACACCTTCAGCGCGGCGGTGGTTGGCTCGCCGGTAAAGTAGGCTTTCCCCTCGCTCTCGCTCCACTTATTTTTCTTCGGATCGAAGCCGCGGTTTAGCACGCTGATGCCACCGTCGCTGCGCTCGCCGTAGGTGGCGGTGACCTGCTCCAGCCCGCGCTCGAAGCGGTTTTCCAGACGGGCAACTTCATACCATTTGCCCAGATAGCGGCTGGCATCAAAGCCGGTGATGGGCTGCACGCCTTTCGGCGGGGTCGGGGATTTACAGGCAACCAGCGTCAGCGCAATAGCGACCCCGGTCACAACAGGCCATAGTTTCATGAGAGCTCCTTTCACTGTCGTTTGGTTTTTTAGTGTAGTGCACCCGGCAGAGGCTTCATTCGGGCGACAAGAATTCGTAGTATATTGAGATTATTCCTCCTCACGGGCGCAGACATGGCTTACTCCATCGGCGAATTTGCAAGACTCAGCGGCATCACCGCCACCACGCTTCGCGCCTGGCAGCGCCGCTACGGCCTGCTCAAGCCGGAGCGCACGGACGGCGGCCACCGCCAGTACAGTGAGGACGATGTCCAGCAGGCGCTGAAAATCCTCGACTGGGTAAAAAAAGGCGTCCCGATCGGCCAGGTAAAATCCCTGATGGAACGCCCGGAGCCGCGGCGCACCAACAACTGGCAGACGCTTCAGGAAACCATGCTCGACCGCCTCAAGGCGGGAAAAATCGACGCCCTGCGCCAGATGATTTACGACGCGGGCCGTGAATACCCGCGCCCGGAACTGGTCACCCACGTCCTGCGCCCGCTGCGCGGCCAGGTGTCGGCCAACGTCCCCGCCGTGATGACCCTGCGCGAAATCCTCGACGGCATCATCATCGCCTATACCTCGTTTTGCCTTGAGGGCGACAAAAAAGCGCCGGGCGATAACCTTCTCCTGTGCGGCTGGCACCTGAGCGATCCGTGTGAAGTCTGGCTCGAGGCGCTGACGCGCACCGGTCAGGGACACCGCATCGACGTGCTGCCCGTTCCTCCCGCCGCGCTGGCACCGGAAATTTTCCCCGATCGCCGCTGGCTGCTTGTCACCAGCGGCAAGCTCAACGCCGCGCGCAAAAAGCAGCTCGAGCAGTGGCAGGCTTTTATCGCCATCGACGTGATTATTCTCTAACGCCTTACGTCGTCGGGAGTTATCACGAAAAATTGAAGTTTTTATCGCGACGCGAGTGCTAACGTTTTCCTGTGACTTCTCACTCAAAAGGAAAACGCGATGAAAAAGACTTCTCCCCTGCTGCTTCTGGCCGCGATGGCCTTCGCCCCTGCCGCATTCAGCGCCCCGACCGGCACCCTGAGCGTGCACGTTCTTAACCAGCAGACCGGCCTGCCGGGGCAGGACGTCACCGTGATGCTGGAAAAACAGCAGCAGGATAAATGGACTCAGGTAGCCAGCGGCAAAACCGATCGCGATGGCCGCATCAAATCACTTTATCCGGAAGACCAGGACATGCAGCCCGGCGTGTATAAGGTGACGTTCAAAACCAGCGAATACTTCAATGCCCAGAAGCAGGGCTCCTTCTTCCCGGAAGTGCCGGTGCTGTTCACCGTTACCGCCACGAATGAAAAGCTGCACATCCCGCTGCTGCTGAGCCAGTACGGTTACTCAACGTATAAGGGCAGCTGAACCCGCTGATATCATTAAACAATAAAAAATAGCGCCGTCAATACTTGGACAAATCAGTCATGTTGTGTAAGTTTTAAAGAAGAGAAACGGGAGGTACACACCATGACAACCAAACCTGTGCTGGGTATTAGCGGATGTTTGACCGGCTCCGCCGTGCGATTCGACGGCGGGCATAAGCGCATGGGCTTTGTCATGGACGAGCTGGCCCAGTGGGTAAACTTCAGGCCGGTCTGCCCGGAAATGGCAATTGGCCTGCCGACGCCGCGCCCGGCGCTGCGCCTGGTGATGATGTCCGACGGTGAAGCGCAGATGCGCTTCAGCAAGCCGCCGCACGAGGACGTCACGCAGAAAATGGCGGATTTCGCCGCCGATTACCTGCCGAAAATCGGCGATCTCGCAGGATTTATCGTCTGCGCGAAATCTCCAAGCTGCGGGATGGAGCGCGTGCGCCTGTACGACGAAAACGGCAACCGGGGCCGCAAGGAGGGCGTCGGGCTGTTCACCGCCGCCCTCCTTAAAACCTGGCCGTGGCTGCCCGTCGAGGAGGACGGTCGCCTGCACGATCCGGTGCTGCGCGAAAACTTCATCGAGCGCGTCTTCGCCCTCCACGAGCTGAACACCCTGCGCGCCAATGGGCTAACGCGCCGCGCGCTGCTGGACTTCCACAGCCGCTACAAGCTCCAGCTTTTGGCGCACCACCAGGCAGGCTATCGCGAGATCGGCCCGTTCGTGGCCTCGCTGCACGAGTGGGAAGATCTGGACGCCTTCTTCGTCGCCTATCGCGAAAAGCTGATGACGATCCTGAAAAAACCGGCCTCGCGGAAAAACCACACCAACGTGCTGATGCATATTCAGGGCTATTTCCGCCCGCGCCTGAACAGCCGCCAGCGCGGCGAGCTGCGCGACGTTATTCTGCACTACCGCGACGGGCTGCTGCCGATCCTCGCGCCGCTCACCCTGCTCAAGCACTATCTGGCGGAGTACCCGGACCGTTATCTTCTGACGCAAAACTACTTCGACCCCTATCCCAATGATTTAGGACTCCGTCTGGCCGTAACCTAAGCAGTAAACCGAAGGCCCTTTCTTTATAAGAGGCCCAAAGCAGTACCCCGTGTTAGACGACACCTCACTGTCGTCTTTTTTTTGCATTCCGCTTAAAAATACTGGCATTATATACAGGTCTTTTATTCTTCACCGGGCCCGCCAGATGATCAAAACGCTGCACATTGAAAACTATCGCTCCATTCGCCGGATGTCTTTGGATCTTGAACAGCTGAATATCGTCTTCGGGCCGAACGGCACGGGTAAATCCAATATTTACAAGGCGATATACCTGATGCACAGCGCGGCGCAGGGGCAGTTTTCGCAGGCGCTGGCGAACGACGGCGGGATTTTAAAGGTGTTCTGGGCGGGCAAAACGCGAACCGACCAGCTGCGGCGCGTGAACCTGACGGTGGAGACGGAAACGTACGAATACGAACTGCAGGTGGGGTTTGTTGAAAGGCTGCCCTATCCCTCGCAGTTTCAGCTCGATCCGGTGATTAAAGAGGAGAGCATCTGGCTCAGCAACCAGCACCGCCGCCCCTCTGCGCGCCTGATGCAGCGCAAAAACCAGACCGTTTTTCTGAACAACATCCACCATGAGAAAGTGACGCACAGCGGCACGCTGTATGAGAACGAATCGGTGTTCGGACAGCTCGGCGAGCCGCATCTCTACCCGGAGGTCTCGCAGATGCGCGAATCCCTGCGCAACTGGCGCTTCTACCACGAGTTCTCCGTGTCGTCGGGTTCCGCCATCCGCGCGCCGCAGGTGGGCTTCCGCTCCCCGGTGCTGGCAAGCGACGGCGCCAACCTGGCGGCGGCGTTTCAGACCATCGTCGAGATCGGCGACGAGATGCTGCTGATGCGCATCCTCGACCAGGCCTTCCCCGGCTGCGTGTTTTACAGCGACAACTCGGGCGGACGCTTTCGGATGATGATGCAGCGCGAGGGCCTGGGCCGACCGCTGGAGCCGGCGGAGTTTTCGGACGGCACGCTGCGCTTTCTGTGCCTGGCCGTCGCGCTGCTTAGCCCGCGCCCGCCCGCCTTTATCGCGCTCAATGAACCGGAAAACAGCCTGCACCCGCAGATGCTGCCCGCGCTGGCAAGCCTGATCGCCGAGGCCAGCCGCTATACGCAGATCTGGCTCACCAGCCACTCGCCGGAGCTGGCGAACTTAATTGAAAAGCACCGCTCGTTTTCGCTTTACCAGCTGTCGATGGACGAGGGCGAAACGCGGATGGCGCGGCTGGGCTAGCGGCCTACCAGCCCGGCACCGCGCCGCCGTTAAAGAGGGTTTCCGCCGCTTTCGCTACCTCAGGCGACTGATAGGACTGAATAAATTCCTTCACGTTTTCGGCATCTTTATTGTCTTCGCGCGTCACGATAATGTTCACGTAGGGCGAGTTTTTGTCTTCGATAAACACGCTATCGTGCACCGGCGACAGCCCGGTTTGCTGGAGATAGGTGGTGCTAATGATCGCCACGTCGACCTTCGGATCGTCCAGCACGCGCGGCAGCTGCGCGCCTTCCAGCTCCATAATCTTCAGGTTTTTAGGGTTCGCGGTGATATCCAGCGCGGTCGGCAGCAGCCCCACGTCCGGCTTGAGGGTAATCAGCTTCTCTTTTTGCAACAGCAGCAGCGCGCGGCCAAGGTTGGTCGGATCGTTTGGAATGGCGACGGTTGCGCCGTCCTTCAGGTCAGACACCGATTTCACCTTGCGGGAATAGCCTGCCATCGGGAAGACGAACGTGTTCCCCACCGCGACCAGCTTATAGCCGTGCACCTTGTTGTCTTCCGCGAGGAACGGACGGTGCTGGAAGACGTTGGCATCCAGCTCGCCGCTGTTGGTGGCGTCGTTCGGCAGCAGCGAGCCGCTAAAGCCCACCAGCTCCACGTCCAGGCCATACTTCTCCTTCGCCACCTTTTTGGCGACTTCCGCCACGTCCTGCTCCGCGCCGTTAATCACGCCGACCTTAATATGTTTGGCGTCTTTGCCGCCCTGGTCGCAGCCTGCCAGCAGCAGGCCAGCGAGGAGTAATGCGCTGAATTGACGTTTCACTGAGGTATCCCTTTGAAAGTTGTTTCAATGACTATATCCACAACGCGGCGGCAGGCTAAAAATCGAAAAGGAATCAATAAGAAGGATAGGTTATATGCCTTAAAGCGCCTTCGTCAGATAGTGCCGCTGCATCCCCTGATACGGGTAGTCCTGCAGCGACATCTGCAGCCGATAGCCCTGCTTTTCATAGAACGGGCGCGCCTGGAAGCTCGCGGTATCCACCAGCGCGTGCCTGCACCCTTTGCGCCTGGCTTCCTCTTCTGCGGCGTTGATTATCCGGCTGCCGACGCCGGTGCCGCGCACGCTGTCGCTGACCCAGAGAAAATCGATGTTTAGCCAGTCGCCCTTGCGCACGCCGATTAACCCGCCGAGCATCTTCCCCTGCTCGTCCCGCACGTAAACGCCCACGTCGCCGCTAAAGGTCGCCAGATCCAGAAACTTCGCGTTGTAGGCGCGCAGCCCCGTTAGAAGCTCGTCTTTCTCCTGCGGGGTGACGTTATCGGTAATATTCAGATGCATAGGGTTCTCCTTATCGTTTGTGCGTTCCACTATCGCATAGCCCGATTTCGCCGCCTACCCCAGTTTCCGGTGGGCCGCGGCGCGCGCTCCCGTGTTATGCTAGAAAAAAACCAACATCGCAGGGGAGAACATGGGTTCCACACGTAAAGGAATGCTTAACGTCCTGATAGCCGCCGTTCTGTGGGGAAGTTCAGGGGTTTGCGCGCAGTACATCATGGAGAAAAGCCACATTTCTTCGCCCTATCTGACCATGATCCGCCTGCTGTTTACCGGCGTGATCCTGCTGACGCTCTCCTTCGTTCACGGCGACAAAATTTTCTCGGTCATCAAAAATCGCAGGGACGCTATCAGCCTGCTGTTTTTCTCGCTGGTCGGCGCGCTTACCGTGCAGCTCACCTTCCTGCTGACGATTGAAAAGTCCAACGCCGCGACGGCCACCGTGCTGCAGTTCCTGTCGCCGACCATCATTGTCGCGTGGTTTGCGCTGGCGCGGAAAACGCGCCCCGGCGCGTTTGTGCTGGCAGCGATCATGACCTCGCTTATCGGCACCTTCCTGCTGGTGACGCACGGCGACCCCACTTCGCTTTCCATCTCGCCTGCCGCGCTGTTCTTCGGCATCGCCTCGGCGTTTGCCGCCGCGTTTTACACCACCTACCCGTCGACGCTGATCGCCCGCTACGGCACGCTGCCGATCGTCGGCTGGAGCATGCTGATTGCGGGACTGGTGCTGACGCCGTTCTATGCCGGACGCGGAACCACCTTCGCGATTGACGGCAGTCTGCTGCTGGCGTTTTTCTACCTGGTGGTGATCGGCACGGCGCTGACGTTCAGCCTTTACCTGAAGGGCGCGCAGATGATCGGCGGCCCGAAGGCGAGCATCCTGAGCTGCGCCGAGCCGCTGAGCAGCGCGCTGCTGTCGGTGATCCTGCTGGGCGTGGCGTTCACCCTGCCGGACTGGCTGGGCACGCTGCTGATCGTCTCGTCGGTGGTGTTGATTTCGATGGATTCGAGAAGGCGGGTGAAGGCATCGGCGTAGCCTAATCACCCCTCACCCCGGCCCTCTCCCCAAAGGGGCGAGGGTGAAAAGACAGCACCGAGCAGTCCCCTCTCCCCTTTGGGGAGAGGGTTAGGGTGAGGGGAGAAAATTGACTACTTAGCTTTAACCATTCCCGCCACCAGCAGCGCGGTCAGCAGCATCAGCGTGCCGGAAATCACCAGCGGCGACGTCAGCCCTAAATGGTCCAGCGCAACGCCGCCCACCGCCGCGCCGCAGGTGTTTGCCAGCTGGATAACCGCCACCTGAATCGACCCGGCCTTTTCCGCCTGATCGGCCAGCGAGCGGGTGATCCACGTTGACCAGCCCACCGGCACCAGCGCAAAGGCGAAGCCCCAGACGATCGCAACGGCAGACGCAATCCACTTGTCGCTTCCCCACAGCACCAGCACCGCCGCGCTCATT
>AGFT01120465.1_pt1 | contig 12150 bp, 11 predicted proteins | sample 305848 | NCBI WGS metagenome assembly AGFT01 (sample SAMN02954282, study PRJNA62043) | ant fungus garden metagenome | biome: terrestrial; feature: Atta colombica fungus garden; material: fungus garden; isolation source: Atta colombica fungus garden bottom | host: Atta colombica | place: Panama...
GTATTTTTTTACGCCGGTATCTGATCTATCTTGCTGCTGCGCGACCAGACGCGGTGCGCGGCAAGCAGATCAAACAGCTTCGTCATAAACGCATCGTCGACCTTATCACCTTCCACGATGCCGTCTTCGCCCTTATCGGCTACCTTCAGGAGCGATTTAAACTGGCGCGCGTCGCCCGCCAGCGCAATCGGCTTAAGGTGCTTATAGGCTTCAAGCAGATAATAGGCCGCATCGCCGTTGTTCTGCAGGCTCTGAATATCCCCGCACGGCACGATAACGGCATCCACCGTCAGCGATGGTGCGCCCGCGAAGGTCGCCGCGATCGGCAGCACGGAGCCGTCATCGGCGGTGACTTCACCCATGCGCGAATAGAGCAGTTTCGCATGAACGCCCTTGGACTTCAGCCCCTTCATGATGCTCAGCACGTCGCTGGCGCGGGTTTTGTCGTTCAGCAGGATGGCCACCACGCGCCCTTTGATTGAGCCACCCGGCACGGCGTACAGGCTAAGCGAAGGATCTTTCTTCACGCCGTTCACGTCTTTCGGCGGCGCGGCGTTTCGCTGCTCATCGGTAAGCGTGATGCCCAGGTTGTCGGCCACGCCCTGCGCGAGCTGAATGTCGATGCGCGCCAGCTGATCGACAACGCGCTCGCGGATATAGGTGCGCACTACCTTGCTCAGCTCGAAGCTAAAGCCGCCAATAATATGCTGTTGCTCAATCGGCGTCTGGCTGTTCCAGAACAGGCGAGGGTGGGCGTAATACTCACCAAAGGACGGGCTGCGCTCGCGAATTTTGTTGCCGTCAACGCGCTCCTGATAAGACTCAAAGCCGCCGCGCTTTGGTCCCGGCGGCGTTTCGCGCGGCCAGTTATCGTTAATGGAGTTCGGCTCGTAGTTCGCTGGATTGGTGTCGATATCCTGGCGGTGCATCCCGTCGCGCTGGAAGTTGTGGTACGGACAGGTTGGGCGGTTGATCGGAATTTCGTGGAAGTTCGGCCCGCCGAGGCGGCTGATCTGCGTATCGGTGTACGAGAACAGGCGCCCCTGCAGCAGCGGATCGTTGGTGAAATCCAGACCGGGGACGATATGGCCCGGGTGGAACGCCGCCTGCTCGTTTTCGGCAAAGAAGTTGTCCGGGTTGCGGTTGAGCACCATTTTGCCCACCAGCTGAACCGGCACCAGCTCCTCGGGGATGAGCTTCGTTGGGTCGAGCAGATCGAAGTCGAACTTGAACTCGTCCTCTTCGGGGATCAGCTGCAGCCCAAGCTCGTATTCCGGGAAGTCGCCCGCTTCAATCGATTCCCACAGCTCGCGGCGGTGGAAGTCCGGATCGCGCCCGGTGAGCTTCTGCGCTTCATCCCACACCAGGGACGCTTTGCCCGCAACGGGCTTCCAGTGGAAGCGGACAAACGTGGCTTTACCTTCGGCGTTGATCAGGCGGAAGGTGTGGATACCGAAGCCTTCCATCGTGCGCAGGCTGCGCGGAATGCCGCGGTCCGACATCGCCCACATGACGTTATGCAGCGTTTCAGGCTGCAGCGAGATGTAGTCCCAGAAGGTGTCGTGCGCACTTTGTCCCTGCGGTATCGCCCAGTGGGGCTCCGGTTTTACCGCATGGACAAAGTCAGGAAACTTATGCGCATCCTGAATGAAGAAGACGGGGGTGTTGTTGCCTACCAGGTCGAAAATGCCTTCATCGGTATAGAACTTGGTGGCGAAGCCGCGAATATCGCGCACCGTGTCGGCCGAGCCCGCGCCACCCTGAACGGTGGAGAAGCGCACAAATACCGGCGTTTTTTTATTGGGATCGGAGAGGAAGTCCGCTTTGGTGATCGCTTTCAGGCTCTTATACGGCTGGAAATAGCCGTGTGCCGCAGAGCCGCGCGCGTGGACGATGCGCTCCGGAATGCGCTCGTGGTCAAAATGGGTGATTTTTTCCCGCAGGATAAAATCTTCCAGCAGCGTGGGGCCGCGGCTGCCCGCGCGCAGCGAGTTTTGATCGTCCGCGATGCGCACGCCCTGATTGGTCGTCAGCGCAAAGCCTTCGCCCCCTTTGCGGTGCGGCTCGAGCGAGTCTACCTTGTCATTGCCCGCGTCCGGTGATTTCATGCTGCCCGGTGCGGTAGGCTGTTCCCCGGGCGCCGAGTGGCCGGGAGTCGGGCGGTGAGAGCCATCCGCAGGAGCGAGAGAGTCCATCCCCGGTTGTGATTCTTCGGTGCCATGAATGGGTGACTGATGTGATTTATCTTTGTTCGACATTGCACGCTTCTCCTTTATCCATTGCTAAAAACCCTACTAAGCATAGAACAACATCGCGGATTGGCTGGGGAACTAAGAGTTTTCATATACAGAACTTAGCGAAAGGAGTTAAACGACGCGAGCCGGGCGCGACGCCGCGGGGAAGAATCGGCTATGATAGGATTTTCCTGCTTCCCGATTTTGTTTTAGTGAACCAGTCGCTTATGAAACCATTTCGTCAACAAAACCGTCGAGTCATTAGCTACGTGCCGCGCGTCGAACCTGCGCCGCCTGAACACGCCCTGAAGGTCGATGGTTTTCGTGATGTCTGGCAGCTGCGTGGCAAATACGTGGCCTTTGTGCTGATGGGCGAACATTTTCGCCGCTCCCCCGCGTTTTCCGTGCCGGAGTCGGCCCAGCGCTGGGCTGTTCAAATCCGTCAGGACGACGAGGTTGAAGAGTAACAGACAAAAAAAAACCGCCTGATGGCGGTTTTTTTATCTCGCAAGCGATTAGCGGTGCGCCAGCTCGGCGTCCTCTTCGCTGTCCATAATCGTTTTGTCGGTTTGCTTCAGCCACTGGCTGGTTAGCGTCCCGGCGGTCATTGAGCCGCTGACGTTCAGCGCCGTGCGGCCCATGTCGATCAGCGGTTCAACGGAGATCAGCAGCGCAACCAGCGTCACCGGCAGGCCCAGCGCGGGAAGCACGATCAGCGCGGCGAATGTCGCACCGCCGCCCACGCCAGCTACGCCCGCGGAGCTGATGGTCACAATGCCGACCAGGGTCGCAATCCATACCGGATCCAGCGGGTTAATTCCAACAGTAGGAGCGACCATCACCGCCAGCATGGCCGGGTAGAGACCCGCACAGCCGTTTTGACCGATGGTTGCACCAAAGGACGCGGAGAAGCTGGCAATTGATTCCGGCACGCCCAGACGACGGGTCTGCGCTTCCACGTTCAGCGGGATAGACGCCGCGCTGGAGCGGCTGGTGAACGCGAAGGTCAGCACCGGCCACACTTTGCGGAAGTACTTCAGCGGACTTACGCCGTTTACGCCCAGCAGGATGCCGTGGACAACAAACATAATCCCCAGACCCAGGTAGGAAGCGATAACGAAGCTGCCCAGCTTGATGATGTCCTGCAGGTTAGAGCCTGCAACCACTTTGGTCATCAGGGCCAGCACGCCGTAAGGCGTCAGCTGCATCACCAGACGCACCAGCTTCATCACCCAGCTTTGCAGGGTATCGATAGCAATCAGCACGCGTTCGCCCTTCGGCGCGTCGTCTTTCAGCAGCTTCAGCGCGGCCACGCCAAGGAATGCTGCAAAGATCACTACGCTGATAATAGAGGTTGGGCTGGCGCCGGTGAGGTCGGCAAACGGGTTCTTCGGAATAAAGGAGAGCACCATTTGCGGCACGGTCAGGTCCGCCAGTTTGCCAACGTAGTTGGTTTGGATCGCGGTCAGACGCGCGGTTTCAGCCGAACCCTGCACCAGACCTTCGGCGGTCAGACCAAACAGGTTGGTCACCAGCACGCCCACCAGCGCCGCAATCAGCGTGGTGAACAGCAGGGTGCCGATGGTCAGGAAGCTGATTTTGCCCAGCTGAGTGGCGTTGTGCAGGCGCGCGACCGCGCTCAGAATAGAGGCAAACACCAGCGGCATCACAATCATCTGCAGCAGCTGCACGTAGCCGTTGCCGACGATGTTGAACCACTGAATGGAGTCTTTCATTACCGGGTTATCAGAACCGTAAATAGCCTGCAGTGCCAGACCAAATACAACGCCCATTCCCAGACCGACGAGCACCTTCTTCGCCAGGCTCCACTGTTTGTGGCGCGTCTGCGCGAGAAGCAATAGCAATACGACGAACACGACAATGTTCGCGATAAGTGGAAAATTCATCCCCGTTCTCCTGATTTATTTTACGGTCGGTTTTTACCGATCCTGTTGGCGCAAGGTTATCAGAAGTGTGATGTGGCGCTTATATCCAAATGGAATGGTTTATGACAAATGGGATTGTTTTGTCGGTTTAATGTTCAATCTGGTGATTAATAAACCGGTTGAACTGAAATTGCAGCGAATTGATCATCTGGGACGACCAGCGCACTGCACCATTTTCGGGCAGGCTTTGCGGCATCCACACCGCCCACGCAAAGAGCGCCATGCAAAGCACGCGCTCCAGCTGGTTGCCTTTCTGCGGCACGAGAATGGGTAAGCGAAAGCGCCAGCGGCAGGGCCACAGCAGCGGAACGCCGGCCGGGGTGAGCATGTCTGCAAGGATATGGCTCAGGTAGCCGAGCACCATGCCCTGAATGGCGTCGGCGGGGACGATCCAGCTCTCGGGCACCTTCAGGTAGAACAGCGTTAATAAACCGAACACCGCCAGCAGGCTGTGGGTAAATCCGCGGTGCCCGAAGGCTCTGGCAATCGGCTTCGAGATCCATTTCAGCCGCTGCCCGAGGAACGATTTTGGGTGATCGATATCGGGCAGAAGGCAGGTCAGTACGGCCGAGGGGACGATATGCCACCAGTCGCCCTGCGCCAGTACGGGCGTCAGCTCAGCGTTTTTAGCAAACACTGCGCATGCGATTGAAAAAAGCAGGTGGCCTTCCGCCGTCATGATAAAACCCTGGAGACTGTCAATTCATCCAGTATAGGGTTTTTATACAGTACATGAAAGAGGTGACGGTGTAACTCTTTGTCACAAATCGCTTAGAGCGGTTAACCCGCGCCCACAAAGGCCGTGCGCGATGGGCGCGGGCATTGACGCTACTCGCCGAGGAGATGCCGGGCAGTGAGTTCGGTTAACGATTTGAGCCTGACGTCAGCAAGCGCGAATCGCGGGTCGTGCTGGCCTTCTTCGGCAGGGACGACGATTGAGCGCATGCGCGCGGCTTTGGACGCTACCATGCCGTTAACGGAATCCTCCAGCGCCACGCAGGTGAGCGGGTCGAGGCCGAGTTTGGCGGCGCAGTCCATATAGACCTGCGGGTGCGGCTTGCTGTAGGGCAGCTTTTCCGCAGAGGCCAGCGCGTCGAAGCTGTCGCGCAGGTCAAACATGGTCAGCACTTTTTCCAGCATATGCAGCGGCGACGCGGAGGCCAGTCCAACCTTGAGGCCGTTGGCCTTGCACAGGGCCACCGCCTCTCGAACGCCGGGCAGGAGCGGCTTGCTCTCTTCGACCAGCGAAATGGCGCGGCTGATGATGCGTGCCGTCACCTCGGCGCGATCCGGGCCCGCCCATGGCTGGTGGGCATACCAGAGTTCAACCACCATATCGATACGCAGTCCCAGCGTATCGGGCAGCTCGTGACGGCGGCTAATATCAACGCCAAGGCTGGCCATGACGTCCAGTTCGGCACGATCCCACAGGGGCTCGGAATCGATAAGTAATCCATCCATGTCAAAAATTGCGGCAAGAGTTTGGCGCGGTGTCGACATCACAACGTCTCCTTTTTTAGGGTGTACGACAGACGATAAGTGCTAGGTGCTCACCGCAATTTAGCATAACGCCTTTAAAGAACGGGCGAAAATGATGGGTAGCAGGTAAACTTACGCAAAAATAGCGCGTCTTTTGAAGGGGAACTGATGACGTATCAACAAGCTGGACGCATTGCAGTCTTAAAACGTATTGCCGGGTGGATTATTTTTATACCGGCGGTCATTTCCACGCTGATCTCCGTGCTCAAGTTTATGTACGACCACAGCGAAAAGCAGGCAGGGATTAACGCGGTCATGCTTGATTTTGCGCACGTCATGATTGAAATGATGCGCTTTAACACGCCGTTCCTGAACGTTTTCTGGTTTAACTCGCCGACGCCGGATTTCCACCAGCAGCTGAATATCGGGTTCTGGATCATCTACGCCCTGATCTTCGTCGCCATGGCGCTGCAGGCCTCCGGCGCGCGCATGAGCCGTCAGACGCGTTTTTTACGCGAAGGGGTGGAGGACCAGCTGATCCTGGAGAAAGCGAAGGGCGCGGAAGGGCTGAGCCGCGAGCAGATTGAAGCGCGCATTGTTGTTCCGCGCCACACCATTTTCCTGCAAATTTTCCCGCTCTATATCCTGCCCGTCATCATCATCGTGGCCGGATACTTCTTCTTTAAGCTGCTCGGCTTCCTGTAAAGACGGCGGGTGGCGCAAGGCCACCCGTTCAGCGCTACGCCGCGAGCACGCGTTCCAGCGCGCGCTCGGCGTTGACCAGATGCTGACCGCCAAACAGAATGGCGCGGTTGATCAGGGTGTACAGCTGATAGACCGGCTGACGTTCAAGAAAACCGGCCGGTAGCGGCGATACGGATTGATACCCATCATAAATCTGCGGCGGCTGTTCTGGGTGCAACGGCAGCATGGCGAGGTCGCACTCCCTGTCGCCCCAGTAGCAGGCGGGATCGTAGATATACGGCCCGTTCGGCCCAAGCGCGCAGTTGTCAGACCATAAGTCCCCGTGCAGCAGGGAAGGCTGAGGCTGATGTGACGCCAGGCGCTGCTGGACGTGCTCGACTATCGCATCGATATTGCCAAACGCCAGCCCCTTCTCGGCCGCCAGCTCCAGCTGCCAGCCTATGCGCTGCTCGGCAAAGAAGGTGGACCACCGGCGCTGCCAGGCGTTTGGCTGCGGCGTGGTGGAAAGATCGTTATCGAAATCCAGGCCAAACTGAGGCTGATCGCTCCACTGGTGCAGCCGGGCAATCTGCTGTCCGAGGATAAAGGCATTGTGGGCATCCAGCGGGCGGGGCGGAAGATAGTCCATGACCAGAAAGCTGTAGTCGCGGTCGCTCCCAACGGCCAGCACCTGGGGGACCGCAACCGTCTTGCTGCGTGAAAGCAGCTCAAGCTGATCGGCTTCGGCGGTAAAAATGGGCAGCAATTCCCGCTCGTCGGCCTTAACGAAAAGATCGCGTCCCGCGTAGCGTAAATGCCACGCGGCGTGGATTTCTCCGCCCGGCAGTTCGGTACGCAGTTCGATTTCACCTTCACCCAGCTGTTCACTTAAAAGATGATTGATAGCCTGCCACATGATGCCTCTCCCATGTTGTCTGCCAGATCATAAAGTTAGCGCAAGACGGCTGTATAAAATACGAACTAACGCACACCTGAGCGGTTTAAAGCCAGACAGGGCACTTAATGTTCTTTTTTGTGCCACGCCTCCCAGGTTTCCACCTCGATGGCGGTGGCCTTATCGGTAACGCCCTCGGCAAGGCTGCTGGCCAGCGCCTTAACGTCATTCGGATCGAGGGGGCTTATCAACCCAAAGGTCATCGGCCCGAGATCGTGGGTATTGCCATCCTCGTCCGTCAGCGTCAGGAGGAATTTGGCCTGCGAAAAGGCGTTGTTAAGTTCATTCAGTTCCGTTAGCGACGCTTCATGAATCTTGACGGTAACCACGTAGCGGGTGAGATCACCACTGCTCATATTTCACCTCATTGTTATTGTGAAAGTTTTCTTAGCATAGTCGATGGCGCGCGTTTGGCGACCCGCGCGCGTAATCCCCCCTCAGTGAAGAAGGGGGGAAAGGCTAGCTTCTGGACAGGTAATCGACAATTTTTTGGGTGTCGGCCAGCGAGCACAGGCGCGTGCCTTGGTTCAGGGTGGCGGCACTCCCCGCGGCGACGCCATAGCGCGTCATTTCCAGAAGGGATGCTCCCTGAGCCAGCTTTAACGCCATGGCGCCGACCATGCTGTCCCCCGCGCCCACGGTGCTTTGACTCTTCACCGGCGGCGGGACGACCTGTACACATCCGCTTTCGTCCACCGCAAGCGCACCCTGAGGACCGAGCGAAACCACAACGCGTCGGGCCTTACCGCTGCGTACAAGCTCCTCTGCGGCAGAGCGAACGTCGTCTGGCTGAGTAAGATCGCGACTGACCAGCGCGCTAAGCTCTTTCTGGTTCGGCTTCACCAGCTCAAGCTGGCCCACCGCGAGCGCCGCGTGCAGCGCCTCACCGGAGCTGTCGACAATGCACAGAATGCCGCGCTGCTGTGCTGCCTGAACGAGCGACGTGAGTTTTTCCGTTTTCACACCGGGCGGCAGGCTGCCGCTAATCACCAGCAGCGCGCCGCGCGGTATGGCCATCACTTTCTCTTCCAGCTGGCGAAACTCATCATCGGACAGCCGCGCGCCGGGCATCACGAAGCGGTACTGCTCGCCGCTGGACTCTACGTGAACGTGCAGGTTTTGGCGGGTCCAGTCCTGCGCCTCGACCGTTGAGACCGCTACCCGTTCATCGTCAAGCAGCGAGACCAGGTGTTCGCCGGTTGCTCCGCCCGCGGGGAAAATTGCCGTGGCTTTTCCGCCGAGGTGCGTAATCGCCCGCGCTACGTTGATCCCGCCGCCGCCCGGCTCGAACACGGGGGCGCTGCAGCGTAGTTTACCTTCCGGATAAATTTGCGGCGTGAGGGTGGCGGAATCGAGGGAAGGGGAAAGGGTTAGCGTATAAATAACGTCCATCATTACCTCCTTTTCGTAAGGGTATCCTTAAGCATGGCACCTATCGGCAGGAAGGGAAAGTAAATAACAGTATGATTTTAAATACGAATACTGACAAAAAATGAATGGCGATATATAAACGAAATGACTTTTTGAGATCGTTCTTATTCAAAAAATGAAATAAGAAATCATTGCTATGTTATTTGCGGCTTTTTATAATTTGTTACCTTTCTCTGGACGCCTTGTCATTGATCCTCAAGAAAGTTTCCGGGACCGTGATGGTCTCTTTTTTTGTTGTACGGACTCCTTAATAAAATGAAGCTTTTGAAGACAGTACCCGCTGCACTGATGCTGGCGGGTGGCGTGTTTGCGTCAATGAATGCCGCCGCCGATGATTCCGTTTTTACTGTCATGGACGATCCTGCCACCGCGCAAAAACCGTTCGAGGGTAACCTTAACGCAGGGTACCTGGCGCAATCCGGTAACACCAAAAGTTCCTCTCTGACCGCCGACAGCACCCTGACCTGGTATGGGAATACCACCGCATGGTCGCTGTGGGGCAATGCCAGCAACACGTCCGCGAACGATGAGCGATCTTCAGAGAAATATGCCGTAGGCGGACGTTCCCGCTACAACATGACGGATTTTGACTATCTCTTCGGCCAGGCAAGCTGGTTAACCGACCGTTATAACGGCTATCGCGATCGCGATGTGTTTACGGCGGGTTATGGTCGCCAGTTCCTTAACGGACCGGTGCACAGCCTTCGCTTCGAATTTGGTCCGGGCGTACGTTATGACAAGTACACTAACGGCGACACCAAAACGCAGCCGTTAGGCTATGCGTCTGGCACCTACGCCTGGCAGATGACCGATACAACGAAATTTACGCAGGGCGTATCGGTGTTTGGTGCAGATGATACGACGCTGAACTCCGAGACCGCGCTGAACGTGGCGATTAACGAGCACTTTGGGCTGAAAGTGGCCTACAACGTCACCTGGAACTCTTCGCCTCCTGATACTGCTCCGGATCACACCGACCGCAGGACCAGTATTTCTTTAGGCTATAAAATGTAATACCGATGGGCCGAATATTTTCGGCCCTTATTTTATTCTTAACTCGGATGTGGTTTACGCGTCATCAATGAGAAAAAAGAGGGTTGGATAATAGATAAGCAGGGCGCAGCATAATAAACGGTTGGTCTATTAAAACGGAATGGAAATAAAAAGAACCAGCAAAAACCTGCCCCAGATGTCGGCGGGTCATTTAGCCAGGTGGCTAAAAGATCGTTATAAGAATATTCTTAGGTGTTTTTTACGCCCATATCATCGCAGCCCAGCGCAACAGCAGCATCGCGCCGCAAATCGCTATCAAAACCAGCACCATCTTCCAGTGTTTCGCGGCAAATCGTTTCGTTGGCATAACCTGACCCCTGACATTTGATAAACCGATTCTATCAAAGTATGCTGCAGTTTGCGCATTATTCGGGAGTACAGGTTATGCGTTCACAACCCACAATTAATTTCAGAACCAGTTGAATCTATTAGCAAGAATCAACACCAAACCGGCAGCTGAAATAACGTTCAAAATCACTACGGTTCGACTGGATACGTTCATATAAAGCCCTCTGAAGGGGTTAAGGCATGTTCAAGAATAGCTCAGGGTTAGGGATTTGCGAGCCTCCGTCTGGCGAAGCGAACAAACTCATACCAAAGCATGAGAAGCACGATCTGGTCAGAGAGGATGCAATTCATCTGGTATTAATGGTAGCATTGTAGGGCTTGCCGTAAATCCGCATTAATCTGATTTTGGCAGGCGTATGATGACGAGCCAATTTGACGATTGTTGGTCAGATGGTTTCGTAATCTATTGTTAAATCACGATTATTTTCTTTGTATATGCTCTTATGTGCGGGGCATCACTGCAAATAAGGATATAAAATGCCTGTAATTACTCTTCCTGATGGCAGCCAACGCCATTTCGACCATGCTGTTAGCCCAATGGATGTTGCCCTCGACATCGGTCCTGGACTTGCAAAAGCGACTATCGCTGGCCGCGTAAACGGTGAGCTGGTGGATGCATCCGATCTGATCGAGAACGATGCCACGCTTGCAATTATCACGGCGAAGGACGAAGAAGGTCTGGAGATCATTCGTCACTCCTGTGCGCACCTGTTAGGTCATGCGATTAAGCAGCTGTGGCCCAACACCAAAATGGCGATCGGCCCGGTCATCGACAACGGCTTCTATTATGACGTTGATCTTGACCATACCCTGACTCAGGAAGATATCGACGCGCTCGAAAAACGTATGCACGAGCTCGCCGAAACTAACTACGACGTCATCAAGAAAAAAGTCAGCTGGCACGAAGCGCGTGAAACCTTCGTGAAGCGTGGCGAGAACTATAAAGTCTCCATTCTTGACGAGAACATCTCGCATGATGACAAGCCTGGCTTGTATCATCACGAAGAATACGTCGACATGTGCCGCGGGCCGCACGTGCCGAACATGCGTTTCTGTCATCACTTCAAACTGATGAAAATCGCGGGCGCCTACTGGCGCGGCGACAGCAACAACAAGATGCTGCAGCGTATCTACGGAACCGCGTGGGCAGATAAAAAAGCCCTGAACGCCTACCTGCAGCGCCTGGAAGAGGCCGCTAAACGCGACCACCGTAAAATCGGCAAGCAGCTTGACCTGTATCATATGCAGGAAGAAGCGCCGGGCATGGTTTTCTGGCATAACGACGGCTGGACTATCTTCCGCGAGCTGGAAACTTTTGTACGCTCCAAGCTCAAAGAGTATCAGTATCAGGAAGTGAAAGGCCCGTTCATGATGGACCGTGTGCTGTGGGAAAAAACCGGCCACTGGGACAACTACAAAGATGCGATGTTCACCACCTCGTCTGAGAACCGTGAATACTGCATCAAGCCAATGAACTGCCCGGGCCATGTTCAGATCTTCAACCAGGGTCTGAAATCCTACCGCGACCTGCCGCTGCGTATGGCAGAGTTCGGTAGCTGCCACCGTAACGAGCCATCAGGTGCGCTGCACGGTCTGATGCGCGTTCGTGGTTTTACTCAGGATGATGCGCATATCTTCTGTACGGAAGATCAGGTACGTGATGAAGTTAACGCCTGTATCCGTATGGTCTACGATATGTACAGCACCTTTGGCTTCGAGAAGATCGTCGTCAAGCTCTCAACGCGTCCGGAAAAACGTATCGGTAGCGATGAGACATGGGATCGTGCAGAAGCGGATCTCGCCGTCGCGCTGGAAGAGAACGGTATTCCGTTCGAATATCAGCTGGGCGAGGGCGCATTCTACGGTCCGAAAATTGAATTTACCCTGTATGACTGCCTCGATCGCGCATGGCAGTGCGGTACTGTACAGCTGGACTTCTCCCTGCCGCAGCGTTTAAGCGCCTCTTATGTTGGCGAAGACAACGAGCGTCAGGTACCGGTTATGATTCACCGTGCAATCC
>AGFT01052684.1_pt1 | contig 12092 bp, 13 predicted proteins | sample 305848 | NCBI WGS metagenome assembly AGFT01 (sample SAMN02954282, study PRJNA62043) | ant fungus garden metagenome | biome: terrestrial; feature: Atta colombica fungus garden; material: fungus garden; isolation source: Atta colombica fungus garden bottom | host: Atta colombica | place: Panama...
GATCGTCTCCCCGCAGTGCTGATTTGTTAGTTTTAGTGCGCCTGAGTGGGCGCACTTTTTTTCCTGCCGTCCGTGCCTGTTGCACCGTTGTTGCGATAGTGATCGTTAAATAACGTTTGGCCGCCCCCAAGCCGCGTTTCTGCGATACAATGCCATTACGTTATGTATCGGAGAGTCTGGCATGTCACACCCCGCGCTAACGCAATTGCGTGCGCTGCGCTATTTAGACCACATACCCGCGCTTGACCCGGCGCAGCTCGACTGGCTGCTGCTGGAAGATTCCATGACAAAACGTTTTGAGCAACAGGGCAAAACGGTCACGGTGACGATGATCCGCGAAGGGTTTGTCACGTCCGATGAGATTGCCAGCGAGCTGCCGCTGCTGCCGTCTGAAGAACGCTACTGGCTGCGCGAGATCCTGCTCTGCGCCGACGGCGAGCCGTGGCTTGCCGGACGGACGGTGGTGCCTGAGTCCACCCTTTCGGGGCCAGAGCTTGCCCTGCAGCGGCTGGGAAAAACGCCGCTGGGGCGCTATCTTTTTACCTCATCCGAGCTTACCCGAGATTTTATTGAGATTGGTCGCGATGCCGATCTGTGGGGGCGCCGTTCCCGCCTTCGCCTGAGCGGCAAGCCGCTCATTCTGACGGAACTGTTTTTACCGGCATCGCCGCTGTACTAAGAGGAAGATAAAATGGAGTGGAGTCTGACGCAGAACAAGCTGCTGGCCTTTCACCGCCTGATGCGCACGGATAAACCGATCGGCGCGCTGCTGCTGCTCTGGCCGACCCTGTGGGCGCTGTGGGTTGCCACGCCAGGCGTACCGCCGCTGTGGATCCTGGCGGTGTTTGTTGCGGGCGTCTGGCTGATGCGCGCGGCGGGCTGCGTGGTTAATGACTATGCGGACCGCAAGTTTGACGGGCACGTGAAGCGCACGGCACATCGACCGCTGCCGAGCGGCCAGGTTTCCGAGAAAGAGGCCCGCACGCTGTTTGTGGTGCTGGTGCTGCTCTCATTCCTGCTGGTGTTAACGCTTAACACCATGACCATTCTGCTTTCGATTGCCGCGCTGGCGCTGGCCTGGGTGTATCCGTTCATGAAGCGCTACACCCATCTGCCGCAGGTGGTGCTGGGCGCCGCGTTTGGCTGGTCGATCCCGATGGCGTTCGCCGCGGTGAGCGAGTCCGTGCCGCTGAGCTGCTGGCTGATGTTCCTGGCCAACATTCTCTGGGCCGTGGCGTACGACACGCAATATGCGATGGTTGACCGCGACGACGATCTGAAGATTGGAATCAAATCGACGGCGATTTTGTTCGGGCGTCAGGACAAGCTGATCATCGGTATTCTGCAGGTGGCGGTGCTGGCGCTGATGGTGGCCATCGGTCGCCTTAACGGCCTGAACTGGGAGTTTTACTGGTCCGTGCTGGTGGCGGGGCTGCTGTTTGCGTACCAGCAAAAGCTGATTGCGAAGCGGGATCGCGAAGCGTGCTTCAAGGCGTTTATGAACAATAACTACGTGGGCCTGGTGCTGTTTTTGGGGCTGGCGATGAGCTACTTTTCATAAAAGTACGGCAGCCGAATGGCTGCCGTTTTGTTTTCTCCCTCTCCCCGTGGGAGAGGGCCGGGGTGAGGGCATCACTCGCCCTGCGTTGAACTCTCAATCGTTAAACGCACGTCGGCGGTAATCAGCTCTGCCAGCATCTGGTAAATCTTCATCGTCTCTTCCGGCTCGGCGTCGCCCGTGTCGCTAATGAACCCTTCGTCACGCAGCGTCAGCACCAGCGAGCTGAACACCGCCTTATCAAAGAACTCAGGGGCATTGATACCGTGCAGAACGGAAAGGCGCTGCGCCAGCGTCCGGCTCTCTTTTTCTAGCGTGCCGCGGTTGATGGACGGATTCGCGCTCAGCAGCCAGAAGGTAATGGCGTAGCGTTGCAGCGTTTCGCGCGCCCCGGCGGCCAGCAGCTGCAGAGTGCGGGAGCGTGACGGGTTGATGAGCAGCTCGTTCTCATTAACCGTAATCAGCCCCTGACGACGCATTTCTTCCGTCATCTTCGCCAGCTCGACGGCCAGCTCGTCCTTGCTCCAGCGCAGGAACAGCTCCGCTTTCAGCATCGGATAGATGGCTTCAATGTGGCGTAACAGCTCCTGATGCGAAATGCGGCGGTGCTGGGTCAGAATGGCGGCCATCAGGGACGGCAGCATCAGCATATGCGTGATGTTGTTGCGGTAGTAGGTCATCAGCACCGCCTGCTCGCGCGGCAGAATGATGATGTCACCGATCGTATCTTTCTCGACTTCAAACTTGTTCATCTGCAGCGCGTGGTCGATAAGCTCGCTGGCGGTGGCAGAAGGAACGGTCGAATCGACGGAGTACGGCACGTTGCGCATGATGTCCAGGTAGCAATCGAGCTGCTCGGTCAGCTGCTCGCGGGTGAGCGAGCGCTGGCGAGAGGCCAGAAGCGCCGTGCAGCACAGGTTCATGGCGTTGGCCGCACCGGCGCTGTTAATACGCACCATCAGCTCTGACGCAATGCCGTTGACGGTCGGCGTCAGCCACGCTGGACGCACCGCCTCGATGGGATCGATGGATTCGCGCCACTCGGGCACGTGGGTATTCAGGTACGTCATCAGCGGCATCGGCTCGCCGAAGTTCACGTAGCCCTCGCCCAGGTTGCGCAGCTTGCTGAGGCCGCGCAGCATCTGCGGCAGGCTCTCTTTCTCTTTGGTCGCTCCGCGCAGCTCTTTCGCGTAGGTGCCCACTTCCATCACGTGCTCGTAGCCAATGTAGATTGGCACCAGCGTGATGGGGCGCGTACCGCCGCGCAGCATCGCCTGAATGGTCATCGACAGCGTGCCGGTCTTCGGATCGAGCAGACGACCCGTACGCGAGCGGCCCCCCTCCACGAAGTATTCTACGGAATAGCCGCGGCTGAACAGCTCGCCCAGGTATTCGCGGAAGACGGTGGAGTAGAGCTTGTTGCCCTTGAAGGTTCGACGAATAAAGAACGCGCCCAGGCGGCGGAAGATCGGGCCCGCTGGCCAGAAGTTCAGGTTAATACCGGCAGCGATGTGCGGCGGCACCAGCCCCTGGTGGTAAAGCACATAGGAGAGCAGCAGGTAGTCCATGTGGCTGCGGTGGCAAGGCACGTAGACAATCTCATGGCCGTCGTGTGCCAGCTGGCGCACGCGCTCGGCGTTATGGACGTTGATCCCCTGATAGAGCCGGTTCCAGGTGAAGCCCAGAATGCGGTCAGACAGGCGAATCATCTCGTAGGAGAAGTTCGCGGCGATCTCTTCCATCAGCGCGATAGCGTTCTGCTGGGCCTTCTCGTGTGAAATTTTCTTGCTGCGCGCTTCGTCTTCGACGGCGCGGGCAATCGCCTTAGAGGCCAGCAGCTTGTTGAACAGATCCTGGCGCGCAGGCAGGCGAGGGCCCACCGCGGCGAGACGCTGACGCGCGAAGTGCATGCGCGCCACGCGCGCGAGCTTTTGCGCGATGATCTTGTCCGTGCCGTGCTCGTCTGCCATACGGCGCAGCGAAACGGACGGGGAGAAACGCACGAAGCTGTCGCGCCCCAGCCAGGAGACGGCGAAGAATTTTTGAATGCCGTTAAGCATGCGCAGCGGCGGATTCTCTTCGCCTTTTTCGCGCCCCGGTCGGCGGCCAAACATCACGGAGACCGGCACCATCTGCACGTCCAGATCGGGATTGCTGCGGTGCAGATCGAGATAGTCGTGGAACAGCTTGATGGACTCTTCTTTCGGCGTGTAATAGGTGAACACGCGCGGCCCGCCGTGGATGAACACGTAGCGCGGCAGCAGCGTACCGTCGACTTCCAGCGGTTCAAGCGGGTCGGGCAGATCGTGCGCCAGACACTGTGCGCGAAGCGTCAACAGGTCAGCCTTCGAGTTATAAGGCAAAACGTACATAATCGGGCGCGAGGTATCGAGCCCTAATTCCAGCGCGGGTTCTGCTGGGATAGACTTACTTTTTACCAGTACGCTTAATGGTAAATTCAGTAATTTGTAGTAAATTCGTGGCCAGCCGGACATAAACGATGTAAAGCCTCTGGTTAATAATGCAATTGCGGCGCAAGGATAACAGAAAGCGCGCAAAATTTCTGTTGTTACCCGTCAGACTTCAGGCGGCAGCATAGTGGCTGCGGCTGCATATACTTCATCCTGCATGCTGCATGAAAGCGGCATGGACGATCTTGTGTATAGTGACTGACGCTCTTACCAATAAAAGGTTCTTTTAATGGCCAATAATACCACTGGGTTCACCCGAATCATCAAAGCCGCGGGCTATTCATGGAAAGGTTTCCGTGCCGCGTGGATCAATGAAGCTGCTTTCCGCCAGGAGGGCATTGCCGCTATCGTCGCGGTTATTGTCGCCTGTTTCCTTGACGTTGATGCGATAACCCGCGTACTTCTCATCGGTTCGGTGCTTTTGGTGATGATAGTGGAAATTCTCAATAGCGCTATTGAGGCGGTGGTTGACCGCATCGGTTCCGATTTCCACGAGCTTTCCGGACGCGCAAAAGACATGGGATCCGCTGCCGTGCTGCTGGCGATTATCGTTGCGGCGATAACCTGGGTCACGCTGCTTTGGTCGCATTTCCGATGAGCCTCGAGGAATAATTAAGTCCCTGGTTTTTTGTGCAGTTTTTGGTTCCAAATTCGCCTTTGACTGTATATACTCACAGCATAACTGTATATACACCCAGGGGGCGGAATGAAAGCGTTAACGACCAGGCAGCAAGAGGTGTTTGATCTCATCCGGGATCATATCGGCCAGACGGGTATGCCACCCACGCGTGCGGAAATCGCGCAGCGTCTGGGCTTCCGTTCTCCAAACGCTGCCGAGGAACACCTGAAAGCGCTGGCACGTAAAGGCGTGATTGAGATCGTCTCCGGCGCGTCTCGCGGTATTCGTCTGCTTGTCGAAGAAGAAACGGGTATTCCACTGGTTGGCCGCGTTGCAGCAGGTGAGCCGCTGCTGGCGCAGCAGCATATTGAAGGCCATTATCAGGTCGACGCGGGTATGTTTAAGCCAAGCGCTGATTTCCTGCTGCGCGTTAGCGGGATGTCCATGAAAGACATCGGCATTCTTGACGGCGATCTGCTGGCCGTTCACAAGACGCAGGACGTGCGCAACGGGCAGGTTGTTGTGGCGCGTATCGATGACGAAGTGACCGTTAAGCGCCTGAAAAAACAGGGCAACACCGTGCAGCTTCTGCCGGAAAACAACGAATTCACGCCGATTGTGGTAGACCTGCGCGAGCAGAGCTTCTCGATCGAGGGCCTGGCGGTTGGCGTTATCCGCAACGGCGAATGGCTGTAATCTCTTCCTGACGGGCTGCGGTTTCTCCGCGGCCCGTTTCGTATTATCGTCCCCGGTATTTTCCCATGTCTCTGCTGACGGCTTCCGATAAAGCATTGTGGCGTCTTGCGCTGCCGATGATCTTCTCCAATGTCACCGTTCCTCTCCTGGGGCTTGTTGATACGGCGGTGATTGGCCATCTTGACTCGTCCGTATATCTGGGCGGCGTCGCGATTGGCGCAACGGCGACCAGCTTCCTCTTTATGCTGCTGCTCTTTTTGCGCATGAGCACCACCGGGCTGACGGCGCAGGCGTATGGCGCGAAAGATCCGCTGCGGCTGGCGCGCGCGCTGGTGCAGCCGTTAATCCTGGCGCTGGGCGCGGGAATAGCGATCGTCCTCTTGCGTACACCGCTCATCGATTTGGCGCTGCATATCGTAGGCGGCAGCGAGGCGGTGCTGGAGCAGGCCAGGCGTTTTCTGGCAATCCGCTGGCTGAGCGCGCCCGCGTCGCTGGCCAATCTGGTTCTGCTCGGGTGGCTGCTGGGCGTTCAGTATGCCCGCGCTCCGGTGATCCTGCTGGTGGTGGGCAACCTGCTTAATATCGTCCTCGATCTGTGGCTGGTCATCGGCCTGCACATGAACGTGCAGGGGGCGGCGCTGGCGACGGTGGTGGCGGAGTACGGCACGCTTCTCATCGGATTGGGGATGGTCTGGCGCGTGCTGGCGATGCGCGGGATCCCGGTTGCGCTGCTGAAAAAGGCCTGGCGCGGCAATATTCGCAGGCTGCTGGCCCTGAACCGCGACATCATGCTGCGCTCGCTTCTGCTACAGCTATGCTTTGGCGCGCTGACCGTTTACGGCGCGCGGCTTGGGCCTGAGATTGTCGCGGTCAACGCGGTTCTGATGACGCTGCTGACCTTTACCGCCTATGCGCTGGACGGCTTTGCCTACGCCGTTGAGGCGCACTCCGGTCAGGCCTATGGCGCAGGGAAAAGCGGCCAGCTACGCGACGTCTGGCGCGCTGCCTGTCGTCAGGCGGGCCTTGTCGCGCTCGCGTTCGCCGTGATTTACGCCGGTTTCGGCCAGTCAATCGTTGCCTTACTTACCTCGCTGCCCGCGCTGCGCGAGCTTGCCGGTCATTACCTGATCTGGCAGGCGGTGCTGCCAGTGGTGGGGGTGTGGTGTTATCTGTTAGACGGGATGTTCATCGGGGCAACGCGCGGGGCTGAAATGCGCAACAGCATGGCGGTGGCGGCCGTCGGGTTTGGCCTGACCTTGCTCACCGTTCCGTATCTGGGCAACCACGGGCTGTGGCTCGCGCTGGCCGTTTTCCTCTCACTGCGCGGGCTGTCGCTGGCCTTTATCTGGCATCGCCACTGGCGTAACGACACCTGGTTTGTGTCTTCGTAATCGTCGCGATGGTTAAAGATTCTGAATATGAAAATGACCTCCGAATCCTTAACTACAATAATTAATACGTCCAGCAGAAAGTACGTGACGGACGATACTCATTGACGCTTAACACGAGGACACGATTATGAATAAAGACGAAATCGGCGGCAACTGGAAGCAGTTTAAAGGTAAAGCGAAAGAACAGTGGGGCAAACTGACCGACGATGATATGACCGTCATCGAAGGTAAGCGCGATCAGCTTGTCGGCAAAATTCAGGAACGTTACGGCTATGAGAAAGATCAGGCTGAAACCGAAGTGAAAGACTGGGAAACCCGCAACGACTACCGTTGGTAACCCGGTAAACCCGCAGGTACAAGGATGTACTGTCAGAGGGCGGCGTTAAGCCGCCTTGTCTGTTGCCCTAGCGCGGCTTTTTCTTTACCAGGATTGAGTGGTCGTGCTGACAGGCATCCTGATGCTTACAGGATTCCACCTCCACGCAGGCCGAACACAGGCCGTGCGCTTCAATCACGTTATGCCGCAGGGCAAAGCCCATCTTGGCCGCCAGCGATTGCATAATGTCTTCCACGCCTTCCGCACCTTCTTCCTTAACCGCGCCGCAGCGGTCGCAGATAAACATCGCCGACGTATGGGTTGGCTGATCGAACAGGTGGCACAGCACGTAGCTGTTCGTCGATTCAACCTTATGCACAAACCCTTGTTCCAGAAGAAAATCCAGCGCCCGATAAACGGTTGGCGGTTTCGCCTGCGGCTCGCTTTCGCGCAGCAGGTCGAGCAGATCGTAGGCGCTGATGGCCCCCTGCTGCAGGCTCATCAGACGCAGCACCTCAAGGCGCTGCGGGGTCAGGCGCACATTGCGTTGCGCGCAGAGCTTTTCCGCTTGCGCTAACAGCTCCTGCGTTGTGGTCTTATCCATTAAGCACCTCGGATGACGTAAGTGAGAAAATCTCACTTTATCATGTTCTGCTTAAAACGCCGAGATCCGCCGGGCTGTGCTATACCTGACGCATCACATTCCGGGAAGCGAACGATGAAAAGACCTGACTGTATTCGACACTGGCGCGACGTAGAAGGCGCAGATGATTCCACCTATCCAGACAGCAACGAGCGTTTTGCCATTGGCGCACCGCTGGCGCGCCAGCTGGGGCTGAGGCGAATGGGTATCCATCACGAGCGTCTTCCGCCCGGCCGACGCACCTCTTATCCTCATGCCGAAAGCGATGAAGAGGAATTTATCTACGTGCTGGAGGGCTATCCCGAAGCCTGGATCAACGGCTATCTATGGAAGCTGGAGCCGGGCGATAGCGTAGGATTTCCTGCCGGAACGGGCGTTTGCCACACCTTTATCAATAACACTGACGAAGAGGTTCGCCTGCTGGTGGTTGGCGAAGCGAACAAAAAACACAACCGTATTTATTACCCGCTGAACCCGGTGTACGCGGCAACGCGCGAGGACCGCTGGGTAGACCATCCTCCGCAGTTTTTTGGCCCGCACGACGGAAAACCTGGGCGAAAATAATTTCCTCTTCTATAAATATTGAGGGCCGTCACATATTACAACAGGCCACACGGGAGATTTAACTTAGGGAAATAGCGGGTCTTTTCGTTCTTATTCACAGCAATAGTTCGTCCCTGTCTGGGTGATAACAGACAGGGGTAATTTCATAACAAAATTTATGACGAGCATACTGTGAAAAAACATTTTAAATTTTCGGTGGTTAGCATTGCTGTCTCCCTTTTTATGGCAAATCAGGCGGGAGCGGCCAATACCTGGACGGAAGCGCGCAGCGACGCGATGGGCGGCACGGGCGTTGCGGCGGGCAGCTACGGCAGCGGGGCGTTAATCAACCCGGCGCTGCTGGCGAAGGCGAAGCCTGATGATGATGTGACGGTAATTTTGCCTTCAGTCGGCGCTCAGATAACCGACAAGGATAATCTTCAGGACGAGATTGATAATATCAACGACAAAATCAATCACTATCAGGATGTGATTGACGGGCTCACGCCCGGCGAAATTATTACCAATCCGCTGGGATCAATAAACCAGTTCCAGGGCGCAGCGAAAGATCTCGCTGATGAACTGGACTATCTTAACGGCAAGACCGCACGCGCCACGGCGGGCGCGGGCATTGCGGTGAGTATTCCTAACGATGTGCTGTCCGTGGCCTTTATGGCGAAAGGCTATGCCCACGGACGAGTCAGCTCCTCAATCGATCCGCAGGATATTGATTACCTGCGCGGTATTCAAAACAGCGATCTTGTGGCGGCTGGCGTGGCGCTGGATGCTGCGCTCAACGGCACGGACCAAATTACCAAAAACCTCAACTCAACGGCGTCTGGCCGGGCGGCGATTGTCTCCGACTACGGCATTGCCGTTGCCCGTCAGTTTGACCTGGGGGGCGTGCCGGTATCCGTGGGCGTGACGCCGAAGCTGCAGAAAACCTGGGTCTACAACTACACCACGTCCATTTACGATTACGACAGCAACAAGTGGAACGACAGCCGCTACCGCACTGACGATACGGGCTTTAACGTTGACGCCGGTATCGCTGCTGATTTCGGTGAGCACTGGACGGTAGGCCTGAGCGGGCAAAACCTGATGTCGCGCGACATCGATACAAAAGATGTCCGTATCCGCAACGGGCGCACGGGCGAGGTAGTGAGCTATAAAGATACCTATCAGATCCGTCCGCTGGTGACCGCCGGTGCGGCCTGGCACAACGATCTTGTGACCTTAACCGCCGACGGCGATCTTACCGAAACCAAAGGCTTCAAGAGCGAAGACACCTCGCAGTACGCGGGCGTCGGCGCCGAGGTCACGCCGCTTAGCTGGTTGGCCGTGCGCGCCGGTTTCCGTGCGGATATGAAAGGAAACGACAGCAACGTCTTTACCGGCGGCCTCGGCTTCGCGCCGTTTAACACGGTTCACGTAGACCTGATGGGCCTGTACGGGGAAGACGAAACCTGGGGCGCAGGCGCGCAGCTCAGCATGACGTTTTAACTATTTAGGGCACCATCTTGGGTGCCCTTTTCTTATCCATGCGCTGCTTTGGTCAGCGTATCGCTTATCCATTGGTTTACGCTTTTACCGGAAACTTCAGCCGCAATGTTAATCGCGGAATGTATTTCGGGTGAGATGCGCAGGCTGATTTTTCCGCTTGCCGGACGAAGAGGTTCTCGACCCTGCTCAGCGCAGTAAGTGAGATAATCATCTACCGCTTCCTCAAACGCTTTACGCAGTTCAGCGACGTTATCGGCGTGAAAACCGATAACATCCCTTATGCCCGCAACATGCCCCACGAAGCACAGATCTTCATCGCTGTAATCAATTTTTGCGGCATAGCCTTTATAAGTCATGGTGTTAATCATGGTGATACTCCTACGGCGATGAGAAACGCCATCGCGTCGCGAACCTGATAAACCTTCGCTTCTTTATCCGGATGGGGGCGATGAAACGAAGCCACAACCTCATTAATTTCAAACCTGACCCTTGAACCATTCCCTTCAGAGACTTTCGCGCCCAGCGCGACAAAAAGCGCTTCGATTTTTCGCCATTCAAGCGAGCTGGGTGTTGGTAACGAAAAAATGAGCTGCAATGTTTTTTGGTGGCGGGCGTTCAGTGTTTTCATTTTTGATAGCTTCCATTTAGATTTTCTTCCCCGCCAAAGTTAAACGTGATGATATCACTATTTGATATCACATCAAGCCGAATCGTATCCTTTTTGAGCCTGTGCTATAGTAGCGCCCCTTTTCCACCAGATGCTTAAAACTTCGCCATGTCGTCAGAATCCCAGACCGCTTTCCCTGCACACCGTTTCTCCATTGCGCCGATGCTCGACTGGACGGACAGACACTGTCGCTATTTCCTGCGTCAGCTCTCCCGCCATACGCTGCTGTACACCGAAATGGTGACCACCGGGGCGATTATTCACGGTAAGGGCGACTATCTGGCATATAGCGAAGAAGAGCATCCGGTTGCGCTGCAGCTCGGCGGCAGCGATCCGGCGGCCCTGGCGCAGTGCGCGAAGCTGGCGGAAGCGCGCGGCTATGACGAGATCAACCTTAACGTCGGCTGTCCGTCCGACCGCGTGCAAAACGGCATGTTCGGCGCGTGCCTGATGGGGAACGCGCAGCTGGTGGCAGACTGCATCAAAGCCATGCGCGACGTGGTGTCCATTCCGGTGACGGTGAAAACCCGCATCGGAATTGACGACCAGGACAGCTACGCGTTTCTGTGTGATTTCATCAACACGGTTTCAGGGAAGGGCGAGTGCGAGATGTTCATCATCCACGCGCGTAAAGCCTGGCTTTCTGGCCTGAGCCCGAAAGAGAACCGCGAGATCCCGCCGCTGGACTACCCGCGCGTGTATCAGCTGAAGCGCGACTTCCCGCATCTGACGATGTCGATTAACGGCGGCATTAAATCGCTTGAAGAGGCCAAAGCGCACCTGGCGCACATGGACGGCGTGATGGTGGGCCGCGAGGCGTATCAAAACCCGGGCATTCTGGCGACGGTCGATCGCGAAATCTATGGCGTCGAGGGCGCTGATGCTGACCCCGTATCCGTGGTGCGCGCCATGTACCCATACATTGAGCGCGAGCTGAGCAGCGGCACCTATCTCGGCCATATCACCCGCCACATGCTCGGCCTGTTCCAGGGCATTCCCGGCGCGCGCCAGTGGCGTCGCTACCTCAGCGAGAACGCGCACAAGGCGGGCGCGGACATCGAGGTGCTTGAACACGCGCTGCGCCTGGTTGCCGATAAGCGCTAAATTTCGCTAAAAGTTCGTCAAATTCACCACGCCCTGCACAACGTTGCGGGGCGTTTTGCTTTTAGAACAATGGGTTAGTTTTGGCACGTTTCTTGTAATGATGACGGTATTATTCGGGAACGCGGGGAGAGAGAACCATGTTAGAACTGCTTTTTGTGATTGGCTTTTTCATGATGCTGCTGGTGACGGGCGTTTCGCTGCTCGGCATTCTGGCGGCACTCGTCGTGGCGACGGTGGTGATGTTTATCGGCGGCCTGTTTGCCCTGACGATTAAGCTGCTGCCGTGGCTCCTGCTGGCGGTTGCCGTGGTGTGGGTAATACGGGCGATTAAATCGCCAAAACTGCCCACTTATCAGCGTAATAACCGATTCCGTTACTAAGGTATTGAGGGGTTCGTCACATACCTGCAACTTTTCCGGCAGCGTGGCTTAGAACGGAATAGGATTTACTTATCGAATCTGTCACTATGGCTGCCGCTACAGAATTCATCGAGCTGTACCCTACATACAGCCGAACTAAAAAAAGAAAGGGCTTCCCACGGGAAGCCCAATTTCTTTTTAGGGCCTAGGGGATCAGCAGGC
>AGFT01022077.1_pt1 | contig 12040 bp, 12 predicted proteins | sample 305848 | NCBI WGS metagenome assembly AGFT01 (sample SAMN02954282, study PRJNA62043) | ant fungus garden metagenome | biome: terrestrial; feature: Atta colombica fungus garden; material: fungus garden; isolation source: Atta colombica fungus garden bottom | host: Atta colombica | place: Panama...
GAGGGGAATAAGGTATATCAACTGTTTGCCGCCACCTTGCGCAAATCAAACACCCGGCACGCCTTGCCCTCCGAGCGCGGAATGCTGCCGCAGTTTACGATCGTCACGTCGGTTGAGATCCCCACCATCGACTTAATGCGGTGGCGCAGCTGGTGGCAAACCTGACAGCGCTGCTCGTGGCTGAGCGTCAAGCTACTCTCTTTCAGCTCCACCTTCACCGAAAGCGAATCAAGATGCCCGCGGCGGTTGACCTCCAGCTGGTAGTGCGGGGAAAGGTGCTCGAACTTCACAATCTCCTCCTCCAGCTGCGACGGGAAGACGTTAACGCCGCGTATGATAAGCATATCGTCGCTGCGCCCGCTGATGCGGTCCATGCGGCGCATGGTGCGCGCGGTGCCCGGCAGCAGGCGCGTGAGGTCGCGGGTGCGGTAGCGGATCACCGGCAGCGCCTCTTTGGTCAGCGTGGTGAACAGCAGCTCGCCCTGCTCGCCGTCGGCCAGCGGCGTGCCGTCGTTCGGGTTCACGATCTCCGGGAAGAAGTGATCTTCCCAGATCGTCGGGCCGTCGGCGGTTTCGAGACACTCCATCGCCACGCCCGGCCCCATCACTTCCGACAGGCCGTAAATATCCAGCGCCGTAATGCCCAGCCGCTTCTCGATTTCGCGGCGCATTGCCTGCGTCCACGGCTCCGCGCCGAACACGCCCACGCGCAGGGAGCAGGCGCTGGCGTCGCCGCCCATCTGACGCTCAAGCTCCTCAATCAGGTTCAGGCAGTAGGACGGCGTCACCATGATCATGTCCGGCTGAAAGTCGCGGATCAGCTGCGCCTGCTTCTCGGTTTGGCCGCCGGACATCGGGATCACCGTCGCCCCCAGGCGCTCTGCGCCGTAGTGCGCGCCCAGCCCGCCGGTAAAGAGGCCATAGCCGTAGGCGACGTGAATTTTGTCCCTGGCGCTGCCGCCCGCGGCGCGCAGGGAGCGCGCGACGATGTTCGCCCAGTTGTCGATGTCGTTCTGGGTATAACCCACCACGGTGGGCTTGCCGGTGGTGCCGGACGAGGCGTGAATGCGCACCACCTGCTCCATCGGCACGGCAAATGTGTCGAACGGATAGTTATCGCGCAGATCCTGCTTGGTGGTGCACGGGAATTTTTGCAGGTCGGCCAGCTCGTTGAAATCGTCAGGGTGCACGCCCGCCGCGTCAAACTTGCGCTTGTACATCGGCACGTTGCTGTAGGCGTGGTTCAGCGTCCACTTCAGGCGCGCGGTCTGCAGCGCCTGCAGTTCGTCAACGGACGCGGTTTCGATCGGGTCAAGCTTTGTTGTATTTGTCATTGTAGGGTGCTCACAGGGTAATTTGATCAAACGCGCTCAAGGATCATGGCGATGCCCTGACCCACGCCGATGCACATCGTACACAGCGCGTAGCGCCCGCCGCGTCGGTGCAGTTCGTTGCTGGCGGCCAGCGCCAGCCGGGCGCCGCTCATCCCCAGCGGATGACCCAGGGCAATCGCGCCGCCGTTCGGGTTAACGTGCTCCGCGTCGTCCGGCAGGCCAAGCTGGCGCAGCACGCCCAGCGCCTGGGCGGCGAACGCTTCATTCAGCTCAATGACGTCCATATCGTTGATGCTTAGACCGGCGCGCTCCAGCACCTTACGGGTGGCAGGCACCGGGCCAAGCCCCATCAGGCGCGGCTCTACGCCCGCGGTCGCCATCGCCACGATCCGCGTGCGCGGCACCAGCCCCTGCATAATCGCCATCTGCTCGCTGGCGATAATCAGCGCGGCGGCACCGTCGTTGACGCCAGACGCGTTTCCGGCGGTGATCACCCCGTTCCTGCGAAACGGCGCTTTCAGCGCGGCGAGCTGTTCCAGAGTGGTGTCGGCGCGGGGATGTTCATCCACCGTCACTTCCGTCACCGCCCCTTTTTTACCTGGCACCAGCACCGGCACGATCTCCTGGGCCAGCACGCCGTTTTGCTGCGCCCGCGCGGTGCGCTGCTGGCTTCGGAACGCAAAGGCGTCCTGATCGGTGCGGCTGATATTTAACAATTCAGCTACATTCTCTGCCGTTTCCGGCATGCTGTCAGTTCCGAATTGCTGATGCATGAGCGGATTCACAAATCGCCAGCCGATGGTGGTGTCGAAGACCTCCGCCTGACGCTGAAACGCCGCCGTGGCTTTGCCCATCACAAACGGCGCGCGGGACATCGACTCCACGCCGCCCGCAATCAGCAGCTCGCCGTCTCCGGCCCGGATCGCGCGCGCCGCAAAGCCGATCGCATCCAGCCCCGAGCCGCACAGGCGGTTAATCGTGGTGCCAGAAACCGTCTGCGGCAGCCCGGCCAGCAGCGCCGACATGCGCGCCACGTTGCGGTTATCTTCCCCCGCCTGGTTGGCGCAGCCGAAAATCACGTCGTCGATGCGCTCCAGATCCAGCTGCGGGTAGCGCGCCAGCAGCGCGCGCAGCGGCACGGCACCGAGGTCGTCCGCGCGCACGCCCGACAGCGCCCCGCCGTAGCGGCCTACCGGGGTACGCACGCCGTCACAGATAAATGCGTTACTCATCAGGCTTCTCCCGTCACGCTGCCGCCAGTGCGGTGGGATTTCCCGCGAAAGAGAGCAACCGTTTTCTGATGTTGGTTTTGAATGTCAATGTCGTACACGCCGGTCAGCCTGCCCTGATGCTGCACCCGCGCGGTGGCGGTGAGCGTGTCTCCGGCAAAGCCCGGCCGCACAAAATCGATAGAACAACCGGAGGCCACCGCCGCCAGCCCCTGGCTGTTGCAGGCGTAGGCAAACGCCGTGTCCGCCAGCGAAAAGAGCTGGCCGCCGTGGCAGGTTTGATGCCCGTTCAGCATCTGCGGGGTGATGGTCATGGTCAGGACCGCATAGCCCTCGTCCATCTCGATAATGTCGATCCCGAGCGCCCGGGCGCAGGCGTCCCGTTCGTACATGGCGCGGGCGGTGTGCCAGGCGTTATGACTCATAGCTACTCTCCAGAAGCGCGCGCTGGCGCAGCAGGGAACACGGGCGATAGCGTTCTTCGCCGTAATGACGTTGCAGGTTTTCCAGCAGGGCCAACAGCCGCTGCCAGCCGAGGCGCTCGCCCCAGGCGATAGGCCCGCTCGGGTAATTCACACCGAGGCGCATGGCGGTATCGATGTCCTTTTCGCTGGCGACCCCTTTTTGCAGGGCGTCCAGCGCTTCGTTGGCGATCATCGCCACCGTGCGCCAGATCAGCAGGCCGGGGTAATCGGCAATCTGCATCACCCGCTTGCCCTGCTGCTGTAGCCAGCCGATGGCCTTTTGGTTTGCGGCATCCGGGTTGCTGGCGGCGACGGCGATAACGGCCACGTCGCGCTCCATGCGGTCGACCACCACCACCGGGCGGCCGTGGCGCAGCGCCAGCGACTGGGCGGTTTCGCCCTGGGTTTCGACCAGCAGCACATCGTCAATTTCCGTGACACCGTCACTTTTACGCTCGCCGTGCAGCGCGCTGTCGCTCAGCGCATCCAGCCATTTCACGTCCGGCCTGTCGCCCTGCCAGTCGTATACGCCCTTCCCGCTTTTCCTGCCCAGCCGCCCGGCCAGCACCAGCTCCTGCTGCACCAGCGAAGGCAGAAAGCGGCGCTCCTGCCAGAAGGCGTTAAACACCGAACAGGTCACGGCGAAGTTAATGTCCTGGCCGATCAGATCGGTCAGTTCCAGCGGCCCCATCGGGAACCCGGCGCCCTCACGCAGCGCGGCGTCGATGGCTTCCGGCGCGGCAACCTGCTCCTCCAGCGCGCGCCAGGCCTCGGAGTAAAAAGGGCGCGCCACGCGGTTGACGATAAAGCCCGGCGTCGACTGGCAACGCACCGGCTGTTTCCCCCAGTTCAGCGCCAGCTCGCACAGCGCGTCGGCCACTTCAGGCGACGTCGCCAGCCCGCTCACCACTTCCACCAGCTTCATCACCGGCGCGGGGTTAAAGAAGTGCAGCCCGGCCACGCGCTCGGGGTGCGTGACGTCCGCCGCAATCGCGGTAATCGAAATAGAGGAGGTGTTGCTGGTCAGCAGCGTTTTCGCCGGGCAGATCTCAGCCAGCTTCGCGAACAGCGCCTTTTTGACCTCCAGTCGCTCGGAGGCGGCCTCGATCACCAGATCCGCGGCCGCAAGCGCGGCGATGTCGGTTACCGGCGTCAGGCGCGCGAGGATCTGCTCGCAGGCTTGGGTGGTTAGCTTTCCGCGCGCCGCGCGGGAGGTTAGCCGCTCGCGGATGCCGTCAATCGCGCGAAAAACCGCCTCGGAGGCGATGTCGTACACCAGCACCGGGTGCCCGTGGCTCGCCGCCACTTCGGCAATCCCGGCCCCCATGGTTCCGCTGCCGATCACGGCAACGGTTCGAATCGTCGTCACCATGCTATTTCCCCGTAAAGTTCGGCGCGCGCTTGCCGAGAAAAGCGCTGACGCCCTCGCGGTAGTCGTCGCTGCGCCCGGCCAGACGCTGATAGTCACGCTCAAGGTCGAGCTGCGCGTCGAGGGTATTGGTTTCCGCGGCGTTTATCGCCTGCTTGATCAGCCCGAGGCCAAAGGTCGGCTGGGAGGCAAAGTGCTGCGCCAGCTGCTGCGCGGTGGCGGAGAGCTGTTCGTCGTCCACCACCTGCCAGATCATCCCCCACGCCTGCGCCTGCTCGGCGCTCAGCTTTTCACCCAGCAGCGCCAGCCCCATCGCGCGGGCTCGCCCCGCCACGCGCGGAAGGAACCAGGTGCCACCGCAGTCCGGCACCAGCCCAAGCCTGCTGAACGCCATCACAAAGGTGGCCGAGCGCGCGGCTATCACCATGTCGCAGCCGAGCGCCAGCGTGGCTCCGGCTCCGGCGGCCACGCCGTTCACCGCGCAAATCACCGGCTTCGGCAGTGCTGCCAGGCGGCGTACCAGCGGGTTGTAAAAGGTTTCAACGGACATGCCCAGATCTGGCGCAGGGCCGTTCGGGTCCACGCTGCGGTCGTTCAGATCCTGACCCGCACAAAAGCCGCGGCCCGCGCCGGTAATCAGCAGGCAGCGGATGGTTTCGTCGCGCTCGGCCTGCTTCAGGCAGTCGGCAAGCTGCCGGTGCATTGCGTCGTTAAAGCTGTTGAGCCGCTCCGGGCGGTTGAGCGTAAGGGTCATCACGCCGTTCTCAACCTGGCTTAAGATAAGTTCCACAGTTAGCGTCCTTTAAAGTCGGGAGTGCGTTTTTGTAAGAAGGCGTCGATGCCCTCGCGGCGGTCTTCGGTGGCGGCGAGCAGCGTGAAAAGCTGTCGCTCCTGCGCAAGCCCGGCCTGAAGCGGCACCTCCTGCGACTGGCGCAGCGCCTGCTTCGCGGCCTGCAGGGCCAGCGGCGAATGGTGCGCCATCAGCGCCGCCTGCTTCAGGGCGTACTCCAGCGTCAGCGCCGCCGGGAAGACGTCGCTGACCAGCCCGGCGTTTTGTGCCTGCCGCGCGGTGATGCTTTCCCCGGTGAGGATCATCCTGCTGGCGAGCGATTTCCCCACGCAGCGGATCAGGCGCTGGGTGCCGCCCGCGCCGGGCATAATGCCCAGCGTGATTTCCGGCAGGCCGAAGCGGGCGTTGTCTCCCGCTATCACCACGTCGCAGAGCAGGGCCAGCTCGCAGCCCGCGCCGAGCGCAAAGCCGTTGACGGCGGCAATCAGCGGCTTGTTGAAGGCGTTGATCCGCGCCCACAGCAGCGGGCGAATGTCGTTCAGGGTGGCGGGCAGATCTTTTTCCGCCATTTCGTTGAGATCGGCCCCCGCGGCGAAGCAGCGCTCGCTGCCGTAAATCACGCAGCATGAGACGTCGGCGTCCACCGCGGCGTCTTCCAGCGCCTCGGCCATCTGGGCCAGCAGCGCGTTATTGAGCGCGTTTCGCGCCGCCGGGCGGTTGAGCGTAAGCTGCAGGACGCGGCCGTGACGGGTAATAATCAGCTCGCTCATGCCATCCCCTTGGCGTCGAAATCGACGACCACGTCGGCGGTCAGCGGCAGCGCCTGACAGCTCAGCACGTAGCCTGCCGCCAGCTCGTCCGGCTCGAGGCTGTAGTTGGTTGCCATATCAACCTTGCCGCGCAGCACTTTGCATTTGCAGGTGGCGCACACGCCGCCCTTGCAGGCGTACGGCAGGTCGGCCCCCTGACGCAGGGCCGCGTCGAGAATGCTTTCGTCGTCCGCCGTCAGGGTGATTTCGCGGTCGCGCCCGTCCTGGCGCACGGTCACCTTCTGCCCCTCGGCCTGCACGCTCACCGCCCGCTTAACGAGGGTGCCCGGCGTGTTGAAGCGCTCCAGATGAATGGATTTTTCCGCCATGCCCAGCGCCTTCAGCGCCGCTTCGGCCTCGTCCATCATCGCCGCCGGGCCGCAGATAAAGGCCTCGTCGTACTGGCGGAAGTCGATCAGCGTTTTTGCCAGCGCCCGCAGCTTTTCGCCGTCGATGCGCCCGTGCAGCAGGTCGCTGTCGAGCGTCTCCTGGCTAAAGATGGAGACCAGCTGCAGGCGCTGCGGGTATTTGTCCTTAAGATCGGCCAGCGCGCGACGAAACATCATGCTCTGGCTGCTGCGGTTGCCGTAGATCAGGGTGAACTGGCTGTGCGGCTCGGTCGCCAGCGTGGCGGAGAGGATCGCCACCATCGGCGTAATGCCCGACCCGGCGGCAATTGCCAGATAGCGGCCTTCCCGCTCCGCCTGCGGCTGGTAGCCAAACTGGCCCTGCGGCACCATCACCTCCAGCGCCATTCCCTGGGCGATGGACTCGCGGGCGTAGCGGGAAAAGCGCCCGCCCTCAATGGCTTTGACCGCCACGCTGATTTCTCCCGGCGCGGCGCTGCGGCAGATGGAGTAACAGCGGCGAAGCTCGTCGCCCTCCAGCGTGGCCTTGAGCGTCAGGTGCTGGCCCGGACGAAAGCGGTAGGCCTCCTGTAAATCCTGCGGCACGGCGAAGGTGATCGTGACAGCGTCACGCGTTTCCGGCTCTACCTTTGCCACTGTTAAGGAATGAAACGTTGTCATGGCAGCCTCAAATGCATTTGAAATAGTCGAAGGGCTCGCGGCAGGCGTTGCAGCGGTAGAGCGCCTTGCAGGCCGTTGAGCCAAATTCACTGATAAGCGAGGTGTTGGTGCTCGCGCAGCGCGGACAGGCCACCTCGGCGGGGGCGTGCGCGCGGCAGCTGTGCCCGACCGGCGGGCTAATGCCGTACTGGCGCAGGCGCTCGCGGGCGTCCGCGGTCATCCAGTCGGTGGTCCAGGCCGGCTCAAGCTGGAGCACGATATGCACCGGCGTATAGCCGTGCGCCGTCATCGTTTCGCGGATGGCGCCCAGCAGGTGCTCCGTCGCCGGACAGCCCGAGTAGGTCGGCGTAAAGCCAATCACCCAGCCGCCGCCCTGCGCGGTCACGCTGCGCACCATGCCTAAATCGGTAATGGTCAGCACCGGCACTTCCGGGTCCGGGATCTGGCTCAGCAGCGACCAGATATGCGGGATTTCAGCGGGGGCGATATCAACGAGACGTTGCATGGCGTTCTCCTCTGCTACCACTGCTGGCCGGGATAGGCGCGCTGGAGATACTGCATCTCTGCCAGCATCGGCCCCAGGTGTTCGGTGTGCAGCCCGCGCCTGCCGCCCGTGCGGTAGGCCGCTTCAGCGGGCACGCGAAGGGTGGCCTCACGCAGGCCAGCAAACACTTCGCTTTCCCACGGCTGGCGCAGCGCGCGCGGGTCGACGGCGACGCCGGAGGCAATCAACTCCTGCTCTACCTCGTCGGCCTCAAACAGCTCGGCGGTGAAGCGCCACAGGCCGTCGAGCGCCTGCTGCATTTTCTGCGCGGACGCGTCGCTACCGTCGCCCAGGCGCACCAGCCAGCCGCGGCTGTAGCGCAGGTGGTAGCGCACCTCTTTAATGGCTTTTGCGGCAATTGCCGCAATCTGGGCGTCGCGGCTGCCGATCAGGCGCTCGTAAAGCGCGACGTGCCATGCGTCCATCAGGTACTGACGCACGATCGTGTCGGCGAAGCTGCCGTTGGGCTGCTCCACCAGCAGCAGGTTGCGGAACTGACGCTCGTCGCGGCCAAAGGCCAGCGCGTCTTCATCGCCCTTTTCTTCACGCTCGGCGGCATAGGCCAGAAAGTTGCGCGCCTGCCCGAGCAGATCGAGGCCAATGTTGGCCAGCGCCAGGTCAATCTCCAGCTCCGGCGCGTGGCCGCACCAGGCGCCGAGGCGCTGAGAGAGCACCAGACCGTTGTCGCCCAGCCGCAGGGCATATGCTGATACGTTATTCATCCCTAACCTCACATGTGCTCGATGCCATCAGGGATGGTGTAAAACGTGGGATGGCGGTAGACCTTGCTTTCCGCCGGGTCGAAGAACTCGCCGCTCTCTTCCGGCTGGGAGGCGACGATTTCGCTCGCCTTCACCACCCAGATGGAGCAGCCTTCGCTGCGTCGGGTGTAGGCATCGCGCGCGTTCTCCAGCGCCATGCGCTCGTCGGCGGCGTGCAGGCTGCCGACGTGACGGTGGGATAACCCCTGTTTGCTGCGGACGAACACTTCGTACAGCGGCCAGTAAACGTTGCTCATTTTGATTCTCCTTATGCCGCGCTGCGCGCGCGTTGTTTTACCGCGTGCGCCAGCGCGGCTTCGCGCACCCACGCCCCGTCGTCCCAGGCCTTGCGTTTTGCTTCCAGGCGCTCGTGGTTGCAGACGCCGCGCCCGTTGATCACCTCGTCAAACTCCTGCCAGTCGATCTCGCCGAAGCGGTAGTGGCCGCTCTCCTCATCGAAGCGCAGGTCGGCGTCCGGCACGGTCATGCCCAGCATTTCCACCTGCGGAACGGTGTTGTCGACGAAGCGCTGGCGCAGCTCGTCGTTGCCGAAGCGCTTGATTTTCCAGGCCAGGCTGCGGGCGCTGTTCGGCGAGTTGTCGTCGTTCGGCCCGAACATCATCAGCGCGGGCCACCAGAAGCGGTTAATCGCGTCCTGCAGCATCTGGCGCTGCTCCTCGCTGCCCTGCGCCAGCGCCATGCAGGCCTCAAAGCCCTGGCGCTGGTGGAAGCTCTCTTCCTTACAGATTTTCACCATCGCGCGGGCATAGGGACCGTAGGAAGTGCGGCACAGCGCGACCTGGTTCACAATCGCAGCGCCGTCCACCAGCCAGCCGATCACGCCGATGTCGGCCCAGCTCAGGGTGGGATAGTTAAAGATGGAGGAGTATTTCATCCTGCCGTCGAGCATCTTCTGGTAGATGTCTTCCCGCGCGCAGCCCAGCGTTTCCGCCGCGCTGTACAGGTACAGCCCGTGTCCGGCTTCGTCCTGCACCTTCGCCAGCAGGATCGCCTTGCGGCGCAGCGTCGGGGCGCGGGCGATCCAGTTCCCCTCCGGCAGCATGCCGACAATTTCGGAATGCGCGTGCTGCCCAATCTGGCGGATCAGCGTATTGCGGTAGGCGTCCGGCATCCAGTCCTGAGGCTCGATGGCCGTCTCCTGCGCTATGCGCTGCTCAAAGCGTTGTTCTTGCGTCACGTCATCACCTTTATGATTCGTTAATCTGCGAAGCAAAGCTAAGTTATGAATCACTTATCTTCTTAAAAGTTACACAAAGGTTAAATATAACCCCAAGAATCCTTTGTGTATTTTGTGACGTCGCTCGCAAGGCTTTTCACGAAAGCCCCGCACAGCGCGGTTTCTTCGCGCTATTTTCGCCACGTCAGATCACAACGTTAATAATTCGTTAAAACATTGCTTGATTTTTATGATTCGCGATCAAAGTATTTATAGTGAAATCACGAAACACCTGGAGATAAGCGATGCAGCAGTTAGCCAGCTTCTTGTCCGGCACCTGGCAGTCTGGCCGGGGCCGCGAGCGCACCATTCAACACGCCATCAGCGGGGAAACCCTGTGGAGCGTGACCAGCGAAGGGTTGGATATGGCGGCCGCCCGCCGTTACGCCATCGAGCGCGGCGGCGAGGCGCTTCACGCCATGACCTTCATCGAACGCGCCGCAATGCTGAAGGCGGTGGCGAAGCACCTGATGAGCCAGAAAGAGACGTTTTACGCGATCTCCGCGCAGACCGGCGCGACGAAGGCCGACAGCTGGGTGGATATCGAAGGCGGTATCGGCACCCTCTTTACCTACGCCAGCCTCGGCAGCCGCGAGCTGCCGGACGATACGCTGTGGCCGGAAGACGAGCTGATACCGCTGTCGAAGGAAGGCGGCTTTGCCGCGCGCCACGTACTCACCTCGAAATCCGGCGTGGCGGTGCATATCAACGCCTTTAACTTCCCCTGCTGGGGGATGCTGGAGAAGCTGGCCCCGACGTGGCTGGCCGGAATGCCCGCCATCGTTAAGCCGGCCACCGCCACGGCGCAGGTGACGCAGGCGATGGTGAAATCCATCGTCGAGAGCGGCCTGGTGCCGGACGGCGCGATTAGCCTGATCTGCGGCGGCGCGGGCGATCTGCTTGACCATCTCGACAGCCAGGACGTGGTGACCTTTACCGGATCCGCCAGCACCGGCCAGAGCCTGCGCGTGCATCCCAACCTCGTGGCGCAGTCGATTCCGTTCACCATGGAGGCCGACTCGCTGAACTGCTGCGTGCTGGGCGACGACGTGGCCCCGGAACAACCGGAGTTTGCGCTGTTTATTCGCGAGGTGGTGCGCGAGATGACCGCCAAGGCCGGGCAAAAATGTACCGCGATCCGCCGCATTATCGTGCCGCAGGGCCAGCTCGAGGCCGTGAGCCAGGCGCTGATCGCCCGTCTTGAAAAGGTGGTCGTCGGCGATCCGGCGCAGGAGGGCGTGAAGATGGGCGCGCTGGTTAACGCCGAACAGCGCGCGGACGTGCAGGAGAAGGTTAACCAGCTGGTTTCCGCGGGCTGTCAGGTTCGCCTGGGCGGCAGGGCCGATCCGGAAGCCGCCGGGGCGTTCTTCCCGCCGACCCTGCTCTTCTGCCCGCAGCCGGACGAAACCCCGGTCGTTCACGCCACCGAAGCCTTCGGCCCGGTCGCCACGCTGATGCCCTACCGCAGCGCGGACCATGCGCTGACGCTGGCCCGCGCGGGCGGCGGCAGCCTGGCGGGCACGCTGGTGACCGCGGATGCCGACATCGCCCGCCGGTTCATCGCCGGTGCCGCGCGCGCCCACGGACGCATTCAGATCCTTAACGAGGAGTCGTCGAAAGAGTCCACCGGACACGGCTCGCCGCTGCCGCAGCTGGTGCACGGCGGACCGGGCCGCGCGGGCGGCGGCGAAGAGCTGGGCGGCCTGCGCGCGGTGAAGCACTACCTGCAGCGTACCGCCGTTCAGGGCAGCCCGTCGATGCTGGCGGCCATCGGTAAACAGTGGGTGCGCGGCGCGCGGGTGCAGGAAGATCGCGTGCATCCGTTCCGCAAATACTTCGAGGAGCTACAGCCGGGCGACAGCCTGCTGACCCCGCGCCGCACGGTAACGGAGGCGGATATCGTCAATTTTGCCTGCCTGAGCGGCGATCATTTCTACGCCCACATGGATAAAATCGGCGCGGCGGAGTCGATCTTCGGCGAGCGCGTGGCGCACGGCTACTTCCTGATTTCCGCCGCCGCGGGGCTGTTCGTCGACGCGGGCGTCGGGCCGGTCATCGCCAACTACGGCATGGAAAACCTGCGCTTTATCGAGCCGGTTAAGCCCGGCGATACCATTCAGGTGCGCCTGATCTGCAAGCGCAAAACGCTGAAGAAACAGCGCGCCGCCGACGAAAAGCCCACCGGCGTGGTGGAATGGTCGGTTGAGATTTTCAACCAGCACCAGCAGTCCGTAGCGCTCTACTCCATCCTGACGCTGGTGGCGCGTTTGCAAGGTGATTTCAGCTAATTCTCGCTCTCCCTCAAGGGCTGAGGGATCCCCAGAAAATAATAGTGCCACGGTCGGCCCCCTCTCCTCTTTGGGGAGAGGGCTGGGGTGAGGGGGAACATACGGCTATGGTGGTAATTCCGTTCACTTTACGAGCCTTGCTACTCTGAAATCTCGTTACTTGTGAACGTGTGAAGGGGGCTCGCCG
>AGFT01128747.1_pt1 | contig 12019 bp, 10 predicted proteins | sample 305848 | NCBI WGS metagenome assembly AGFT01 (sample SAMN02954282, study PRJNA62043) | ant fungus garden metagenome | biome: terrestrial; feature: Atta colombica fungus garden; material: fungus garden; isolation source: Atta colombica fungus garden bottom | host: Atta colombica | place: Panama...
CATGAACCTGACGCGCAATTTGCTCAATTTTCTTCGGGTCAATCATTGTGGCTTCCCTTGGTAAAACGGTCTCAGAAACCATTGTAGCCTGTAAGTGCTGGGCATAAACAAGATTTGTTTGAAGCTTATGCATTGCCCAGGATAATCAATAGCGTTATAGTTAACCCGCTTATTCTCAGGGCGGGGCGAAATTCCCCACCGGCGGTAAATCAGCCTCGTGCTGAAAGCCCGCGAGCGCTTTGAATGTAAATTCAAAGGTCAGCAGATCCGGTGTAATTCCGGGGCCGACGGTTAGAGTCCGGATGGGAGAGAGTAACGATCCAGTCGGGCATGGGCCCGCTCACGTTATCTTTTTGCCGCACAGGCGGCGCTCCTAAGACTGCCCTGATTCTGGTAACCATAATATTAATGAGGTTTTTTTACCATGAATCAGACGCTACTTTCCTCTTTTGGTACTTCAACTCAACGTGTTGAACATGCACTGGACGCGCTGCGCGAAGGCCGCGGTGTGATGGTGCTTGACGATGAAAACCGTGAAAACGAAGGCGACATGATCTTCGCCGCCGAAAACATGACCGTTGAACAGATGGCGCTGACCATCCGTCACGGCAGCGGCATCGTCTGCCTGTGTATTAACGAAGACCGTCGCAAGCAGCTTGACCTGCCAATGATGGTTGAAAACAACACCAGCGCCTTTGGCACCGGTTTTACCGTGACCATCGAAGCGGCGCACGGCGTGACGACCGGCGTTTCCGCGGCTGACCGCTTGACCACCGTGCGTGCTGCGATTGCCGACGGTGCGAAACCTTCCGATCTGCATCGCCCTGGCCACGTTTTCCCCCTGCGCGCGCAGGCGGGCGGCGTGCTGACCCGCGGCGGCCACACGGAAGCGACGATCGATCTGGTGACCCTGGCAGGCTTCAAGCCGGCGGGCGTGCTGTGCGAACTGACCAACGATGATGGCACCATGGCGCGTGCGCCGGAGTGCATCACCTTTGCTCGTCTGCACAATATGCCGGTGGTGACGATTGAAGATCTGGTGGAATATCGCCAGACGCACGAGCGCAAGGCCAGCTGAAACTGCTGATGTGAAAAAGCCGGGGAAACCCGGCTTTTTTGTCTCTAGTGGTAGTTGATTTTAAACAGCACGACGGTCTCAAACGGGCCGGACTGGATGGCCTTTCCGGCTACCGGAGAAAGCTCCGCCGTGTACTCCTGCGAGTACTGCAGGGTGCTGCCCGTAAAGTCCGCATATTCTTTATACTGGTTAAAGGTGTAGGGCGCGGTTTTATTGAGTATCCGTAGCTTCAGGCCGTTTCCGATAAGCAGTGCGGTGTCGTTTTCATCAAGATTCTGCGTGGTGTAGAAAGACGAATCCATCTTGAAACCGTCAGAACACTGCGCGTCCTGCACCTTCGTCGTCTTCACGGTAAACGTCCGGTTACGGGTTTTCTGAAGCGTAATGTCTCTGGCGCTAAAGGTGCCAAAATCAATCGACTGATTCTCAGGATAAATGCTGAAGGTTGCGCCGCAGTCCAGCACCTTGATGTTGTTTAGGCCATTAACGTGATACTTGAGGTTTTGCGCATCGGTCATTTTGTTTACGCCGCCCTTGCCGTCAAACTGCACCACGATGTAATCGCTCAGAGAGCTGACGTAGCCGTGAGGCGGCATGGCTTTGATTTTCACGTACAGGCGGAAGCGAACCGCAAACGTTCGGGAAGTATGGATGTCATAGGCATTGCCCGAACACAGGCGATTTTCCCATCCCATCTGCTTTAACGCTTCTGGGGTATAAATCGTGATCTTGTTGTTGTCCAGGCACTGGCGCGTATCGACCCCGTTGGGCTGCCCTGTCGCGTCATAATCGATCCCTTCATAGGTTACGCCCAGATCGTAGTAGGGATCGGTTGCCGACGGATACGGGTTAACCCACGCGTAAACGTCTTCCTTTTCGAAGCTTTCGGCCACGTCGTGATCGCAGGTCACAAGGACTTTAATGTCGTTGGATTCCCAGATTTTTTCACCAACCTTTGCGTTGCTGGGGATGGCGAAAGGATCGACGGTCTGCGTTTGCTCGACGGGCCCTCCGGCGCCCCCCATGTAGCAGTTCAGGGCAAGGGCTTCCTTTAGCGGCAGCGCGCAAAACATTAGCAAGATGAATAATTTACCGAGCATTTCCATCTTGCTTACCCTTACTTGCATTTAGCTGGCATTTCGCCGTACCGGAACAGTGGACGTCCACTTTTTTCAACGCGCCATAGTCATCGATATAGCCGATGCTGTAGTACTCGCCGTGATAGCCCGCGGTCGGCGCGGTGGCAGTGGCAAAAGGGGCAATCATCAGGCTGTCGAAGCCGGGAAGCATCGTTTTACCCTCTTTGCTCAGCCAGGCGAGCGTGATGTAGTAAGGCGTAGGGTTGTGGATCGTCAGGCCTTTCGCGTTCGGTGCGATCTCCATTTTCAGCTCCGTATCATCGCCCGCTTTTTTGGCGATGCCCCTCGGGCGCCAGAACAGTTTGATGCGGCTTTGCATCGCGACCTGCATGATGCTTCGCTCTTCGCCAGCGGCGGCGCTTTTAGGCGGTACTTCCCGCAGGTTGAAATAGAAAAGCGACTCTCGATCTTTCGGCAGCTGGCTGGCCGCCATTTGCTTTACGATCCTTACCTGCGTGGATGCGCCTGGCTCAACGCGCTGTAGGGGCGGTAGCGCCATAAAGTGGCTGTCGTCTTTTTTGCCCTGCTCGTTCTCTACCCAGGAGAGCGCAAGATAGGGGAGGGATTGACTTTGGTTATCGATACGCAGGCTGCTGGCCTTATCCTTTTCAGGAAAGACGATGCGCGTGCGGTCGAGGTTGATCGCCGCCTGCGCGGTAAAGGTGGTGCCGAGCAGCAGCAGGCTCAGGCTTTTCAGTGTGTTCAGTTTCATCATCGTTTCTTACCTGCAGGGCAGTATGAGCTGCATACTGCTGTCCAGACGAGCGGGCAATGAGAAGCGGCATTGATTCTCCGCCCCCCACGTCACCCTAAATTGTTGTTCGGGCTGTACGGCGCCCAGCCAGATATGGCCCTCTTCAGCCACCATGCCGACCTGCTGTCCGGTCTCGGCAATCATCACCAGAGCGCCAAGAGGCGGCGTGCCGCTGGCGGTGCGCAGAACGCCGACAATATCTTTCCCTTCGCGCGAGGCGATCTGCCGGTAACCAATCGCGCCTTCTGTCCAGGTGGACGTTACGACCCGGTTGTCCACGTCCACGCCTTCCGGCAGATCGTTCATGTTCACCTGCACGCTGGACGGCGTGTAGCTTGAGAAGGACGGCAAAACGCCGATGCCATACGAATTGGTGCGGTCGCGGGAGGCGTTCAGCGGGATATCGCCAATGCCGTCGGTGCTGACCATCACGCGGGGCTCGTTACCGTAGCTTCGGCGATGGAACGCCGCGCCGTTAAGCGTTGAGGTAAACGACCCGTTCCAGCTTGCGCTAAGGGAGTTGTATTCATTGGCCTTATAGCTGCCGGAGACGTTGAGATCTCCCAGCGAGGAGTAGTGCTGATAGTTGCCGCTGACCTGCGCCCCCGCATCCGTTTTTTCGCTTTCCGTACCCGCCGAGACGCCCCAGGTATTATCCATATCAGAAGCGTCGTACCAGGAGACGTTTTGACTCAGCGAGCTGCTGTTTCGCAGGTCATAATTCAGACGATGATCGCTATCCAGCGGAACGCTGAGCGAGAGGTAGAACTGGTTGTCGTCCTGCTCGTCCTCATAATGCGTTTTGCTAAACGAGGCCGTGATCGCCAGGTTTTTCCAGCGTCCGAGATCGAAGTTATAGCCTGCCGTAATGCTTCCGGTGGTTGAGGGGGCCTGGTCCCACCACGTCTGGCGCAGCAGGCTGATGTACAGATTCAGCGACATCGGCGCGATGTACTGGCTGGCGGTTACGCTCAGGGTCTGCTTTTCCGTTTCCCGATCGTCGTTGTCATAGTCCAGGAAGCGGGAGTAGCTGAGAAAGCTGCTGTCGGAATAGCGATAGCTCGCCAGGGTAATCTGGCTGTTGGTGGAATCAAACCGCTTGCTGTAGTTAAAGCGGTAGCTGTAGCCCGTTTGCGGGCCCTGATGAACAGGCTGGCTGGTCGCCTGGGTGACGTCGAACGAAATAGCGCCCAGCACGGAGAGGTTTTGCCCGAGGCCGAGCGCAAATGAGCGATAGCGATCGCCATCGGCAAGCGTGCCGCCGTACAGCGAGGTTTGAGACAGCATGCCCCAGGAAAACTCTCCGCTTGCAAACGCGTTTCCTTCCAGCTCGTGAGACATATCCTGACGGGCTTTTCCAGCGGCCAGCTTGTAGCGCATTTGCCCCTGGCGCGTCAGGAACGGGACGGAGGCGGCGGAGACCTGAAAGGTGTTCACCCGACCGTCTTCCTCGGTAATTTTGACGTCCAGCGTCCCCTGTACGGACTGGTTAAGATCCTGGATAACAAATGGGCCCGGCGGCACCTTGGTCTGATAAATCACGCGGTCGGCCAGGCTAACGGTGACGGTGGCATTCGTCTGCGCAATGCCCGAAATCTGTGGCGCGTAGCCGCGGAGCGCCCACGGAAGCATGCGCTCATCGCTCACCAGCGATGCGCCCGTATAGGTAAACGACTCAAAAATTGAGGATTGCAGGTCGCTCTCGCCAAGCGTTAGCCTGGCCCCCGCTGAGGGAAGCGCGCGAAACAGATAAACGCGAGAAAAACGACCGCTGTGGTCCGCGCCTTCGTCGGTGCGCGTTTGCGAATACTGGTAATCGCTGCGCAGGCGCCAGGCTCCGAGGTTAGCGCCCGCCGTACCGTAGGTATTGAAATTGTTGGTATCGCTGCCTTCGTCCGGCTGATAGCGGCTGGCGAACAGGTTGTAGTCCAGCAGCACGCCGGGCACGCCGTTATCCCACGTTGAGGGGGGCATCCAGTCGGCCATGCTGAACATCAGCCACGCCTGCGGGATCGTTATCTTTAGCGTCTGGCTGGACTGCTCAAAGGCGAGCGTAATGTCGGGCAGGGGGCTAAGATTGACACACCCCTTTTCCTCGACGAGCGTACGGCGATATTTTTCCTGCAAACCGAAGGTATCGGCTAGCTCGGGAGGAATACAGACTTCAACATTCTCTTCTTTCTTTTTCCAGGTCAGCTGCCAGCCATTTTTTAAAACCATGTCGTTTATCGACACGTTAACGAAATAGCTGCCGGGCACAATGGCTGATTTATCTTTAAATAAGGTCAGGTCAATGCCGTCGCGCATTTCCCGATCGATGGTATCAATGTTAAATTCTGTAGAGAATGATAATTTTGAAATGAACAGGGATGAAAATAAAATGACTAAATATAAGCTTTTTTTCATTGGCCTGTTACTCGAGAAAAGAAATAGCCGACTGACATTCGCTGCCAGTCGGTTAAACGTGCAGTGACTTATTTATACGCGAGGATATAGTTAGCTGATGCGGTAACCTGGCCTGCGGTTGCGGTTTGACCGCTCGCCACTTCCATCTGTGCTTTGAAGTGCAGCGTTTGCGTTGCTGAGCCCGCGGAAAGTGCAATTTCATTGGCAGAACCCAGCACGATTGGGTTTTCTGCGTTGTCGAGCAGGCGAACGCCAACGTTCTGTGCGCCGCTTGCGTAGGTGTTTGTCATCAGGCTACTATCGGTAGCATCCGTTGCGGTGCTGCTGAAGGTGACATCGACTTTCGTGATTGTCGTTGCGGTTTCATCAGCCGCTTCCAGCTGGCAGTTTTGCAGGTTGATGTCTACTGGCACGGCAGTCGCTTTTTTGTTAGCGTTGATCACCGCGGTCGTCACCTCACCCAGGTCGACTTCTTTGTCTACGCTGTCTGGTGCGATGCTGCAAGGTGCATCGATAACGGTTCCTTTGAAGGTGATTTTTCCAGAGCCCTGCTCATCTGCGAAAGCAGAACCAGAAATGACGGTAGCCATTGCAATGACTAACAGCGCTTTTTTTCCTGCGTACATGGGAAATATCCTTATCAAATAATCTTACATTCTAAATGTTGTTTTTAGAATTTCGTCATGATTATATCTATGATGATATTCCCGAGCGATTAGCCATTCTGAAAGATATCATTAGGAAAATTAAAAGTATTGATGATGGTTATTAGTCTCTGCAGGTCTAATAATAGCAATTGTTATGTATCCGGACTTTTTAGAAAATTGAATTGACTTTTGTGGAGGCTGTTCGGGAATTACATTTTTCATGAGGTGAGTATTTCCTGAAATTTTCTATATAATAGCTATTGTAAAAGGAAGAGGTAAATTATACCGCCTCCTTTTACAGAAATAAAAAATTATCCGATGCCCATACTTTGCAGAAGTACAAGACTCAAACCCATCACCGACATTCCGCATAAAACGCCATAGCTGGGGTTGTTATTCGGGTCGATCTCTTTTGCCAGCGGCATCAGCTCATCGACGGAGAGGGCAACCATAATTCCGGCGACCGCAGCCATAATCGCGGCCATCACCACAGGTGAAATCAGGCTGCCCAGTATCAGCCACGCCAGCACGCCGCCAAGAATTTCCGCCAGGCCAGAAACCCCGGCCCACAATACCGCCGTGCGCTTCGACCCTGTTGCCGCATACACCGGACCGGCCACGGCAAGTCCTTCAGGAATATTGTGCAAGGCTACGGCCAGTGCGATACCAAAGCCAAGCTCCAGATTGTTGCTGGCGGTGACGTAGGTGGCCACCCCCTCAGGGAAGTTATGCAGGCTAATGCCCAGCGTCAGCAGAATCGCGGTGCGCTTAATGTTGTGCGGAAGAGGCGTCACGTTCTTTTGCATAAGATCCTGGGGATGCGCGTGCGGCAGCAGGCGATCCAGCGCGAAGTATCCCAGCAGGCCAACAACAAACATGCCGTAGCCCAGCACCGGGGACATGCCCCTCGTGCCCAGCGCGGCGGGCAGCATCTCCATCAGGGAGATGAGCAGCATAATTCCGGCCGCAAAGCCGAGTGAAAAGGCCAGCACGCGGTTGGACGGTTTCTGGCCCAGCACGCCCAGAATTGCGCCAATGAAGGTCGCGGCACCTGCAAGTATGGTCAGAATCAAGGGTACTGACATGAACTCTCCTTTACCTAATCCCTACGTTCAAATTTCCTGAAGATGATCTTCATGCTTATCAGCGTTCATCCTGGCCGGATTGCGCGTAATGTAGAACCATCAAATTGACACCTTCTGTAAGGATATCACCATGTCTTCATCTCGTATGCCAGCACTGTTTTTAGGCCACGGTAGCCCAATGAACGTCCTGGAAGATAACGTCTATACCCGCACGTGGCGTCATCTGGGCGAGACGTTGCCGCGTCCAAAGGCAATCGTGGTGGTGTCTGCGCACTGGTTTACCCGCGGAACCGGCGTGACCGCCATGGAAACCCCGAAAACCATTCATGATTTTGGCGGCTTTCCGCAGGCGCTGTACGATACGCATTACCCTGCGCCTGGTTCGCCAGCGCTGGCGCAGCGGCTGGTTGAGCTGCTGGCTCCCGTTCCCGTGGCGCTGGATAAAGAGGCCTGGGGCTTCGACCACGGCTCCTGGGGCGTACTGATCAAGATGTATCCGGATGCCGATATTCCGATGGTACAGCTGAGCATCGACAGCACCAAACCGGCAGCATGGCATCTTGAGATGGGCCGCAGGCTGGCGACGCTGCGCGATGAAGGCATTATGCTGGTGGCGAGCGGTAACGTGGTGCATAACCTGCGCACGGCGCGCTGGCACGGTGAGAACACGCCGTACCCGTGGGCGACGTCCTTCAACGACTATGTGAAAGCGAACCTGGCATGGCAAGGCCCGGCGGAGGAGCACCCGCTGGCTAACTATCTCGATCACGAAGGCGGTTCGCTCTCTAACCCGACGCCGGAACACTTCCTGCCGCTGCTGTACGTGCTGGGCGCGTGGGACGGTAAGGAAGCGATAACGATCCCGGTCGACGGGATTGAGATGGGGAGTCTGAGTATGCTTTCGGTGCAGGTTGGGTGAAAACATGCCCGGTGGCGCTACGCTTACCGGGCCTACAAAACCGTAGGCCGGGTCAGGCGAAGCCGCCACCCGGCAGATCTTACTCCACAAAAATATGCGGATAAAACCGTGACAGATCCTGCGTGATCAGCGCGCGATCTTCGCGAATGCCAATCCCGGCCGGTTGGTCGTTGATGAGCCAGCTGCCAATCAACGTGTAGCTATCGCCAAACTTCGGCAGCTGATAGAACGCCTGAACGATCATGCCCTCTTCGCCGTACGGCCCTTCAACCGCTTCCAGCGTTTTACCGTTTTCGATAATCGACACGTTCGCCCCTTCGCGGGAGAAGATCGGCTTCACGACGTATTTATCCATCGGCGGGAAATCGTCTTCGGCAAAGTACGCGGCCAGCAGGTTAGGGTGGTTCGGGAACATCTCCCACAGCATCGGCAGCAGCGCCTTGTTGGAGATAATGCTCTTCCACGCCGGTTCCAGCCAGCGCACGCCAGCGTCTTCCAGCTTGGTGGAGAACATCTCGCGCAGCATGTATTCCCACGGGTAGAGCTTGAACAGGTTGCTAATCACCTGATCCTGAGTATCGGTAAACTGACCTTTTTCACCCAGGCCGATATCTTCGATATAGAGAAACTCGGTCGCCAGCTCCGCTTCCGCCGCGCAGTCCTGCAGGTACTGAACCGTGCCGCGGTCTTCTTCAGTGTCGCGACAGCAGGCAAGGTGCAGCAGGTTAAAACCGTGCTGTTCGCGCAGCTCGGCGAAGCGATCAATCAGCTTTTCCTGCAGGCTGTTGAACTGGTCGCTGCCTTCCGGCAGGTTTCCGGCGTTGGCCTGGTCTTCAAGCCAAATCCACTGGAAGAATGCCGCTTCGTACAGCGAGGTGGGCGTATCGGCGTTATTTTCCAGAAGCTTAGGCTCACCCACGCCGTCCCACGCCAGATCGAGGCGCGAGTACAGCGACGGCTGGCTGGTCTTCCACGACTGGCGAACGAAGCTCCAGGTGTGTTTTGGGATGCGGAATTTGGCCATCAGCTCGTCGCTGTCGATCACCTTTTCCACCACCTTCAGGCACATCTGGTGCAGTTCGGCGGTCACCTCTTCGAGTTTCTCAACCTGAGCGAGCGTGAGCTTGTAGTAGGCATCTTCACACCAGTACGGTTCGCCGTACATGGTGTGGAAGTTAAAACCGTATTCGGTCGCTTTTTCGCGCCAGTCCGGGCGCTCGACAATGCTGACTCGTTCCATGATTAGCCGCCCATTGAGCGTGAAGAGGAACCTGCCGCGCTGCGCTGCATGGTGGATTGTTTCGCTACGGACTCGCCGAACCCGCCGCGGGTCACGGTGGTGGTGGTCGCCGGTTTAGGCGCCATGGCCGTTTTCGGCACGGTCGCGGTACGGCCCGGCGTCGCTGCGCCGTAATTTTTGCCGCTTGCGTCGGTATATTTGCCGTACGCCGGGCTGTTTGGATTTTTGGAGCTAAACAGCGGCTGCTGCTGGTAGCCCGCGCCGCCGCTCATCAGGCGACCCATCATGTAGCCCGCCATCAGCGGCATCCAGAAGCTGCCGCTGGACTGCGCCTGCGCCTGGTTTTCCGGTGCCATGCCCGCCTGAGCAGGCGTCTGCTGGCACTGGCCTTCGCCAAACTCCGCCACGCAGTCTTCACGCGTAGCGTATTTCGGCGCGGTGCGTTCCGCTTCTTTCAGCGCGTTGTTATACGCCGTTTTACATTCAGCGGCGTTGCCGGTCGCGGTGGAACAGTCTTCGGCGTTTTGATACATCGAAACCGTTTCATCGCTTTGTTCGCAGCCCGCAAGCATAAATACCGCGGTAACGGCCAGCGCAACCGGCGTAAGGTGACGAGCGTTCCAGCTTTTGCGGAACGAAGCGTGATTAATCGTTTTTGTCCGTTTCATCTTTGTCTTCCAGGACCCAGTGGTAATAACGCTCAGGATAGTGGATGAGTGGTTGAAAATGAAGCATAGAGGGGGATTAGGGGGGATCTTTACGTTGGCTTACGTTCGAGTGTGATTTTGCGCCAGATGGCGCTGCGCTTACCCGGCCTACGATTAAGTAGGCCCGATAAGCGAAGCGCTATCGGTCAAGGCTTAGTTCCGGAACGGATTAGTGCCTTTGCTGGCGGGCGCAGTGCTGCGCGCTGCCGCTGGCTGCGCAACGGGGGCGCTGTCGTTGCCGTTAAAGTTATCAACAGCGGCATCCTGCTGTGGGTTCTCCGGCGCAACGTTTTCAGGCGAGGTTGAAACCGGCTTGCCCAGCGCGCTGTTCAGCATCTGCAGATCCTGCTCGTTCAGCGTACCCAGAGCCTGCTTGATGTTCAGCTGGTTAATCAGGTACTGATAGCGCGCGCTGGAGAGCTGCTGCTTGGCGTTGTACAGCGTAGTTGTCGCGTCCAGCACGTCAACGATGGTACGCGTACCGACGGAGTAGCCTGCTTCCATCGCGTCCAGGGAGCTTTGTGCAGACACCACGGCCTGCTTATAGGCGTTGATGCTGCTGATCGAGGCGTTCACGTTGTTGAAGGACGAACGCACGGTCTGCACCACGTTGCGGTGCGCGCTTTCCAGCTGCTCGCTTGCGCCAACAAAGTTGTACTGCGCCTGTTTCACCTGGGAGTTGACCATTCCGCCCTGGTACAGCGGCAGGGAGAAGCTCAGGCCCACTTTATTCTGACCGGCGTTGTTGTCGTCATACTGCGCGGTGTTTGTTTTAGAACCGCTGTAAGTGGTATCAGACACGCCGGTGGACGCGCTGAGGCTCAGGGTTGGCAGATGCCCATCCTGTGCCTGGCGAATCTGCTCGCGGGCCAGATCCTGGCTCAGACGCGCCTGCAGCAGCGCCAGGTTGCGGTTTTCCGCTTCCTTCAGCAGCGAGTTCACCGCCTGCGGCTTGTCGGTTTTGAAGCTATCGACGTTCAGAGACGCCAGCTCAGGGTAATAGTTACCGGTGACCTGACGCAGCGATTCAAGCGCGTTATCGAGGTTATTACGTGCGGTCACTTCGTTCGCCAGCACGGTGTCGTACTGTGAACGGGCGTTCTGCACGTCGGTAATCGCCACCAGGCCCACGTTAAAGCGCTGGGTGGTTTGATCCAACTGACGGTAGATGGCCTGTTTCTGCGCTTCGGTGTAGGAGAGCGCGTCAATGGCGCTCAGCACGTTGAAGTAAGCGGTAGCGGTGTTCAGGATCAGCGTCTGCTGGTCGGTCTGATACGCTACGTCCTGGATGCCCGCGCTCTTTTCCTGCAGGGTCAGGGCACGCCATTTGGACATATCGAACAGCGTCTGCGTTAACTGCAGTGATGCGCTGGTCGCATTGGAGTTAACGCCGTTGTTATCGCGAAAACCGTTGCTGTAAGTATAATCAGCACCTAAGCCCAACTGCGGCAGCAATGGGCTGCGCGCTTCGTTAATCTTTTCAAATGCAGCATCACGGTCGGCCGCTGATTTACGCAGATCAGGGTTGCCCAGACGCGCCTGCTGATAGACCTGTAACAGGTTTTCTGCCTGGCTCAATGCACTGAAGCCCGTCAGGCTCAGGCCGATAAGGATGGGGAGCAATTTCTTCATTTGCATTCCTTGTTGTGAAGCAGTATTAGCGCTGATCTAATTAAAAATAATTGCCGATTCTAACAGAATCATCCACACCAAAAGGTTGGCGTTACGTGCCATCTGGCGGTAATTTGCACCAATCTACCATATAGCCATACAAACAGCAGCCAAACGGCCTTGAAATTCACAATTTCATCACCATTGCTACCAGGACTTGATTCATGCAAAAGACAGAAAAGTTGCCAGTGAGCTTCGCCAAAAACGATGTAGAAATTATTGCACGAGAAACGCTTTATAGCGGTTTTTTTTCGCTGGATCTTTACCGTTTCAGGCATCGCCTGTTTAACGGTGAAATGAGCGGCGAAATCAAACGCGAAATTTTTGAGCGCGGGCATGCTGCAGTCTTGCTACCCTTTGACCCAGTGCGCGA
>AGFT01000001.1_pt1 | contig 11908 bp, 13 predicted proteins | sample 305848 | NCBI WGS metagenome assembly AGFT01 (sample SAMN02954282, study PRJNA62043) | ant fungus garden metagenome | biome: terrestrial; feature: Atta colombica fungus garden; material: fungus garden; isolation source: Atta colombica fungus garden bottom | host: Atta colombica | place: Panama...
TAAACCGCCTACAGGCCAGTATCAGAAAGATAATGATGTGTGTTCCCCGCGCCAGCGAGGATAAACCGGTAGCCAGTACTTGCGCCAGTCTGATGGCAGGGGGCCCCGCGCCAGCGGGGATAAACCGCCCGGCAGCGTGCCTATATGTTGCAGCAGTGGGTGTTCCCCGCGCGAGCGGGGATAAACCGCCATAGCCCCCCGTTCGATGATGTAAGGCGCAGTGTTCCCCGCGCGAGTGGGGATAAACCGATACATATCAAATGATGTTTGCATGAATTTTAGTGTTCCCCGCACGAGCGGGGATAAACCGATTGACTGGGCGGAGCGGACCGTATCGAAAGCGTTTTCCCCGCGCCAGCGGGGATAAACCGAGCAAATCAGGCAAGAGGCTTTTAGAGCAGTCGTCTTATATACACCCACGCGGACAACCGGCGCATAATCAAGTCACGTATGAAATTAAGCAGCAAAAGCAAAACAACCCGCTGATTAAACTCATCTCCATACCCGGTTCAGGAATCAAGATATCCAGACTTACCTACACACCTCAATTTATCAGCCCTTATTCCCCGCCTTCGCCAGCTCCTTCACCAGCGGCAGCATCACCTTCACCACGTCGCGGCTGCGGTGCTCAATGCGCTGCGGCAGCGCGCTATCAATGTGCTGCTGGTTATCCAGCCTGACGTCGTGCCAGCTCGTCCCGTCCGGGAAGGCTTTCGATTTGGCGCGCTGCTGGTAGCCATCTTTCTTACCCAGCCCCCAGTTTGTTGCCTCCACGTACAGCACCGGAATACCCGCTTTATCAAACACTTCCCCGTCGTTACAGCAGCCCGTGCCTTTTGGATAGTTCGGATTGTCGCCTGGGTTGGTGGTGGCATAAACGCCGTGGCTGCGGGCAATCGCCAGCGCCCGGTCGCGGGTTAATTTCCGCACGCTGTTCGGCGTGCTTTGTCCGCTATTGAAATAAAGCTTATCGCCGACGATCAAATTATCGAGATTGATCACCAGCAGGGTATTTTTCTTCTCTTCTGCGCTCATGCGCTTAAGGAGATTCTCAGCGCCGAGCGATCCTTCCTCTTCGCCGCTGGTGGCAACAAAGCGAATGCCGTACTGCGTCGGAATATTTTTCATGCGCTCGGCCAGCTCAAGCATCACGCCCAAGCCCGCCGCGTTATCGTCCATGCCCTGCAGCGTCAGCCCGCCGAGGTTGTTATCCGTGTCGGTATCGCTCATGGGCGCAAAGGTGTCCAGATGCGCCAGAATCATAATCTGGTGAGGCCCTTTACCCTCGTGGGCGGCAATCACCGTACTGCCGGTGACGTTACGCCAGTTTTGCGTTTTATTGCGCGAGGTATAAATGTAGCGGCTGTGGAATGCCCGAATGTCGCTCTGGTAGCCCATGTCGGCAAACTGCTGGCGAATATAATCCGCGGAGAGCATTTCGGCCGGCGTGCCGGTCATACGGCCAGGAAAAACCGTGGCAATATGCCGCGCCTGCTGGGCGGCGATTTCACCGTAAGGTTGATTTTTTGCCTGGGCGGAAAAGATAAAGCAAACGCCGAGCGCCAGGGCAGCAATACGGTGGCGCGTTGCGGAAAACATAGTGAGTCCTTAAAAACAGAGCAAAATTTTAACTCGCTTAGTATGAAACTGTGATCCCGCTTACACAATTTGAATTGCGCTTAAATACCCGAAATTTCGCCTGTTAAGCACTTTTTGACATTAGCTTTTCCAGCGCGTTATTCCATTGAGTAACTACTCATTCCAATTCGTAATTTCATTCGCTCTAAGCCGCCCCCTATAGTCCCTCTATTCCTCATTTTTTAGTTGAGCTGTTGCGCCGTGGATTACCTGCCTCTCTTTGCTGCAATTAACGATCGCCCGGTACTGGTTGTAGGGACGGGCGAGATTGCCGATCGCAAAATTGCCTTTTTGCGACGCGCCGGTGCACGCGTGCAGGTTATCGAGGGCGACGATTTTCACGACGCGATGCTGGACAACGTGGTGCTGGCCATCGCCGCCACCGAGGACCGCGCGCTTAACCGCCGCGTGTTCGATGCGGCGAACGCGCGCCACCGGCTGGTAAACGTGGTCGACGACCAGCCGTTGTGCTCGTTTATCTTCCCGTCGATTGTCGATCGCGCTCCGCTGCTGATTGCCATCTCGTCCGGCGGCAACGCGCCGGTTCTGGCCCGGCTGTTGCGCGAGAAGCTTGAAGCGCTGCTGCCCGCAAGCCTTGGGCGCATGGCGCAAGTAGCTGGACGCTTTCGCGATCGTCTCAAAACTCAGGTCAAAACCACCGACGGCCGCCGCCGCTTCTGGGACCGCGCCTTTCGCGGGCGCTTTGCCAGCCTGATGGCGGCGGGCAACGAGCGGGAAGCTGAGCGGGTGCTGGAAGCGTCTCTGACGCAGCCGGAACGGGCGCAGGGCGAGATTATTCTCGTCGGTGCGGGGCCGGGTGACGCGGGGCTATTAACCCTGCGCGGCCTGCAGGTCATCCAGCAGGCGGATATCGTTTTCTACGACCATCTGGTCAGCGACGGGGTGCGCGAGCTGATCCGCCGCGACGCGGAGCAAATCTGCGTGGGCAAACGGGCGGGCGAGCACTCGGTGCTGCAGCACGACACTAACCAGATGCTGATTGAGGCGGCGAAGGCGGGCAAAACCGTGGTGCGCCTGAAGGGCGGCGATCCGTTTATCTTCGGGCGCGGCGGAGAAGAGCTGCAGGCGGCCGCCGAGGCGGGCGTGCCGTTCCAGGTGGTGCCCGGCATCACCGCGGCGTCCGCGGTCACGGCGTATGCCGGTATTCCGCTTACCCACCGTGATTATGCCCAGAGCGTCACCTTCGTGACGGGCCACTACAAGCCCGACAGCGCGCCGTTCGACTGGTCGCACCTGGCCCAAAGCCGCCAGACGCTGGCGATCTACATGGGCACGATGAAGGCGGCGGACATCAGCGCGCAGCTCATTCAGCACGGTCGCGAAGCGGCTACGCCGGTCGCGGTGATCTCCCGCGGCACGCGCGCCGATCAGCACGTTGCGATCGGCACATTACAGGATCTTGCAGCCCTGGCGAAAGACGCCCCGATGCCCGCGCTGATCGTGGTCGGGGAAGTGGTGCAGCTGCACGACACGCTCGCCTGGTTTCAACACACAACAGACGCAGAGAACCTTCGTTCATCTGTGGTGACTCTGGCTTAAGGAACGGTTATGGACCAAAAACGACTTACTCACCTGCGGCAGCTCGAAGCGGAAAGTATCCATATTATCCGCGAAGTGGCGGCCGAGTTCTCTAACCCGGTGATGATGTACTCCATCGGCAAAGACTCCAGCGTAATGCTGCACCTGGCGCGTAAAGCGTTTTATCCGGGCACGCTGCCGTTCCCGCTGCTGCACGTGGATACCGGCTGGAAATTCCGCGAGATGTACGAGTTCCGCGACCGCACCGCTAAGGCCTACGGCTGCGAGCTGCTGGTGCATAAAAACCCGGAAGGGGTGGCGATGGGGATTAACCCGTTCGTGCACGGCAGCGCAAAGCACACCGACATCATGAAGACCGAAGGGCTGAAGCAGGCGCTGAACAAGTACGGCTTTGACGCGGCCTTCGGCGGCGCGCGCCGTGACGAAGAAAAATCCCGCGCGAAAGAGCGTATCTACTCCTTCCGCGACCGCTTCCACCGCTGGGATCCGAAAAACCAGCGCCCGGAGCTGTGGCACAACTACAACGGCCAGATCAACAAAGGCGAAAGCATTCGCGTTTTCCCGCTCTCCAACTGGACCGAGCTGGATATCTGGCAGTACATCTTCCTCGAAAATATTGAGATTGTGCCGCTGTACCTCGCGGCGGAGCGCCCGGTGCTGGAGCGCGACGGCATGCTGATGATGATCGACGACGATCGCATTGACCTGCAGCCGGGCGAAGTGATCAAAAAACGCATGGTGCGCTTCCGCACCCTCGGCTGCTGGCCGTTGACCGGCGCGGTGGAATCCAGCGCGCAGACGCTGCCGGAGATCATCGAAGAGATGCTGGTCTCGACCACCAGCGAACGACAGGGCCGCATGATCGACCGCGACCAGGCAGGCTCCATGGAGCTGAAGAAACGTCAGGGTTATTTCTAAGGAGCCGCCATGAACACCACGATTGCACAACAAATTGCCGACGAAGGCGGCGTTGAAGCGTACCTGCACGCACAGCAGCACAAAAGCCTGCTGCGCTTCCTGACCTGCGGCAGCGTCGACGACGGGAAAAGCACCCTGATTGGCCGCCTGCTGCACGATACGCGCCAGATTTATGAAGATCAGCTCTCTTCCCTGCACAATGACAGCAAGCGTCACGGGACGCAGGGCGAAAAGCTCGACCTGGCGCTGCTGGTGGACGGCCTGCAGGCCGAGCGCGAGCAGGGCATCACCATTGACGTGGCGTACCGCTACTTCTCCACCGAGAAGCGCAAATTTATTATCGCCGACACCCCGGGGCACGAGCAGTACACCCGCAATATGGCGACCGGCGCGTCCACCTGCGATCTGGCGATCCTGCTGATCGACGCCCGCAAAGGCGTGCTGGATCAAACCCGTCGCCACAGCTTTATCTCCACGCTGCTGGGGATCAAGCACCTGGTGGTGGCGGTGAACAAAATGGATCTCGTTGAGTTTAGCGAAGCGCGCTTCGACGAGATCCGCCAGAGCTACCTGACCTTCGCCGAGCAGCTGCCGGGCAATCTGGACATTCGCTTCGTGCCGCTCTCCGCGCTGGAAGGGGACAACGTCGCTTCCCAGAGCGCGAACATGCCGTGGTACAGCGGCCCGACGCTGCTGGAAGTACTGGAAACCGTAGAGATTCAGCGCGTGGTGGAAACCCAGCCGATGCGCTTCCCGGTGCAGTACGTTAACCGTCCAAACCTCGATTTCCGCGGCTTCTCCGGCACGATTGCCTCCGGCACCGTGCAGGTGGGCCAGCGCGTCAAGGTGCTGCCGTCCGGCGTGGAATCCGCCGTTGCGCGCATCGTCACCTTCGACGGCGACCTGCCGGAAGCGGGCGCGGGCGAGGCGGTGACGCTGGTGCTGAAGGATGAAATTGACATTAGCCGCGGCGACCTGCTGGTCGACGTCAGCGAAACGCTGGCGGCGGTGCAGGGCGCGTCCGTGGACGTGGTGTGGATGGCCGAGCAGCCGCTGACGCCGGGCCAGAGCTACGACATCAAAATCGCGGGCAAGAAAACCCGCGCCCGCGTGGACGGCGTGCAGTACCAGGTTGATATCAATAATCTGACCCAGCGCGAGGTGGACGAGCTGCCGCTGAACGGCATTGGCCTGGTGGATCTGACCTTCGACGAGCCGCTGGTGCTCGATCCGTATGCGCAAAATCCGGTAACGGGCGGGCTGATCTTTATCGACAGGCTGACCAACGTCACCGTGGGAGCGGGGATGGTGCGCGAGCCTAACGCGCAGGCAGCCACAACCGGCGAATTTAGCGCCTTTGAGCTGGAGCTCAACGCGCTGGTGCGCAAGCACTTCCCGCACTGGGGCGCGCGCGACCTGCTGGGAGGCAAGTAATGGCCGCTCACGATGAGAACGTTGTCTGGCATCCTCATCCGGTCACCGTTGCGCAGCGGGAGCAGCTCCACGGCCACCGTGGGGTTGTGCTGTGGTTTACCGGGCTTTCCGGCTCCGGTAAATCCACCGTCGCGGGCGCGCTGGAGGAGGCGCTGCACCAGCAGGGCGTGAGCACCTACCTGCTGGACGGCGACAACGTGCGCCACGGACTGTGCAGCGATTTGGGGTTTAGCGACGACGACCGCAGGGAGAACATTCGCCGGGTGGGCGAGGTTGCCAGCCTGATGGCGGACGCCGGGCTGGTGGTGCTGACCGCGTTTATTTCGCCGCACCGCGCCGAGCGCCAGATGGTGCGCGAGCGCGTCGGTCACGATCGCTTTATCGAGGTGTTTGTCGACACCCCGCTGGAGATCTGCGAGGCGCGCGATCCGAAAGGGCTGTATAAGAAAGCGCGGGCGGGCGAGCTGCGAAACTTCACCGGAATCGACTCGGTTTACGAAGCGCCTGATTCCCCTGAGATTCACCTGGAGGGCCAACAATTGGTAACAAATTTAGTGAGCCAATTATTAGACCTGCTCAGGCGGGACGATATTATCAGATCCTGAGACGGTATCGTTCGGGAGCCGTTGTCCCGGACGATAGGTCACAGTCACAGGATTAGCTATGCGCAACAGTGAAAACTACATAATCACCGGATCAGAGCCGTTGACGACGCAAGACGAGACGACCTGGTCCCTCCCCGGGGCCGCGCTCGGCTTCATTTCGTGGTTGCTGGCGCTGGGCATCCCCTTTCTTCTCTACGGCGGCAACACGCTGTTCTTCTTTCTTTATACCTGGCCTTTCTTCCTCGCGCTGATGCCCGTTGCGGTCGTGGTCGGGATTGCGCTGCATTCGCTGCTTAACGGCAGGCTGCTTTTCAGCGCCGTGGTCACGATTGTGACGGTGGTGGTGATGTTTGGCCTGTTATTTTTGTGGCTCATGGGCTAACTTCAGCCATAATTCAAACCGTAAACAACCGTGTGGCAATATTGTGCAGGGCGATTCTGCAAAAAAAATGTGGTACATTTGCCCGCGATGTTGCGGCATCTCTGTGACCCCGGCGTAGAGTCCAGGGGCGTTTTGGGATGATGATGCCGTTTTTCAGGGGGCAGGATGGGTAAACTAACGCTGCTGCTGCTGGCTTTGCTGGTCTGGCTGCAATATTCGCTGTGGTTCGGTAAGAACGGGCTGCACGACTATAGCCGGGTAAGCGATGACGTGGCGGCTCAGCAGGCTACAAACGCCAAACTTAAGGCGCGAAACGATCAACTCTTTGCTGAAATTGATGACCTCAATGGCGGGCAAGAGGCGATTGAGGAACGCGCACGCAACGAACTCAGTATGACTAAGCCGGGCGAAACGTTTTATCGTCTGGTTCCGGATGCGTCTAAACGCAATCAGGGCTCAGCACAAAACAATCGATAATCAGGCCCAGGATTACGACATGGCAGCAACTTTTTCGGACGTATGTGCCGTGGTGCCGGCCGCAGGTTTTGGCCGGCGCATGCAGACAGAATGTCCTAAGCAGTACCTTTCTATTGGCGACAAAACGATCCTCGAACACGCCGTGGCTGCGCTGCTGGCGCACCCCAGGGTTACGCACGTCGTGATCGCCATCAGCCCGGGCGACGCCCGCTTTGCGCGGCTACCGCTGGCAAATCATCCGCAGATTACCGTTGTCGACGGCGGCGCCGAGCGCGCCGATTCCGTGCTGGCGGGCCTTCGTGCGGCCAAAAACGCGCAGTGGGTGCTGGTGCATGACGCCGCGCGCCCGTGCCTGCATCAGGATGATTTGGCGCGCCTGCTGGCGCTGAGCGAATCCAGTAAGGTTGGCGGCATTCTGGCCTCCCCGGTACGCGACACCATGAAGCGCGCCGAGCCGGGCAGGCAGGCCATCGCCCACACCGTTGAGCGCGTCGATCTATGGCACGCGCTGACGCCCCAGTTTTTCCCCCGCGAACTCCTCCACGACTGCCTGACGCGCGCGCTTAACGAAGGGGCGACCATTACGGACGAAGCCTCGGCGCTGGAGTATTGCGGTTTCCACCCAACGCTTGTTGAAGGACGCGCTGATAACATTAAGGTGACGCGCCCCGAAGACCTGCAGCTCGCGGAATTTTATCTTACCCGTTCGACCCATCAGGAGAAGTCATAATGCGAATTGGACACGGTTTTGATGTACACGCCTTTGGAGGCGTTGGCCCAATTATCATTGGCGGCGTGCGCATTCCCTACGAAAAGGGGCTGCTGGCGCATTCTGATGGCGACGTGGCGCTCCACGCGCTGACCGATGCGCTGCTCGGCGCTGCCGCGCTGGGCGATATCGGCAAGCTGTTCCCGGACACCGATCCGGCGTTCAAAGGCGCGGACAGCCGCGAGCTGCTGCGCGAAGCCTGGCGCCGCATTCAGGCGAAGGGCTATACCCTTGGCAACGTCGACGTCACCATCATCGCCCAGGCACCAAAGATGCTGCCGCATATTCCCCAGATGCGCGTGTTCATTGCCGAGGATCTCGGCTGCCATATGGACGACGTTAACGTTAAAGCCACCACCACCGAGAAGCTTGGCTTTACCGGCCGCGGCGAAGGCATTGCCTGTGAAGCCGTGGCGCTGCTGGTTAAGGCGGCCAAATGACCGATTTCGACAGCCTGACATACCTGCACGGCAAACCTCAGGGGCATGGCCTGCTGAAGGCCAATCCTGAAGATTTCGTGGTGGTGGAAGATTTAGGGTTTGAGCCGGACGGCGAGGGCGAGCACATCCTGGTGCGGATCCTGAAAAACGGCTGCAACACGCGCTTTGTGGCCGACGCGCTGGCGAAATTCCTGAAAATCCACGCCCGCGAAGTGAGCTTTGCCGGACAGAAGGATAAGCATGCGGTCACCGAGCAGTGGCTCTGCGCCCGCGTGCCCGGCAATGCGATGCCTGATTTAAGCAAATTTGAGCTTGAGGGCTGTAAGGTGCTGGAGTACGCCCGCCACAAGCGCAAGCTGCGCCTTGGCGCGCTGAAAGGCAACGCGTTTACGATCGTGCTGCGCGAAGTGACGAATCGTGACGACGTGGAAAAGCGCCTGAGCGCCATCGTCGAGCAGGGCGTGCCGAACTACTTTGGCGCGCAGCGTTTCGGCATCGGCGGCAGCAACCTGCTCGGCGCGCTGCGCTGGGCGCAAAGCGACGCGCCCGTCCGGGACAGGAATAAACGCAGTTTTTGGTTGTCTGCGGCCCGCAGCGCGTTGTTTAATCAGATTGTGAGCGAGCGGCTGAAAAAACCGGACGCGAATCAAGTTGTTGTCGGCGATGCGCTACAATTAGCGGGACGCGGAAGCTGGTTCGTGGCGACGGCAGAGGAAATGGCCGACGTGCAGGCGCGCGTGGACGCCAAAGCGCTGATGATCACCGCCGCGTTGCCCGGTACGGGCGACTGGGGCACGCAGGGCGATGCGCTCGCTGCGGAGCAGTCCGCCGTTGCGGATGCGCCGGAATTACAATCACTGCTGATGCGGGAAAAAGTCGACGCGGCGCGCCGGGCGATGCTGCTCTACCCGCAGCAGCTTAGCTGGAACTGGTGGGATGACGTAACCGTTGAGTTACGCTTCTGGCTGCCGGCAGGGAGCTTTGCCACCAGCGTTGTCAGGGAACTTATCAACACATCGGGTGACTATGCGAATATTGCTGAGTAACGATGACGGGATACACGCGCCGGGCATTCAGACGCTGGCGAAGCACCTCCGCGAATTTGCGGACGTGCAGGTCGTGGCTCCCGATCGTAACCGCAGTGGGGCGTCTAACTCCTTGACCCTGGAGTCGTCGCTTCGCACCTTTACCTTTGATAACGGCGATATCGCCGTGCAGATGGGGACGCCAACCGACTGCGTATTTTTGGGCGTGAACGCGCTGATGCGCCCGCGTCCCGATATCGTCGTCTCCGGCATTAACGCCGGGCCAAACCTGGGCGATGACGTGATCTACTCCGGCACCGTTGCGGCGGCGATGGAAGGGCGTCACCTCGGCTTCCCGGCGCTGGCGGTGTCGCTTAACGGCCACACCCATTACGACACCGCGGCGGCGATAACCTGCACGCTGCTTCGCGCGCTGGGCCGCGAGCCGCTGCGCACCGGGCGCATCCTGAACATCAACGTGCCGGATTTGCCGCTTGACGAGATCAAAGGCATCCGCGTGACGCGCTGCGGCAGCCGCCATCCCGCCGATCAGGTGATCCCGCAGCAGGACCCGCGCGGCAACACGCTGTACTGGATCGGGCCTCCCGGCGAGAAGTGCGATGCCGGGCCGGATACGGACTTTGCCGCCGTTGACGAAGGCTATGTCTCCGTTACCCCGCTGCACGTAGATTTAACCGCCTATAGCGCGCATGATGTGGTGTCGGACTGGCTGGAGCGGGTCGGGGTGAACGTGTAATGGTAAGTAAACGTGTACAAACTCTTCTGGAACAATTACGCGCGCAGGGGATCGCCGATGAGCATGTGCTTGATGCACTCGCTCAGGTTCCACGTGAAAAATTTGTCGACGAGGCGTTTGAGCACAAAGCGTGGGAAAACGTCGCGCTGCCTATCGGGCAGGGCCAGACGATTTCCCAGCCCTACATGGTGGCGCGCATGACGGAGCTCCTGGAGCTAACGCCGGAATCCCGCGTGCTGGAGATTGGCACGGGCTCGGGCTATCAAACCGCGATTCTGGCGCACCTTGTGCATCATGTTTGCTCCGTCGAGCGGATTAAAGGTTTACAGTGGCAGGCGCGTCGTCGCCTGAAACAACTTGATTTACATAATGTTTCGACACGCCACGGTGATGGATGGCAGGGTTGGCAGGCTCGCGCCCCGTTTGATGCCATCATCGTCACGGCGGCACCGCCCGAAATTCCCGCTGCGCTGCTGTCGCAGCTGGACGACGGCGGCATTCTGGTTTTGCCCGTTGGGGACGCGCATCAGCTGCTGAAGCGCGTTCGTCGACGCGGCGGCGAGTTTATTATCGATACCGTGGAAGCCGTGCGCTTTGTGCCTCTCGTGAAGGGAGAGCTGGCCTGAGACTCGGATTTATCCAGGGTTATTAAGGCAAATTCAGCGTATGGTGTGGCGCAAAAGGTTCGTGCCATCACGGTTATTTTAAGTCACTGGTAGTTAACACATTCCTGGGGGATAAATGAGCGCGGGAAGCCCAAAATTCACCATCAGCCGCGTGGCGGCACTGTCACTGGTTTCGCTCTGGCTGGCGGGGTGTTCAAGTTCTAATAATGCGCCTGCGCCCGTCAGCTCCGTCGGCGGAAGCAGCGGCTCGGGTAACACGTCCAGTGGAATGCTGATCACGCCTCCACCGAAAATGGGCACCTCGACGCCTCAGCCGCAGCAAACGCCACAGATCCAGCCTGTGCAGACCCCGGTTACGCAGCCAACGCAGATTCAGCCAGTGCAACAGCCTGTTCAGACCGAAAATGGCCGCATAGTGTATAACCGCAAGTATGGGAACATTCCGAAAGGCAGCTATACCGGCGGCAGCACCTATACCGTGAAGCGCGGGGACACGCTGTTCTATATCGCCTGGATCACCGGGAACGATTTCCGTGACCTGGCGCAGCGCAATAACGTCCAGGCCCCGTATGGTCTGGAAGTGGGGCAAACGCTCCAGGTTGGCAACGCGACGGGTACGCCGCTCACGCCTGGCAACACCGTTTCAGCGGCAGACGTAACCGCGCAAAATAACAGCGTTAAGCCTGCACAAAAATCCACCACGCCTGTTGCTTCGCAACCTGTAATTACGTATTCTGAGGATTCAGGTGATCAGAGTGCTAACAAAATGTTGCCGAATAATAAAGGTACTGCGACTGTAGTCACAGCACCGGTTACGGCACCTGTGGTTAGCTCTTCGCAACCGACTGCAAGCAGTCAGATGTCCAGTGCGTCTATTTCTTCATGGCGCTGGCCAACCGATGGCAAAGTTATCGAGAACTTCTCTACCTCTGAAGGGGGGAATAAAGGGATCGATATCGCAGGAAGCAAAGGACAGGCCATCATCGCGACTGCAGACGGTCGCGTTGTGTACGCCGGTAACGCGCTTCGCGGTTACGGTAATCTTATTATCATCAAACACAACGATGATTACCTGAGTGCCTACGCCCATAACGACACTATGCTGGTCCGGGAACAACAAGAAGTTAAGGCGGGGCAAAAAATCGCTACTATGGGTAGCACCGGAACCAGTTCTACACGCTTGCATTTTGAAATTCGTTACAAGGGGAAATCCGTAAACCCGCTGCAGTATTTGCCGCAGCGATAATTTGACGGGGCATGCCAGCCAGGGTGTCTCG
>AGFT01031554.1_pt1 | contig 11607 bp, 5 predicted proteins | sample 305848 | NCBI WGS metagenome assembly AGFT01 (sample SAMN02954282, study PRJNA62043) | ant fungus garden metagenome | biome: terrestrial; feature: Atta colombica fungus garden; material: fungus garden; isolation source: Atta colombica fungus garden bottom | host: Atta colombica | place: Panama...
TCACCGTGCGCGGATGGGTGCGTACTCGCCGAGATTCTAAAGCTGGCATCTCCTTCCTCGCCGTCTATGACGGTTCCTGCTTTGATCCTGTACAGGCCGTCATTAATAATTCTCTGCCCAATTACAATGATGACGTTCTGCACCTGACAACGGGCTGCTCCGTTATCGTTACCGGTGTTGTTGTCGCCTCACCGGGCCAGGGCCAGAGTTTCGAAATTCAGGCTTCTGCCATCGAAGTGACCGGCTGGGTTGAAGATCCGGATACCTACCCAATGGCGGCCAAACGCCACAGCATCGAGTATCTGCGCGAAGTGGCTCACCTGCGCCCGCGCACTAACCTGATCGGCGCAGTGGCTCGCGTACGCCATACGCTGGCGCAGGCGCTGCATCGCTTCTTTGACGAGCAGGGCTATTTCTGGGTCTCCACCCCGCTGATTACCGCGTCCGACACCGAAGGTGCCGGGGAAATGTTCCGCGTTTCCACGCTGGATATGGAAAACCTGCCGCGCACGCCGGAAGGCAAAGTGGACTATGACAAAGACTTCTTTGGTAAAGAGGCTTTCCTGACGGTGTCTGGCCAGCTCAACGGCGAAACCTACGCCTGCGCGCTGTCTAAGATCTACACCTTCGGCCCAACCTTCCGTGCGGAAAACTCCAACACCAGCCGCCACCTGGCGGAGTTCTGGATGCTGGAGCCGGAAGTGGCCTTCGCCGATCTGAATGACGTTGCAGGCCTGGCAGAAGCGATGCTGAAATACGTGTTCAAAGCGGTGCTTGAAGAGCGCGCTGACGACATGAAATTCTTTGCCGAGCGCGTGGATAACGACGCGATTGCCCGCCTTGAGCGCTTCGTGTCTGCTGACTTCGCGCAGGTGGATTACACCGACGCGGTGGCTATCCTCGAGAAATGCGGCGAGAAGTTTGAGAACCCGGTTTACTGGGGCGTGGATCTCTCTTCCGAGCACGAACGCTACCTGGCCGAGAAGCACTTCAAGGCGCCGGTTGTGGTGAAAAACTACCCGAAAGACATTAAGGCCTTCTACATGCGCCTTAACGAAGACGGTAAAACCGTTGCCGCGATGGACGTTCTGGCACCGGGCATCGGTGAAATCATCGGCGGTTCCCAGCGTGAAGAGCGTCTGGACGTGCTGGACGCGCGTATGGAAGAGATGGGCCTTAACCCAGCGGACTACAGCTGGTATCGCGACCTGCGCCGCTACGGTACCGTGCCGCACTCCGGTTTCGGTCTGGGCTTCGAGCGTCTAATCGCCTACGTGACCGGCGTTCAGAACGTGCGCGATGTGATTCCTTTCCCACGCACGCCGCGTAACGCAAGCTTCTAATCGATATTTATCCCAATGGCCAGCAATGCTGGCCATTATTTTATTCTGCACTGTCAGTTTTCGTCAGCGAAAAGTCAGCATCTTTAAACTTCAACCCCACCAAAACGTCTGCCTGTTACGTTTTATTTCCACGAAACATCTATCAATAAAAAATAAACCCTATTCTTATTGCGCTTAATCCAATTCTGATGCGTTAGCACAAGTTTCAGCCAATTTCTTAGCCATCCAGAAGTCTTATTCGGGTTATAAGAAAAAACGACTCGTTGAGGGTTTGTTTATAGGACGCGCTTTTATCTAAATTAAAGATAAGCAATTCATATAGATAACTAAAGGAAAGATGATTTGTTGACCATTCAGTTCTGAAATTTGAGGTGGTTCACAAAGTTCCTTAAATTACACAAATTCTTACACATTATTTCTTTTTGTTACTCAATCTTGATGTTTGTAGCATTTTCAGGCTAGCGAAACCGTTCGGTGAATGGAAAGATGCCTGTCAGACACATAAAGACACCAAACTCTCATCAATAGTTCCGGAAATATTTATTGACAGAATTTATTGGCGGCAGTGGCGAGTGTCATAAAAAAACCAATGAGGGTAATAAATAATGATGAAGCGCAATATTCTGGCAGCGGTGATCCCTGCCCTGCTGGTAGCCGGTGCAGCTAACGCTGCAGAAATCTATAACAAAGACGGCAACAAACTGGATCTGTACGGTAAAGCCGTTGGTCTGCACTACTTCTCTGATGATTCCGGCAACGATGGCGACAAAACCTACGCGCGTCTGGGCTTCAAAGGCGAAACTCAGATCAACGACCAGCTGACCGGTTACGGCCAGTGGGAATATAACTTCCAGGGTAACAACTCTGAAGGCAGCGACGCGCAGACCGGTAACAAAACCCGTCTGGCCTATGCTGGTCTGAAATTTGGTGACGCAGGCTCCTTCGACTACGGTCGTAACTATGGCCTGGTGTACGACGTAATCGGTATTACCGATATGCTGCCTGAGTTCGGTGGCGACACTGGCGCGAGCGATGACTTCTTCGCTGGCCGTACCGGTGGCCTGGCAACTTACCGCAACAACAACTTCTTCGGCCTGGTTGATGGCCTGAACTTCGGCGTTCAGTACCTGGGCAAAAACGAACGTGACGATGCTGTTCGCTCTAACGGCGACGGTTGGGCAACGTCCATGAGCTACGAGTTCGACGGCTTCTCCGTCCTGGGTGCTTACGGCGCGGCTGACCGTACCAACGCACAGCAGAACCTGGCCTGGGGCAAAGGCGACAAAGCTGAGCAGTGGGCAACCGGCCTGAAATATGATGCGAACAACATCTACCTGGCAGCGCTGTACGGCGAAATGCGCAACGCTGCGCGTCTGAGCAGCCGCGGCTTCGCTAACAAAACTCAGGACTTCTCCGTTGTTGCACAGTACCAGTTCGACTTCGGCCTGCGTCCATCCATCGCTTACTACAAATCTAAAGCGAAAGACGTAGAAGGTATCGGCGACGAAGACTACATCAACTACATCGATGTTGGCGCAACCTACTACTTCAACAAAAACATGTCCACCTACGTTGACTACATGATCAACCAGCTGAAAAGCGACAACAAGCTGGGCATGAGCAGCGACGACATCGTGGCTCTGGGTATCGTTTACCAGTTCTAATCAGTACACCACGCTGTTATATGCTTAAGAGACAGGGCTTCGGCCCTGTTTTTTTATGGCTTTCAGAAAATAATAGCGACTTTTGAAAAGCCGCACGCTTTTCATCGCAAACGGTTGGCATTTTGTAAATCTCCCGTTAACCTGATAGCGGATTTCACTTCTGTCATCACAATGGAACTTCGTCATGTTTGAGAACATTACCGCCGCTCCTGCCGACCCTATTCTGGGCCTGGCCGATCTGTTTCGTGCCGACGACCGCCCTGGCAAAATCAACCTGGGTATTGGTGTGTATAAAGATGAAACCGGTAAAACGCCGGTTCTGACCAGCGTTAAAAAGGCAGAGCAGTATCTGCTGGAAAACGAAACCACCAAGAACTACCTCGGTATTGATGGTATTCCGGAATTCGGTCGCTGCACGCAGGAGCTGCTGTTCGGCAAAGGCAGCACCATTGTGAGCGACAAACGCGCTCGCACGGCGCAAACCCCAGGCGGTACCGGCGCGCTGCGCGTGGCGGCAGATTTCCTGGCGAAAAACACCTCCGTTAAGCGCGTGTGGGTAAGCAACCCAAGCTGGCCTAACCACAAGAGCGTTTTCAACTCTGCGGGTCTGGAAGTGTGCGAGTACGCCTATTACGACGCGGCGACCCACTCTCTGAACTTTGACGGCCTGCTGGCAAGCCTGAACGACGCGCAGGCGGGTGATGTGGTGCTGTTCCACGGCTGCTGCCATAACCCAACGGGTATCGATCCGACGCTTGAGCAGTGGGAGCAGCTGGCGAAGCTGTCCGTCGAAAAAGGCTGGCTGCCGCTGTTCGACTTCGCGTATCAGGGCTTTGCCCGCGGTCTGGAAGAAGATGCGGAAGGTTTACGCGCGTTCGCTGCCGTTCACCAGGAGCTGATTGTCGCGAGCTCTTACTCCAAGAACTTTGGTCTGTACAACGAGCGCGTGGGTGCCTGCACGCTGGTTGCCGCCGATGAGCAAACCGTTGACCGCGCGTTCAGCCAGATGAAATCCGTGATCCGCGCCAACTACTCCAACCCACCGGCGCACGGTGCGTCCGTGGTGGCGACGATTTTGAGCAACGACGCCCTGCGCGCTATCTGGGAACAAGAGCTGAACGACATGCGCCAGCGCATCCAGCGCATGCGCCTGCTGTTTGTGAGCACGCTGGCCGAGAAAGGCGCCGACCGCGACTTCAGCTTTATCATCAAGCAGAACGGCATGTTCTCCTTCAGCGGCCTGACCAAAGAGCAGGTTCTGCGCCTGCGCGAAGAGTTTGGCGTTTACGCCGTGGCCTCTGGCCGCGTGAACGTGGCGGGCATGACGCCGGACAACATGGCGCCGCTGTGCGAAGCCATCGTCGCCGTGCTGTAATCATTTAGCGCCCATAAAAAAGCCTGCTTAGCGCAGGCTTTTTTTATTCTGTTACCAGACAGGCATCTCATCCTGAAGGAACGGATTATGCAGCCGTTCGTATCCGAGCGTCGATAGCGGTCCGTGACCCGGAATAAACGTCACGTCATCGCCCAGCGGCAGCAGCTTCTGCTTAATCGACTGAATTAGCTGACCGTGATCGCCACGCGGGAAATCGCTGCGCCCTACGCCGCCTTTGAAAATCACATCGCCGGAAATCAGCAGACGCGACTGGTCATCAAAGAAAACGATATGGCCTGGCGTATGTCCAGGACAATGCAGCACCTGTAAGGCCACATTCCCTACGCTTACGCGATCTCCCTCGTTCAGCCAGCGATCGGGCGTCAGCGGCTGACACTCATCCAGGCCAAACATGCGGCTTTGGGCGGGCAGCCCCTGGAGCCAGAACTCATCTTCTTTTTCCGGGCCAATCACGGGGATCCCGTAATGTTCAGCCAGTTCAGCCGCAGCGCCCACATGATCAAGATGACCATGGGTGAGCAAAATCTGCATCAGCGTCACGCCGCTTGCTGCGACTTCCTGCTTGATTTTCTCGGCGTCACCGCCGGGATCGACAAGCGCGGCCAGTTTGGTTTGTTCGCACCAGATTAATGAACAGTTCTGGGAGAACGCGGTAACCGGAATAATACGATAGTTCATACTGCTCCTGTATTTCGTTATTACCAGTGCCGAACCGGCCCGGTATCAATATGCACAAAGTTGCTGCTGGGGTAATATCCTACACCACCTGCGCGCATAGATAACGCAGCTTTGCGAATATTGGCTAACGAAACGCCCTCAATATGAAAGTCCATTGCCTGCCCTTTCGTGTGGTAGCTTTTTTTCGCGACGCCACGGCTGTGGGCACGCAGCTCATTGTTGGTATCCAGAGAGCGATAGCCGGAAATAAGCTGCACGGGTCTGCGGGTTCCAAGCATGCCCTGAAGGCGGAACAGCTGATCGAAAAGTCCAGGGTCGATGGCTTTTATTTTATTCGCGCGGAAATCACGGAAAAAATGGTTAAGTCGAGCTAATTCATCCTGAATATAGCCTCTGCCATCGAAAAACTCCGCTTTAAGCGTTTCACCTGTGTGCAGGTTATTCAGCGTTAATATACGCGGTCGAGGTGTCGAGAGGGTGGCAAATGCTGGCGTCGGAAGGATGGCAGCAGCGCCCAGCGCAGCACCACCTAACGCCAGCAGTTTGCGGCGATTAGCGTCAAATTTGTCCATGATAATCAGGTCTACAGGTCAAAAGTTATCGTATGTATGCATAGCGCACGATGGGCACCTTAACTGGCTTAAACCTGTACGTCAAGGTGCCCAACCCCAGTAAACATGCGGCTTACAGCCAGATCGCCTCATCCTTACCATAACTTACGACAATCGTTTTCCCCGAACTACTTCATTTACCTGATTAATTGTTCAGCTTTTGACAAAATTTGTGCGCCAGATCGCGCGGTGAGATCATAATTGTAAATATCTGTGCGATATTGAGTACGACCATCCTCCCCGACGAAGGCCGTCAGATAATAAAGATTAACAGGAATATTTTGGCGAATATTCACGTAGCGCGTATTTCCTTCCTTAAGCGCATCGGAAATCCGCGTGTCGTTCCAGCCTGCATCCTGTAACAGCATATTCGCCAGCTCAGAGGCCTTATTCACGCGAACGCAGCCTGAGCTGAGCGCCCGGGCGTCCTTCTGGAACAGGTTATGGTTTGGCGTATCGTGCAGATAGATAGCGTCCGAGCTCGGCATGTTGAATTTGTATCGCCCAAGCGAGTTGTGCGCGCCGGGTGCCTGCTGGAAGCGGAACGGCAGGTTAGAGGCGGTGATCGTTGACCAGTCCACCATATAAGGATCGATGGCCTCTTTGCTGTTCCAGCCGCGCATCACCGTGTAGTTATGCCGCTCGAGATATCCCGGGTCATTCCACAGCTTAGGCAGAATATCCTTACGCGCCAGCGTCGGCGGCACGTTCCACGGCGGGTTGACCACCACGTTATTTAACGCGCTGCTCATCATCGGCGTTTTGCGATCCGGACGACCGACAATCACGCGCGAGGCCAGGACTTCGCTCCCGTTCTGATAGTAAACCAGCGAGTACGCCGGAATATTCACCATGATGCCGGTCGACAGGGTGCCGGGCAGCAGCCGCAGGCGCTGGATGTTCAGCGCCAGCACGCCCGCCCGCTGAGCAGGCGAAACGTTGAGCCAGTCGCGGGTAGACTGACCGATCACGCCGTCAGCGCCCAGCCCCTGCAAGGCCTGGAACTGCTTGACCGCCGCCACCAGCTCGCGGTCGTATGCCGCCGGTTTATTACTCACGCTGCCTTTGCGTTCCTTCACCGGCGCCGATGGGCTAACCACCGCGCTTTCCGGCTCGTCGCCCGGTAGCGCAATTTTGGGTCCGCCTTCAAGGATACCGGAGCGCGCGAGGATCTCACGCAACGCAGGCACATCGCTGCTCCACTGTCCCGGACGCAGGGTTGCGGTAGCGCGCAGCTGCGGCCACGGACGCGAGTCCGCTACCAGATCCAGCAGGGACTGATGCATCGTGGCATATTGGGGGTGCGCGGGCGCAAGGCTGGCGATAAAGCCCGGCAGCGCGCCGTTATCGAGCGAGAGCTGCCACTGGTTAATCACCGACAGCGGCGGCGTGGCGAGCTTGTAAGGCTTTGCGCTGTACAGCCAGCGGCCGCCGTCGACCGGAATACCCGCCACAAACTGCAGATAGCCCATCATGGCGTCGGACAGCACGACGTCGCGCGCCTGGCCCGTGACGGCCGGATCGGTTAACAGCTCAACCCAGGTGGTAAACTGCGGCTGAAAGCCCGCAATCGCCACTTCTGCCAGCTGCTGTTGAAACGCGCGTACCGCATCGCGATTTTCCCACATGGGCTTCATATCGCGCGCCGCATACAGCAGCGTGAGCTGATTGATATACGCGGGCGTATAGCCCGACGGCAGCCCGGTCATGAGCTGCTGGCGGAGTGATTCGGTATCAATACCCTCCGGCAGCGGCTTAATGCCGGCCATAATGGCCGTCGCCGGAGATTGATCCAGCGGTTGCGACAGCGACGTCGGCTGTGCGCCCACGGTTGCGGAGCCGTCAGTCGGCACGATTTCAGGCTCGTCGGCCTGGGCACTTAACAGTGGAGCAAACATCACCGCCAGGCATAAACTCAGCGCGGACAGCTGATGACCACGATTTTTCTTTAGCAACATCCCTTGCCCCCTGTTTTTCACGACATGCCCATCATACTGGGGCTTTTCTTCAGTATAGAAAGGCTTAAGCGCTGTTGCCTTACCTTATGTAAAGAAGTTTAAAGATAACGCAGCCGGGAGTATACGTTAAGTCCAAAAAAAAGCGGCGCTACTGCGCCGCTTAGTATCATATGCCGCGTTAAGACGCGTCAGCCGTACCCGGCAACGACTCCGGCGGCTGCGGGGCAAAACCGCGGAGGCCGACAACGTGCACGTGCTCGCTGTTCTGGAACACCTTACGCACCAGCTTGTAGGTGGTCCCTTTTTCCGGGCTGATGTTTTCCGGCGCCGCGATGATGAGCTGCATGTCGAGACGATCGCAAAGCTCAAACAGCGTGGCGATGGAGCGGGCATCCAGACGCGCCGCCTCATCAAGGAACAACAGGCGGCAAGGTGAAATATCTTTCCCGCGCAGACGACGCGCTTCGTCCTCCCAGCTCTGAACCACCATCACCAGAATCGACATCCCCGTACCGATCGCTTCACCGGTCGACAGCGCGCCGGATTCCGCGCGCAGCCAGCCGTCAGAACCACGGTTAACCTCAACTTCCATCTCCAGGTAGTTACGGTAGTCCAGCAGCTCCTCGCCGATGGTTTGCGGCGTGCGCTGGCCCATATCGATCTGCGGATTCAGGCGCTGATACAGCTTCGCCAGCGCTTCCGAGAAGGTCAGGCGGTTGCTGTTGAACAGATCCTGATGCTGCTCATGCTGTTCCGACAGCACGTCCAGCAGCGTGGAGTGGGCCTCACGCACGTTGACGTTCAGGCGCACGCTGTTGACCTGGCCAAACGACACGCTCTGCAGGCCCTGGTTCAGCTGGCGGATGCGGTTCTGCTCGCGCTGGATGGTTTTGCGAATGATGTTCGCCACGCTGCGGGAGCTGATCGCCAGCTTCTGCTCGCGCGAGGTTAGCTCTTCCGTCAGGCGGCCCAGCTCGATTTCCATCTGCTCGATGGCTTCGACCGGATCGTCGGTGCGGATGATGTCCTGACGAATACGCTCGCGCAGGTGCTGATACACCGCCACGAAGAACTGAATCTTACGCTCCGGGCGCTTCGGATCTTCAGACAGGCGCAGCACGTCGCGCAGGTGCTCGTTATCCGCCACCGCCAGGCGCAGCGCGCCGAGCGCCTTATCCGACATGGAGCGCAGCTCGTCGCCGGAGAGATAGGCCAGCTCGCGACGGTGCAGACGACGCTCAACGCCGTTGTCTTTCACCATGCGCATCACCGCGCACCAGCCCGCTTTCGCGCTGACCACCTGCTCGCGCATTTCGTGATAGTCACGCTCCAGCTTGCGCAGGCGGCGGGTCAGGTTGTCCATTTCCGCTTCGCAGAAGGTAAGCGCTTTCTCCAGCTGGTTGCGGCGCGCGCGGTTGTTGCTGAGCTGAGCGTGCAGCTCGTCGCGACGAATACGCGCCCGCTCTTCCGCGCCGCTGTCGGCGCGCACGCCGATGTCCTGCAGCTCTTTATGCAGATCGTTTAACAGCTCTTTCTTGGTATCGAAGGAGCTTTTCAGCGAGGCCATGACCTGGCTGTACTGGCTCAGCTGAGCCGCGTGGGTGCGCATGGCTTCACGGGCGCGGGTACGCTCTGCTTCCGCCTGCTCCAGACGCTGGCGCAGTTTTTCATTCAGATCGCTATTGCCGCTCAGCATTTCCGCCGAGTCTGAGTAGCCAAAGTGGGCGCGGCGCTGTACGACTTCCGTCAGGGCAAATGCCTGCTGACGCGCTTCGCGCTGCACCTGCTGTGACCAGGCGTAATCTTCTTTGAGCTGCTCGTACTGCTCGGGATCGCTTTGCAGAACGGAAACAACCGGCTCCAGCTTCGCCAGCTGGTTACCGTGCTGCTGCACGAAGCGCGCCGCTTCCTGCGCTTCGTCCAGACGCTCCTGAATTTCGTCCACGCGATCCGCCAGTGTATCGTCCGCCAGCAGGTTCAGGCGCGGCAGAATGCGGTTCAGCGCGGCAACGCCCTCTTTGGCCTGTTCGAACTGCACGCGGTTTTGCTGGTTATCATTTTCATGATTGGCAATCGCGCGCTCCAGCTCGCCGCGGCGGGTATTGAGCTTGCGGATTTCCGCTTCCGGATCGGCTTCAAACGCAACCGACAGGTGGCTGCCGATAAAGCGGCTAAAGGCCTGATGAAGACGCTGCGTTTTCTGCACGTCAAACGACAGGGTCGCAAAACGTTCTGAAAGCGTTTCGCGCTCGGCATGCAGGCTTTCAATACGGCTTTCGCGCGCCGCGCGGCCAAACAGCGGCAGCTCGGGGAAGCGGGAATAACGCCACTGGCGATCGGCGATTTTCACCACCACCGCTTTTTCCAGCTCGTCCACGCTGAACACGCTGTCATCGAACGACTGCGGATCCCCTTCGATCAGATAGAGATCTTCCGGGCAATCTTCCAGACCGGCCAGCTGCTCGGAAATCAGCGACAGATCCGGCACCACAATCGCGTTACGGGATGGACCGTACAGCGCGGAGAAGTACGGCGCGTCGTCCAGACCAACGTCGTCGTAAATTTCGGAGAGCAGCACGCCGCCGAAGCGCTCTGCCAGGGTGTTCAGGCGGGCATCTTCTGAGCCGCCCGGCTGGCTTAAGCGCTCAATTTCATCGTCGACGTCACGCTTGCGCGCGCCAACCTCATCGCGTTCAACAATTGCTTCACGCTCGCGCTCCAGCAGCTGCTGCAGGTATTCGGTCACGTCCTGGCCGGATTCAAACTCCTGGCCGCACTGCTCGCTGAGCTGGCTCAGGCTGCTTTGCGCCGCGAGCCATACCGGGGCGCGCTGCAGCAGCGTTTTCGAACGGGCCTGAAGCTGTTCCATCTCCTGGCGCAGCGTCATGCGCTGTTCGCTGGCGTTGGAGACGGTATCAGACAGCGCCGCGATGCGCGCTTCCAGCTCCTGATGCAGGGCTTCGAGATCGTCGATATCGTATGTTTTGCCCTGACGCTTGCAGAACTCAGCCAGCAGGCGCTCGGCTTCCTGCTGCTCGCGCAGGCGTTGTTCCAGCTCGTTCAGACGCATGCGCAGCGGCTGAACCTGCTCGGCCAGATGGCGCTGGTTTACGCCGTCGCGCAGCAGCTCGCGGGCAACGTTCCAGGCGTCGTTTCGCGCCACGGGGCCGTTAATCGCCACAACAAGCTGATAGGCCTGCTCGAACTGGCTGTGCGCCGTTTGCGCCACGCTCATTTTCTGGTCGAGCGCCAGCAGCTTCTCGGTCGCTTCCTGCTCTTTCGCCTGGAAGGTATCCAGCCATTCGTCGGCGCTGTCTGGCGTCAGGTCCGGCAGATGGCACAGCTCTTTTGCACGCTGCAGCGCCTGCAGCGCCTGGTTGTACTGAATCGCACGCGTCTGCTGGACGTCCAGCGCCTGCTGATAATCGGCAAGCTGGCTTTTCAGCTCATCCACTTCCAGCTCGGCGGCTTCGGCGCGGGCTTCGTTCTCTTCCTGCATGTCGGCGGCTTCCGCCACCACTTCGTTCTGCTCTTCGAGACGAATTTGCAGCTCGTCGAGATCTGCCTCGTAGCGCTCAATTTTTTCCTGCTGGCGCAGCGCGGTTTGCACCAGGTTCAGGTGATCGCTGGCCGCCTGATAATCCGCTTCCAGATCCCCTTCGGCACCGTTGTGCTCGCCCAGCTCGCGCGCCATTTCGACGTGCTTATACTGCTCCGCCACCAGCTGCTTGCGCGAGGTGAACAGCTCGCGGCGGTATTCCAGCGCCTGATCGAGATGAATGCGGCGCTCGTTGGCGTGACGCATATAGTCCGCCGCCACGTAGTTGGTGGCTTCGTTGATCAGATGCTTGAACAGATCGCGGTCGGACTGGGTGACGCGGATCGCTTCCAGCGTCATGCGGTTTTCACGCAGCGCGGCTTCCATGTCCTGGAAGGCTTTGCGCACGCCGCTGTTTT
>AGFT01135610.1_pt1 | contig 11525 bp, 10 predicted proteins | sample 305848 | NCBI WGS metagenome assembly AGFT01 (sample SAMN02954282, study PRJNA62043) | ant fungus garden metagenome | biome: terrestrial; feature: Atta colombica fungus garden; material: fungus garden; isolation source: Atta colombica fungus garden bottom | host: Atta colombica | place: Panama...
CGCGAGTTGACCGGAACGTGTTCCGCCCCTTCGTTAAGTGTGGTGGCTGTTGCTTGCATAATATTTTCTTATTTTTGGACGAACGAAGGGCCATATTAGGCATAGCAAAAGCGACATTTCAATCTGTAACAAAGGTGTGGTGTGGTCATAAAAGCAACAAAAAGCGGATAATTTTCAGACCAGCGAAAACACTTCTATGAAATGCTTCACACTTTTTAAATATCAGTCATTAAAACTGGTTTTGCGTTAAATAAAAGTTACGGCCTGGATTTATATGCTGAAATGGCGAATCGGGCTGAAATATCAGCCCGACATGATATCAGCGGTGGGTTTTACCCGGCATGCGCGGGTCATCTTTATACTCTGCCGTGGCGATCCACGCGGCGCAGAACAGCGTCAGGCGAGCGAAGAAATAGAAGAAAGCCATCAGCCCCAGCACCGAACCAAAGGCCGCGCCGGAGGGAGACTTCACCAGGGACGGCAGCGTATAGGTCATCACAATCTTGATCACCTCAAAACCAATGGCGGCAATCAATGTCCCGCGCATCAGCGCCTTCTTGCGCGGACGATGGCGGGGCAAACGCCAGAAGATCCAGAAGAACAGAAGGTAGTTAGCAAAGATAGAAATGGCCAGCCCAATGCCGCGCCAGGCCGGTTTCAGCCATTCAATGTAATCCAGGTACAGCGCGGAGATAATCATCTGCTGCGCGGAACCGGCGACCGAGGTGATGGAGAGCGTAATGACCAGCGCCACCAGCAGCCCAATCAGCGAAATAAAGTCGCGCAAATACTTCACCCATATCTTCTCCTGATCCTGCGGTCTACGCTCCCAGACGTCACGCGACTGGGCGCGAATAGCCTCACGCAGGTTGCCCATCCAGTTCACCCCGGAATAGAGCGCAATCAGCAACCCGACGATACCCACGGTGGTACGCTGCTGCACGGCGGTGTTGATGGTGCTTTTGAGCGTTGCGGCGAGCGTCTGGTCGCTGACGTTGGTCAGGATCTTATTGAAGATGTCCTGCAACAGCGTCGGGTGAGACGCCAGCACAAAACCGGCGGCGGCAAATGACACCATCAGGATGGGGATCATCGACAGGAACGAGAAATAGGTGATCGCCGCGCCAAACTGATTTCCCATGCGGTCGTTAAAGCGCTCAGCGGCGCGTATCAGGTGAGCAATCGCGGGTATCTGCTGAATTTTTTCGGCTATGCCGGTCACGGTGCCCAGCGCTTTGCTGGCCGTTCCAGGCTCTTTCGGCGCTTCAGGCTCGTTATCCATCTTTTTGATGGGTTCATAATCTAAATGTTGAGTCGGTCGTTGCGGGTTATTTTCCGGCGTCACGCGCATTTTCCTTTTCGTTGAGCTGGATGTTACTGAATTATAGCTTGTGACTAGTCGACGTAACCTTTTGTGAGTTCGGTAAGCCACTCCATAAACACATGCACCCGGCGGGAGAGGTTACGGCGGTGGGGATAAATGAGGGAGACGGGCATCGGTTCAGCCCGGTATTGCGGCAGGATCTCAACGAGTTTTTTCGTGCGCAGGACATCACGCACCCCGACGCGCGGAACCTGAATAATGCCAAGCCCGGCGATACAGGCGGCCTGGTAGGTTTCAGTGCTGTTAACCGTCAATACGCCTCCCGTTTTTACCCACTGGGTCGCGCTGCCGTTGTAATACTCAAAACCCTGCGGACGCGTGCCCAGCGTGGCGGAGTAGTGGATGAGGGCATGCGAAGCCAAATCGTCCAGCGTCTCAGGGTAGCCGAATCGCGTCAGATAATCCGGGCTGGCGCAGTTAATCACCGAGAGTTTCCCAAGCGGGCGGGCGATAAGCCCGGAGTCCTTTAAGTTTCCCACGCGAACCACGCAGTCAAATCCTTCGCGGATGACATCGACCAGACGATCGCTGCTACTCAGCTCCAGCTCAATGCCGGGAAACTGTTGTAAAAATGCAGGCAGTTTCGGAATGACTACATTTCGCGCAATGGCAACGGGCATATCCACACGTAGCCGACCGCTGATGGTTGAAGGGTCGTGCAGGAACATGCCGTCCAGTTCGTCCAGATTCATCAGCAGATCTTTAGCGCGCTCGTAATAAACCATGCCGTCCTGCGTCAGGCTGACGCGGCGGGTAGTACGGTGCAGCAGCTGCGTGCCGAGTGCGTTTTCCAGTGCCTGGATCTGTCGCGATACGCTCCCCTTCGGCAGGCTTAACGTCTCCGCCGCGCGGGAAAAACTTTCCAGTTCCGCGACCCGAAGGAATAGCTGCATTGCGTGTATTTTATCCATAGATGTTGGTCATTGTTGTTATGAATGAAACAGTGAAGCGCTGACGGCACTATTTATTGATTTTCTACCATCTAATAAGCTCTTTCTCAATCTTCATCACAGCCGAAACGAGGTGAATTATGAGTGAACGTATTGCTTTAGTGACGGGCGGTAGCCGCGGCCTGGGTAAAAATGCCGTTTTGAAGCTGGCCGCGGAAGGGACAGGCATCATCCTGACCTGGAACAACAGCCAGCATGAGGCGCAGGATGTTGTGCGCGAAATCGAGGCAACAGGCGGGAAAGCGGCAGCATTGCAGCTTAACGTCGGCGATACGGCAAGCTTTTCGCGCTTTGCTCAGCAGGTGAAGGATACCCTCAAACACGTCTGGCAACGTGACACCTTTGACTATTTAGTGAACAACGCAGGTACGGGGTTATACGCACCCTATACCGAGACGACCGAGGCGCAGTTTGATGATGCGCTGAACATTCACTTCAAAGGGCCGTTTTTCCTCACGCAACAGCTGCTGCCGCTCATAAAAGACGGAGGGCGGATCCTGAACGTCTCCAGCGGACTGGCCCGTTTTACTCAGCCCGGTTCAGGCACCTACGCGGCAATGAAAGGGGCGATGGAAGTGCTGACCCGCTATCAGGCAAAAGAGCTTGGCGCGCGCGGAATTTCCGTCAATATCATCGCGCCCGGCGCGATTGAAACCGACTTTGGGGGCGGACGCGTGCGGGATAATGCGGAGCTTAACCAGCTGCTGGCCTCGCAGACAGCGCTGGGACGCGTGGGCCTGCCCGATGATATTGGTGATGCCATTGCGGCGTTGCTCAGTGACAAACTGGGCTGGATGAATGCACAACGTATTGAAGTTTCAGGCGGTATGTTCCTGTAATGTTCAGTCTTAAGGGGGAGGGAACCCTCTTAAGGAAATCCTTAAAACAGGTATGTCTAAATGCTGGAAGATATAAAGAGAGCTGGGTGATTTGTAACCTCTCCATTCATTGAGTTTTTTCTTAAAAAATGCCTCTGTAGAATCCCCCTTCGCTATTCTCAGAGGAGTAAAACGATGCGAGTAATCATGTTTGACAGGCAGTCATTATTTATTCATGGAGCGATGTACAGTTTGCAGAAGTTAATTCCGAAAATAGAGATGACAGGGGCTCGTCAGACTGATGAATTATGGGCGCAATTATCCGCGTCACCCTCCGCTATCGTCATGATAGATGGGTATTTAATTCGTGATAATGGTGTGGCTTTACTGGAAGAGATTATGGATCGTTTTCCAGCGTCGCGCGTGGTGTTGGTGTTAACGAAAAAAGAGCGACGTTGGGTTGAGCAAATGTTTCAGCGCAACGTGGTGGCGATAATTCCCCGCAATGCGAATCCCGAACGCTTTTCCGCAGTGCTGGATTCCGTATCGCGTGGAATGGTCTGTTTTCCCGGCGAGTGGCTGAAGCAGCACTCCTCTCAGGATGAACTGGCAGTGTTAAGCGAGCGCCAGCGTGAGGTATTGAAGTTACTGGCGGCCGGAGAGTCCAATAAAGAGATTGGTCGTAATCTCAATATCAGTGCGGCAACGGTAAAAGCCCATCTTGAGACGCTTTTCCGGCGTCTTGATGTCAAAAACCGGACGCAGGCCGCGATGTACTACACCCGGGCGACGGCCTGAAGTATCTTCTCAGGCAGAGGGGACTCTTCCCCAAAACTGAAGAGGGTTAATATCAGGGCGTCATGCTGCTGTTGGGTTAATGGGCGTTTGTTCATTTCCCGCAGCAGCGCCTCACATAATTGAATATCATTAAAAAGCAAATTCTCCGCCTCAATCGGCGTGATGAGACTGTTAAATTTTTCCCACTGGCGAATCACGTGACCATAACCAATAACCCATATACCCTTTTCGTCACGGTATTTCTCCAGGGAAAGACCCTGTTGTTTTTTAATTAATGCGATTGCAGCAGAAGATATCTGCATTGCATAACCCGTCATAAGCGTTTCCTCTTAGTGGCACGACTATAGAGGAAACGCCGCCGGGGAAATATCCGCCAAATGGCTGTTAATCAGGTTAAACTGAACGGGAATTCCTTTTTCAGTAAACCGAATAGCCAGTCGTTATGCCATTGCCCTGAAAGGAAATAACTCTCACGCAACTCACCTTCCAGTTGAAAACCTGTTTTTTCCAGCAGTCGCCTTGAGGCGATATTTCCCGCCGTCACGGTGGCGGTGAGCCGACGGATATTACCCTGAGTCAGCGCGAAATCACACACAGCCCGCAGAGATTCAAAGCCGTAACCTTTCCCCTGCGCAGAGGGCGCAAAGAGAAAACCGACTTCAGCACAATCTGCTTCCCGGTGCACATAGCCGGTTACGCCCAGCGGCGTCTGGCTGGCCGTTTCACGCACCACAAGGCAGAGCCAGTGCGAGCTGCCCGGCGTCCACGGCAACAGACGAGACTCAAAGGCTTCCCGAATGTCCGCCTCGCTACGCGCAGGGGCGACAAAACGCATCACCTCAGGATTTTGCTGTAGCGACAGAAAAAAGGGCCAGTCTTGCTCTTGCAGCGGCGAGCAGGTGAGACGCGCGGTGGTTAAGGCGGGCATGACGATCCTCCGGAGGCATTGCAAATGATTATAAGGTTGTCACTTTATTTCAACAGAAAGTCAGGTATGTTTAACCTCATATAAATAAAAAGAAAAACGACTTTTAATGCCGCTTTAGCGGTACTCATTGTCTCTCAAGGAAAACAATGATGATTAGCTCATCGCATCATACCCGCGAACAGTTTGAACACTGTCTGGCAGCGATCCGTCAGGCGTCTGTTGAAATTTTACTTCTGTTGAATGTACATGTTTCTGAAGGAAAAGATCCACGCTGGTTTCTGGAGCAACTGGATAGCGCCCGCCTGGGGCTGGGCGGGTGGGGCGCCGTAGCCAGGAAGCTGAATCTGAATGATGCGGAAATGACGGCCTTTACGCTGCAATTACGCTTGCTTCAGCAGCGTGTTCCCCAGTATGAAAGCGGGCAGGATGTCAGCGAAAATCAACTGATTGCGGCGATGCGCTTCGTCACCTCCCTTGAATATCTGCGTCTGCAACAGCCCCTCCTGACCTACGATACCGGGAGGGTGCCAGAGAAGGAGAGCCAGCTTCAGGCGCAGAAACAGGTGCGTGCCATTGAGCTGATGATTAAAGGGCTGATACAGCAGGCGTGGCCCGATCCGGTACGGCTGAATAATCATCTTAAGACCTTGTTTAACGCTGAACGCGTGCGTCGCTGGCTGAAAAACGGTGAGATTAATGATGTTCTGAGCGGCATGTTGTTCAGCGAACTGGCCCAGCTGCTGGTGGATAAAAAAGAATTTAGCCGCTACTACGCGCCGCTGTTTAACGCTCCGGACATGCTGACGCTGCTGGTAGAGCCCCGCAAAACCCTGCAAACCTTCCTCGAAGATATTCGACAAATCCGCAACAGCATCACCGTGCAGCAGCCGTTAAGCGGGGCGCAAATCCAGCTGCTCGACTGCTATTACACGCAGATCACCCGCTCCGTTCAGCGCGCGTTTGAGGAAGGGCGGACACGCGTTAACCCGGCGGCGCTGATGGCGGTGGACGAAAGCGAGCTGCACGCGTTCTGGGAAAAGGCGCAAAAAATGGACCGCACCACAGGCGGCGATCTTTTTGAAGTGCGCGACAGTATAGAAAAACCGACTCAGCGCGCCGCGCGTACGCCAGAGCAGCGCGAACAGCTGATTTCCGGCGTGCTGTGGGGAGCGGTTGGCGTGATGGTTATCGCGATTGTCGTGGGGGGATTCTGGCTGGTGACCAGCAGTAAACCGCAGCCGGCTGTGGCCAGTACGGCATCTCCCGCGCCGGTGCAGGAGATGCGCGAGACGCCTTCCTCGCGCGAGACGTTAACCCGCATGGGTGTTACCTGGGATGAGAATAATTTCCGCTCGGCCATCAATCGCAATGACACCCGCGTGGCGCTCCTGTTTTTGCAGGGCGGGATGGACTGGAAAATGTCATGGACGGAGGAGGCGTTGTCGGCAGGCTACGACGATGTGCTGGAAGTAATGTTGCGCTACCGCCTGCAAATGACAGAGCAAAAGCCCTGCCGACGCTTTATTAATACGCTTAGCCATGCGATGGCGAACGGCGAATCGCTGACGCCTATGCGTAAGCAGTACCTGAAAGCATTCTGTACCGTTCCCGCGGTGGTGAAACGCCAGCAGCACGACGCCGATATGGCAACGCGCCGCGCGAAGACGCAGCCCGATGCCAGCACAAAAAAATGGCAGTCCATCCAGACTGCCATTTATGAAGTGATCCGCTGATTATTTTTCCCCCTCACCCTGCCCCTCAGGGGAGAGGGGCAGGGTGAGGGGTGAGGCTCAGGGCTCCCCATACAGCCCTATCAACCGCCGCACCACGCCATTCGTCCAGCCGAAGCCATCCTGCAACGGATACTCACCCCCGCCACCTTCGCGTGGCGTGCTGCTGGCGATGTGGTACTTCTCAATCAGCTTATGATGGGTTTTGTAGTAATGGTTCACCGTGTGCAGCCAGCTCCAGGCGATCTCATCTCCCAGCGAGTCGTTGCCGTACTGCTTGAACCCCTGGATCGCCATCCACTGGAGCGGCGCCCAGCCGTTCGGCTTATCCCACTGCTCCCCGGTTTCATATTCGGTGGCGAGAATACCGCCCGGCGTGAGCAGACGGGCTTTAACGGCATCGGACAGCCGTTCAGCCTGCTCATGCGTCGCCATGCCCACATAGAGCGGCACAATGCTGGCCGCAGAGAACAGCGCCAGGGCTTCACGCCGCCAGTCGTAATCACGATAACAGCCGTTCTCTTCGTCCCACAGATAGCGGTTCACCGCCGCGCGCCGGTCGCTGGCTTTCTGGCGGAACAGATCAGCCGTCTCTTTATCCCCTTTCGACGCGGAGATATTGGCGATAGCGCTCTCCAGTTTGAACAGGAATGCGTTCAAATCAATGGGGATAAATTGTGTCGTGCGGATGCTGGCCAGCCGCGCAGGATCGCGCAGCCAGCGGGATGAGTAATCCCATCCTGAGGCTGCCCCGGCGCGCAGGTCGCGATACACCTCGTTCGGCGGACGACCGGAATGACGGGCGGTTTCCACATCCTCAATCCACGATTCATCTCGCGGCGTGTCGCGATCGTCCCAGTAGCGGTTGAGCAATGAGCCATCCGGCATGCGAACCGCACTGCGATAGGCCTGATTGAGCAGCAGCGATTCCGCCCCGTCCATCCAGAAGGCGTACTCCATCTTAAGATGCTCAAGATAGCGCTTCGCCCCGCGCACGCCGTCCTCTTCAAACAGCTCCACCATCAGGGCAAAAACGGGCGGCTGGGAGCGGCTGAGATAGTAGGTACGGTTGCCGTTCGGGATATGGCCGTAGCGCTCAATCAGCCAGGCGAAGTTATCGGCCATACATTTCAGCAGATCGTTACGACCGCTTTCAGCAAGCCCCAGCATGGAGAAGTAAGAGTCCCAGTAGTAGGTCTCACTGAATCGCCCGCCGGGCACAATATAGGCCTGCGGCAGCGCCAGCAGCGACGACCACGGGATGTGATCCTGCGGTTCGCGCGTCAGCACCGGCCACAGATTATCAATATGTTCTTTCAGGGACAGGCCGGGGTCAGAGACGTACTCTTTGCTGTAGTCCTCCGGCAGCCAGAAGTGATTCTCCACAAAGCGCGCCAGGTCAAAATCACGGTGACGACGCACCTTGCGATAGCGGATCAAAATATCCAGCGGATCCATCTTCGGCGCGCAGTCGGGAAAGGTTTTGCTGTCCGCAAACAGCCGCGACGACTGGACGTGTTCAAACAGTTCAAGGTAGCGGTCTGCGGGCGTAAGGGCATCGGACGCCGGCAGCCCTTCAATCATTTCCGGTTCCGGCTCTGCCTCGATCATCTCATCCAGTTTTAACTCACAGGGATCGGTTTCGTAGCGCAGCTCTTCTGCAATCTCGAACTCGATATCCTCGGCAGTCTGTAGTTTCTGGTTGAACATGGTGTTCAGGACCTCCGGTTTTTGTCGTAACCAATACGGGTTTTTCCCGGCTATCTTTAAAGCGTAGACATTCGCTTCGGTTAATGCGGTGCGAAGTGTGCGGTAGATCACGCTTTCAAAATGGATTTAAACACGCTGAAAATCAGATATCCCTTTGATTATGAAATTATTAAATCAGAATCTTTGGAAACAGAGCAGGAATAAAATTCAGAGCATTCGGTATTCTGCATATAAGCCCGGATTAATGTGCCTGACGCGCATCGCCCTGAAGGCTGTTGGCGGTTTGATTGGCTTTCTGGCTGGCGCCTTCGCTTTTATCCATCGCTTTGCTGGCCGCTTTTTCCGCATGGGCGGCGCTGTACGCAGCCAGATGGGAAATCACGATGGCGTAAATGCTCATTAACGACACCCACAGAATGCTGTTTTTCCACCACAGCAGGGTAGGAATCGTCAGTATCGCCCATACCAGCGCGAGAACAAGGTGCATTTTGGCCATCAGTTTTGCGGTGATCTTTACGTGCATTTTCATATCTCTAATCTTTTTCCGTAGTAACAGGCGAACGCGTAGCGCTTTCTAAGATTAGTTAATTCCACCGCGGGTAGCGGGTTATTTTGTTACCGTTTGTACAGCCGTTGGGTTTACCTGCCCAGAGCATAAAAAAACCGGCCAGCTGGCCGGTTTTGTTGCGGATCAGACCGATCAGCGCATGGTCACAAACTCTTCCGCCGCAGTCGGGTGGATCGCCACGGTGTTATCGAAGTCTTTCTTCGTTGCGCCCATCTTCAGCGCCACCGCGAAGCCTTGCAGGATCTCGTCCATGCCGAAGCCAATGCCGTGGATGCCGACGATCTTCTCTTCCGGGCCCACGCAGACCAGCTTCATGCGGCATGGCTGACGGTGCGAGGTGACCGCGGTATACATCGCGGTAAACGCCGATTTATACACTTTCACCTGGTCATCGCCGTACTGCTCACGCGCCTGCGGCTCGGTTAAGCCGACGGTACCGATTGGCGGGTGGCTGAAGACCACGGTCGGGATGTTGCTGTAGTCCAGATGTTCGTCCGGCTTGTTATTAAACAGACGCTCGGAAAGACGACGCCCCGCCGCCACGGCAACCGGCGTCAGCTCTACGGCGCCGGTGTTATCACCGACGGCATAAATGCCCGGTACGCTGGTGTTCTGGAACTTATCAACGACAATGTAGCCTTTTTCATTGGTTTCCACCCCGGTTGCGGCCAGGTTGAAGTTGTCGGTGGCCGGTTCACGACCAATCGCCCAGATCAGGCAATCAACGGTCTGGCTGCGACCATCTTCCAGCTCCAAAGTCAGGCTACCGTCCGCATTTTTCACCACCGCTTTTGGCACGGCGTTGGTGTGCAGGGTTGGGCCTTCGGCGTTCATCACCTCGACCAGCGTGTCGACGATCAGCGGGTCAAAGCTGCGCAGCGGCGCGTGTTTGCGCACGAACAGGTGCGCTTCCGCTCCCAGGCCGTTAATCACGCCGGCCAGCTCAACCGCGATGTAACCTGCGCCCACAATGGCAACGCGTTCTGGCAGAGCAGGCAGCTCGAAGAAACCGTCGGAGTCGATACCGTATTCCGCGCCCGGAATGTTCGGGTGGCTCGGACGGCCGCCGGTGGCGATCAGGATGTGATCGGCGGTGATCGTCTCGCCATTCACTTCGATCGTCTTCGCATCCACGAAACGGGCGAAGCCGCGGATCACGTCGACGTTATTCTTGCCCAGTACGTTATCGTACGAGGTGTGAATACGGTCGATGTAGGCGGTACGGCTGGCGATCAGTTTATCCCAGTCGAAGTGGTTGATGGTGGTGTCAAAGCCGTAGTCCGGGCCATACATATGGATAGCTTCACGGATTTGCGCGGCATGCCACATCACTTTCTTCGGTACACAACCCACGTTCACGCAGGTGCCGCCGAGTTCTTTGGCTTCAATCAGCGCACACTTCTGGCCGTACATGGCTGCACGGTTGATGGAGGCGATGCCGCCGCTGCCGCCGCCGATTGCGATGTAGTCATAATGCTTAGTCATAGCGTTGTCCTTAATCGTGAATTGCCGCGATTGTATACCTGAAATCAATAGTTTCCACCGATGGCTGCGATTACTCCGGTACGATCCAGCTCACGGTGGCGTGACCCGTACCGGCTGGCACCAGCGTTTTGTGCAGCCACGGCAGCACGTTGTTCATCTGCGCTTCGAGCTTCCACGGCGGGTTAATGACGATCATGCCGGACGCGGTCATGCCGCGCTGGTCGCTGTCAGGGCGCACCGCCAGCTCAATTTGCAGGATTTTACGAATGCCGGTCGCTTCGAGGTCTTTGATCATGCGTTTAATTTGCGCGCGCAGCACTACCGGATACCACAGGGCATAGGTGCCGGTCGCAAAGCGTTTGTAACCTTCGTTAATGCCGGTCACCACCGCCTGATAGTCGGTTTTGATTTCGTACGGCGGGTCGATCAGCACCAGGCCGCGACGGGAAACCGGCGGCAGTTTGGCTTTCAGCTGCTGGTAGCCATCGGCTTTGTCCACGCGGGCGCGGTTATCTTTCTGAAACTCAGAACGCAGCAGCGGGAAGTCGCTCGGGTGCAGCTCGGTCAGCTGAAGGCTGTCCTGCTCACGCAGCAGCTGGCGGGCAATCAGTGGTGAACCCGGGTAGTAACGCAGTTGGCCGTTGCGGTTGAAGTGATTCACCACGCCAATGTACGGCTCCAGCTCGGCAGGCAGATCGTCCTGCTGCCAGATACGCGCAATCCCTTCCAGATATTCACCGGTACGCTCGGCATGCTCGCCGCTCAGCTGATAACGGCCCGCGCCCGCGTGGGTGTCCAGATAAAGGAACGGTTTATCCTTTTCTTTAAGCGATTCGATGATCAGGCTCTGAACGGTGTGTTTGAGGACGTCGGCGTGGTTGCCTGCGTGGAAGCTGTGGCGATAACTGAGCATGGGTAATGATATTCCGCTGAATTGACGATTTGCCACAGTTTACAGCAGAACGGCACAGATTACCCGCAGGCCCGGTAAGCGCAGCGCCACCGGGCGTTTTTCGACAACCTTCGGCATTGAAATCCTCTACACTTAACCCCATTACTGAACAATATGCACAGCGCCGGATGCGCGCTTCATTCATCTATTTCAACAGGACAGCGTTTATGACCAATCCATTACTGACGCCTTTTTCGTTGCC
>AGFT01032692.1_pt1 | contig 11431 bp, 5 predicted proteins | sample 305848 | NCBI WGS metagenome assembly AGFT01 (sample SAMN02954282, study PRJNA62043) | ant fungus garden metagenome | biome: terrestrial; feature: Atta colombica fungus garden; material: fungus garden; isolation source: Atta colombica fungus garden bottom | host: Atta colombica | place: Panama...
TTAAGGGTGTTTTTTTGTATCTGTCGTTTGGGAATTTGCCGGGCGTTCACCCGGCTGAAAGAGTTACCCGCGTCGCGCCAGCGTTGCGCCATCTGAGAAATACGCCCGTATCCCTGCCAGAATCGACTCCGCCACTTCCTGCTGGAATTTCGCAGTCTTAAGCTTACGCTCTTCTTCCACGTTACTGATAAACGCCGTTTCGACGAGGATAGACGGAATATCCGGTGCCTTCAGTACCGCAAACCCGGCCTGCTCGACGCTGTTTTTGTGCAGCTTGTTGATATTGCCAAGCTTGCCCAGCACCGCTTTACCAAACTTCAGGCTATCGGTAATGGTCAGAGACTGAACCATATCGAACATGGTGTGATCGACGTAGCGGTCGCCGCTTTTGCCCACGCCGCCGATAAGGTCCGAGGCGTTCTGCGTGTCGGCAAGATATCTCGCCGCGGTGCTGGTCGCCCCTTTAGTAGAAAGCGCAAACACCGAGGAGCCGCTCGGCTGGCGGCTGGTAAACGCATCCGCGTGGATGGAGACAAAAAGGTCCGCACGCTGTTTTTGCGCTTTCGCCACGCGGACCTTCAGCGGAATAAAGACGTCCTCGTTGCGCGTCATGTAGGCGCGCATATTGCCTTCTTTATCGATCAGCGCCTTCAGGCGGCGAGCGATCTGCAGCACCACGTCTTTTTCGCGCGTGTGGTATTTCCCTACCGCACCGGAGTCTTCCCCGCCGTGGCCCGGATCGAGCATGATCACAATCGGACGATCGCGCCCCGCTCTGCCCGGCTGCGGGCCGCTTTGCGCGGGCGGCACCTGACGCTCTAAATCGCCTTTGTTGTAATCTTCGAGAAGCGCCAGCAGCGGATCCTGAATGTCCGTGGCGTTCGCCGGATAGAGATCCATCACCAGACGCTCTTTAAACGCAGCAACGGGCGCCAGCGCGAACAGCTGCGGCTTCACGTTCTGCTTGAGTTCAAACACCATGCGCACGGTTTGCGGATCGAACTGCCCGACGCGCGCCGACTTGATGTAGGGATCGTCAGCGCGGATTTGTGCCGCCATGCCTTTAAGCACCGAGTTCAGGTTTACGCCTTCAAGATCCACCACAACGCGCTCGGGGTTGCTGAGTGCAAACTGCTTATATTTCAGCACCCGATTGGATTCGACCGTCACGCGGGTATAGGTTGACGACGGCCAGACACGAACCGCAACGACCTGACTGGTGGCGGCAAGACCTACCTGGCTGACGCTGAGCAACCACATCGCTCCGGCGCCTTTTAACAGGCGGCGACGGCTTATTGCTGAATTGGATCCCGACATGCTTCTCCCGAGCAAGTAACCTGATTAAAAACGAAAATACCCAAATTGACCGAAAACTTTAACGAATGACGCATAAACTGTCATCTATAAAAGGGTAAACATTCGCGCCTTAACGCACGTATTACTCATCATTTTCTGTGCATCGCAGAAAATTTAGGCTTGCACGCGCGCTCGCGATCGAATAAAAATACATTAAATACGAATAAACATTCATTAAGGGTTGTGCCATGGTGAAGGAACGTAGAACCGAACTGGTCCAGGGATTCCGCCATTCTGTTCCCTATATCAACACCCATCGCGGGAAAACGTTTGTCATTATGCTTGGCGGTGAAGCCATTGAACATGAAAACTTCTCCAGCATTGTCAACGATATAGGTCTGCTGCACAGCCTCGGCATTCGCCTGGTGGTGGTGTATGGCGCGCGTCCGCAAATCGACGCCAACCTTGCGGCCCATCATCACGAGCCGATTTATCACAAAAATACCCGCGTAACGGATGCCAAAACGCTGGAGCTGGTTAAGCAGGCCGCGGGCCTGCTGCAGCTGGATATCACCGCACGCCTGTCGATGAGCCTGAACAATACGCCGCTTCAGGGGGCGCACATCAACGTCGTGAGCGGCAACTTTATTATCGCCCAGCCCCTCGGCGTGGACGACGGCGTGGATTATTGCCACAGCGGGCGCATTCGCCGCATCGACGAAGAGGCGATCCACCGCCAGCTGGACAGCGGAGCCATCGTGCTGATGGGGCCCGTCGCGGTTTCCGTTACCGGAGAGAGCTTCAACCTGACCTCGGAAGAGATTGCCACCCAGCTGGCCATCAAGCTGAAGGCGGAAAAAATGATTGGCTTCTGCTCCTCGCAGGGGGTCGTCAACGATGAGGGGGCGATCGTGCCGGAACTTTTTCCCAACGAAGCGCAGGCGCGCGTCGAATCCCTGGAAGCCGAAGGTGACTACAACTCCGGCACCGTTCGCTTTCTGCGCGGCGCGGTAAAAGCCTGCCGCAGCGGCGTGCGCCGCAGCCACCTGATTAGCTATCAGGAAGACGGCGCGCTGCTGCAGGAGCTGTTCTCGCGCGACGGCATCGGAACGCAGATTGTGATGGAGAGCGCGGAGCAGATCCGCCGCGCGACCATTAACGATATCGGCGGCATTCTGGAACTGATTCGCCCGCTTGAACAGCAGGGCATTCTGGTGCGCCGCTCGCGCGAACAGCTGGAGATGGAGATCGACAAGTTCACCATTATCCAGCGCGATAACCTGACCATCGCCTGCGCCGCGCTCTATCCGTTCCCGGAGGAGAAAATTGGCGAAATGGCCTGCGTGGCCGTGCACCCGGACTACCGTAGCTCATCGCGCGGGGAAGTGCTGCTGGAGCGCGTGGCGGCACAGGCGCGCCAGATTGGCCTCAGCAAGCTGTTCGTCCTGACCACGCGCAGCATTCACTGGTTCCAGGAGCGCGGCTTTACGCCGGTGGATATTGATTCACTGCCGGAGAGCAAGAAAGAGATGTACAACTATCAGCGCCGCTCAAAGGTGCTGATGGCGGATTTGGGGTGATACAGCACTGCCGGGTGGCGCTGCGCCTACCCGGCCTGTATTCCGTTCCTCATTCAGAGGGACTCAAATATCGCGCTCAGGCCGCTTCTGCGCTCCGTGCGGGTCGCAATGGCCTGCGCGAGTATACGCTCGTCGGCGTACAGCGACAGCCGCTGGCGCGCGCGCGTGATCGCGGTATAGATCAGCTCGCGCGTAATCACCGGTGAAAGCTGCGTTGGCAGAATCAGCGCCGCGTGGTTGAACTCCGAACCCTGGGATTTATGCACCGTCATCGCCCAGGCGGTGTCGTGCTCCGGCAGGCGGCTCGGCTGCACGGACTTCACGCTGCCGTCCGGCATCTGGAACCACACGCGCATCCCCTGACCGCGGTCCAGCGCGATGCCAATATCCCCGTTGAACAGGCCCAGCGCGCTGTCGTTGCGCGAAATCATCACCGGCCGCCCCTCGTACCAGCGGGAATGCGGCTGGCGGGTGATTTTGCGTTTCTGAACCAGCAGCTGCTCCAGCCTTTCGTTTAGACCCGACACGCCGAACGGCCCTTCCCGCAGCCCACACAGAAGCTGGTATTCGCCAAAAGCGGCAATGACCTGCTCTGGCGCGGCGTTTTGCTGCACGCTGCTCAGGAACTGGCGATAGCCCTGATAGGCCTCTTCCAGCATGGTCTGATACTCTTCCCCGCTCTGGAGCGATTTTTTCTCAATGTCCGTGAAGCCGCCGTCGAACACCGAGCGGGTGGCATGGCGATCGCCCCGATTGACCGCTGCCGCCAGCTGTCCAATGCCGGACTCGCTGCCGAAACGGTAGCTTTTTTGCAGCAGGCACAGGCTGTCGCGCAGCGCGCCAGCCTGAGGCGAGCTATCGCCTTCCAGCACGCAGCCGGTCAGCCGCATCAGCTCCTGCGCGCGCTCGGCGGTATAGCCAAAGCTGGCAAAGGTGCAGATATCGCCCAATACCGCGCCCGCCTCGACGGAGGCCAGCTGATCCCTGTCGCCCAGGAAAATCACCCGCGCGTGGGGCGGTAGCGCATCAATGAGCCGCGACATCATGGTCAGATCAATCATCGAGGCTTCATCCACCACCAGCACGTCCAGATGCAGCGGATTGCCCGCATGGTAGCGCAGGCGCTGGCTGCCGGGCTGTGCGCCAAGCAGGCGGTGCAAAGTGCTGGCCTCGCGGGGGAAAAGCGCGCGCCGATCGTCGTCGAGCGGGAGGTTCTGCAACGCGCCGCCCAGGGATTCCGTGAGGCGAGCCGCCGCTTTACCGGTCGGGGCCGCGAGGCGGATCCGGCACTTTTGATCGCCGGAAAGCTGGATCAGCGCCGCGAGCAGCTTTGCCACGGTGGTCGTTTTGCCCGTCCCCGGCCCGCCGGAGATAACGGAAATTCGCCGGGTTAAGGCGACGGCAGCAGCCACTTTTTGCCAGTCGACGGCCTCACCAGAAGGAAACAGGTCATCCAGCGTTTGCCTGAGCCGGGCTTCGTCGCAGGGAAGCGGCGCGTTGGTTTCGCTAAAAAAGCGTGCAACGGCCAGCTCGTTTCGCCACAAGCGGTTCAGGTACAGTCGGCCAGCAATCAGGATGAGCGGGGCCTGGTCCTCTCCCTGACTGACGGCGCTGGAGTTAATTAGCTCGTCTTCCCAGTCCACCGGCTCGCCAAGCAGCGCAAAGCAGGCCTGCAGTTCCGGGGCCATTTTCTCATCAACCGCCAGGCGCGTCAGGGGCAGGCAGACGTGACCTTCCCCGGCGTCTTTGCTGAGCATCGCCGCCGCCAGCATGACGGCCGGGTGCTCACGCGCAACCATCATGGCGAACTGTACGTCCAGCGGGCGCAGCAGGCGCTGCTCCGCCGCGTTGAGCAATAGTTCCTGCATCGTCATGCCATCGCCTCCGTGCCTGCTGCAAACAAGCTGTCCATTTTTTCAATTAACGCCTCGTCCGGTCGGGTACTAAAAATGCCCGAACTCGCGTCGTCCGCATTCACGCCGCGCAGGAACAGGTAGATCACGCCGCCAAAATGTTCTTCATAGCGATAGTCGGCAATGCGGTGGCGCAAAAAGCGATGCAGCGCCAGGGTGTAAAGCTGATACTGCAGATCGTACCGGTGCGACTGCATGGCTGCCGCCATCGCCTGCTGCGTATAGGCTTCGCTGTTTTCACCCAGCCAGTTCGATTTGTAATCCAGCAGGTAGTAGCGCCCGTCATGGCGAAACACAAGGTCAATAAAGCCCTTCAGCATGCCCTGCACCTGACGGAAATTCAGCGGCGGGCAGCCGGCAGATAGCGCATCGTGTTCGCGAACGAGCGCATCAAGCGCATCGGCCCTTAGGGGGCCCGCGATGGGCAGATAAAACTCCATTTCCACCTGTTTATCCTTGGCCGAAAGCTGGCTAAGCGAAATGACGCTTTCGCCGAGCGGCGCGCGCAAAATGGCGTCGATCCACGCCGTCAGAACCGGCTGCCACTCGGCACCGTATCCTCCGGCCTGCAGCATCCTGAGCACCCACTCTTCAGAAACGGGCTGCGTAAAATCCAGCTCTTCAAACAGGCTGTGTAAAAAGGTCCCCGGCGAGGCGCCGCGCGGAAACTGATGCGGCGTGAGGGCGGGCTCTGCGGGCACGTCCCCTACCCCTGCGGCATCAACGTCCAGCTTCGGCATCAGGTCCAGTGCGATATTTTGCCCGTGCTGCTGCAGGCCGGAATAGCTGGTCACGCGCCAGTCGTCGGCGACGGTGCGGGTAATCTGGCGGGCGTGCAGCGCCGCTTCGCGCGTCTCGGGCATTTGCCAGCGGCTGCCGTCCGGCTGTGAAGGCGCGTGCAGCGCGATAGCCTCGCCGCAAAGCGATTCAATGCACTGACGCAGGCCCGCCGCATCCTTTGGTTCGCCAAGCTGGACGAGCCGCCCCAGCGCGCTTAAATGAAAATCGGTCTCGCCGCTTTTTTCACCCCGACGGCGGAAAAGCGGCGCGACGCCGAGGCTGCAGTGCCAGACGGAACGAGTTAACGCCACGTACAGCAGTCGCAAATCTTCCGCCAGGCGCTCGGCCTCCGCCAGCTCAACGCTGGACTCAGCCTTACTGAGATCGAGCACCGCTTCAAACGACTCGCGATCGTGGTAGAACGCCTGATCCTGCGCGCGATAGTTGGCGATAAACGGCAGCCAGACCAGCGGATACTCCAGCCCCTTCGACTTGTGGATGGTGACGATTTGCACCAGATGCTTGTCGCTTTCCAGGCGCATCTGCTGGCTCGCCGAGTTGCTGTTGGGGTCCGCGATCTGCTGCGCCAGCCAGCGCACCAGCGCGTGCTCGCTTTCAAGCTGCGTTCCCGCCTCCTGCAGCAGCTCGCTGATGTGCAGGATGTCGGTGAGCCGCCTTTCGCCGCCTGCCGTCGCGAGCATATTCTCTGCGATGTGGCGCTGCGCCATCACGTCGCGCAGCATGGCCATGACGCCCCGCTTTTGCCAGCGCTCGCGATAGCGTACAAACTCTTCAACGACGGCATCCCAGGCGTGTTCGTCCTTGTTAAGCGCATCGATATCGCGCGCATTAAGCCCGAGCATGGCGCTTGCCAGCGCGCTGCGCAGCGTGCTTTCCCGCTCCGGAGCGAGCACGGCCTGCAGCAGCCACAGCATCTCCTGCGCCTCCAGCGTATCGAACACGCTGTCGCGGTTAGAGAGGTAGACCGAAGGAATATTCAGCAGGCTCAGCGCATCGCGGATCAGCGCGGCTTCCTGACGGCTGCGAACCAGCACCGTAATGTCTGATGCCTTAACCGGCTGAGACGTTTCGCCTCTCCACAGCAGCGCTTCGCCGCGCACGCCCGCGCTGAGCCAGTCCCGGATTTGAGCGGCACAGTGCTGCGCCATGGCGTTTTGATAATCCGCAACGCCGTAGCCCTCGCCGTCAAGCAGCCAGAAGCGCATCGCGGGCTGCGTCGCACCGCGATATTCGAAACGTAAAGCGGCATTTTTCGGCGCGGATTTTACGGGCAGAAACGGGATTTCGCGGAACATAAACGCCGCGTCCATTCGGCTAAACAGCGCGTTTACGCTCTCAACCATTGCGGGCGACGAGCGCCAGTTGGTGTCCAGCGTGTAGTGCGCCTCAACCTCGCTGCGGGCCTTCATGTAGGTAAAAATGTCTGCGCCACGAAAGGCGTAAATGGCCTGCTTGGGATCGCCGATCAGCAGCAGCGCGGTATCCGGCTGGCGCTGCCAGATACGGCGAAAAATACGATACTGCTGCGGGTCCGTATCCTGAAACTCATCGATCATCGCCACCGGGAAGCGGGTGCGAATAGCCGCCGCAAGGGCGTCCCCATTTTCACTGCTCAGCGCGGCATCCAGATGGCTGAGCATATCGTCAAAGCCGAGTTCGCCCCGGCGGCGTTTTTCTCGCGCCACCGTTTCGCGAATTTCCGCCATCGCACGGGTAATCATCAAATCGTTGAGGGTCAACGGCTCGGCCAGCAGCGCCTCAATGGCGACAAAAAGCGGATGCTCGGGAACAATGCCGTCGGGCTTGGTGCGCTCCACGAGAAAGCGCTGAGAAAACTTCTCCAGAGCATCGGGGAGCTGATACCCGCGCGTCTCCTCCTGCGCCCAGGCGCTAATCTTCTCGATCCATTTCCCCTGGTTGCCGCGGTTGAACTTGCGCCGGTCGATCCCGGAATTTTCGAGAACGGCATCGATATCGCTCACCGATTCATTCCACCGCTGCTTGAGGGCCGCAATTTTCGCCACGATTTTCTCATGGCGCATCGACAGCGTTTCGTCCGCAGGCGGCGGCGACTTAATCACCGGCGCTTCGCCCTGCAGGTAGCTGTTAATTGCGCGTAAAAGTTCGTCCGGCCCCTTCCACAGGGCGTGTACCGCTTCGGCGATATCGCGCGGCAGCGGGTAGCAGTGACGGCGCCAGAAATCCGCGCAGGCCTGATAGCGAAGTTCAGATTCATCTTCGATAAGCAGCTGCTCAAACAGCATGCCGGATTCGAACGCATTGAGGCTCAGCATGCGCTGACAAAAACCGTGGATGGTAAAGACGGAGGCTTCGTCCATCTGCCGCTCGGCTAACAGCAGCCACTGCGCGGCCTGGTGCTTATCGCTGATTTCTTCCAGCAGGCTCGCATAGAGGGGATTGTCCGTGCTCTGGCGCAGGCAGGCGATGCGCAGCTCGTGAATATTGGCGCGAATACGACCGCGCAGCTCGGCGGTGGCGGCTTCGGTGAAGGTGACAACAAGCAACTCTTCCACGCTGAGAGGGCGTGGAAACGCCGCGCTGCCGCCGAGCCCTAGCAGCAGGCGCAAATAGAGCGCGGCGATGGTGAACGTTTTTCCCGTTCCCGCTGAGGCCTCAATCAACCGTTCGCCCTGTAGAGGTAAACGTAAGGGATTAAGCGGCTCAGCGGTTTTGGTCATTCTTTCTTACTCCAGGGCATTGATTGCTGCAGCGCGCTGACGCTCTTCCAGACCTTCCAGCCGTTCGGGTTAACGTACTCCACTTTCCCGTTCTGGCTGCCGGAAACCTGCGACAGGATGGCGATTCCCTGCGGTTGAATCACCGCCTGGTGGAAGAAATCGGCAACCTTCTGAGGCGTCAGCTGTTTTATCTCGGCCACTATTTTATCACGCGAATCAAATTTCATATTGCCGCGATCGAAATCTTTGCTCAGCTGCGAGGCTTCTTCGCCCAGCGTTTGCGGCGGCTGCATCACCTGAGCAATGACCGCCTGCTGAATCTGGGCAAACTCCTCCGGCTTCATGGCGCGCAGCTTTCCTTCCACCTGCGGGAAGAAGGCCTGATAGCGCTGCCAGAGATAGGCAGGCTGCTTGTCGCTGCTTTGCAGCAGGAAGCCCAGCCCCCACTGGCGGCCGACGTTCATCGAGAAGGCAAACACCGCGTAGCCGAGCTGCTCTTCGGTGCGAAGCTGGTTGTAGAACCACGGCTGAATAATTTGCCCCAGCACGGCGCTTTGGGCGGAGCTGGCAAATTCGTCATAGCCCGTCGGCACGAAGACGGCCGCCAGCGCGGAATCGGTGCTGTTACCGGCTTTTTCGAAAATCACATTTTGCTTTTTCTCAACCAGCACGTCCTGATTGCGGCACCATTCGTCGCCTTTAGAGCCCAGCTGGGTACGCACGTTCTGCGCCAGCGTTTTTGCCTGGTCTTCGCCCATATTCCCGACAATCAGGAATTCCGGACGGGTATTGGCTTTCAGCGAATCGCGATACGCCATCACCTCTTTTAGCGTCAAAGAAGGCAGCAGCGCGCGGCGATCCTCGCGCTGGAAGTAAGGGATCTGCGACAGCATCTGCGCGGGCATAATCGCCTGATCGTAGGCTTTGCCTTTTTCAGCCGAGTCCATCATCTGCGCGTACCAGGACTTCGCCTGCTCGAACTGCTCTTCCGTTGGGGTGTAGCTGAAATACCCTTCCAGCAGTGCCTGGAACAGCTGCGGCAAGCGCTGGGTGTAGCCGTTGGCATTCAGCATCAGGCCGTTGTTGGCGTTGGTCGAGAAGCTAATTCCGCCCACCGCGGCCTGGTTGCTGAGCTGGTCCAGCGCAATACCGGCCAGATAGTCATTCAGCGCGAACATCACCTGATTTTTGGCGCTGTCCATCGCTTTTGGATTACGCAGCACCACGCTGACGTCGGCTTTCGGCTCGCTGGCAAAATAGCGGCTCGGTGAGTAGACCACGCGCAGCGTAGGCTCATCGATGATGAGTTCGGGGTGCGGATAAGCCTTCGCTGACTTAATCAGCGAAAAATTATCCGGAATGTACGGGTTCAGCTCCGGCAGCTGCAGCGCAATCTCTCCCGCTTTTTTCTGCCAGCCCGCGAAGGTTTGCTCGCTAATTTTGTCGACCTGATAGGGAGCGTCAACGAAGTAGGCCGTTTTGTTGTGCGGCTCGTTCGGACTGATGTACCAGATGCGGGCATTCTGCGGCGTCATCATCGCCAGACGCGCTTTGATCGCCTCTGCGTCGTACTTATCGGCAATGTTAACGGCGTCCAGCGTGTGTTCGATCGGCACGCGGATCATGGTGTCGGCCAGCCACTCCACGTAGTCCATGTCGCGCGTGATTGACGGGTAGCGGAAATCAAGATCCAGCACGTGCGCCAGCTCATCGAAATAGCGTTTGTCGACGCCTTTCTCACGCAGCAAAGAGAGATAGCTAAAGATAGCGGCGACCACTTCATCGCGATGGGCCAGGCCTTTGTCCGTCAGCGTCGCCGAAATCGCCAGCACGCCGCTGTTACCGTTCACCACGGGATCGGAGTCAGCGCGAATGCCTTCCACCAGCCCCTGCTTTTGCAGCCAGTCAGAAAGGGTGCCCGGGCTTCGGTTGCCGATGAGATAGGTCACCAGCTCATCCGTTTTGCTACGGAACTGCGCCGTGTTGTTGTCGATACGGAACTCAACGCGCAACACTTTTCGCGGCAGCGCGGGAACGTAGTGAATGACGATCCCTTTTTGGGCGTCGGTGACCACCGGAACGTCAATTTTCGGCTGTTCGATGTTTTTATTCGGCACGCGGCCAAAGGTCTGCGCGGCCATGGCGGCCAGCTCCGGCAGCGGTTTGTTGCTGTAGATAACCGCTTTCATGAGGTTCGCAGAGTAGTATTTATCACGAAACGCATGCAGCGCATCAACCACCGGGCTGTTCGGTTTGTCGGCCAGCGTTTCCAGATTACCGCCGGAAAAACGTGAGCCGGGGTGCGCCGGGTTGATGGTTTCAGCGCTGACCTGGGCCATACGCATACCGTCGCGGGTGCGGGCCATGGTCAGTTCAGCATTAACCGCGTTGCGTTCGCGATCGGCATACTTTTTATCCAGCAGCGGCGAGGCTATTGCATCCGCAAGGCGATCGACCGCGCCTGCAAGGGCGTCGTTTTCGACTTCAAGATAAAATGCGGTGCGATAAGGCGCGGTGCTGGCGTTGTGGCTTCCGCCATGCATTTTGAGATATTCGGACAGGCTATCCGGCTGAGGGTATTTTTTCGACCCCATCAGCGTCATATGTTCCAGATAGTGCGCAAGGCCCTGATGATCCTGCGGATCCTGCAGCGATCCGACGGGCACCACCAGCGCCGAGAGAGATTTAACCGCCTGAGGATCGGAAACGAGCAGCACGGTCATTCCGTTATCCAGTCGAATAGCCTGATACTGGCGGGTATCTTTCTCGCTCTTACGGATAGTTTCCTGAACGGGTTGCCAACCGGAATCTGCCTGAGTAACGGGAGCCCAAAGGGCGACAAACATCACTAACGCTTTAAACAAGGTGCTGCCTGGCATTACGACCTCTTTATCACGGCTACATCATTAACAAATTGCGTGCTGGACGCGCCAGCATCTCTTTCTTTGGGTACATCAGTCCGTGATAAGGAGTGCATCATAAATGAACACCCCATGCTGCGCAATTTTTATACAGCATTCAGGACTGATTAAATTTGAACAACGGTATCAGGTAGCGCTGAGCCTCTTCCGTGATTGCCTCAAAGAACTCTGGCTCAAGCGTTCGCCATAAGCGTTGATACCAGACGTCTTCGCCCTCGCCG
>AGFT01011509.1_pt1 | contig 11348 bp, 9 predicted proteins | sample 305848 | NCBI WGS metagenome assembly AGFT01 (sample SAMN02954282, study PRJNA62043) | ant fungus garden metagenome | biome: terrestrial; feature: Atta colombica fungus garden; material: fungus garden; isolation source: Atta colombica fungus garden bottom | host: Atta colombica | place: Panama...
CCCGTATAATACGTTTTCCTCATTCAGAGTCAAGCATTTATTTTCGCTTTTCTCCGTCGGTGTTCATCGCTGAACCCCGCTAACCCGGCGGCCTGTAAGCCGTTATTCCGTGTCAGTGGAGGCGCATTATAGGGAGTTCTCCGACGTTGACAACCCCTCTTTAAAAAAAAACGTTCAACCGTCTCTTTTTTGCTCAAAAGGGCCTTGCAACGCCAGTTTTTCGAGCGTTTCAAACCCATAACGCTGCAAAACGGGTAAAAGCTGCTCAGTTTCGGGAGTCAGCGCCATGCAAAACGCGATATTTGCATCTGATGATTTTGCATCAGGCGCTTCGTGCTCAAGCAGCCACGCCGTGCGACGCGCAATTGCCGCGCCGGAATCCACCAGACGCGTTCCCTCCGGCAGCACTTCTAACAGCTCGTCCTGTAATAAAGGGAAGTGCGTGCAGCCCAGCACGACCGTGTCCGGCGGCTCGGGCATTTTCAGCCACGGGCGCAGAATACGGCGCAGCTCGTCGAGCGATACCGTTTCGCCATGCAGCTTCGCTTCCGCCATTTGCACCAGCTCGGCCGAACCCAGCATGGCGATTTGGCATTCGTTGGCGAAACGGTCAATTAACTCGCGCGTATACGGGCGCTTTACCGTACCGCGCGTTGCCAGCAGGCCGACAATGCCGTTCGCCGTGAGGCGAGCCGCGGGTTTAATGGCAGGCACCACGCCAACAACTGGAAACTGGAATTTTTCGCGCAGGGCAGGAAGGGAAACCGTGCTCGCCGTGTTGCAGGCAATCACTGCCAGCGCGAGGGGATAGCGCTGTTGTACCGCGGTGACGATTTCAACCACGCGCTCAACAATAAACTCTTCGCTCTTCTCCCCATAAGGGAAAGCGACGTTATCGAAGGCGTAGATATAATGGAGATCCGGCAGGAGCTGCCGAACCTCATCGTAGACTGAAAGCCCACCGACGCCGGAATCAAACACCAGCACGGTGGGACGCGGATCAGAAGGTGTAGCTGCCAGACAAGGTGTATTCCCGTCCTGCAGTTTGATAGCCATAAACTGTCTCGTAATCTTTATCGAACAGGTTGGCTATTTTACCACGAACTGTGAGATGTGAGGTGACAGGATATGAAACGGCAGCATCCCACAGGCTTACGCCGCCCATTTTAACCTTTTGATAGGTGTTGAAGTCCGTGTCGTAACGCGTGCCCAGGTAGTGATACGTCAGGCTCCAGTCGAAATCATAGATCTGCGTATCAAGCTGATACTTCACCTGCTGCTTAGCACGGCGGTCCAGAAGCGCATTGGTTGCTGCGTTGCGCGCATCCACATAGTCGTAGCCGACGGTGTGCATCAGCGGACCGGTATCAAACGACGCCGTCGCTTCTATACCTTTAATACGCGCTTTGCCGACGTTGTAATACTCCTGAAGGTTATTGTTGAAATCGATCAGGTTATCAACGTCATTGCGATAACCCGATACGCGCCAGCTCACGCCCGCCGTCAGGCCTTCAAACGCGCCTTCCCACTGCTTGCTCTCTTCGGGATCGAGATGGTCGTTGCCATAGAAACCGTAAAGCTGCCCCAGGTTCGGCGCTTTATAGGCCGTACCGTAGGAGGCAATAAAGCGATACCCCTCAACGAACTCCCAGGCCGCGCTGCTCTGCCACGTTCCATGTTGACCGAACTGGGAGTTATCGTCGCTGCGAGCCGCTCCTTCCAGGGTGAAATCACCAAACTTTTGCAGCGCGGTCAGGTAGACGCCGGTATTACGGATGTCGTAGCCGTTTGAGACATAGCTCGTATTCGGCTCCGTGCTTTGCTTCTGCCAGTCAACGCCGGCCCCAACGTTGCCGTGCCCAACATCCACGGAGTTCGTCCACTGAAGGTTGTACTGTTTGATTTCATCCAGCGTGGCCGTTGAGTCGTAGCGTCCCAGATGCGGATCGTAGTTATAGTCTTTGCTGTGGCCATAGCTGGAGAGCAGCTGTGAGTGGAAGATGTCTTTGTTGAAGCGCAGCCCGGCGTCCCAGGTCTGGCTATACAGCTGGCGGGTATCGACCAGCACATCGGGCGTAAACGAGCTGTAGTAACCGTCGTAGGCGGTACGGTTGCTGTAGCCATAGCCGCGAACAAAGCCGCTCCACTGCTCCGAGAAAGCATGTTCCAGCGCGCCGTAGATCGTTTTATTCATAAAGCCGTCGCGATCGGGCTGGGCAAGGCCGCCGTTGTTGCCGTCTGCAACCACGTCAAAGCCTTTGGTATAGGTGTAATCACCGGCCAGCGTCACGCGCGTGCTGTCGCCAAGCGTTTGCTGGGTGCTACCGCCGTAGTTCTGATAGCCATGCGATCCCACGCCCGCATTCAGCGTCGTGCCGTCCTTTGCGCGCGTGGTGATAATGTTGACGACGCCGCCAATCGCATCCGAACCGTAAATGGCGGAGCGCGGGCCGCGAATGTATTCGATACGCTGCACCAGGGCGATCGGGAACTGGCTGAGGTCAGACGAACCGGTCACACCGGCCTGGTTCAGGCGGATGCCGTCGACCAGGATAAGCACGTGGCTGGAGTTAGTCCCGCGAATAAAAAGAGAGGAAAGCTGCCCCATTCCGCCGTTTTGCGCCGTATCAACGCCGGGTAGGCGACGCATTACATCCACGAGCGTTGTCGATTGCCAGCGATCGATATCCTCACGCGTCACCACGGACGTTGGCGCAAGAACGGTATTAGCAGGCTGTTCAAAACGGTTTGCAGTCACCACCAGCGAGTCGGCGCTATCCTGCGCCCAGCCCGAAAATGCCGTGACGGACAGCGCCGTACACAGCGATACTTTTTTAATCATTGTTAAAGCATCCACAATATAAGAAGGATGCCGCAGGCCTCATCCATAGCACGCGATGATGAAACCAAATGCGACGTGATCCCGGCAGGTCTTCGGGCTAGGTGGCGTTTTGCGGATAAAAGACTTCCCGTTTTCACAGTGTCTGCATTGATTATCCCGCCAGTCTTTACCGCTGCGCGTCAGCTCCAGATTTACACTGGATTCCCTTTTCACTCTCAGGAGACCGGAAACAGAATGCTACAATTAGATACGGATAGATGTCCAGACAGCCATGAGCCATTAAATCTGGACATCGCCTGCACAATCCCTACAATCCCCGCGTAATTCTTTATCACTCAGGACGTATCATGACCCCCGAACACCTCCCAACAGAACAGTACGACGCACAGCTGGCAGAGAAAGTTGTCCGCCTGCAAAGTATGATGACGCCTTTCAACGCGCCCGTTCCCGAGGTGTTTCGTTCTCCGGTCAGCCACTACCGCATGCGCGCCGAGTTCCGCATCTGGCACGACGGCGACGACCTGTACCACATCATTTTCGATCAGCAGACGAAGTCCCGCATCCGCGTGGACAGCTTTCCGGCGGCGAGCGAGCTGATTAACCAGCTCATGACGCTGACGATCGAAGGCGTGCGTAATAATCCCGTTCTGCGCCACAAGCTTTTCCAGATCGACTACCTGACCACGCAAAGCAACCAGGCCATCGTCTCCCTTCTTTATCATAAGGCGCTGAACGACGAGTGGCGCGAGCAGGCAGAAGCCCTGCGCGATGCGCTGCGCGCGCAGAACATCAACGTTCACCTGATTGGCCGTGCGACAAAAACCAAAATCATGCTGGATCAGGATTACGTCGACGAACGCCTGCCGGTGGCGGGTAAAGAGATGATTTATCGCCAGGTCGAGAACAGCTTCACCCAGCCAAACGCGGCGATGAACGTGCAGATGCTGGAGTGGGCGCTGAACGCCACGACAGGATCAACGGGCGATTTGCTGGAGCTGTACTGCGGCAACGGCAACTTCTCGCTGGCGCTGGCGCGTAACTTCGATCGCGTGTTGGCAACCGAAATCGCGAAGCCGTCCGTCGCCGCCGCGCAGTACAACATCGCGGCGAACCATATTGATAACGTGCAGATTATCCGCATGGCGGCAGAAGAGTTTACCCAGGCGATGAACGGCGTGCGTGAATTTAACCGCCTGCAGGGAATTGATTTGAAGAGCTACCGGTGTGAGACGATTTTTGTCGATCCGCCGCGCAGCGGGCTGGACAGCGAAACCGAGAAGATGGTGCAGGCGTACCCGCGTATTTTGTACATCTCCTGCAACCCGGAGACGCTGTGCAAGAATCTCGACACATTGAGCCAGACGCATAAGGTTGAACGCCTGGCGCTGTTCGATCAGTTCCCGTATACGCACCATATGGAATGCGGTGTGCTGCTTACGGCAAAGTAATCTGCTTTATGTAGGGCAGGTAAGCGAAGCGCCACCTGCCAATAAATGCTGGATGGCGCTTCGCTTATCCGGCCTACAACGTCAACACCCTTCTACTCCGGCAGCCGACCCTTGCGGCTGCGCATGCGCGAGCCAATCCAGAACACCAACACCACCGACAGCAGCGCTGGCAGGAAGTTAGAGCCGATATCCGGGTATTCCGCACGCACCACGGTGCTAAACAGCAGCACGCCCAGAATAAAGCAGGCGGCGGCCAGCCCCGGCAACCCGACCGGCATGGTGCGGTTCAGGTAACGTTGATGCAGGCAATAGACCGTCAGCACCAGCGAGATAAGCGGGAAAATCGAGAAAGGGACGATTGAGCTGAAAATCGCTGCAAACGTGCCATTGATGGATAAGCCAGCGATCAATGCCAGCAACAACGTTCCTCTATCCTGACCTGACTGTTTCATTACTCACCTTCACTCTTCGGTTTGATGTGCCAACTTCTCTTGTTCACGGCGATACCAGTAATACGCGCCCTTGGAAATCATCCTCAGCTGCAGTACCAGCCGCTCTTCGAGTTGCTTACGCTGTTCAATACCCACGTCCAGCGCCTCGGCGCCGGCGCTAAAGACAATCGTCACCATGGCCTCGGCCTGCGCTTCGGTAAATGCACGCGGCATGTGGTTTTCGAGTTCAAGATAGTCGGCAAGTTCCGCGATAAAGTGCTGAATTTCGCGCGCGACCGCCGCACGAAACGCGGACGACGTTCCCGAACGCTCGCGCAGCAGCAGGCGGAACGCGTTGGGGTTGTTGCCGATAAATTCCATGAACGTTGAGACGGAGGTGCGGATCACGCTGCCGCCCTTCGCGATACGCTGACGCGCCTGGCGCATCAGCTGGCGCAGCATCAGCCCGCTCTCGTCGACCATGGTCAGGCCCAGTTCATCCACATCACGGAAGTGACGATAGAAGGACGTTGGCGCAATCCCGGCCTCGCGCGCAACTTCACGCAGGCTCAAGCTGGCAAAACTTCGCTCAGCGCTCAGCTGACTGAATGCGGCTTCCACCAGCGAACGCCGGGTTTTCTCTTTTTGTTGTGCTCTTACGCCCATCACGATAGTTGAATCCTTCCAAAGGCCTGCTGGCACTATACCAGAGAATAAAATTAATCTGTTTGCTCAGCTTTGTGAATGATTGTTTACGTGCGGTTTGTGCTCCACTGCCGGAAAAAAGCACAACGATAATTGGGTTACTTCTGCATTGATGTTATGATTCTGTTGCTTTTATGTATAAGAACAGGTAAGCCTTGCCATGCCACATTCCTACGATTACGACGCAATAGTTATTGGTTCCGGCCCCGGCGGCGAAGGCGCTGCCATGGGACTGGTGAAACAGGGAGCCCGGGTAGCGGTCATTGAGCGCTATCATAACGTTGGCGGCGGTTGCACCCACTGGGGCACCATCCCGTCCAAAGCCCTCCGCCACGCCGTTAGCCGCATCATTGAATTTAACCAGAACCCTCTTTACAGCGACCATTCACGACTTCTTCGCTCCTCCTTTGCCGATATCCTGAACCACGCAGACACCGTGATTAACCAGCAAACGCGGATGCGCCAGGGTTTCTACGAGCGTAACCACTGCGAAATTCTGCAGGGCAACGCCCATTTCGTAGACCAGCACACGCTGGCGCTGGAGTGTCATGACGGCACCGTTGAAACCTTAACGGCGGAAAAATTCGTCATCGCCTGCGGTTCGCGCCCTTATCACCCGGCGGACGTCGACTTTACGCACCCGCGCATCTACGACAGCGACTCCATCCTGAGCCTGCACCATGAGCCGCGCCACGTCATTATCTACGGCGCAGGGGTGATCGGCTGCGAATATGCGTCGATCTTTCGGGGTATGGAGGTCAAAGTCGATCTGATCAACACCCGCGATCGCCTGCTGGCGTTCCTCGATCAGGAAATGTCAGATTCTCTCTCCTACCACTTCTGGAACAGCGGCGTGGTCATTCGCCACAATGAAGAGTACGAGAAGATCGAAGGCTGCGACGACGGCGTGATCATGCACCTGAAGTCCGGCAAGAAGCTGAAAGCGGACTGCCTGCTCTACGCCAACGGCCGCACCGGCAACACCGATTCCCTGCAGCTGGAAAATCTGGGACTTGAAACCGACAGCCGCGGCCAGCTGAAGGTCAACAGCATGTACCAGACCGCGCTGCCGCACGTCTATGCGGTGGGCGACGTCATTGGCTATCCGAGCCTGGCGTCAGCGGCCTACGACCAGGGGCGCATCGCCGCGCAAGCGCTGGTGAAAGGGGAAGCAACGGCGCACCTGATCGAAGACATCCCGACGGGCATCTACACCATTCCTGAAATCAGCTCCGTGGGTAAAACCGAGCAGCAGCTGACGGCCATGAAGGTGCCTTACGAGGTCGGTCGCGCGCAGTTTAAACACCTGGCGCGGGCGCAAATCGTGGGAATGAGCGTGGGAACGCTGAAGATTTTGTTCCATCGCGAGACGAAAGAGATCCTCGGTATTCACTGCTTTGGTGAACGCGCCGCGGAAATCATTCATATCGGCCAGGCAATCATGGAGCAAAAAGGGGGTGGCAACACCATCGAGTACTTCGTTAACACCACCTTTAACTACCCGACCATGGCGGAAGCCTATCGGGTAGCGGCGCTCAACGGGTTAAACCGCCTGTTTTAACGCGCTGTCGAAATGGCCATCCATCGAACCCCGGATGGCCTCAGCCAGCTGCTCATAGCGGCTGCGCAGCGGCGACCCCGGACGATAAACCAGGCCAATGGTGCGGCGCGGTTCGGGCTTGATGCACGGCAGATAGACTACGCCATCGCGCTTGCGCTCGTTCGGCACGGCCAGCGCGGGCAGTAGCGTAATACCGCTTCCCGCCGCCACCATGTTGCGCAGCGTTTCCAGGCTGGTTGCGCGGAAGTGGGTATCTTCATCCGCACCCGCCTCAAAGCAAAAGCCCATTGCCTGATCGCGCAGGCAGTGCCCGTCCTCCAGCATCAGCAGCTTTTCACCGGCCAGATCGGCCATCGGCACGCGATCGCGGTTTGCCCACGGGTGATCTTCGTAGATCGCCAGCATCATCGGCTCGTCGAACAGCGGCACTTCAATAAAGGCTTCACTCTCTTTTACCAGCGCCAGAATAGCGCAGTCGAGCTTGCCGCTATCGAGCTGCGCCAGCAGCTGATGGGTTTGCGCTTCATGCAGGTACATTTCGAGTTTCGGGAAGGTCTGGTGCAGCATCGGGATAATCTGCGGCAGCAGGTACGGGCCAACGGTAGGGATCAGGCCAATATGCAGCGGGCCGGACATCGTCTCCCCCTGCTGGCTTGCCATTTCCTTGAGCACTTTGACCTCGCGCAGCACGGTGCGCGCCTGATCCACCAGCAGAAGACCGGCCTGGGTGAACAGTACCTTACGACTGGTGCGCTCCAGCAGCATCACGCCCAGCTCATCTTCCAGCTTGCGGATCTGGCCGCTCAGCGTCGGCTGGCTGACGTGGCAGGAATCTGCCGCACGGCGAAAATGACGGTGCTCGGCTAACGCCACCAGGTATTCAAGATCACGAATATTCATTATTCATCCTCCGTCGCCACGATAGTTCATGGCGATAGATAGCATAGCAATGAACGATTATCCCTATCAAGCATTCTGTTGAATAATACACCACATAGACGAGGCGGCACGTGTTTGACCCTTGACGTCCCCGCACCGTCAGCGAGTTTCTCTCAAAACTCGAACAACTAAAGCCAACGTGAACTTTTGCGGACCCCGTGGTCCGCATTTTTTTTGCGTAAAAAAGCCCGGCTTAACGCCAGGCTTTGTTTGCTCCCGTGGGAGAGGGCCGGGGTGAGGGCACCAGCCCGCACTATTCAAACCAGTCGATGCTTCGCATCCGCAATCGCCTGCGCAACCTGCTTCGGCGACACGCCGCCTTTCGCCGCGCGCTTATCCAGGCACGACTGCAGCGCCAGAATCGGATACACATCCTCTCCAATCACCGCGCTAAACTTCTGCAGATCGGCCAGCGGCAGATCTTCCAGCGGTTTCCCCTGACGAATGGCTTCCACTACCGCTTCACCCACAATATGGTGCGCTTCGCGGAACGGTACGCCTTTCGCCACCAGGTAATCCGCCAGCTCGGTGGAGTTGGCATAGCCCTGCTGCGCCGCTTCCTGGCAGCGCGGACGCTTCACCTGAATGCCGTCCAGCACCAGCGCGCCCATATGCAGACAGTCCAGCCAGGTGTCGAGCGCGTCGAACAGCCCCTCTTTGTCTTCCTGCATATCTTTGTTGTACGCCAGCGGCAGCCCTTTCAGGGTCATCATCATGCCGGTCAGCGCGCCCTGCACGCGGCCACACTTGCCGCGGATCAGCTCCAGCGCGTCCGGGTTTTTCTTCTGCGGCATCAGGGACGAGCCGGAGGTCACGCGGTCAGACAGCTCAACGAACCCGGCTTCACCGGAGTTGAAGAAGATCAGGTCTTCGGCAAAGCGCGACAGGTGAACCATGCCGATTGACGCATTCGAGAGCAGCTCCAGCACGTGGTCGCGGTCAGAGACGCTGTCCAGGCTGTTGCGGGTGGCGGACGCAAAGCCCAGCCAGCCCGCCAGCTGCTCGCGGTCGATTTCGTAAGCGGTACCGGCCAGCGCGCCGCTGCCCAGCGGGCTCACGTCCAGACGCTTCAGCGTATCCTGCAGGCGGCTTTCATCGCGCGCCAGCATTTCAACGTAGGCCAGGCACCAGTGGGCAAAGGTCACCGGCTGCGCACGCTGCAGGTGGGTATACCCCGGCATCACCGCGTCCTGGTTGTTCTCCGCGGTCTCCACCAGCGCGCTCTGCAGCTGACGGTTAGCCGCCAGCAGTTCGCCCACGGTCTCTTTACACCACAGCTTGAGATCGGTCGCGACCTGGTCGTTACGGCTGCGGCCGGTGTGCAGCTTTTTACCCAGCTGGCCGACTTTGTCGATCAGCTTGCCTTCCACCCAGCTGTGAATATCTTCGGCATCGCTCTGCAGGATTTGCTGCGGGTCCAGACGCACCTCTTCCAGCAAGTTGTTCAGCGCCTCTTCCAGCTGCAGCTGTTCGTCTGCGGTCAGTACGCCAACGGTGACCAGCGCTTTGGACCAGGCCACAGAGCCGACGATATCCTGCTCGGCCAGGCGGTAGTCGAAGCGCAACGAGTCGTTGAACTGTTTGAACCGCCGATCCGCTGCCTGTGTAAAACGCCCACCCCAAAGTGCCATAACATGCTTCCTTTATTCGTTAGTTGCGCCGGGTGGCGCTTCGCTTACCCGGCCTACGGTCATTCAATAAATACTTACGCTAAAATACGGGTGCCGATCGGCGTGCCGTTAAACAGCGCCGGGAGCTGCTCCGCGTGACGCCAGGAGGCGATATCCACCGGGCGGCCGAGCGTGCGCGCCGCGTCCAGCGCCGCGTTAACCTTGACGATCATGCCGTCGGTGATGATGCCCTGGTCGATCAGCTGCTCGGCCTTCGCGGCGGTCATTTCCGCGATGCGCTGGCCTTTGCCGTCCAGAATGCCGCTCACGTCGGAGAGCAGGATCAGGTCCGCGCCCAGCGTCGCCGCCAGCGCGGTGGCCGCCTGGTCCGCATTAACGTTCATCAGCTCGCCCTCTTCGGTCACGCCGATAGAGCTCACCACCGGCAGAAATCCGCCTTCCAGCAGGGTGTTAATCAGCGTAGGCGAACCCGGCTGCGCCAGTCCAACGTGGCCGAGCGCTTCGTCGAGCTGGGTCACTTTTACGCTGTCGCCGTCGCCCAGACAGAGGCCCACGGACGCGATGCGGTGTTTCTTCGCCCACGCCAGCAGCGTTTTGTTCGCCGTCCCCGCCAGCGCGCCGGTAATGATGTCGATCTGGTCGGCAGGCGTCACGCGCAGGCCGTTCTTCTTCGTCACCGGCAGGTTGAGCCCTTTCATCAGCTCATCCACCACGCAGCCGCCGCCGTGAACAATCACCAGCGGGCGCTGGTGCGATTCGCGGTAGTTCACCAGCGCGGTAAACAGACGCTCCAGCGCTTCTTCGCTGTCCAGCAGCACGCCACCGAGTTTGATAATTAATGGGTTCATCATCACACCTTAAATAAGAGCCTGCGTTTCAGGGAAGCCGAAACGAATGTTTGCACACTGCATTGCCTGCGCGGCAGCGCCTTTGAGTAAGTTATCTTCCGCGGCGACCACGATCAGGTGCTCGTCCTGCACGGCAAAGCCGATGTCGCAGAACGGCAGGCCGACCACGTTTTTCAGCGCGGGAACGCCTTTGTCATACAGACGCACCAGCGGTTTGTCCGCATACGCCTGAGTAAACGCCTCGCCAACCTGCTCCTTGGTCACGCCCGGCTTGAGGCGGCAGGTGATGGTTTCGAGGATGCCGCGCGGGAAGCTGCCCAGGTGCGGCGTAAAGATCACGTTCGCGCCCAGATGGGTGGTAATTTCCGGATGATGGCGGTGGTTGAACACGCCGTACGGCTGAAGGCTGACTTCGCAGAAGCTGTTAGAGATCGCGGCCTTGCGCCCCGCGCCGCTGACGCCGCTGGTGGCGTTGATCACCGGCCACTGGCTCAGCTCCAGCAGGCCCGCGTCGATCAGCGGCTTCAGGGAAAGCTGCGCCGCCGTCGGGTAGCAGCCCGGCACGGCAATCAGGTTCGCTTCTTTCAGTTTATCAGTGCTCCACTCCGCCAGCCCGTACACCGCCTGCTCAAGCAGATCCGGGTGCTGATGGGTGAAACCGTAATATTTTTCATAGAACGCGCCGTCGTTAACGCGGAACGCGCCGGAGAGGTCGAACACCACGCAGCCAGCGGCCAGAAACTGCGGCGCCAGGTCGTGGCTGACCTCATGCGCGGTGGCTAAAAACACCACATCGACGCCGTCGGTAAACGCGCTGATGTCGGACATCGGCTGCAGCGGCAGGTCAACAATGCCCCTGAGCTGCGGATGCAAATCGGAAATTAACTTTCCGGCATCATTGCTTTGCGCTGACACGGTCAAAGCGGTTATGGTCATATGTGGG
>AGFT01087133.1_pt1 | contig 11267 bp, 9 predicted proteins | sample 305848 | NCBI WGS metagenome assembly AGFT01 (sample SAMN02954282, study PRJNA62043) | ant fungus garden metagenome | biome: terrestrial; feature: Atta colombica fungus garden; material: fungus garden; isolation source: Atta colombica fungus garden bottom | host: Atta colombica | place: Panama...
ATACACCTGGCTGCCGACCGGCCTGCGCGTCCTGAAAAAAGTCGAAAATATCGTGCGTGAAGAGATGAACAACGCCGGTGCAATCGAGGTGTCCATGCCTGTGGTTCAGCCCGCAGACCTGTGGCAGGAGAGCGGCCGCTGGGAACAGTATGGCCCGGAGCTGCTGCGTTTTGTTGATCGCGGCGATCGTCCGTTTGTCCTCGGCCCAACGCATGAAGAAGTCATTACCGATCTGATCCGTAATGAGCTGAGCTCATACAAACAGCTGCCGCTGAACTTCTTCCAGATCCAGACCAAGTTCCGCGACGAAGTGCGCCCACGCTTTGGCGTGATGCGCTCCCGCGAGTTCCTGATGAAAGACGCCTACTCTTTCCATACGTCTCAGGAATCTCTGCAGGAGACCTACGACAAGATGTACGCCGCCTACAGCAAAATCTTCTCCCGCATGGGTCTGGATTTCCGCGCGGTGCAGGCTGATACCGGTTCTATCGGCGGCAGCGCGTCCCACGAGTTCCAGGTGCTGGCGCAAAGCGGTGAAGACGATGTGATCTTCTCCGACACCTCCGATTACGCGGCGAACATCGAGTTTGCCGAAGCGCTGGCACCAAAAGCGCCGCGCGCGGCAGCCACCAAAGAGATGAAGCTGGTCGACACGCCAAATGCGAAAACCATCGCCGAGCTGGTTGAACAGTACAATCTGCCGATTGAAAAAACGGTCAAAACCCTGCTGGTGAAGTCCACCGAAGGCAGCGCGTTCCCGCTGGTTGCCCTGCTGGTGCGCGGCGATCACGAACTGAACGAAGTGAAAGCCGAGAAGCTGCCGCAGGTTGCCAGCCCGCTGACGTTTGCGACGGAAGCGGAAATTCGCGCCGTTGTGAATGCTGGCCCTGGCTCTCTGGGCCCGGTGAACATGCCTATTCCTGTGGTGGTTGACCGCACGGTTGCAGCGATGAGCGACTTCGCCGCTGGCGCAAACATCGACGGTAAACACTACTTCGGCATCAACTGGGATCGCGACGTCGCGACGCCAGAAGTGGCCGATATCCGTAACGTGGTTGCAGGCGATCCAAGCCCGGACGGCCAGGGCACGCTGATGATCAAACGCGGCATCGAAGTGGGTCATATCTTCCAGCTGGGCGATAAGTACTCCCGCGCGCTGAACGCTGCCGTTCAGGGTGAAGATGGCCGTAACCAGGTGCTGACCATGGGCTGCTACGGTATCGGGGTAACCCGCGTGGTGGCTGCGGCAATTGAGCAGAATCACGACGAGCGCGGTATCGTCTGGCCGGATAACCTTGCACCGTTCCAGGTGGCGATCCTGCCGATGAACATGCACAAATCTTACCGCGTGCAGGAGCTGGCAGAGAAGCTGTACGGCGAGCTGCGCGCGCAGGGCATTGAGGTGCTGATGGACGATCGTAAAGAGCGTCCGGGCGTGATGTTTGCCGATATGGAGCTGATCGGTATCCCGCATACCATCGTCATCGGCGATCGTAACCTCGACAACGATGAGATCGAATACAAATACCGTCGTAACGGCGAGAAGCAGATGATCAAGACCGGCGACGTTCTGGATTACCTGGTGAAAGCCATCAAAGGCTAAGAAACAAAAAACCCCGCTTCGGCGGGGTTTTTTAATGGCTTAAAAACCTACTTGCTGCTGCAGTCTTTACCCGCCGCAAACTTCGCGTCTTTATCCGCCACCAGCGTTTTTACCATCTCTCCGCTGTCCGGGTTCGGCTCTACCGTAAAGTGACCGTCTACCGTCAACAATACCGGCTTGCTGTCATTGCCCCGGGCAACGGCATAATCACGCTCAAGCTGGGCGTTATTCGCTACGCTCACCTTCTTACCGGTTGCGCAATCGGTGAATATCGCCGCGTCCGCCATATAGAAATACATGCCGCGCATCGCCATCGGCGTGGCAGGCAGCGCCGCTTTTACCGGCGCGAGGGTGTAATTAAACTGAGACTCAATCGGGTTGCCCTCGCGATCGAGCATCTCCATCCCTTCGCCTTTCGCACGGAAATAGGTTTTATCCCCCGTGGTGTCGGTTAACACCAGCTTCTCAGCCGTGCGCGCCCAGGTACCGTAAGAGGCGAAAGACGAAGGCTCTTTTGCTCCCTGATAGCGCTGGTTCATCACCCAGGAGCCATCCTTCTCGAGGAATAGCGTGGTTTCGATGCCTTCGCAATCCGCACACGGCAGCACGCCGCGCCAGCTCTGCTGCATGGGTTTTAGTTCTTCAGTGGGCGCAGCCTGCAATACCTGCGTTTCTGAACGGTTGTTACACCCGAAAAGCGCAAACAGCGTCGTCACGGCTAATGCTGAAAATAGTGCTTTTTTCACAATGAATCCCTTATGAAAAAGTGTGTCCCATTTCGTCACTCCATAGGGCGACGAACTTTACCGCGCAGCGCTTTTACTGTGGATTTTTGCGACTTGGACGACAACCGGCGCTCTTTTGAGGCGCGGGTTGGACGCGTAGCCCGACGGCTTTTTTGCACTGCGGTTAATTCTTTGATGACGGCGACCAGTCTTGCTATCGCCGCCTCCCGGTTTAATTCCTGGCTGCGGTACTCCTGCGCCTTAATCACAATCACACCTTCGCTGGTGATCAGGTGATGGCTTGCGGCCAGCAGGCTCTCTTTATAATACTCTGGCAGGCTAGAGGCCCGAATGTCAAAGCGCAAATGGATCGCCGTCGATGCCTTATTGACGTGCTGACCACCCGCTCCCTGCGCGCGGATGGCGGTGATCTCAAGCTCGCCGTCAGGAATGCTGACATTTCGGGACAAAACGATCATGACGCGGGCTGCCAGGCCGTGAAGTGAATTTCCAGATTATTCTTAGAGTCAGAAAGCCAAATCGCGCCGTCCTGAATCGTCGCCTGCAGAACCATCGTCCGGCCAGCGAACGCGCACAGCTGCGCCAGCTGCTCGTCATCGAGATACCAGACGGCAAGGTTGGCAAACTGTCCGCACTTGCTTTTGTTCTGCTGCCACCAAATTTCAGCCGCACGCTGGTTATATGCAAACAGCGCCACTTCCGCGGACTGGGTGCACGCTTTTTTAATCCGGCGTTCGTCCGGCAGGCCCAGTTCAATCCACAGGTCGATGCCCAGATGATCGTTACGCAGCCAGGCTTCCGGCTCGTCTTCCGCGCTGAGCCCGCGGGTAAATTGCAGGCGCTCGTTGGCGTACTTAATCCACGCCAGCAGGCGCAGCATCATCCGCTCCTGCGTTTCAGAAGGATGACGGGCCAGGGTCAATGACGCATCAAGGAACTGATTGCGGTCAAGATCCGCCACGTTGACCACCGCTTTATAAATTGTCGCTTTCAGCGCCATGAGGGAACTCCTTTCGTATAAGGCGCACATTGTAGCGAAAACCACGTCAAAAGGCTGTTACACATTGATGTTTAGCCCCCATCAAGGCGCTGATATTGCTTAAATGAGTATGGTATAGTCACCTTGCTAAACCGAGTTTATCTTCGTAGGCTTATGGATATCTCACAGTAAGTCAGTGCGCTGGCGGGAGGGGATGTGAATAATTATTGTGAGTTAATTCGCAAACGGTATGCGGAAATCGCCAGCGGCGATCTGGGCTATATTCCAGATGCTCTGGGCTGTGTATTGAAAGTGCTAAATGAAATGGCCTCGGATGAGAGCCTTTCTGAATCGGTCAGGGAAAAAGCAGCGTATGCTGCGGCGAATTTACTGGTGAGCGATTATGTCGATGAATGATACTTATCAACCCATCAATTGTGATGACTATGACAACCTCGAACTCGCCTGCCAGCATCATTTATTACTGACGCTGGAGCTTAAAGATGGCGAGGTGCTTAAGGCAAAGGCCAGCGACCTGGTTTCACGCAAAAATGTGGAGTATCTGGTCGTAGAAGAGACGGGCGCAACGCGCGAAGTGCGCCTGGATAAAATTGCCAGCTTCAGCCACCCGCAAATCGGCACCGTCGTGGTAAGCGAATCCTGAGAATGTTCACGGGCAGCCTGGCTGCCCGTTACCTTTTCCACTCAAAGCCAACGCCCTCTTCCGCCCATCCTTCCTGCGTGATAAAAGCCCCCGCCGCCGCAATCAGCGTATCGTTGTAAAACAGCAGCGGCGTCGTGTCGCGCCGCCAGGGCGGAACGTTAAGCTCCTGCCAAATTTTTTTCAGCTTGCGCCCGCCGTTACGCCCCACAATGTGCAGCATGCCGCCGGCCTTGAAGCGCACGCTAACCGCTTCATCGGCTGTTGGCAGACGGACGTTGCCGGAAGGCGTCAGGCACACATACCCCGCGCGGCCGGGCAGCGCCAGCGCGCCGCGCGTATCGTCCCAACTGAGTTCGGCATCCGCCAGCGACGCCGTTGCGCTAATCCACCACAAACGCCCTTTATAGCGCCTCACTTCATAGCCGTTAAGATGCACGCGGGGCTCAGCGTCCTCTCGCGCCTGCGCCACTTCATCCCAGATTCGAACGAGCATGGCGCGGGACGGCATTGGCGCATGATGCGACGCCAGCCAGCGGCGCAGCAGCGCGGCGCGGCGCGCGGCGCTCACCTCTTCAAGCGGCGCAATGGCCAGCGCGCCGTCGGCAGACGTCAGCCTGGCCAGCTCCTCGCCCAGCAGCTCATCCAGCAGACTTTCCTGCTCGGCGCAGAGCGCAGCGCTTCTCGCCGTCGCCTCGGCGAAATGCGCCCAGCGCGCGGTCATCAGCGGCAGAATTTTCAGGCGAAGGAAGTTGCGATCGTAATCATCGTTCTGATTGCTTTCGTCCTCAATCCAGCGAAGCCCGTGCTCCTGCGCCCACGCTTCCAGCGACGCGCGCGTTTCGCCCAGCAGCGGTCGAATCAGATGCGCGCCCGCGAAGTCAGCGCGCGCGGGCATGGCTGATAGCCCAGCCGGACCGCTTCCCCGCTTGAGGGCAAGCAAAAAGGTCTCGCACTGGTCGTCGAGATGCTGGGCCGTTACCAGCGCTTCGCCAGCGCGCAGCGTGTCGGCAAAGGCGGCATACCGGGCTTTGCGCGCCTGCGCCTCAATGCCCAGCCCCTCTTCCCGAAGCGTCACGCGCTCAACCGCGAGCGGAATGTCCCACTCGGCACACAGCGCTTCGCAGTGTGCCGCCCACGCGTCGGCATGAGGGCTCAGTCCGTGATGGATGTGAATTGCCCGGAGCTGGACGTCAGGATTGGCATCGCGCCAGAGCTTTAGCCGATGGAGTAAAACGGTGGAATCCAGCCCGCCGCTAAACCCCACCAGCAGCTGGCGGTAGGGCGAAACGGCTTGTGCGATAGCGGGTAAGGTCATAGAAGATTACACATAAAAAATGCCCGTACTGAGCGGGCATTATCACACAGGATGAACATTACTGCTGGTAAAGCTCCAGCGGCAGACCATCGGGATCGTTGAAAAAGGTGAAACGCTTATCCGTGAACGGGTCGACGCGAATCGCTTCACAGGTCACGCCATGGTCCTCCAGATGCGCAACCGCACGATCGATATCATCAACGCTGAAAGCCAGATGGCGCAGGCCGCAGGCTTCTGGCCGGGAAGGTCGCGCAGGCGGAAAAGGGAATGAAAACAGCTCAATCGCGTATTGCCCGTTTAGCGCGAGATCGCCTTTCCACGAGTCGCGCTCTTCCCGATAGGCTTCGCCGAGCAGCGTGAAGCCGAGAATATCGCAGTAGAACGCCTTACTTTTTGCGTAGTCGGTGGCAATAATCGCAATATGATGAACCTGTTTTAAACCGAGCATAGGGTCTCCTTTTTATGATGCCCTGAACGTTACAACCGACTGCGCGCCCAGGGCAAGCAACCGGGCTTATTTTAGGACTCGCACCCAGTACACGCCGTTTTCATCGCGTTTAGCGCCGTGAATATCCGTCTCGAAGCCCGGATAATGACGCCCTACCGAGCAGAGCATCAGCAGAAAATCGAGCACCGCGCGGCTCTCTTCGGTAATCATCTCCCCCGGCATCAGCAGCGGCACGCCCGGTGGATAGGGCAGGATCATGTTGGCCGACACGCGCCCAACGAGGTTTTCCAGCTCAACGGTTTCCACCTCACCTTTCACCTGGTGCTGCCAGGCTTTATGCGGCGTCAGCTTCATTTCAGGCAGAACGTCAAACGCCTGCAGCATCAGGCGAGGCAGATCGTGCTGGTGGATCAGCCGGTGGATCCCCTGGGCCAGATCCTGAATGCGCATGTTGCGGTAGAAGTCAGGATCTTCCGCATAGAGATCCGGCAGCATGTTCTTCACCCGCAGATTAAGATCGTAGGCGCGCTTGAACTCCATCAGGCCGCGCAGCAGGCCCATCGCCCGGGTCTTATCGATCCCGATGCTGAACAGGAAAAGCAGGTTGTAAGGCCCGGTTTTCTCCACCACCACGCCGCGCTCATCGAGGAATTTCGCCACCAGCGCGGCCGGAATGCCCTCATCGCCCATTGTGCCCTGCTCGTTCATGCCGGGCGTCAGGATCGTCACTTTTACCGGATCGAGGAACATGTGGTCCGCGTCAGCATCGCGGAAACCGTGCCAGCTTTCGCCCGGCGCGACGGGCCAGCACTCCGCCTCGTCGATCTCTTCCGGCTGCCAGATATCAAAGAACCAGCCGTCGGCCTCGTCTTTCAGCCGCTGTACTTCTTTGCGGAAATGCAGCGCGCGTTCCACCGAGCGATTAATCAGACGCTTGCCCGGGTTGCCGCGCAGCATCGCCGCCGCCGTTTCAATCGATGCCACCAGCGGATAGCTCGGCGAGGTGGTGGTGTGCATCATAAAGGCTTCATTAAAGGTATCCTCGTCGTACTCGCCTTTAATGTGGATCAGCGAGGCCTGGGAAAATGCGGCCAGCATCTTGTGCGTCGACTGGGTTTCGAAGAAGACCTTGCCCGGCACGCGCTCGCCGCTCATGCCGCTTTTCCCTTCATAAATCGGATGGAAATTGGTGTACGGCACCCACGCGGAATCAAAGTGAATTGACGGCACGTCCAGCGTCTGCTTGATCCAGTTGGTGTTGTAGAGCAGGCCGTCGTAGGTCGAGTTGGTGATCACCGCGTGGATCGGCCAGCTTGCGCCCGGGATTGCCGCAACCTTGGTCTCAATAGACGCGGACGTAAACTCTCGGCGCGGAATGCCGCCGAGAATGCCAAGGGCGTTGCGGGTGGGCGACAGCCACAGCGGCACCACGTCGCTCATCATCAGCAGGTGCGCCAGCGACTTGTGGCAGTTGCGGTCGATCAGCAGCGTACTGCCAGCGGGCGCGGCGTACATGCCAACAATCTTGTTCGAGGTCGAGGTGCCGTTGGTCACCATGTAGCTCTGCTCGGCGCCGAAGGTGCGGGCGATGTACTCCTCGGCTTCCAGATGCGGGCCGGTGTGGTCGAGCAGCGAGCCGAGTTCGGTCACCGAAATCGACACGTCGGCCTTGAGCGTGTTGCCGCCGAAGAAATCATAGAACAGGCAGCCCACCGGGCTTTTTTGATAGGCGGTACCCGCCATGTGCCCCGGGGTGCAGAAGGTGTACTTTCCCTCCTTCACGTAGGTAAACAGCGCGCGGGTAAACGGCGGCGTGATGTTATCGAGATACTCGCGGGTGTATTGCTGGATGCGGGTCGCAATATCCTCTGCAACGCCGAGAGAGTATTCAAAGAACCACAGCGCCATGCGCATATCGTGGGCGCTGACGTCCATCGTCGAGTGGGTATTGATAAACGCGTACAGCGGGAGATATTCGTTCAGCTTATTAATTTCGCTGCACAGCTCCAGATCGTATTCGTCCCAGTCGAAAATCACGCCGCAGATGCGTGGGTTGTGTTCAATAAACTTCAGCAGGTCGGCGCTGTTGTGCGGCCAGATAAGCTGATACCCGAGAGACTGCAGCTCTTTCTCCAGCTCCTTGATGGGCTCGTCTTTATAAAAAACCCCGTGTGGCCCCATGATGGCAATGATGTTCATGGCTTACCTCCTTGAAATACATCAGCTAAGCATAGCCAGGCTAAACCGCAGGTATAAAAAAAGCCGCAACGTTGTGCGGCTTTTCAGATAAATGTGAAGCTTATGCGTAACCGTAGGTCATCAGACGCTGATAGCGGCGGTTGAGCAGGTCTTCTTTGCTCAGCACGTCCAGATCCGCGAGATCGGCCAGCAGCTGCGCCTTCAGAGAGGCCGCCATCACTTCCGGCTTACGATGCGCACCGCCCAGAGGTTCCGGGATCACGCTGTCGATCAGCTTCAGCTCTTTCAGGCGTGGGGCAATGATCCCCATCGCTTCGGCAGCCAGCGGCGCTTTGTCGGCGCTTTTCCACAGAATGGACGCGCAGCCTTCCGGAGAGATAACGGAATAGGTGCTGTACTGCAGCATATTCACTTTATCACCTACGCCAATCGCCAGCGCGCCGCCGGAGCCACCCTCACCGATAACGGTACAGATGACCGGCACTTTCAGGCGAGACATCTCACGCAGGTTGCGCGCAATGGCTTCAGACTGACCGCGCTCTTCCGCGCCCACGCCAGGGTAAGCACCCGGGGTGTCGATGAAGGTGATGATCGGCATGTTAAAACGCTCGGCCATCTCCATCAGGCGCAGGGCTTTACGGTAGCCCTCCGGTGCCGGCATACCAAAGTTACGACGGATCTTCTCTTTGGTTTCACGACCTTTCTGATGACCAATGATCATCACCGGGCGACCGTCCAGGCGTGCGATACCGCCAACGATGGCTTTATCGTCAGCATAAGCGCGATCGCCTGCCAGTTCGTCAAATTCATCAAACGCCAGGCGGACATAATCCAGGGTGTACGGGCGCTGAGGATGACGCGCCAGCTGGGCAATCTGCCATGCGCCGAGATCGGCAAAGATTTTGCGCGTCAGCTCTACGCTTTTTTCGCGCAGACGATGCACTTCTTCGTCGATGTTAATATCCAGTTTTTCATCCTGACGGCTCACTGCTGTCAGAGAATCGATTTTCGCTTCCAGCTCTGCAATCGGCTGTTCGAAATCAAGGAAATTCAGACTCATAGTATTCCTGTATTAGTCAAACTCCAGTTCCACCTGCTCCGAACCAATGAGGCCACGGAGATCGTTTAGTAAACGATCGCTCGGAGAGACACGCCACGTTGCGCCAAAGCGTAACCGCGCGCGTGCATCCGCCCTCTGATAGTAGAGATGTACTGGAATGGTCCCCGAGCGGTGGGGTTCCAGAGACTGACGGAGTCGGTTTAAAAGCTGGTCATCAATTTGCCTGTCCGTCAGCGAGATAGCAAGCCCGCGTGCATATTTTTCACGGGCTTCGTCAATGTCCATCACTTCGCGGGCGGTCATTTTAAGCCCCCCGCTGAAGTCATCAAAGCTGACCTGTCCGCTGACGATAAGTATGCGGTCTTTTTCCAGCAATTGCTGGTATTTATCCAGCGCGTCGGTGAACAACATCACCTCCAGACGTCCGGAACGGTCATCCAGCGTACAGATGCCGATACGATTGCCGCGCTTGGTGACCATTACCCTTGCAGCAATCACGAGCCCCGCCGCCGTGGTGATTTTACCACGATCCGTCGGATGCATGTCTTTTAGCCTGTTGCCTCCGACATAGCGCTCAATTTCTTTAATGTACTGGTTGATCGGGTGCCCCGTCAGGTATAGCCCTAACGTTTCACGCTCGCCGTCCAGCACCACCTGCTCCGGCCAGGGCTGGCAGTTAGAATAAGACTGCTCGATCTGCTCCGGTTCTTCCGCCAGCACGCCGAACATATCGGCCTGACCGATCGCTTCCGCTTTCGCGTGCTGATCGGCGGCTTTCAGCGCGTCGCCCAATGAGTTCATCAGCGCGGCGCGGTGCGGCCCCAGCCTGTCGAACGCGCCGGACATGATCAGCTTTTCCAGCACGCGACGGTTGAGCTTTTTGGTATCGGTACGCGCGCACAGATCGAACAGCTCGCGGAAGTAACCACCGTTGTTACGCGCTTCGATGATCGCCTCGATCGGGCCTTCGCCGACGCCCTTGATCGCGCCGATCCCGTAGACAATCTCGCCGTGCTCGTTAACGTGGAAATGGTACAAACCCGAGTTGATGTCCGGCGGGAGGATCTTCAGCCCCATGCGCCAGCACTCGTCCACCAGGCCAACGACCTTCTCGGTGTTGTCCATATCGGCGGTCATGACCGCCGCCATAAACTCAGCCGGGTAGTGTGCCTTCAGCCACAGCGTCTGGTACGAGACCAGCGCATAGGCGGCGGAGTGAGATTTGTTAAACCCGTACCCGGCGAATTTTTCCACCAGGTCAAAAATTTTGATCGCCAGCTCGCCATCAATGCCGTTTTTTCTCGCGCCTTCTTCAAAGGTGCCGCGCTGCTTGGCCATATCTTCCGGCTTTTTCTTACCCATCGCACGACGCAGCATGTCCGCGCCGCCGAGGGTGTAGCCGGAGAGCACCTGGGCAATCTGCATAACCTGTTCCTGATACAGGATGATGCCGTAGGTTGGCTCCAGAACGGGCTTCAGGCACTCGTGCTGCCACTGAACGTCCGGGTAGGAAATCTCTTCACGCCCGTGCTTACGGTCGATAAAGTTATCAACCATCCCGGACTGCAGCGGGCCCGGACGGAACAGGGCCACCAGCGCGATCATATCTTCGAAGCAGTCGGGCTGCAGGCGTTTGATCAGATCTTTCATGCCGCGGGATTCAAGCTGGAAGACCGCGGTGGTCTCCGAGCGCTGCAGCATGTCGAAGCTTTTCTTGTCATCCAGCGGGATGGCCGCGATGTCCAGCGGCGGCTCGCCGTTCTTCTCGCGGCGGGCGTTGATCATCTCCAGCGCCCAGTTGATGATGGTGAGCGTGCGCAGGCCGAGGAAGTCGAACTTCACCAGCCCGGCGTATTCCACGTCGTTCTTATCAAACTGGGTAACCGGGTGCTGACCGGCTTCATCGCAATAGAGCGGCGCAAAATCGGTGATTTTGGTCGGGGCGATAACCACGCCGCCCGCGTGCTTACCGGCGTTTCGCGTTACGCCTTCCAGCTTGCGCGCCATGTCGATCAGCGCCCTGACCTCTTCGTCCGCCTCGTAGATTTCCGGCAGCTGCGGTTCGGCCTCAAAGGCTTTTGCCAGCGTCATGCCCGGATCGGGCGGCACCAGCTTAGAGATACGATCGACGAAGCCGTACGGGTGCCCCAGCACGCGGCCCACGTCGCGGATAACCGCTTTCGCCGCCATCGTACCGAAGGTAATAATCTGCGACACCGCATCGCGGCCGTACATGTCCGCCACGTGCTCGAT
>AGFT01082537.1_pt1 | contig 11070 bp, 7 predicted proteins | sample 305848 | NCBI WGS metagenome assembly AGFT01 (sample SAMN02954282, study PRJNA62043) | ant fungus garden metagenome | biome: terrestrial; feature: Atta colombica fungus garden; material: fungus garden; isolation source: Atta colombica fungus garden bottom | host: Atta colombica | place: Panama...
TATTCAGGCAATCCTGCACGCATCCGCTTCCCAGCGATAACCCACGCCGTACACCGCGCGAATAAACGACTGGTCGGCGTCCAGTGCCTCCAGCTTGCGGCGCAGGTTTTTGATGTGACTGTCGATGGTGCGGTCGGTCACTACGCGGTAATCGTCATACAGATGGTTGAGCAGCTGTTCGCGGGAAAACACTTTTCCCGGCTCGTGGGAGAGCGTTTTCAGCAGGCGGAACTCCGCTGGGGTAAGATCCAATAGTTTGCTGCGCCAGCTCGCCTGGAAGCGGCTTTCGTCGACGATCAGCGGGCTTTGCGCATCCAGCACCTGCAATTCACGCTGTGGCTTACAGCGGCGGAGGATGGTTTTCACCCGAGCGACCACCTCCCGCGGGCTGTAAGGCTTGCAGATGTAATCGTCGGCGCCGATTTCGAGCCCCAGCAGACGGTCGATCTCTTCGATTTTGGCCGTCACCATCACGATGGGAACATCGGAGAAACGACGAATTTCCCGGCACAGGGTCAGGCCGTCGGTACCCGGCAGCATCAGATCCAGCAGGATCAGATCCGGCGGCGTCTGGCGCACGTAGGGCAGCACCTGGTCGCCGTGGCTGATAAGCGTTGGCGCGTAACTTGCGGCACGCAAATAGTCGATCAGCAGTTGCCCAAGTTTAGGCTCGTCTTCCACGATCAAAATACGCGGTGTGTTGTCGTCAATCGGTAACTCGGTCATGCTTCCCTCGATAAATCCCGTTCCAGAGGTAACTCTACTGTAATGCTAACCCCGCCAAAAGGCGAATGGGCGGCGCGGATGGTGCCGCCATGGGCCTCAACAATGTTAACGCAAATCGCCAGCCCAAGGCCGGAACCGCCGCTGGCGCGGTTGCGTGAACCTTCGGTACGATAGAAGCGCTCGAACAGTTTTTCCAGCTGCGCATCTTTCACGCCAGGGGCGGAGTCCGCAAAGGTCAGGGCAAAGCGCCCGTTTTCCTGCCTGCCGGAGATATGCAGCGCGCCGCCGCCGTCGGTGTAGCGGAGGCTGTTCTCCAGCAGATTATTGAACAGCTGCATCAGGCGATCTCTGTCGCCAAATACCACCGCGCTGTCCGGCAGCGAAAGGTTGATTTTCAGGTCACGGCTGGCGAAGCGCTCGCGGAATGCGCCGGTCACAACTTCAAGGATATTGATCACGTCGACTGGGGCTTTCTGGTAGGCCAGGGCGCCTTCGTCGGACATGGAAAGCTGATGCAGATCGTCCACCAGCTTGGTCAGCGTGCCGACTTCCGCCTGAAGCGAGGCCACGGACTCGGGGGTGAACTGCCGCACGCCGTCCTGAATCGCCTCCAGCTCGCCGCGCAGCACCGCCAGCGGGGTGCGCAGCTCGTGCGAAATGTCGGCCATAAAATCGCGGCGCATCTGCTGGTTTTTTCCAGCGTGCTGGCGAGCTGGTTGAAGTCCTGCGCCAGCTTGCCCAGTTCATCCTGGCTGCGGGTGTCCACGCGGGTCGAGAAATCACCCGCCGCCAGCTTGTGCGTGCCTTCCACCAGGCGCTTAACCGGCGCCAGCAGGCCGCGCGCCAGCGGGAAGGTGGCGAGCGCCGCAAGCAGGGTAGAAAGCGCGACAATCAGCCAGCTGGTCTGACGCTGCTGGCGGTCAAAGTTGATGTCGGTGTTGCGCGTCAGCCGCTCGACCGGCGAGGCGATAACCCAGCCCACCGTGGCGCCGTTCGAGGTGATGGCGCGCTTTGTACCGTCCGGCGGTACCGGAGAGCGTGGGCCAACGAGCACGCGCATCTCCTGATCTATCACCCAGAACTGGGTGCGCCAGCCGTGCGGCGGCATGCCCGGCCCCGGGCGGTCGTCGTCATTATCGTGCTCCAGCGAGCGCAGGATTTGAAACACAAAGCGATCGTTATTGCGCAGAAAACGCCAGTTACCGTGCAGGCTATACTGTTCGCCCAGCGCGTCGCTTAAGCCCTGTAGTCGCTGTTCGTTACCGTGCTTAATGTAGTCAATAAAGCCGCGCTCAAAGCTGACCCGCACCGCCCAGTGCATGGTAATCAGCAGAACAATACAGGTGGCGAAAATCGCCACAAAAAGCTTACCGGTGATCCCCGGACGCCAGAATTTCATGGTGCACTCCTTTTGCCGCGTCGGATCACGACGTTTTTGGTCGTGTCATTCGGTACTCTGGCAAAGATAAAAGCGGGCAGGGCGATAATTACCGCCATGCTGAGGTAAGTGTATAAAAAGACCTGATGCGCGACGGGGGTGTCGGCGCTGAGATGGTGCTGACCGTACATGCCGAGCAGCAATCCGGCGACCGTGACCCCCACGCTCATGGAGAGCTGCATGATCATCGACAGCAGGCTGTTACCGCTGCTCGCCAGCTCGTCCGGCAGATCTTTTAGCGTCAGGGTGTTCATCGACGAGAAGCGCATGGAGTTGATGATCCCCTGGCAGAACAGCACCAGCGGCAGGATGTAGTACCAGCCCAGCAACGCCACGGCCATAAACAGCAGGCAAACCAACGCCAGCCCGATCGTGGCGGCCACCAGCACCCGGCGATAGCCAAAGCGGTTCACCACCTGCACCACAATACGCTTCATCCCCATGCTGCCGAGCACCATCGGGATCATCATCAGCCCGGCGTGGAACGGCGAGAAGCCCATCCCAATCTGTAAAAATACCGGCGTCATAAACGGCAACATGCCGCTGCCGATGCGTCCGGCAAAGCTGCCGAACAGACCAAGACGGTAGGTGGGATTCCTGAACAGATTCAGGCTGAACAGCGCGTTAGCGTTGCCTCTGGCATGCCACAGATACCAGAGAATCGCGGTGATCCCCAGCGCCACCAGCAGGGCGAGCGACAGGGAGGAGATCCCCAGCCCTTTTTGCCCGTCGAGGGCCAGGGTGAGCGTCGCCATGCCAGCCGCCAGCAGGATAAAGCCAACGAAATCAAAGCGCCGGGTCTGCATTTTATAGTTCGGCATCAGCGTCAGGGTGGCAATCGCGCCGATAATACCGACCGGCAGGTTGATCAGGAAGATCCAGTGCCAGGAGGCATACTCCACCAGAATACCGCCCAGCGCCGGGCCAAGCAGCGGGCCGACCTGACCGGGCAGGGTGACGAAGGTCATCGCCGCCATATACTGTGCGCGCGGAACAATTTTCATCACCGTTAAACGCCCGACGGGTACCATCATCGCGCCGCCGACGCCCTGTAGCACGCGCGCCATCACCAGCTGATCGAGGGTATTGGCCTGGGCGCAAAACAGCGACCCGGTGGTAAACAGCACAATGGCGGTGAAGAAGATGTTTCGCACGCCGACTTTATCCGCCAGCCAGCCGCTGGCGGGCAGCATCACGGCGACCGTCAGCACGTAGGCGACAATCACCATATGCATGTGCAGCGGGCTCTCCCCCAGGCTTTTCGCCATCGAGGGGAGGGCGGTATTCACGATGGTCGTGTCCAGCGACTGCATAAAGAAGCCGAACGCGACGATCCACAATTGCCAGCGAACGTTACTGGGTAGGTCGGTCATTTACTCGGTCACCATGGTTCTCTTTTTACGCGAAAAACGCAGCCGCAGTCGGTCAAAGAACAGATAGACTACCGGCGTGGTGTAGAGCGTCAGCAGCTGGCTCATCACCAGGCCGCCGACAATCGTGATCCCCAGCGGCTGGCGCAGCTCAGAGCCGTCACCGCCGGATATAACCAGCGGTAGCGCACCGAACAGCGCGGCCAGCGTGGTCATCATGATCGGGCGAAAACGCAGCAGACAGGCCTGGAATATCGCCTCGTCCGGCGTCAGGTTGCCGTTACGCTGGGCGTCCAGGGCAAAGTCGACCATCATTATCGCGTTTTTCTTTACGATACCTATTAATAGCATGATCCCGATGAGCGCGATTAGGCTGAACGGGGCACCGAACAGCTCCAGCGCCAGCAGCGCCCCCACGCCCGCAGAAGGCAGCGTGGAGAGAATGGTCAACGGGTGCACGTAGCTTTCGTACAGCACGCCCAGCACGATATAAACCGTGGCAATAGCCGCCAGGATCAAAATGACCTGCGAGTTCATGGTGTCCTGGAACACCTGCGCCGTACCGGCAAAGCTGCCGCGCACGGAGGAGGGCACCCCGAGCTGGGTCATGGCGCGGTTGATGGCGTCGCTGGCCTCAGACAGCGACGAGCCGGTTGGCAGGTTAAACGACACGGTCGAGGCGGCGGAAAGCCCCTGGTGGTTCACCGACAGCGGCGCGTTCGACGGCTGCCAGCTGGCGAAGTACGACAGCGGGATCGCCTTGCCGTCATTATTGATCACAAACATCTTGTCCAGCGCGCTGATGTCCTGGGTGTAGCGCGGATCAACTTCCATCACCACCTTGTACTGGTTCATCGGCTGATAGATGGTGGAGACTTCACGCTGCCCGAAGGCGTTGTTAAGCAGGCTGTTGGCCGCTTCAACGTTAATGCCCAGGCGGGACATGGTTTCGCGATCGTAGGTGAGCGCCATCTCGGCGCCGTTATTCTGGCTGTCGGAGTTCACGTCCGCCAGCTGCGGCAGCGCGGCCAGCGCTTTACGGATCTTCGGCTCCCACTCGCGCAGGGCGGCTAAGTCATCTGAGAGCAGGGTATACTGATAGCTGGCGTTAGCCTGTCGTCCGCCGACGCGGATATCCTGAACGGCCATCAAAAACAGATTTGCCCCCGGCTCTTTGGCGAGCTTCAGCCGCAGGCGGTCAATGATCTGCTGCGCCGTTTCGTGACGTTCACCGCGCGGCTTAAGGGTAATAAACATCATCCCGCTGTTAACGCGCGAGCCGCCGGTAAAGCCGGTGACGTTATCCACGGCCGGATCTTCCCGGATGATTTTCATAAAGTCTTGCAGTTTGCCCCGCATCGCCTGGAACGAAATACTCTGGTCCGCCTGAATACCGCCCATCAGCACGCCGGTATCCTGCTCCGGGAAGAAGGTTTTCGGGATGGTGATATACATCCAGACGTTGAGGACGATGGTGCCGATCAGCACCAGCCCGACAAGACGCGTGTGGTTCAGCACCCATTTCAGCGATTTGCCATAGCCTGACTGCATCGCCATCAGGACGCGGCCAAAGCCTTTCCTGCGCGGCTGCGAGTGCGGTTGGCTGCGCTTTAGCATCCAGCCGCACATCATCGGCGTCAGCGTCAGCGAAATCACCAGGGAGATACCGATGGCGACGGAAAGCGTGACGGCAAATTCGCGCAGCAGTCGCCCCGGCAGGCCGCCCATCAGCAGCAGCGGCAGGAACACCGCCACCAGCGACAGGCTCATGGACAGGACCGTGAAGCCCACTTCGCGCGTCCCCTGAAGCGCCGCCTGGAGCGGCTTCATGCCCGCTTCCAGATGGCGCGAGATATTCTCCAGCACCACGATGGCGTCATCCACTACAAACCCGGTGGCAATCGTCAGCGCCATCAGCGACAGGTTGTTAAGACTAAACCCACACAGGTACATGGCGGCAAAGGTGCCTATCAGCGATACCGGAACCGCCACCGCCGGGATCAGCGTTGCGCGCCCCGAGCGCAGGAACAGGAACACCACCAGGATCACCAGCGCGACGGAGATGATCAGCGTTTGCTCTACCTCCTCAAGCGAGGCGCGAATGGTAGGGGAGCGGTCCTGCGCAATCTGGAGGTCGATGGCCGCCGGAATCGTTTCCTGAAGCTCCGGCAGGCGCGCGCGGATGCTGTTCACCGTCTGGATAATGTTGGCTTCCGGCAGTTTGCGGATCATCAGCAAAATCGCCGGTTTGGCGTTGGTCATCCCGGCGTTACGCACGTCCTGCACCGAATCGGTGACGCTGGCGACGTCGCTCAGGCGCACCGCCGCACCGTTGTTGTAGTGAATAATCAACGGCTGATACTCGGCGGCGGTTTTCAGCTCGTCGTTGGTCTGGATCTGCCAGCGGTGGCTGTTGTCCTCAATCGCGCCCTGCGGCTTACGCACGTTGGCGTTGCTGATGGCGGAACGCACGTCGTCCAGCGACACGCCCTGGTTAAACAGCGCCTGCGGATTCAGCCCCACGCGCACGGCGGGCAGGGAGCTGCCGCCGACGTCCACGTCGCCCACGCCGTCAATCTGGGCGATGGTTTGCGCCAGCTGGGTGGAGGCAAAATCGTACAGCTCGCCCTGGGAGTAGGTCTCTGACGTGAGCGTCAGGATCATGATCGGCGCGTCGGACGGGTTAGCCTTGCGGTAGGTTGGACGGCTCGGCATGCCGCTTGGCAGCAGGCTTTGGGCGGCGTTTATCGCGGCCTGCACGTCACGCGCCGCGCCGTTGATGTCCCGGTCGAAGTTAAATTCCAGAATGATGCGCGTGCTGCCCAGCGAACTGCTGGAGGTCATCTCGTTAACCCCGGCAATTCGCCCAAGCGAGCGCTCAAGCGGCGTCGCCACCGATGACGCCATGGTTTCCGGCGAGGCACCCGGCAGCGAGGCGCTGACCATGATCACCGGGAAATCGACCTGCGGCAGCGGGGCCACCGGCAGCAGCCGGAAGCCCAGCACGCCGCACAGGGTAATAGCGACGGAGAGTAAAATCGTCGCCACCGGACGGTAAATGAAGAGGGCGAAAAACTTCACTTACGCCTCCTCTTCACGTTTCGGGAAGCGGTTTTTCGTCCACAGGGCCAGACGGTCAAACAGCAGGTAGATAACCGGCGTGGTAAACAGCGTCAGCACCTGGCTCACCAGCAGGCCGCCCACCATCCCGATGCCCAGCGGACGGCGCAGTTCGGCCCCCACGCCGGTGCTCAGCATCAGCGGCAGCGCGCCCAGCAGGGCGGCGAGGGTGGTCATCAGGATCGGACGAAAACGCAGCAGACAGGCCTGGTAAATGGCCTCGCGCGGCGCCATACCCTGCTCGCGCTCGGCGGCCAGCGCAAAGTCGATCATCATGATGGCGTTTTTCTTCACAATGCCGATAAGCAGGATGATGCCGATGATCGCAATGACGTCCAGCTCGCTCCCCGCCAGCATCAGCGCCAGCAGCGCCCCCACGCCCGCCGTCGGCAGGGTGGAGAGGATGGTGATCGGATGGATAAAGCTTTCATACAGCACGCCAAGCACGATATACATCGCCACCACCGCCGCGACAATCAGCCAGACGGTGCTGCCCAGCGCGGCCTGGAACGCTAGCGTACTGCCCTGGAACTGGGTCTGAATATCGGACGGGAAGCTGAGTTCTTTCTCCGCGCCCAGAATGGCCTCCACCGCTTCGCCCAGGGAATACCCGTCCGGCACGTTGAAGGAAATGGTGGTGGACGGGAACTGATCGAGATGGTTAATCGACAGCGGGGTGTGACGCTCTTCCACGCTGGCAATGGCGCTGAGCGGCACAATCCCGCCGTCTTTGCTGGTCAGGCGCACCGTGTCCAGCGCGGCCAGCCCGGGCGTGTTCTCGGTGTTATGTTCCAGCACCACGCGATACTGGTTGGCCTGGGTGTAAATGGTGGAGATCAGTCGCTGACCAAAGGCGTTATACAGGGCGTTATCCACGTCGGACATGGTAATGCCCAGACGGCTGGCGGTGTCGCGGTTGACGTTCACGTACGCCGCCAGCCCTTTATCCTGCCAGTCGCTGCTGACGTCAGAAACCTGCGGCAGTGCTTTCAGCTTGTCCACCAGCTGCGGCACCCAGGTGCTCAGCGCCTCAAGCGAGGTGGCCTGGAGCGTAAACTGGTACTGCGTGCGGCTCACCTGCGTATCAATGGTTAAATCCTGGATCGGTTGCAGATACAGCTCAATGCCCGGCACGCGCGCCACCGCGCTTTGCAGGCGTTCAATCACCGCGTTAACGCGATCGTCGCGGTCATCGAGCGGTTTAAGGTTAATTTGCAGGCGCGCGCTGTTGAGCGACGGGTTGGTGCCGTCCACGCCCACGTAGGCAGTCAGGCTTTCCACCGCCGGATCTTTCATGATGATCTCAGACACCTGCTGCTGGCGCTGCGCCATGTTGGCGAAGGAGACCGTCTGCGGCGCCTGAAGCGTGCCCTGAATAATGCCGTTGTCCTGAATCGGGAAGAAGCCTTTCGGAATGAAAATCCACAGCATGACGCTGAGCGCCAGGGTGCCGAGCGCCACGCCGAGCGTTGCCCACGGATGGTTCAGCACTTTCGCCAGCACGCGGCCGTAGGCGGCGATAATGCGCTCGAACATCCGCTCGGAGGCGCGCGAGAAGCGGTTTTGCTTGCGCAGGGACTCGTGGCTCAGCATGCGGGCGCACATCATCGGCGTCAGCGTCAGCGACACCACGGCAGAGATCAGAATGGCGACCGCCAGCGTCACGGCAAACTCGCGGAACAGCCGCCCGACGATATCGCCCATAAACAGCAGCGGGATCAGCACCGCAATCAGCGAGAAGGTGAGCGAGATAATGGTAAAGCCGATCTCCCCCGCGCCCTTCAGCGCGGCGGCTAACGGCTTTTCACCTTTCTCGATATAGCGCGAGATGTTCTCGATTACCACGATGGCGTCGTCCACCACAAACCCGGTGGCGATGGTGAGCGCCATCAGCGTCAGGTTGTTAATCGAGAAGTCGAGGAACACCATCACCGCGAACGTGCCGACCAGCGAGAGCGGCACGGCGACGGCGGGAATGATGGTTGCCGGGACGTTGCGCAGGAACAGGTAGATGATCATCACCACCAGCGCAATCGCCAGCATCAGCTCGAACTGGGTGTCGGTCACTGACGCGCGAATATTCGTGGTGCGGTCAGAGAGCACTTTCACGCTGACCGATTTTGGCAGGCTTTCCACCAGCTGCGGCAGCATGGTGCGAATGCTGTCGGCGGTATCAATAATGTTCGCGCCCGGCTGGCGCTGAACGTTCATGACAATCGCCTGCTGCTTATTGGCCCACGCCCCGAGCCAGCTGTTTTCCGCGCCTTGTTCAACGGTTGCCACGTCGCCCAAACGGATCGGCGCGCCGTTCTGGTAGGCAATGATCAGCTGACGGTACTCATCGGCGGACTGCATCTGGTCGTTGGCGGAGAGCGTGACCGCGCGGGTCGGGCCGTCCAGCGAACCCTTCGCTGAGTTGACGTTGGCGCTGCTGATGGCGGTGCGAATGGTTTCGCTGGTTAACCCCAGCGCGGCAATGGCCTGGGCATTCAGTTTGACGCGCACGGCGGGGCGTTGACCGCCCGCCAGCGTCACCAGCCCCACGCCGGTCACCTGCGAAATCTTCTGCGCCACGCGGGTTTCAACCATGTCTTCCACCTGGGTCATCGGCATGGCGGAGGAGGTGACGGCAAGGGTCATGATCGGCGGATCCGCCGGGTTGACCTTGCTGTAAACCGGTGGATTCGGCAGGTCAGACGGCAGCAGGTTTGTGGCGGCGTTAATCGCGGCCTGCACCTCCTGCTCAGCGACGTCCAGCGACAGCGTAAGCTGGAACTGAAGCGTGACGACCGAAGCGCCACCGGAGCTCTGGGAGGACATCTGCTTCAGGCCAGACATCTGGCCAAACTGACGCTCCAGCGGGGCGGTGATGGCGGACGTCACCACATCCGGACTGGCGCCCGGATAGAGGGTGACAACCTGAATGGTCGGGTAGTCCACTTCCGGCAGCGCCGACACGGGCAGAAAACGGTAGCCAATGATCCCGGCCAGCAGGATCGCCACCATCAGCAGGGTCGTCGCAACCGGACGTAAGATAAACAGGCGTGATGGCCCACCTGTAGAGCTCGGCGGCATCACCTGCATCAGGCTTTTGCTCCTGTATTCTGCGCTTCCACCACCTCGACCTGCGCCCCTTCGGTCAGCCGGTCAATACCGTCGGTCACGACGCGGTCGCCAGCGGACAGCCCGGCGCTGATCACCACCGTCTGACTGTCCTGGATGCCGGTTTTCACCAGATGTTTGCTGACCTTGTTTTCGCTGTTCAGCACCCAGACAAAGTTGCCTTCACTGCCCATTTGCAGGGCCGCCGTCGGGATCACCACCGCGTTTTCTTCGGTCGCGACCAGCATTCGCGCATTAACGAACTGATTCGGGAACAGGGCATCGTCCTGATTGTTGAAGCGTGCTTTTAGCTTAATGGTGCCGGTGGTGGTGTCGATCTGGTTATCCAGGCTCAACAGCGAACCTTCGCTCAGCTTCTGCTTGTTGGTGCGATCCCAGGCTTCAACCACCAGCGCTTTTCCGGCCTTCTGCGCCTGTATCACCGTCGCAATGTCGCTTTCCGGCAGGGTAAAGACGAGATCGATAGGGTGCGTCTGGGTGATCACCACGATGCCCGTGGTATCGCCGCTGGAGATTTGGTTCCCGATATCGACCTGTTTCAGGCCCACGCGGCCGTCAATCGGCGCGGTGATCCGGCTCCAGTCGAGCTGGAGCTGGGCGCTGGCGACCGCGGCTTCGTCGGCCTTGATGGTGCCCTGAGATTCACTGACCAGAGACTGCTGGGTGTCCAGCTCCTGGCGCGACACGAGGTTGGTTTTTACCAGCTGCTGATAGCGGGCTAAATCGCGGCGGGCATTGGCGAGGGTGGCTTTGTCTTTCGCGAGCTGCCCCTGCGCCTGCGCCAGGGCCACCTTAAACTGGCTTGGATCGATTTCCGCCAGCAGATCGCCGGCTTTTACCTGCTGACCTTCCTGGAAATGGATGGCCATCAGCTGACCGTCCACGCGGCTACGTACCGTCACGGTGTTGGCGGCGGTGATGGTTCCCAGCCCGGAGAGATAACGAGGCACCGCTTTATTCACCGCCGTTGCCGCCTGCACCGGTGCCAGCGCACCGCCGCGTATAGCGTGGCGCCCGCCGCCCGTTGAGCGTTGTGAGGGGCTATTAGCGCCAGCAGGTGCCGTGGAGTTCGCGGACTGGCTGTGCCAGTACCAGGCGGCGGCCAGGACCACCACAATCAGACCAACGGCGATTGCCCAGCGGGATTTGTTACTGCCTTTCATCGTTATACGTTCTCATCCTGAAACTCTTTCGGGGAATGATACTAGTTTAGTCAGCTAACACAGCGGAAAAATGGAGGAAATATGGAAGACTGTCGGGAATTGTCTGAGTGTGGCGCAGCGGTTTTCACCC
>AGFT01063279.1_pt1 | contig 11065 bp, 10 predicted proteins | sample 305848 | NCBI WGS metagenome assembly AGFT01 (sample SAMN02954282, study PRJNA62043) | ant fungus garden metagenome | biome: terrestrial; feature: Atta colombica fungus garden; material: fungus garden; isolation source: Atta colombica fungus garden bottom | host: Atta colombica | place: Panama...
CCCTTGCGAAATACCCGGCACTTTTGCAATTTCTTCCATACTGGCGTTGAGTAATCCTTGCAATCCGCCCATATACTTCAACAGCATCTGGCGACGTTTTGGCCCGACGCCTTCAATCGTCTCAAGGGTACTGGTATTTTTCACTTTCGCCCGTTTTTTACGGTGCCCACTGATGGCATGATCGTGCGACTCATCGCGGATATGCTGGATCACGTGCAGCGCAGGAGAATCCGGCGGCAGGCTAAAGCCCTCGCCTTCCGGCTCAAAGAACAGCGTTTCCAGGCCAGCTTTACGATCTGCCCCTTTCGCTACCCCTAGCAGCAGCGGATGGTTCTTATCCCACTCCACGTCGAGCGATTCAAATACCGCCTTCGCCTGCCCCAACTGCCCTTTCCCGCCGTCGATAAGGATAACGTCCGGGATTTTGCTCTCTTCAATCGCTTTACCATAGCGACGGCGCAGCACCTGGTTCATGGCGGCATAATCGTCACCGGGCGTAATGCCGGTGATGTTATAGCGACGATACTCTGCCCGCAGCGGACCGTTGGCATCAAAGACCACACACGACGCCACGGTCTGCTCACCCATCGTATGGCTGATGTCGAAGCATTCCATGCGTTTCACTTCCGGCAGCTTAAGCAGCGTAGCAAGCGCGGTTAAACGCTGGCTGACGGTCGACTGCTGGGACAGTTTGGTGGTCAGCGCCGTGGCGGCATTGGTTCGCGCCAGCTTCAGATAACGCGCGCGATCGCCGCGCGGTTTCGTCTGAACATTCACCCGGCGGCCTGCCAGCTCTGAAAGCGACTCCGCCAGCAGGGTTTTATCATCGAGCGTGAAGTCGAGCAGGATCTCCGAGGGCAGCGTACGCATCTGGCTGCCCTGCAAATAAAACTGGCCGACGAAGGTCTCCACCACTTCACCCAGCTCAGTGCCGCCCGGCACTTTCGGGAAGTAGCTGCGGCTGCCGAGCACTTTGCCCTGACGAATAAAAAGCACATGAACGCAGGCCAGACCGGCGTCAAAGGCTACGCCGATAACATCGAGGTCGTCGCCCGTATTGGAAACAAACTGCTTCTCGGTCACCCTGCGCACCGCCTGAATCTGGTCGCGGATGCGTGCGGCCTCCTCAAATTCCAGCGCCGCGCTGGCTTTTTCCATACGGGCAATCAGTTGCGTCAGCACCTGATCGTCTTTCCCGGCTAAAAACAGGCGGACATATTCCACCTGCTGCGCGTACTCTTCTTCGCTCACCAGCCCTTCAACGCACGGCCCCAGGCAGCGGCCAATCTGATATTGCAGGCATGGCCGGGAGCGGTTGCGATAAACGCTATTTTCGCACTGGCGAACAGGAAAGATTTTTTGCAAAAGCGCCAGCGTTTCCCGCACGGCATAACCGTTCGGGAACGGGCCGAAATATTCACCTTTTGCATGCTTAGCGCCACGATGCATCGCCAGCCGCGGGTGCGTGTCGCCGCTCAGAAAGATAAACGGATAGGATTTGTCATCGCGCAGCAGAACGTTGTAGCGCGGCTGATACAACTTAATGTAGTTGTGCTCAAGGAGCAGCGCTTCCGTTTCCGTATGCGTTACGGTGACATCAATGTTGTGTATAAGTGCGACCAGCGCTTCGGTTTTACGGGAAGCAAGGTTGCTGCGGAAATAGCTGGAAAGGCGTTTTTTCAGATCTTTCGCCTTACCGACATAGATAACCGTACCGCCAGCATCGTACATACGGTAGACGCCTGGCTGGCTGGTGACGGTTTTCAGAAATGCTTTTGAATCGAACGCTTCACTCACTGACTTATTAACGACTCCGCATTGCACAAACCATGGCGAATGGCCAGGTGAGTCAGTTCGACATCACCGTGAATGTTCAGTTTACTGAACATTCGATAGCGATAGCTGTTGACCGTTTTCGGGCTGAGATTCAGCTGTTCTGAGATCTCATTCACCTTCTGACCTTTAGTGATCATCAGCATAATCTGCAATTCGCGCTCAGACAAACTGGCAAACGGAGATTCCGTTTTTTCCGGTTCAATCTGACTCAGGGCCATCTGTTGAGCAATATCAGAAGCAATGTAGCGCTGCCCGGCGTGTACGGTGCGGATCGCATTGACAACTTCCTGCGGCGCGGCGCCTTTACTGAGATACCCGGCAGCACCCGCCTGCATAACCCTGGCAGGCAGCGGATTTTCGGTATGGACGGTCAGCATGATGACTTTGGTATCAACGAACATGCGCGCGATTTTGCGCGTGGCTTCAAGCCCGCCAATACCGGGCATGTTCATATCCATCAGCACCACGTCTGCGGAGTTAGCGCGACACCATTTGACGGCATCTTCGCCACAGCACGCCTCGCCGGCAACTTTAATACCCTTTATATCTTCAAGAATGCGTCGTATCCCTGCGCGCACCAGTTCGTGGTCATCAACAAGAAGGACGTTGATCAAAGGAAATGTCTCCAGAATAGGGATAACGCTACTGACTGCTAATTGGGTTTATATTAACGGTTTTCCATGCAAGATTAAAACGCTAAAAAATCGGCTATTCGATTCTGGTCTCGTTTTTGGAAATTAAGCTGTACAGTAAGTGGAAAGAAAACCCTTGCCCGCCGGGCTTTTACCGCTATTTTTTAGCATCGACATTCGAAAAGTTACTAAAACAGTTGTTAACTCAAACGAAAAAGAGCGCGCGATTTTTTGTAACAACAATTAACGAATGGCGAACCGGGGATAAACATTTAATTGTCGCTAACATATTGGACAGGGTACCTTCATAATCCGCGCCGCCCAATAATCACTGCGCGATAAGTATAAAAAACAACCACTGCATTTTTTGCCGTAGCTTGTGGTATACTCCGCCGCCTTAACTTTCATCGTCGCGCTCATGCGCTGTTTTATAATGAGGAAAATAAATGAGCACACCTGAATTTGCCACTGCCGAGAATAACCAGGAACTGGCACAGGAAGTAAACTGCCTGAAGTCGCTGCTGACGCTTATGCTACAGGCGATGGGCCAGGCTGATGCTGGTCGTGTGATCATTAAAATGGAAAAACAGATCGCGCAGATGGAAGACCAGGCGGAATCCGCTGTTTTTGCCAATACGGTTAAGCAAATTAAACAAGCCTACCGCCAGTAACAAAAACGGCTGGATGCAAAGCATTCAGCCGTTTTCTCGTCTGACACGCAGAACGTGATATCAGTCAGATAAGCCCCGTCGCCGCGGCATAACACGCTATCTGGATCTTATTCGGTGCGTTGAATTTCTTCTGCATATTCTTTTGATGGAAATTGACGGTATTTTCCGAGATGGAGAGAATGATGGCGATTTCTGCCGACGTCTTCCCTTCTGCGGTCCACTTCAGAATTTCCCGCTCACGCTTGCTGAATTTCATTTCAGGCGGCATCACCGTCTCATGTTCAAAGCGCAATAGCGTAGTGAGCGCCATCTGGACGAGCATTTGTAAACGCAGCTCAACTTCTTCACTGGATATCGAGTGTGCCTGTAAGCTGGTACATGACACGGAGAGGAAACCGAGCGCATGATTTGGCATCATCAGACACTGCGTTATTCCCTTGCGTAAACCGTGGTCCCGCGCGCCGTCCCATAATTGCTGGGCATCCGTGAATAATTCATCCGTCCAGGGCAAATGTCCCTGAATGAAATTCTCCGGCTTCAGCACCGGGTCAATGGCGAAATAATTCTCGGACTGATATTGCGCCATCCATTGTTGCGGATAACTGGAATGGACGGAGGTTCGCGGGCGGGTAAATGGCACAGGGTGTCGAACACAAAGCGCATAATAATCGAATTCAAGCGCCTGCGTTTGTCGCTGAAGTTCCTGATATACCTCTTCGGCACAGGTCATTTCCTGAAACCGGAGGAAGCATTCCCGTCGCCAGGTGAAAAAGTCTATATCCCTCATACTTACTGAATGAAGCCTCTGATAAAGATAATCATTATTATGGTGAATATAACCTAACACATAAAGCATGATTATTTATATAAAATATCGGCCACAGGCAGATTATCTTTAATTTGGCGATGGCTTATCCACATCAGGCGGAATAAAAAAGCAACAGAACGGAGTTTAAGGGAGGATAATTTGCTCCAGAAGCGGCATCTGGAGCAAATTGAACGCTAAAATGCTACTGCATTAAGAATTTTTCAAGGAACTGACGGGTACGGGGCTGCTGCGGATTGGCAAACAGCGCTTTAGCCGGCCCCTGCTCAACTATTCTCCCCTGATCCATGAAAATAGCCCGATCGGCAACGTCGCGAGCGAAGCTCATTTCATGCGTCACAATCACCATCGTGCGTTTCTCCTGCGCCAGCTGTCGGATCGTGTTCAGTACTTCCCCGACCAGCTCAGGATCGAGCGCGGACGTAGGTTCGTCAAACAGGATCACATCCGGGCGCATCGCCAGCGCGCGCGCAATGGCGACACGCTGCTGCTGCCCGCCAGATAAGCGACGCGGATAGCTCGTCTCCTTCCCTGCCAGCCCAACCTTCGCCAGCAGCTCGCGGGCGCGGACCGTCGCGTCTTCCTTAGGTTCACCCTTGACGATGACCGGCCCTTCAATAATGTTTTCCAGCACCGTGCGGTGCGGAAAGAGATTAAAGCTCTGGAACACGAAGCCGACATGCTGGCGCAGGCGGCGAATCAGCCCTTTTTGCTGGCTGATGGGTTTCCCGGTATCAATGGTGATATCACCCACGCGGATCGTCCCGCCTTCGGGCTGCTCCAGTAAATTGATGCTGCGCAGCAGCGTGGTTTTGCCTGACCCGCTCGGGCCGATAATTGCTACCACTTCGCCCTGCTCAACCTCAAGGTCAATGCCATGCAGCACCGTTTGCCCGTGGAATTTTTTCACCAGTTTTTTAACGTCAATTGCACTCATTTTGGATCACGCTCCTGGCGGTTAAGCTGGTTTTCAAAATAGTTTTGCAGAGCGGACAGCACCGTCGCCATCACCCAGTAAATCAGCGAGGCCGCCAGATACATGGTAAACACTTCCAGCGTGCGCGAGGTGATCAGCTGCGCCTGACGGAACAGCTCCGGCACCTGAATAGTCGCCGCAAGCGAGGTGTCTTTCACCAGGCTGATAAAGCTGTTGCTCAGCGGCGGCAACGCCACGCGCGCCGCCTGGGGCAGGATCGCCCGGCGCAGCGTCTGCCACGGGGTCATCCCGATACTGGCAGCCGCTTCCCACTGTCCTTTATCGATGGACGAGATCGCCGCACGCAGCGTTTCAGAGGTGTACGCCGCCGTATTCAGCGACAGGCCAATCATCGCCGCCGGGATCGGATCCAGCTCGATACCGAACTGTGGCAGCCCGTAGTAAATCATAAACAGCTGGGCGATAAGCGGCGTTCCGCGGAACACGGAGATGTAAAACCGCGCCAGCCACCGCACCGGCCAGATGTTCGACATGCGCATCAGTGCCAGCACAAACCCGAGCACCAGCCCGAAGAACATCCCGCCGATACTGAGCTGTAAAGTAAACACCGCGCCCTTAAGCAAGAACGGCAGCGAATCAATAACCAGTTGAATACTTTCTTGCATTATTATTTTTCTACCTGATTTTTAGACATGAGGATGATAGGCAAACAGCGCAGGCGCCCCGCCAGTATGAACAAACAAAATGGGTCCTTCATCCTTAAAGCACTTGCGGGCGATGCCGTCGATCAGGCCCGCCATTGCCTTACCGGTATAGACCGGGTCAAGCAGAATACCTTCGAGACGGGCCAGCAGCTTAACGGCCTCCATCCCTTCATCATTGGGGGTGCCATAGCCCGGCGCGAAATAGTCATCCCACAGCAGTATCTCCGCCTTCGCCTGAAGCGCAAGCTGTTCTGCCACCGCCTGTTGCAGGGTGACGACTTTCGGCTTCTGGTCCGCAACGCTTCTGGAAACCGTCACGCCAATCAGCTCGACGTCGGGCATCAGCTGCTCAAGCCCGACCGCTAAACCAGCATGGGTCCCCGCACTGCCGGACGCCACCACCACCGAGGATAAACTCACCGCGCCTTCGCACTGCTGAGCGATTTCCAGCGCGCTCTCAACATAGCCGAGGGCACCCAGCGCATTCGAGCCGCCAACCGGGATCACGTACGGACGAAAACCCTGCGCTTCCAGACGCGTCGCCAGCTCGTCGAGCTGTGCAGCCGGGTCGGTCAACGCGTCGACCATTTCAACCTGCACGTTGAACAGATCCAGCAGCAAACGGTTACCGTTAGTCAGGTAATTCTCTGCCTGCGTCCCGATCGGGTTCTCCAGCAGGGCAACGCAGTGGAGTCCCAGCTTCGCCGCCACTGCCGCCGTCTGGCGAACGTGGTTAGACTGAATTGCCCCGGCGGTGATCAGCGTATCCGCCCCCTCACGCAGGGCATCGGCGGCGAGAAACTCAAGCTTGCGCAGCTTATTTCCGCCCATCGCCATGGGCGTCACATCGTCACGCTTAATGAAAATATCGCGCCCCAGATAGTCAGAAAATCGCGGCAGATACTCCAGCGGCGTGGGTGCGCCGATAAATTCCAGACGGGGAAAGCGCGTTAAATTCTGTAGTGACATGGTTCCTCCGGTCACGCAAACAATTGTTATTTCATTATGCACGCAGACGTGCGAGAAATAAAAAAGGCGCTTTTAAAAGCGCCTTTTTTTGTCAGTCAGAGACTTATTTCGTCACGTCTGCGCCGAACCACTTCTCAGAAAGCGCCTTCAGGCTGCCGTCTTTCTGCATCTCAGCAATGGCGCCATCGATGGCTTTCAGCAGATCCTCGTTACCTTTACGCACCGCCACGCCGGACTCCTGACGGGAGAACGCATCACCCGCGACAGCCAGGGTATTGTTGGTTTTCTTCACCAGATCCAGCGCTGCCAGGCGGTCCACCAGAATGGCGTCAATACGGCCTACGCGTAGATCCTGGTATTTCGTCGGGTCATCATCGTAGGTACGGATGTCCACGCCCTGCACGTTCTGGCGCAGCCACTCTTCGTAGTTGGTGCCCAGACCGACGCCGACTTTCTTACCTTTCAGATCCGCTGCGGATTTGATGCTGCCTTCGTTACCTTTCTTCACCAGCGCCTGAATACCGGACACGGTGTACGGCGTGGAGAAGTCATACTTCTTCTTACGCTCGTCAGAAATGGTTACCTGGTTAATCACCACGTCAATACGTTTGGAGTCCAGTGACGCCAGCATCCCGTCCCATTTGGTGGGTTTCAGGGAGGCTTTAACGCCGAGGTGTTTCGCCAGCTCCTGCGCAAACTCCACTTCAAAACCGGTCAGTTTACCGTCGTCGCCCTGGAAGCTGAACGGAGGATAGGTTCCTTCCAGCCCAACCAGCAGCGTGCCGCGCTCTTTAACTTTGTTGAGCAGATTCTCTGCCGCGAACGTTTTCACGCTCATCCCCGCGACCAGCGCAACGGCCATCATCCCCATCAGCGCCTGACGACCCAGAAGTGCTAATTTCATAAGTACCCCGATACAGTGGAATTTTTGAGTAGTGTAGAGAAATCGCCTGCAACGTCAAAGGCGGCTGCGCTACATCTTATTCTTTTTTAATATATATCAGAAGTTGTTCCGGCGCGGACTTTCTGCTTTATGACGCCCGGCATCTGGACTTTATATTGCGCGTACTTTCGCAGCGCGATGCGGTAATTATTGGTACTGGTGGCGGGCAACCAGGGTTCCAGATTTTCATCCAGGTATCCGGTCGTCAGCAGATCGCGGGAGATATTTTGCATGGTCAAATGCTGACCCAGGCGGCGCAGGCGAACCACGTATTCACGCACGGTGCCGTGACTCATCTCCGTTTGTTCAAACAGGAATTGCTTGAAGCCGATAATATCGAAGAAGTCGCTTTGCTCTTTGCAATGGAGATCGCCACAGAAACGGCAAAGCGCTACCCACTCTTTTTGCTCTTCAAGCCAGGCGGCTTCATCCATCAGCGTGTCGAGGCGGGAAATCGCAATCTTATTCACGATTTCACCGCGACGAACCAGCGTGATGCGGTCGAGTAATTTTTTACAGTGGGCGCAATGCGTCTGGCTGTGTTTAAAGTCTTTCAGGTAGCGGCTTAAAGGCCGTCTTTTAGATTGCTGCACCGTCATGATAACTCCTGGTTGTCAATACGTTGTGCGGCATTTCCAAGGCGAATAACTCACCTATAACTTACCCAGTTTTGTGCGCAGGCGTTTAATGGCCTGGCTGTGCAGCTGGCTCACCCGTGACTCGCCCACCTCCAGCACGGCGCCAATCTCTTTGAGATTGAGCTCTTCCTGGTAATAGAGGGTTAACACCAGTTGCTCACGTTCCGGTAAAGCTTCAATCGCTTCCATCACGCGCTGGCGTAAATTCCCTTCCAGTAAATGGTGTAACGGGTTTTCTTGCTGATGTTCATCCGTCACCAGCTCGATGCTATCGCCATGCTCTTCGCGCCACTCATCATAAGAGAAGAGTTGGCTGTTATTGGTATCGAGCAACATCTGGCGATACTCTTCAACAGGAATGCCCAGACGCTCCGCTACTTCGGTTTCCGTCGCGTTGCGCCCCAGCTCCTGTTCCAGCTGCCCCATCGCATGCGCCACTTCGCGCGCGTTGCGGCGAACGCTGCGCGGCACCCAGTCGCGGCTGCGCAGCTCGTCCAGCATCGCACCACGAATACGCTGCACTGCGTAAGTCGTAAATGCCGTTCCTTGCAGAGCGTCGTACCGGTCAACTGCATTCAATAACCCGATACCGCCCGCCTGTAGCAGATCGTCTAGTTCCACGCTCGCCGGCAAACGCACCTGGAGGCGCAATGCTTCGTGACGCACCAGCGGAACATAACGCTGCCACAGCGAGTGTTTATCCATTACACCTTCAGCGGTATAGAGTGAATTCACGATAAACAGCCCTGCGTTAGTTGAGTTATCGGCATGATTATCCGATTCTGGAGGGGTTTTAATCGGGTGAATAGTGGGTGAAATGAGGGGTTATTTGGGGGGTTACGCGTAAATGCGGACAGAAAAAACCCCGCCGAAGCGGGGTTTAAGCGTAATCAGGCGATTAGCCTTGCAGCAGAGACAGAACCTGCTGAGGAACCTGGTTAGCTTTGGACAGCACGGAGTTACCGGCCTGCTGAACGATCTGCGCTTTAGACATGTTGGACACTTCGGTCGCATAGTCGGCGTCCTGAATACGGGACTGCGCTTCAGACAGGTTGGTGGTGGTGTTGTTCAGGTTGGTTACGGCAGAGCTCAGACGGTTCTGAACCGCACCCAGTGAAGAACGGAATTTGTCTACGGATGCGATAGCTTTGTCCAGCAGAGCCAGTGGATCTGCAGAAGAAGCGCCAGCAAAATCATCTGTGGAAGCAGTAAGGTCATATGCTGTTGCTTTTGCATCGCTGTTTGCAGTTGCGCCGTTTGCCAGTAACGCGCTGTCTGCAACCAAGTTTTTACCTTGAACGGTTACGAAAGCAGTAGGAACACCTGATTTATCAGCTCCGACTTTGACTAATTGGTTATCTTGCTCTGCGCCCGTAACACCATTAGTGGAGTCATTATAGGTAACTTTTGCAGTATTGAGGGTAACAGCGCCAGTCGTGTCATCAATGGTAGCCGCATAGAAGTCATTACCTGATTGAACAACATAATTTGCTGTTGCTTTTCCATCTTTATCATTGACGTTATGCAGAGTCAGAGAACTTGCATCTACTTTTAAAGTAGATGCTGCTGTAGACAGGTCTACTGCAACTGGTGCTGTAGTAGTACCAGTACCCAACTGGGTGATCGATGCCCCAACATCAAGTGTATTTTTAGAAACGGAGAAACCATTCAGACCCAGCGTAGAAGAGTCAATCTGCTGCAGGTCGATGTTGATAGTCTGACCATCGTTCGCACCTACCTGGATAGACATAGAACCGTTTTTAGCCAGTACGTTCACGCCGTTGAACTGAGTCTGGCCAGATACGCGGTCGATTTCAGACAGACGGGATTTGATTTCGTCCTGGATTGAAGACAGGTCAGAATCGGAGTTGGTGCCAGTCTGAGACTGAACGGTCAGCTCACGGATACGCTGAAGGTTGTTGTTGATTTCAGACAGCGCGCCTTCAGTGGTCTGCGCCAGAGAGATACCGTCGTTAGCGTTACGTGCAGCCTGAGTCAGGCCTTTGATGTTAGAGGTGAAGCGGTTAGCGATAGCCTGGCCCGCAGCGTCATCTTTCGCGCTGTTGATACGCAGACCAGAAGACAGACGCTCGATAGAAGAAGACAGAGCGGACTGGTTCTTGTTGATGTTGTTCTGAGTGATCAGCGAGAGGCTGTTGGTATTAATGACTTGTGCCATGATTTCGATTCCTGTTGTTCATCAAATCTGTTTGGTTAGATTTGGGTTTCCACCCTTCGGCTTCATCGCCGTCAAAGGTGTTATCGTCTGGTCCAAACCAACCTTTAGATATTTTTTCAGGATCGCGTTAATTTTTTTAGCCACGGAAAAGCTCTTCTCTATTACCGTTATTCCCGCCATTAAAAAAAAGAAATTAACCGTAAACTTTCCCCCATTAAGGCCGATAACCCCACTATTCGTTCTACGTGTCGATAGATTAAGGAATAAATATGGCAAGTATTTCATCATTGGGGATTGGTTCGGGTCTTAAGTTAGCAGACATTCTGGATAGTCTGACCACGGCCGAAAAAGCACAGCTGACGCCAATTTCCAAACAACAGACATCGTATACCGCCAAGCTGAGCGCTTACGGCACGTTGAAAAGTTCACTGGAAGCGTTTCAGACCGCCAACACCGCGCTGAATAAAGCCGACCTGTTTACAGCGACCAGCACGTCGAGCAGTACCACGGCATTCAGCGCCACCACTACCGGCAGCGCGATTGCCGGTAAATACACCATCAGCGTGTCGCAGCTGGCGCAGGCGCAAACCCTGACGACCAAAAACGCGCAGCCGGATACCAAAACGGCCATTGCCACGGCTGACAGCAAGATCACCTTTACCGCCGGTAACGGTAAAGATCCGGTGACCGTCGATATCAGCGCGGCAAACTCCTCGCTGACCGGCATTCG
>AGFT01025861.1_pt1 | contig 10984 bp, 8 predicted proteins | sample 305848 | NCBI WGS metagenome assembly AGFT01 (sample SAMN02954282, study PRJNA62043) | ant fungus garden metagenome | biome: terrestrial; feature: Atta colombica fungus garden; material: fungus garden; isolation source: Atta colombica fungus garden bottom | host: Atta colombica | place: Panama...
TTTTTTTCGCCTGTAAAGGCAGATGAATATATAAAAAGGCCGGTTATCCCGGCCTTTTTTGTTATTTCCAGTTCCAGACTTTTTCCGGCGCAATTAATAAGCGTTTTCCAAATGCGCAGGTCAAAACCACGGCACGGTAGCCGTCGCGCTTAATCCATAGCTTGAAAACGTGCCCTCCACGGGTTCAGAAAGCGCGTCACCGTGGCGAATAAATAGCCGAAATGGCTGCCCGGTCGACAGGCTGCGCATATTGAGCCACGGTAAATCCGTGTGCTGTGCGTCCATTGCCGGCGCGCGAGCCTGCGCCTCCGCTTCGCTCAACCAGCCTTTTTTTACCGAACGCCGTAATAACCGCAGCGGGCTGCTCTTAACCTGGACGCGGCTGACGCTGCGCCAGCACTGAACGTTCGGAACCGCCAGCACCTTCGTGGAACCACAATAGTCGCTCAGCCCTTTTCGCCAGCTCGTTGCGTCCAGCTCCCTTAGCGCCTGCTCGCAGCCGTGAAGACGCAGGCATGCGCCGGGCTTGACGCCGTGAAGGGGAAAGCTGACGCCGATATCGCCCTTTCCCCTTGCCCCCAGCGCACGATGCAGTTTGGCGAACAGTGCCGCCATCAGCACCTCTTCGCTAAATTCCGGATCGGGCAGGACGCGGATTTCAAGGTAGTGATCCATAACGGCTCCTTATTCACCTTTCTCGCCAAACACGCCGCCGCGGATCAGCACCGCCATGACGTAATGCTGCTGCTCTTTTTCGGGAATTTGGCCTTTCGTCACCCAGTTATCCAGCAGGGTGTAGAAATCCATTTTCTCTTTCGGCTGTCGGCACGCCACGCCGCGGCTGGTCACAGAACCATACGGCTCCACGGCAATCGCGCCCAGTTCGTCAACGCGTGGATGCCACGTATCAATGGTTCTGACCGCGTTGCCGATCTTTTGCGAATGCATTCCCGCCACGTTATCCACATGATAAAGCAGGCGGCTCTTGGTGCTGTTGCTGTCGAGCACCAGCTCCTGCGACGGGAACACCTCCTGCCCTTTGCCCAGCAGCACCTTAGCGCTGACCTCCAGCAGGACGAAGCTTTCACCGCGCAGTCCTTTCTCGATTTCCTGCGAAAGCGCGTTTAGCGCCTTGTCCTGTGCGGTGAACGCCCGCAGCGGATAGTCGTGCGCGTTAAACGTCCATGCGTCGTTCCCCTTCTTCACGGTAATTTCAATTTTTTCTGCACCGACGCGGTTGCGCCACAGGAAGCGACCGTTCGCCAGGTTGGTGGCATAGCGATGCGCCAGCACGTCAAAGCCGTGCTCGCTGATATACCCGTCAATAACCTGCTGCAGCGCATCCTGATAGGCCCGATCGTTACACACCGACGGCGTGGAAAGGTTGCCGAGCACGCGCAGGGTAAATCTCACCTGGAGGGTATCGGCCTCTGGCGGGAGCGCCGCCACGTCCACGCGCTGCAGGTTGGCTTTCTGGATTTCGGCATCGAGCTTCGTTGGGTCGTTGACGAGCGCATTTTTGAGCCGATTGGAAATCGTTCCGCGCACCGCTTTTTCCTGAAGCCGGATCGGCTGCCAGCCGGTCCCTTGCCAGTTACCCGCATACATCACGGCGTCTGACGCTGCCAGCTTGCGTTCGAATGCCAGTACAGAAGCCGTTTTTACGGCAGTTGGAGCCTTTGCCATGTAGTAGTCCTTTTTATCAATGTGGTTTCGCTGCCTGCGGCGCGCTGGCGCCCTGACAGTAGTAGCCGGTTTCAGTGGTGCGGTAGCGCCAGAAAATATCCTCCAGCGACGACACGCGATGCAGCCCGCACCACTCGCCCACGCCGTACACCGCTTCGGTAAAAGCAAACGGCGTCTGGTCGTCTCGGGCGTTTGCCACCGCGCCGGAGGCGTAGAGTTCAGAAATGCGCTGATATCCCGTCATCAGCGGAACCAGATAGCCCGGCCGCGGTTTTGGCACGCGCTGCCACGCTGCCGAATCGCCCTCCTGGAGGTTCTCGTCTTCGGGCGTCTCCGCCTGGAACTTCAGGGCGGCAAAATCAAGCCAGGCGTCCAGCATCGTGACCTGCGGGTTATCTGCAAGCAGGCTATGGAGATGTTCCTCAAGCCAGGCGCTGCGATCGCGCAGGACAAAGCCCGGCGTCAGCTGCCACTTCAGGTAGGCCAGCTTTTCCTCCGTCGTCGGCTTATCCATCACCGCGATATCTTTAATGCTGACAATAACGCCGCCCGCCAGGGGCAGCGTTGGGCAACGCGCTTTCAGAAACTCCGCCAGCGCCTGCTGCCCGTACTCGCCGTTCACGATTTCCCCGCGGCACTCCAGCAGCAGGGAGACGGTCATATGCATTCGCCCCTCTTCGTTGAAGGAGGCAGTTTTGCCCTCGCGGGTCAGCGGGTTGCGCGTCAGGGCAAACTGGTAGTCGCGGCCAGACGTATGCGCGTGGAGCTGATGCGCGTGGCTCACTACGGCGCAGCCGTTCAGCGTCAGCCCGTGCGTTTGCGTCAGAATGCGCGACAGCGCGTGGGTGAAGCCTAAAAAGTGGGTGATGGCCGGAAAACCCCACGTGATGCCTGCAATGGCGTTGGCGTTTTCTACGCGCACGTGGCGCAAAAGGATCAGCGTGCTCATTTCAGCGCCTCCCGGAGCATTTTTTCCGTTATGCGTAATTGGTTATGAAGATGTTTGCGCGTTTCCCACTCTCGCTTTTCAACCTGGCCGACATCCGGAAAAGCTTTACTCAAATGGTCGTTCAACCATATGGCAAAATCTTCGGCCACTTTCTCCTGCCAATGATCTTTATCGCGCTCCTGACGAAAGGCATCGTCAGTTTTATTTCGCCACGGATCGAGCCAGAGTTGCTGATGCGCTGCCAGCGTAGGACATTTGAGCGTCCAGTTTTGCCATTGCTCACGCTGAAGCTTTTCAGAAACCAGAAATAACAGATCGATAAGTTCCTCGATGCATTGTTCCCGGTCACGGCGAATCGTTACATCTTTTCCTGGCCGTTTGATTACTGCGATCATTAACCGAACCGTATTACGAGCCGCGAGATCAAACTCGCCACCTGGAGCAAAAATTGAACGTATATTTATTGGCGGCTGGAATACAAATTCCCACCGCGGAGGCTGCGCCGAAAGCAGCCAGACCCGCCCGCCGCGCACGCTGTTGAGATAGGAGATATTCTGCGGTTTGGTCCCGCCGAAATGCATTTCAGCGCTTTCAGGAAAGAGCACAAGGGGCTGCGGATGCCAGGTTTTCTCGCGCCGCGCTTTACGGATGGCATTAACCTCATCGCCAAAGCGAAACGCGAGCATCTTCTGGTGGTAAGCGTGAACCAGCGACGTGGCAAAGAGCGGGCTCAGGAGGTGGTAATCATCCCCCACCGGGAAATAGTTCTGCTTTGCCAGCTTGTGCGAAGCGGGCTCACCGGGCTCGAGCGCGCGGGAAAAACCGGCAACCCATTCATCAAGCTGAGCCGCATCGTCCGTGAAGGCCGCAAGCGGGCTACGATCGCCCCGTTTGAGGCATGCGAGGAGCGAATCCCCTTCAACGCGGGTTTGCAGCAGCTTTGCGACGTCCAGCGCCGCGGCGTTCCCCACGGCATCGGGGTCTATATCGTCCAGTGTCGCGCTGCTGAGATAGCCTTCTTTCTGCGTCGTTTCACTGTACAGGCTGCTGCTTTTAGAATCCCCGTGCGTGAACTTCGCCGCATGGGTAACCAGGCTAATCTGCCCGGCTCGTCTTGCGGCATCAGTGAGCCACGCTCGCGGCTCATAGCGAAGCTCAAGCTCCCTGCGTTCAGATGCCAGCGCTACGCGATCCGCCGCGTCGCGCTTTGCCGCTTCTTTATCAAACGCTTCCAGCTTGGCCCGCCGTCGTCCGGCAATATATTCAGCAATAAAAGCGGCCAGTGCTTCTACAGACATAACTGCTCCTGAAATTTAGTAATAATCCCTGAATACACCCAAAATCGGGTGGTATCGCCACTGCGCTATTGCATCTTCCTCCCCCGCCCTGACCGTCACTTCCCCATATCGCGTTGAGACGTCTTTCAGCTCCATCTGCTTCGCCTCGGCAAGCCCCAGCAAAATCTTTTGATAGTCCACGTCAAACCACGGCTCCACGCCGTCGGCCAGGGCGATCTCATGGCGGTCAAACCCCCCCGCATCTTTCAGAACGCCGTTGTCCTGCATCAGACAAAACGCTGGCTCATCGTCATCCTCTTTCATACTCAGGAAAAACGACTCCTGCGGCACGGACTGACGAAACGGCGTGCGCCTTTGCAGCTCGCCGCACCAGGCGATCGGCAGCGTCCACCAGTGGGCGGCAATGGCTTCGTTGCGGTCAGCGGCTTCCAGCAGCGCGCCGCGCAGCCGGGCGTGTTCCTGTGCGGCAAAGGCGTTATCCGCTGTTGCGTCGGCGATCCGCGGCGCGGCGTTAATGGCGCGGTATGCCGACGCGGGCAGCAGCGTCTGCAAATCATGATCGCTAAACGCGAGCTTTTCCGTCTCGAAACCCGGCCTGCAGTACGCAACCCGCGCCCCGCGCAGCGCCTTAATATTGCGATTCAAAATCACCAGGTTTTCAGCCTTCGGCACGATCCGGCGATGGCGCTGAATGCGCCCGGCGAACTGGATCAGCGAGCGCATGGAGCTGGGTTCGATAATTCCCCAATCGGCGCAGAAATCGCGGCCCACCTCTAAAACGGACGTACCAAGCACCACAAATAAATGGTGTTGAAAGGCAGATTTCAGCGCCTGTTTCACCTCCGGGAGCTGCCAGATGCCGTCCGGATCGTGGCGCGTAAAGGCGCCGTCGAGGCGCGCTTCAATATGCGAACGCACCGCCAGCGGATGCCGCCCGTGATAGACGCAGTAGTGAATGCAGATATTTTCAGGCGCGGGCATTGCCATCAGCGTCTGCGCCACGGCGACCAGCGGGTTGATGTTTGCCAGCCGTATCAGGCCAAACGAAACCGTTTTGCCGCTTTCGTGTGCGCTGTGATGATCGCGGTGAAGCTCTGGCATCTGCTGATACAGCGTTTTCACGACTGCGGTAATCACCGCCTGCGCGTCGGTTGATTGAGGTTCGACGCGGGCAAGTTTTCCCCTTCGCAGAACGGGCTGCTGAGGGAGCTGTTTTAGCCGCCGGGCGACAAACTGCGCGTGCGCCTGCCGGAACGCCCCGCCTTCGGCGACGTCCTCGGACCGCGCGCCGTATTCATCAAACCAGGCGCAGCAAATATTGACGGGTCTGTTCGGCTCGCCGCAGGCCTGCTGATACGCTTCTCTCCCCGCCCGATACGCCTCGAACAGGGCCTGCGTCAGCGCGGGCGGCAGCGTTGCCGAAGAGAGCAGCACGCGTGAGCCAAGCATTCCCGCCCAGTTCACCAGCCGGGACAGCGCGTGCAGATCGTCAATATCAAAATCATCCGGCTCGTCCAGCACCAGGTCGCTGGTCATCAGGCGCAGCATGGCGGGGATCTGCCTGCCGCCGCGAATGCCCTCGGTGGCGGGCATCAAATGGTCGACGGTCGTCACCAGCACCGGCGCGCTCACCAGCCGTTTAAGCGCGGGCTCGGAAGAGAGCCACTGCTGTGCAATGCCATGACTCACGCTGCCTTCATAGTGAACGTACTGATGGCTGGCGAAAAACGCCTCGTCGCTGGCGCTGTTGTTATCGTGTCCATCCTGCCTTTTTGCATACAGCTCGCGCACGGCGGCCGAGCCGGTAACCACGGCAAGCGTGTCCTCATCCAGCCCCAGCCGTTCGCGCAGCGCCTGGCCGGTTTGCAGCGTCAGGGTGCGCAGGCCGAGCGCGACGCTGAAGCGGCAGCCTTCGCGCTCATCCGCCAGGGCGTACATAATGCGGGCGTTGGCGAAGGTTTTGCCGCAGCCGGTAGACGCCATGTTGATGCCAAAAAATCCCTGTTCGGCGCTCCGCTCGCGCAGGGCAGACGCTACGTCCCAGGCCTTGTTCTGCCACTGAAACCGTTCGCCCTTTGCCCGTTCGCGAAAGGTTTTATGCCGCGCAATCGCGGGCAACGAGCGCCGCAGCCAGGGCAGCGAGCGCCCCAGCAGCAGGGCGTGGTGCGCTACGCCGACGCTGTGTTCATCCAGCTTTTGTTTCAGCTGAGCGGTCGCGCGGTCGGTGTTGGCCCATACGCCGAGGTCCTCTTGCTGCCACTCGACGCGCGGGGGTTGAGAAGAGTAAAAATGATCGGCCAGCATCAGAGAAAGCCGGGCCAGGTGCGCGGTAAACAGGTTGTCCAGCGTGCCGTAGTGGCGTAACGACGCGGCGTTGCGGGCGCGCTTGCCAATCTGTCGGGTCTTTTCACGCCAGGTCGCGCTTCGCAGCGGCGTGCCGCTGGGGAACGTCCAGACGCTTTTTAACTCTCCTGCCTTCCACGGGTGCTTTTCATTATTCTGATGATTGAGCGCGTTCCAGTGGACGTTCAGCTGACGGTCAAGCCAGCCGTCACAGTACTCGAGGCTGGGTCTCGATAGCAGGGACTGCGGCAGCCGATGATGGGACACGATCAGCCATGCCACCGTTCTCGCCAGCGGCGGCAATCCCTTTAGCGGGCTGCCGTCTATAAGCTGCGGCTCTTTGAGCATTGCTTTCAGCATTCGCTCTTCATCGGCGAGGGACAGGCGCTCTAAAGAGGCGAGCCACTGCTCGTCGGTCTGCCCGGCGGCAAAACCCTGAAACAGCCGGGCGGAGATCCATTCATGCCGGTAAGGCTGGTAATTGTGCTTGCTTTGCTTCTTCAAGGTTTGCTGAAAGCACTTCCCCGCTTTGCCGAAATCATGAAACAGCCCGGCGATGGCGGCCAGCAGCGCGATGCTTTCCGCGCCGTGCCAGCGGTGTTCGGCCTCGTTTTTCAACACGTTTGCCGTCGTGCGGTTTGTCGGCACGCGCCCCTGGGCATTAAAGCGACGCAGGTTGCCTACGATCCACAGCAGCTCCGTCTCGCCGTTTTTTTTAATCCAGTGGCACGCCACCGCGGTATTACGCCGCGCGTGTTTACGCAGTAATTTCCGCAGCGTATTGACGCCATCAAGAGTAATTGCAGTTTGCCAGGCCGCATCGCCAGTGCGCTCGGCAAACTGGTCAATAATCTGGCAGCTGATTTCGCGGGCGCGTTTCGTGCAGCTGGAGATAATCAGGATATTCATTCCGCGTCGGCCAGATAGTTGCCCTGATCGAGAAATCGGTTAGCGGATATCCCCTTTCCCGGCATCACGGCGATGGTATTTGCAATCGGGCTATTCCAGTAAAACGATTCTTTACCTTCCTGAGTGACATATTCCGCCCGACCACCGTTAACCTGGATACGGCATTTTTCCAGGTAATCGATATTTGCGCGCTTAGAATGAAGAATCGTTTTAAGGTCTGAAGGCGTAATGACTGGCTGGGGCATAGGATATATCAGTTAACGTATCGATGATGATTATGGTATCGATGATTTGTATGTAGGGAATGTGATCCAATTCAAACAAAGAGCTATTACGAGACATTAAACACACATTAACTGTTTAATTTTATTACCAATTATTATCAATAAATATTACTCGCAAGAATATTATTCAGGCGAGCTATATGTGCTTCAATTTAATGCAATATATACCCATATCGATAGATAATATATTCTGATAACTTTTTTATTTCCTATTACTTAGTCAGTTTGCATGCGGGATTATATTACCAGAAGCTTTAATTCTCTTTTTTAGCAGGTGAGCCGTAAATAAATATACATAGTGTACGGCATTGAACGTGGTGCGCGTGACCTTGAGTTGGCCGATGACGTTTCTAAGCTGCCTGTACGGCAGTGAACATGACGAATCAAATTCTTTTTCTATCGTCATCTTTCTAAGCTGCCTGTACGGCAGTGAACTTTGCAGCTGGAAGCGTCAACCGGCAGCGCCATTTCTAAGCTGCCTGTACGGCAGTGAACGCGTATCCGGCGGGGAAATACAAAGTAGCGATTTTCTAAGCTGCCTGCACGGCAGTGAACTTCTCCGGATTTCACGCTCTGCTGAACGTCGTTTTCTAAGCTGCCTGCACGGCAGTGAACGATGAAGAACAGGCTGGTGATGCGCTGCCTCCTTTCTAAGCTGCCTGTACGGCAGTGAACAGTATTGCGACGGTAATATGCAATTTACTGGCTTTCAAAGCTGCATGTACGGCAGTGAACCTTCGCTCGCTTTCCAAACAAAGTAACGTCTATTTCTAAGCTGCCTGTACGGCAGTGGATCCTCAGGATATCGGTGGTATATGTCTGCATTTAGTGAACGAATAAGGCTTTCTTTTAACGCTAAGGCGTTCAGCTATCTACTTCCTTTTCAATTCTCATTGATGTTGTTGTCGCCCGACAGGTAAAGTTACTGCCACTCTCTACATCCAGTCGAGAATAATGAAAACGCATAATTCAAAGTTGCATGTTTCACACTCTTATTCTTCCGAATACTTTAATAGTTACATAATAAATAATCAGCGTGAATATCAGCACTGATAAAATATCAATATTTGTGTATGTTTCATACATTACCTCTGCGTTGACGTCGCCATAGATCATGTTGCCTATCTTTGAGGCAATCTCAACGTTAATATATTTTTCAGGGCGGCATAATGAACGCCCAACGATAAAGCTGATTATGAAAAACCAAGCCGTTTTCATCAGCCTTGATTTCCATTTGTGGACAAACGTTTCTATAACCACCATTAATGACCTCGATACTAATGCGCGCCATGAGTAAGCGCATACGGCAGAGAACAATTATCACGCCAAGGCACCTGACAATAACACTTTTCTAAGCTGCTTATACGGTAGTGAACTCATCATTATCAGCAGGCGGCGGGCCCAGATTTTTCTAAGCTGCCTGTACGGCAGTGAACAGGAGGATGAACCGGTGACACCCAAAGCGCTCTTTCTAAGCTGCCTGTACGGCAGTGAACTCGACTACACGTCCGGCGCGCGTCGGCAGATATTTCTAAGCTGCCTGTACGGGAGTGAACCTATTGAAGTGAACACCATCACTGACGCCATGTTTCTAAGCTGCCTGTACGGCAGTGAACCGTGAACTCTACGACATCGAGATGATAGATGCTTTCTAAGCTGCCTGTACGGCAGTGAACGTCATGCGCTTCTGCGCTTTGGCCTGGACTTTTTTCTAAGCTGCCTGCACGGTAGTGAACTGGAAGAAAACAACAATACCCTATTGTTCTAAAAGAAAAAAATCAACTTTCAATGTTTGAACCCTTTTTTCCAGCCATCATTTTCATCATCGATAAATCAATGAGTTACAAAGGCATCTAAAAAAAGGGTTCTGCGATTAAGCGTCAGTTTGCGTCCTGAAGAACTTCGTCACGTCAGGGAATAAGATGCACAACCGTGCTTTGGCAACGAGGCACAACCATGTCATCAGCCATCGAGTGCGTAATGTCATGCAGCAGGCCCGTCAGATGCGGGAGCATGTCGCGGTCAAAATGCGAAATCAGCAGGACATGATTGAGCGCGCGGCAGTAATCGCACTTCGTTTCCGTATCATCCAGCAGCCACTCCTTGTGCTGCGGCTGCTCGTCTTCAAATTCCACGACGCGAAAATCGCTCATCGACTCAGCAAGCCCTTCCTTCACTGCATCCAGATAGGCACCGAGGCAGCGGCATACAGGCTGCGTTTGCGGGAGCGAATTGCAGTCCAGCAGAATTTCGACCAGCAGCTTGCAGCGTTCGACAAGGACGGGGAGATCGGGATTGAGGGAGAGTTCGCTGTAGAGATGAGAAAAATTGGTATGTTCCATGTAATTTTGACTCCGTGTGAAATTTTAAGATCTCCACCCGAACGCCAACTCAGGTGGCAGACTGAACCGGTTTGGCGTACCGACCCACACGGGAAAATCGGTGCTTCATAAGAAGCCCCGGTTCAGCCCACCATATTTGAGTCTGCGGATTATAACGCTAGCTTTCAAAAGTGTGAACGAACCTAATGATAGTCGACGAATCAACATCATTTCTCGCATGTAATCAGGACGCCAATCCCGACACCTGATTTTGCAGGTGCGCCGCCATTTTATTACTGTGAATTTATCCAGCAACCGACTTCGAAAGAAACTGGAAAGCGCCTCGCAAAATTCCTCTGCGGGCTGATGCCCTCACCCCACCCCTCTCCCTGAATGGAGAGGGAGTATTCTGTGCCAGGCTGTTATTTGTAGGGAACCCTCAGCCCACGGGAAGAGGAAGAATAGCGGGCATAAAAAAGCCGGGTTTAAAACCCGGCTTTTGAACTAAAACAGCTTAAAGCGCCGCTTCGGGCTTGTGCTTCGCCGCACTCTGGAAGTCGTACGTCAGCTCGTTCTTCGCCTGGTCCAGCGCCACGGTCACCTGGCCGCCGTCCACCAGCGAGCCAAACAGCAGCTCGTTCGCCAGCGGTTTCTTCAGGTTGTCCTGAATCACGCGCGCCATCGGACGGGCGCCCATCGCACGGTCGTAGCCTTTCTCGGCCAGCCAGTTGCGGGCCTCCTGACTGACTTCCAGCGACACGCCTTTCTGATCCAGCTGAACCTGCAGCTCGACGATGAACTTGTCCACCACCTGATGGATCACCTCGGTAGACAGGTGATCGAACCAGATAATGTTGTCCAGACGGTTGCGGAACTCCGGCGTGAAGATCTTCTTGATCTCCTCCATCGCATCGGTGCTGTTATCCTGGTGGATCAGGCCGATGGATTTACGCTCGGTTTCACGCACCCCGGCGTTGGTGGTCATCACCAGCACCACGTTGCGGAAGTCCGCCTTGCGCCCGTTGTTGTCGGTCAGCGTCCCGTTGTCCATCACCTGCAGCAGGATATTGAACACGTCCGGGTGCGCCTTCTCGATTTCATCGAGCAGCAGAACCGCGTGCGGATGCTTGATCACCGCGTCGGTGAGCAGGCCGCCCTGGTCAAAGCCCACGTAGCCCGGAGGCGCACCAATCA
>AGFT01015786.1_pt1 | contig 10910 bp, 9 predicted proteins | sample 305848 | NCBI WGS metagenome assembly AGFT01 (sample SAMN02954282, study PRJNA62043) | ant fungus garden metagenome | biome: terrestrial; feature: Atta colombica fungus garden; material: fungus garden; isolation source: Atta colombica fungus garden bottom | host: Atta colombica | place: Panama...
GACCGAAACGTCCACCTTCTGGCAGAACCACGGCGAGTCTAACGACGTCGACCCGGCGTCGATTCAGACCGAGGTGTTCCGCCTGCCGTCCACCTGCTTCGCGGAAGAGGACGGCTCGATTGCCAACTCCGGCCGCTGGCTGCAGTGGCACTGGAAGGGCCAGGACGCGCCGGGCGAAGCGCGTAATGACGGCGAAATTCTGGCTGGTATTTACCATCGCCTGCGCGACATGTACCGCACGGAAGGCGGCAAAGGCGCCGAGCCGCTGCTGAAGATGAGCTGGAGCTACAAGCAGCCGGACCATCCTGAGTCAGAGGAAGTGGCGAAAGAGAACAACGGCGTTGCGCTGAAAGATCTCTTTGATGCCAACGGCAACCTGCTGGCGAAGAAGGGCCAGCTGCTGAACAGCTTCGCGCTGCTGCGCGACGACGGCACCACGGCCTCTTCCTGCTGGATCTACGCCGGAAGCTGGACCGAGCAGGGTAACCAGATGGCCAACCGCGACAACGCCGATCCGTCAGGTCTTGGCAATACGCTGGGCTGGGCATGGGCGTGGCCGCTGAACCGCCGCGTGCTATACAACCGCGCGTCTGCGGACGTCAACGGCAAGCCGTGGGATCCGAAACGGATGCTGATCGAGTGGAACGGATCGAAGTGGGCGGGGAACGACATCCCGGACTTCAACACCGCCGCGCCGGGCAGCAAAACCGGGCCGTTCATCATGCAGCCGGAAGGGCTGGGCCGCCTGTTCGCCCTCGACAAGCTGGCGGAAGGGCCGTTCCCGGAACACTACGAGCCGATGGAAACGCCGCTCGGCACCAACCCGCTGCACCCGAACGTGATCTCGAGTCCGGTGGTGCGCATCTACGAGGACGACGTGCTGCGCCTGGGCAAGAAGGACAAATTCCCGTACGTGGGAACGACCTACCGTCTGACCGAGCATTTCCACACCTGGACCAAGCACGCGCGGCTTAACGCCATCGCCCAGCCGGAACAGTTCGTGGAGATCAGCGAAACGCTGGCGAAGGCGAAGGGCATTGCCAACGGCGACCGCGTGACGGTCAGCAGCAAGCGCGGGTTCATTCGCGCCGTGGCGGTGGTAACCCGCCGTCTGCAGACGCTGAACGTGCACGGCCAGCAGGTGGAAACCGTCGGTATTCCGCTGCACTGGGGCTTTGAGGGCGTGGCGCAGAAAGGCTACATCGCCAACACCCTGACGCCTAACGTCGGCGATTCCAACTCGCAAACGCCGGAGTACAAGGCGTTTCTGGTTAACATCGAGAAAGCGTAAGGAGCGAATAAATGGCGATGGAAACACAAGACATCATTAAACGCTCCGCGACAAACGCCATGACCCCCGCGCCCCGCGCGCGGGATTACAAGGCCGAGGTCGCCAAGCTTATCGATGTTTCATCCTGCGTGGGCTGCAAAGCCTGCCAGGTGGCGTGCTCGGAGTGGAACGACATTCGCGACGAGGTGGGGCACTGCGTCGGGGTTTACGATAACCCGGCCGATCTGAGCGCCAAGTCCTGGACGGTGATGCGCTTTAGCGAAACCGACCAGAACGGCAGGCTGGAGTGGCTGATCCGCAAAGACGGCTGCATGCACTGCGAAGACCCGGGCTGCCTGAAGGCGTGCCCGTCCGCGGGGGCGATCATTCAGTACGCCAACGGGATCGTCGACTTCCAGCAGGACCACTGCATCGGCTGCGGCTACTGCATTGCCGGGTGTCCGTTTAACGTCCCGCGCCTCAATAAAGAGGATAACCGGGTCTATAAATGCACCCTCTGCGTGGACCGCGTCAGCGTGGGCCAGGAGCCAGCCTGCGTGAAGACGTGCCCAACGGGCGCCATCCACTTCGGCACCAAGACCGAGATGCTGGAAGTGGCGCAGCAGCGCGTGGACAAGCTAAAGGCGCGCGGTTACGAAAACGCGGGCATTTACAACCCGCAGGGCGTGGGCGGAACGCACGTGATGTACGTGCTGCACCATAACGACCAGCCGGAGCTGTACCACAACCTGCCGAAAGATCCGGCGATCGACACCTCGATCAACCTGTGGAAAGGGGCGCTGAAGCCGCTCTCCGCGGCGGGCTTTATCGCCACCTTTGCCGGGCTGATTTATCACTACATCGGCATCGGGCCAAACAAAGAGGTGGATGACGACGAGGAGGAGCATCATGAGTAAGTCAAAGATGATTGTGCGCACGAAATTTATCGACCGCGCCTGTCACTGGACGGTGGTGATCTGCTTCTTCCTGGTGGCAGTATCGGGGATTTCGTTCTTCTTCCCGACGCTGCAGTGGCTGACCGAAACCTTCGGGACGCCGCAGATGGGGCGCATTCTACACCCGTTCTTCGGCGTGCTGATTTTCGTGGTGCTGATGTTTATGTTCGTGCGCTTCGTTCACCACAATATCCCGGACAAGCAGGACATTCCGTGGGTGAAGGGGATTATCGAAGTTCTGAAGGGCAACGAGCATAAGGTGGCGAAGGTCGGCAAATACAACGCCGGTCAGAAGATGATGTTCTGGACCATCATGAGCATGATTTTCGTGCTGCTGGTGACCGGCGTGATCATCTGGCGTCCGTACTTTGCCCAGTACTTTCCGATCCAGGTCGTGCGCTACGCGCTGCTGATCCACGCCACGTCGGCCATCATTCTGATCCACGCCATCCTGATCCATATGTACATGGCATTCTGGGTGAAAGGCTCGATTAAGGGGATGATCGAAGGGAAGGTGAGCCGCCGCTGGGCGCAGAAACACCACCCGCGCTGGTATCGCGACGTTGAGCGCATGGAAGCGAAAGAAGAGAGTAACGAAGGGCTTAAATAGCGTAAGCGCCGCCGGTTTTGACCGGCGGCGTTTTGCTAAAACCGTTCTTGTATAAACCTGAACGGGTATTTTGTCGGCTTCACCTTGCCAATTTTTCGCTTCGGTAAATCCAGCGTTTCGATATGCAAGTCTTTATAGGGGATCTGCGAAAGCAGGTGCGAAATAATATTAAGCCGCACGCGTTTTTTATCCTCCGACCGTGCAACAAACCACGGTGCCCACGCGGTGTCGGTGGCTTTAAACATCTCGTCCCGCGCCACGGTATATTCGTCCCAGAGGTTGAACGATTTAATGTCCATGGGCGACAGCTTCCAGGTCTTACGTCCGTCGTTAATCCGGTCACGAAGGCGGCGCTCCTGCTCTTTTGGCGTCACCTCGAGCCAGTATTTCAGTAAGATGATCCCCGCATCAACCATCGCTTTTTCCATCACCGGCGTGCCGTCCAGAAACTTCTCAACCTGTTCCTCGGTACAAAAGCCCATCACGCGCTCAACGCCCGCGCGGTTATACCAGCTGCGATCGAAGATGACGATTTCTCCGGCCGAAGGCAGGTGGGAAACGTAGCGCTGTAAATAGAGCTGGCTTTTCTCCTTTTCGGTAGGGGCCGGCAGGGCGACAACCCGAAAAACCCGGGGGCTGACGCGCTCGGTGATGGCTTTGATCGTACCTCCTTTGCCCGCGCCGTCTCGCCCTTCAAACACGATACAGACCTTCAACCCTTTGCTGACCACCCACTGCTGAAGCTTCACCAGCTCTACGTGCAGGCGGCGCAGCTCTTTTTCATACTCTTTCGTTTTCAGCGGCGTTTTCGTTGCGTCATCAACCACTTTGTTCGCGTTCTTTTTGCTGCCCATACCTGTCATCCTCTTGCGGGTCTACCTGAAGTGTAATCGACCTGAATAAATGGACTAACGTGTCAGAGATCGGTTTTGAACTGGTTCACCATACCAGTTTGGTCAATAATGCCGGTTGCCTCTCTTTTCTTTGTGGTTGCGGTATGAAAAAAACGATCTTTTCGCTGGCGCTCGGCACGTTCGGTCTCGGTATGGCCGAGTTCGGCATTATGGGCGTCCTCACCGAGCTGGCGCACGATACCGGGATATCCATTCCCTCCGCCGGGAACATGATCTCGTTCTATGCGTTTGGCGTGGTGATTGGCGCGCCGGTAGTGGCGCTGTTTTCCAGCCGGTTCTCGCTGAAATCCACGCTGCTGTTTTTGGTTGCCCTGTGCGCCATCGGAAACGCCATTTTTAGCCTGTCGACAAGCTATACCGGGCTGGCGGTCGGGCGGCTGATTTCCGGCTTCCCCCACGGCGCTATCTTTGGCGTCGGCGCGATCCTGCTGTCGAAAATTGCGCCGCCGGGCAAGGTGACGGTCGCCGTTGCGGGCATGATCGCCGGGATGACGGTCGCCAACCTGGTGGGCGTTCCGCTCGGCACCTGGCTCGGGCATGCGTTCAGCTGGCGCTACACCTTCTGGCTGATTGCCGCCTTCGACGCGCTGGTGATTCTGTCCGTGCTGGCGTGGGTACCCAGCGTCTATGACAAAACGGAAACCCGGCTGGCCGAACAGTTTCATTTTCTCAAGCGGCCGGAGCCGTGGCTTATTTTCTCCGCCACGCTGTTTGGCAACGCCGGGGTGTTTGCGTGGTTCAGCTTCGTGAAGCCGTTTATGGTGAGCGTGTCCGGCTTTAGCGAAGGGGTGATGACCGCGATCATGATGCTGATGGGGCTTGGCATGGTGCTGGGCAATCTGGCGAGCGGAAAGCTGTCGGCGCGCTTCAGCCCGCTGCGCATTGCGGCAACCACGGACCTGATCATCGTCGCCTCGCTGCTTTCGCTGTTTGCCTTTGGCGAGCGGCAGACGGCTTCGCTGGTGATGGGGTTTATCTGCTGCGCCGGGCTGTTTGCGCTCTCCGCGCCGCTGCAAATTTTGCTGCTGCAAAACGCGAAAGGGGGCGAGCTTTTAGGGGCCGCTGGCGGGCAGGTAGCCTTTAACCTCGGCAGCGCGGTAGGCGCATACTTTGGCGGGATGATGATCGTGCTGGGCTTCAGCTGGCGCTACGTCACGCTTCCGGCGGCGATTCTGTCCTTCTCGGCGATGACGTCGCTGCTGCTGTACGGCTACCTCAAATCGAAACGGGCTCAGGCCAGCGCGCGCGCGCCGGCCTGACGATCGGAACTAGACAAATTTCGCCAGCGGATCGGCGGCGGCAAAGGCGACCGCGCGGTCCGCTGCTGGCGGATAGATCAGCTCGTTGGTGATGGCGATTTTGATTTTCTTCGCCTCATCGCGAACCGATTTCACCTGCTGATCCCAGCCTTCGGTATACACCGCGCCCCACGCGCCGAGATCCAGACAGGTCACATAGTTCACCTGGCGATAGGGATACGGCTCTGCGCCGAGCAGGCTGGCCGCCGCGTTGTGACCGGCGAATTTGCCGAGCTGGATGGCGTGCTGGCAGGTCATTAGCGCGGTATTCCCCACGTCGTCCGTTTTGGCATGGGCCATATCGCCGGTGGCGTAGACGTCCGGGTGCTGCGCAACCTGCAGGTTTTCGTTGACGATAAGGCGGCCCTGGCCGTCGCGATCGCCGTTAATCTGCTGGCTCAGCGCGTTGGCTTCTACGCCAGCGGTCCAGACGACGGTGGAGGACGCAATCCGCTCGCCGTTTTTCAGCGTCACGCCGCCTTCATCAATCGCTTCAATTTCGCTGTTAAGACGCCACTCCACGCCCAGCTCGCGGCTTGCGTCCTCGATGGTTTTACGCAGCGCCTCGCTGTAGCGTCCGCCGATAACCGCGCCTCTTTCAACTACGACAACTTTAGTCTGCGTATCTGCGCCGAAGCGCGCACGCAGGCGGGCAGGGAGCTCGGTGGCCAGCTCGATGCCGGTAAAGCCGCCGCCGCAGACCACCACGGTATTGCGCTGCGCGCTGTCGGGGCGCGCCGCCAGCGAATCAAGATGGGCTTCGAACGCCTGCGCGGACTCAAGCTGGTCGATATCAAAGGCGTGCTCAGCCAGCCCGGCAATCGGCGGGCGCCTGGCCTGACTGCCCGTCGCCAGCACGAGACGCTCGTAGGACATGACGGATTTGCCGCCGCTGGCATCAAGCCAGGTCACGGTTTTAGCATTGACATCAATGGATTCGGCGCTTCCGGCGATAAATTCGATGTCCAGTTCGTCAAACAGCCCGCCCAGCGGAGCCACCAGCGTTGATACTTTTTCTTCGTAGAAGCGTGGGCGCACGCGCAATTCGGGGGCGGGAGCCAGTACGGCGATCTTCAGGCCATTATTGCCTTCCAGCGCAGACAGGCGGGCGGCGCTGACGGCTGCCCACATACCGGAAAAACCACTACCCACAATTAAAATTTGCTTCTTCATGTTCGATCCTTTTGATCGTCAGGCCATATGTCTGACATAACTGCAACTATACTTGTCGGAGTTATCTGCGACAACTTCTTTCTGAGTTAAATTTATAAGGCTCGTAAAATCAGCCCGTTACGCTTAACTACCAATGAATGCTGTTTTTCTGCTCCGCAACGTCGCTATAATGACCCCGATAAGTAACTTCGGAGTTAACCATGGCGTTTTACAGTTCCGGTGTGGAATACGGCATTCACAGCCTGATGTGTATGGTGGATGCGAAAGGCAACGAGCGCGAGATGAGCGTCCGGGAAATGGCTGCCCTGCAGGGCGTGCCGTACGATTACCTGGGCAAAATCTTCACGCGCCTGTCGCGCGCCGGGCTGGTGAGCAGCACCGAAGGCAAGGGCGGGGGCTTCAGGCTGGCGCGTCCGGCCGAGCTGATCTCCGTGCTGGACGTGGCGCACGCCATCGACGGTGAAAAAAACATGTTTGAATGTCGGGAAGTTCGTCAGCGGCTGGCGGTGTTTGATGAAGCGCCTCCCGCGTGGGTGTGTGACGGCCCGTGCGGCGTGCGTTCGGTGATGGACAGCGCCCAGCAGCGGATGGAAGAGGAGCTGGCGCGGCACACGATTTTAGATCTGGCGCGTAAAATGTACCGCAAAGCGCCGGATACGTTTCAGATTGAAGTACAGGAGTGGATTGCCGACAGGCGGTCTTCCTGAAAAGAAGCCGGGGAGGGCGACGCCTTCACCCGGCACGATATTTACGAACGTAAATCGATAACCATGCGGCCGCGAATCTGGCCTTGTTCCATCTCTTTAAAGATGGCGTTGATATCCTCCAGCGGGCGCATTGCCACTTTCGGAACCACCTTGCCCTCGGCGGCAAACTGGAACGCTTCAACCAGATCCTGACGCGTGCCCACCAGCGAACCCACAACCTGAATGCCGTCCAGCACCAGACGCGGAATGTCGAGGCTCATGGACTCCGGCGGCAGGCCAACGGCCACCACGCGGCCACCCGCGCGCACGGCATCCACCGCCGAGTTAAACGCCGCTTTCGCTACCGCCGTCACCACCGCAGCGTGCGCGCCGCCGGTTTTCTCCTGAATGATCTTGGCGGCATCTTCATTGCGCGAGTTGATGGTCAAGTCAGCGCCCATGCTGGCCGCCAGCTTCAGCTGCTCGTCGTTCACGTCGATGGCAATGACCTTCGCATTAAAGACGTTTTTCGCATACTGCAGCGCGAGGTTTCCTAATCCGCCGAGGCCGTAAATGGCAATCCACTGGCCAGGCTTGATGTAGGAAATTTTCACCGCTTTATAGGTAGTAACACCTGCGCAGGTGATGCTGCTGGCCGCGGCGGAGTCCAGCCCGTCCGGCACTTTGACCGAGTAATCGGCGGTGACGATGCACTCCTGCGCCATGCCGCCGTCAACGGAATAGCCGGCGTTTTTCACGTCGCGACACAGGGTTTCGTTCCCGGAGTTACAGTATTCGCAGTGGCCGCAGCCTTCGAAGAACCACGCTACGCTTGCGCGATCGCCCACCTTGAGTGAGGTCACGCCTGGCCCGATCTCCTTCACAATGCCAATCCCTTCGTGCCCGAGGATCACGCCGGTTTTGTCGCCGAAATCACCGTTCTTAACGTGAAGATCGGTATGGCACACCCCGCAGCATTCCATTTTGAGCAGGGCCTCACCGTGCTCAAGCGGGCGTAATGTTTTTTCGGTGACGTTAACCTGATGATCGTGAGTCACTACAGCAGCCTTCATATGTTTCTCCTTGTTCATGACGAGAATCTGCATTGCATGCACTACCCCTCAAGGATTAATACTTTGGCGTGTTAATGCAAGGTAACCGCAACATAATGTAATAAATTCAGGGCATATCAGATTAAGAACAGAGCGATCCTCTAATAAATAGGGGGGAATAAAACTGCCAAAAAAACGTCATGATTCCGTCATGCGCCAAACGTAACGTGTTGTCTTTCCAATAACCGAAGAGTTAAAAGACAATGCATCTGGTGAAAAAACTTATCGCAGCGGGCGTTTTCCTGTCCGCTTCCGTACAGGCCCAAAACATTCTTGAATTTCCTCAGCCGGACAATAATCCGGAAGAGTTCTACGCCGTGACGGAGATCCCGGCGGGCGGGATAATCAAATACGAAACCGATGCAAAGACCGGATTTATCGTCGCCGACCGCTTCCAGTCCATGCCGGTGGCGTATCCGGCGAACTACGGCTCGCTGACCCAGTCTTTAGCCGGTGACGGCGATCCGCTGGACGTGATCTTCTATACCCGCGCACCGCTGGCGCCGGGCACGCTGATCAAGCTGCGCGCCATCGGCGTGCTGAAGATGGTGGACGGCGGCGAGAAGGACGACAAAATCGTGGCGGTTCCGGCCAGCAAAATCGACCCGACCTACGATGACATCCACGAGCTGAGCGATCTGCCGAAGATCGAGGTTCAGCGCCTCGAGTCATTTTTCCGCGTCTACAAGCAGCTGCCGGAAGGGCGTAAAAAAGTGGAGCTGAGCGGCTTTAACGATGCCGCCGCGGCAAAGCAGGAAATTAAGCAGGCGTGGGATGCGTGGAAAGCAAAAGCCCCGCAGTGATTAACTGGCCCGGCGGAATAACCGCCGGGCGCAGGACTACAGCTGTTCTTCCAGGTGTTTAATCTCCTCTCGCCACTGCGCCTGAAGCTGCGGCTTTTGATGCTTCGGCTTGCGCGCCAGATCCTCTGCTAGCAGCGTCTCCAGCGCAACCAGACGCTCAAGCAGATCGTCCGACGGCGAAGGCTGCGTTGAGGTGGCCTTCTCAACCGCAGCCTGCGGCATAGCGCCGGACGATTCGCGCAGCCGCTCGAACACGGCTTCCGCGTCGTGCCACTCGCTGAGCGCACCGTCCTCTATCAGCCAGAAGCGGTTGCAGCTGTGGCTAATCAGCTGACGATCGTGGCTCACCAGCAGAACACCGCCTTCAAACTGCAGCAGGGTTTCCGCCAGCGCCTCTTTGCCTTCCATATCCAGATGGTTGGTCGGCTCGTCGAGCATCAGCAGGCTATACCGGGCGAGCGTCAGCCCGACAAACAGCAGGCGGGAACGCTCTCCGCCGCTGAGGGTGGAGACCTTTTGTCCGTGGCGCGCCCACGGGAAACCGGCGCCGATCAACGCCATCTTGCGATCCTGCGGGTTGGGCGCAAACGGCTCAAGCGCGTCCAGCAGCGTGGCGTTGTCCGGCAGCTGGTTTAGCGTCTGGTCGTAATAGCCGGGAGCGACGCGAGGGTGGATTTTCAGCCCGTCCTCCGCCGGTTTTCCGCTCATCTGGCGCCAGATAAGCCGCATCAGGGAGGATTTCCCGCAGCCGTTGCGTCCGACAATCGCCACGCGATCGCCGCTTTTCAGCCGCGCAACGTCCACGCTGAACAGCGCGGGCAGGCCGGGCGCGGGCGGTACGGCAAGATCCTCCATCTCCAGCAGGCGGTCAGCCCGCAGCGCGTCGCCGCGCAGGGTGAGCGTCCACGGGCTGCCCGCCGTGAGCTCGGTCTGGCTCACCTTCAGCCGCTCGACCTGTTTTTCCATCTGCTTCGCCTTGCGGGCCAGATCCTCGTTGTCGTAGACCTTGCCCCAGGTCGCCAGCCGCCTGGCGCTGGCGGCGACGCGGTCAATCTCCTTTTGCTCCGCCTTGTGGCGCTGCGCGTCGCTTTCGTCCTTCGCCAGCAGCGCCTTACGCGCCGCCGTGCAGGGTAGAGCGAAGTAGTGCAGCGTTTTATCGCGCAGGATCCAGCTGCCGTTGGTGACGGCGTCCAGCAGCTGCCGGTCGTGCGAGACGAGCACAAAGCTTCCCGGCCAGGCTCGTAAAAACTGCTCCAGCCAGAGCAGGGTCGGCAGATCGAGGTGGTTGCTGGGCTCGTCAAGCAGCAGCAGATCCGGATCGCTAATCAGCGCCCGCGCCAGCAGCAGCCGCGTGTGCTGGCCGCCGCTGAGCGTGGCGGAATGAAGCGCCATATCGTTCGGCGTAAAGCCCATTCCGGCCAGCAGCGTTTCCGCCTTCCAGCGCAGGCTTTCCCGTTCAGCGGCCGGAAGTTGCGCCAGCACCGCGTCCAGCATGGTCAGCGAGAGGATATCCTCCGGCAGATGCTGTTCCACGCGCGCCAGCAGGCAATGCCCGGCCAGCGCAACGGTGCCGAAAGCAGGGGAGTCGGTGCCGTCGAGGATCTTTAGCAGCGTGCTTTTGCCGCAGCCGTTATCGCCCAGCAGGCCGATGCGGTCGCCTTTTTTCAGCGTAAAGGAGAGAGAGTCGAAGAGCGTGCCAAACGCCGTTTCAACGCGTAAAGATTGTGCAGTGAGTAAAGTGCTCATTGTTGCTTACTCAAGAGTTACAGGCATGTTTATGCCTCGTCAAACATCGCTGACGATAACTCAGTAAGCCCGAGGGAAGGGATTTCAGGGGGTTGTGTCTTCGCTCAAGCCGACGTTATCGCAGCACGATATCGGTAACGCTTGAGCAGACGCGATCGCCTAAGGTATGTGAAAAATTGAAAATTTCACAGTACAGCATATCGGTCCTCCTTATATATTCAGTAGGTTGATGGATGAAGGGAGTGTAGCGGGGGAATGGAGGTTTGGCTAGAGGGTATCTCGCACAAGGCGGTGGGGGCCCAACATATTACACTCTGGCACCGAAAACTCCCTATCCCTTGA
>AGFT01094216.1_pt1 | contig 10738 bp, 8 predicted proteins | sample 305848 | NCBI WGS metagenome assembly AGFT01 (sample SAMN02954282, study PRJNA62043) | ant fungus garden metagenome | biome: terrestrial; feature: Atta colombica fungus garden; material: fungus garden; isolation source: Atta colombica fungus garden bottom | host: Atta colombica | place: Panama...
GTTCTCCCTCGCATAATCGTTCACCATCGCTACTTTGGTTTCCGCCACTTCTGCCGTAAATATGCCGCAGATGGCTTTGCCTCGATAATGAACGGTAAGCATCAGTTGCGTTGCACGTTCTACATCATAAGAAAAGAACTTTTGTAGCACGTCAATAACAAATTCCATTGGCGTGTAGTCATCGTTCATTAACATAACTTTATACATAGATGGCGGTTTTAGCGCGTCGCGCACTTTGTCTTCCGCCAGCTGGTCAAAATCCAGCCAGTCGTTGGTCTTACCCATGATGCATCATCTTCTTGAATCTACCTCAGATGTTAGATAACAATCATCTATTACTGTCATCCGCGATGTCTGTCACAAACTGTTGCAATAGCGTTAACTGCTTCAAATTTTGGTTGATTATTGTCCCAACTCCAGCGCCAAACGCTTGACGGCTTCTTTCGTTTATCTAAATTGTACAAGCGTGAGTTGGCGAGGTTTTGTACAGCCTCCACTCCACCACCGGTTCATTCCATCTTAATTTATAAGATTTACGAAGGAAGTCGAAGCATGGAAATGGGTACTGTTAAGTGGTTCAACAACGCCAAAGGGTTTGGGTTCATCTGCCCTGAAGGCGGCGGCGAGGATATCTTCGCTCACTATTCCACCATTCAGATGGATGGTTACAGGACGCTCAAAGCCGGGCAGTCCGTTCAGTTCGACGTACACCAGGGGCCAAAGGGCAATCACGCCAGTCTTATCGTCCCCATTATTGAAGCAGAAGCGGTCGCAACGGTCGCGTAGCGCTCTGTTTAATTGTGTACACCCCGCAGGCAAAATGCCAGCCCGATCGGCTGGCATTTTTATTTTCGGGTTATTCCCGCGCCAGCGCGTCTACCGGATCAAGCCGCGCGGCGTTGCGTGCCGGGAGCCAGCCAAACAAAATGCCGGTAAAGGTCGAACACAAAAAGGCGGTGAGGATCGCCACCGGCGAGAAGCCAATCTCCCAACCCGGTAAAAAGAGCTGAAGCGCGAAGGCAATCATCATCGACAGCGCAATGCCCATCGCACCGCCCACCAGGCACACCAGCACCGCCTCAATCAAAAACTGCTGCAGCACATCGCTGGCGCGGGCGCCCACCGCCATGCGGATGCCAATTTCCCGCGTGCGCTCCGTCACCGACACCAGCATGATATTCATCACCCCGATGCCGCCAACGACCAGCGAAATCACCGCCACCAGCGTCAGGAACAGCTGTAGAGTACGTGTGGTCTTTTCCGCGGTTTTCAAGAGGCCGTCCATGTTCCAGGTGAAGAAATCCTTCTTCCCGTGGCGCAGCGTCAGCAGTCGCTCAAGCTGCTGCTCGGCGAGCGTGCTGTCGTAGCCTTCCTTCACGCGAACGGTGATCGAATTCAGCCACGACTGCCCCATAATGCGCCCGGAGATGGTCGAATACGGCAGCCAGACGCGCAGGATTTTGCTGCTGCCAAACATCGACTGCTTCTCTTCCGCCACGCCGATGACCGTCGCAGGCATGTTCCCGACCAGAATCACTTCCCCCACCACGTTGGTTTTGTTCGGGAAAAGCTGCCTGCGCGAGTTATCGTCCAGCACGACCACCTGCGCCCTGCCCGCCAGCTGCTCGGCGTTGAAGGTCGCGCCCTGGCTGAAGGTCATGCCGTAGACGTTGAAATAGTCCCCGCTGACGCCGTTCGCGCTTGCCGCCACGTCGATGTTGCCGTAGCGCAGGCGCAGGTTTTGCGACACCGCGGGCGTGGCCGAGTTGACCCACGGCTGCCGCTGAATGGCCGCCAGGTCGTCATATTTCAGGGCCTGCTGGTACTGCGGTTCGTCGTCGCCGAAATCTTTACCGGGGTAGACGTCAATCGTGTTGGTGCCGATGGCGCGAATATCCGCCAGCACCAGCTGTTTTGCCGCGTCGCCGACCACCACGATCGACACCACCGAGGCGATGCCGATGATGATGCCGAGCATGGTCAGCAGCGTGCGCATCTTGTTGGCCGCCATCGCCAGCCAGGCCATGGTGAGCGCCTCGCGAAAGCCGCTGGAGAACTGGCTCCAGCCGGTGGACACCGGCAGCGGCTCTTTCGGTGCCGCCGCCCGGGACGCGCGCGGCGGCGGGTTGCTGACCAGCTCGCCGTCGTGGATCTCGATGATGCGCTCCGCCTGCGCCGCTACCTGCGGATCGTGGGTCACGATAATGACCGTATGCCCCTGATCGCGCAGCTGGTGGAGGATCGCCATCACCTCTTCACCCGAATGGCTGTCGAGCGCCCCGGTCGGTTCATCGGCGAGGATCACCTGCCCGCCGTTCATCAGCGCGCGGGCGATACTCACGCGCTGCTGCTGCCCGCCGGAAAGCTGCGACGGCTTATACTCCACGCGCTCGGCCAGGCCAAGCCGCGTGAGCAGCGCCTTCGCGCGCTCGAGGCGCTTTTTGCGCTCCACGCCCGCGTACACCGCCGGGACCTCAACGTTCTGCGCCGCGCTCAGGTGCGAAAGCAGATGGTAGCGCTGAAAGATAAACCCAAAGTGCTCGCGGCGCAGCTTCGCCAGCGCGTCACCGTCCAGCGTAGAGACGTCCGTCCCCGCCACGCGGTAGGTGCCGCTGGTCGGTTTATCCAGGCAGCCGAGGATATTCATCAGCGTCGATTTACCGGAGCCGGACGCCCCGACAATCGCCACCATTTCACCGGCCTCCACGCGCAGCGAGATCCCCTTCAGAACCTCCACCGGCCCGTCGCCGGACGGATAGCTGCGGCGAATGTCGTTTAGCTCAAGCAGCGCCGTCATTTAGCCGCTCCGGGCAGGCTTTCGCTGGTGACGACCTCTTCGCCCTCTTCCAGCCCTTTCACCACCACCACGTCGGTGTCGTTGCGCTCGCCAATGGTCACCTCGCGCTCGCGGGTTTCGCCGTTGCGCAGCACCTTGACCTTATAGCGGCTGTCGCCGGCGGATTCACCCAGCGCGGAGAGCGGGATGATCAGGACGTTTTTCACGCCGGTCAGCTGGATGTGGACCTGGGCGGTCATGTCCAGACGCAGCACGCCTTTCGGGTTCGGCACCTCAAAGCGAGCGTAATAGAAGATGGCGTCATTGACCTTCTCCGGCGTCGGCAGGATATCCTTCAGCACGCCCTCGTAGCGGGTTTGCGGATCGCCGAGCACCGTGAACCAGGCCTTTTGCCCCGGCTTAAGGTGAATAACGTCGGCCTCGGACACCTGCGCCTTGACCAGCATGGTGCTCATGTCGGCGAGGGTCAGGATGTTCGGCGCCTGCTGGGCCGCAATCACCGTTTGCCCCTGCAGGGTAGTGATTTGGGTCACTTCACCCGCCATCGGCGCAACGATTTTGGTGTAGTCGAGGTTGGTTTTCGCCGTATCCAAAGAGGCCTGGTTGCGCTTGATTTGCGCGTCGATGGTGCCAATCTGCGCCTGCTTGACCGCAACTTCCGTTGCGGCGGTGTCCAGATCCTGCCGGGAAATGGCCTGCGTTTTTGCCAGCGCCTGCTGGCGGCTCAGCGTCACCTGCGCAAGGCGGCTCTCCGCCTGCGCCTGGCTGCGCTGCGCACGCAGCTCCATCAGCGTCGCTTCCACTTCGCGGATCTGGTTTTCGGCCTGCTCGGGGTCGATCACGCCGAGCAGCTGGCCTTTATCCACCTTGTCGCCAATCTCAACCGACAGCGTTTTCAGCTGGCCGCTCACCTGCGCGCCCACGTCAACCTTGCGCAGCGCGTCGAGCTTGCCCGTCGCCAGCACGTTTTGCTGCAGCTCGCCGGGGCGAACAATCAGCGTCTGGTACTGGGGCACGGGCGCGTTCAGCACCTGCCATAGCCAATACCCGCCAATCAAAACCACCACTGCCAGCAGCAGGAAGAGCTTCCCGCGTTTTCCCTTAAGGTTCATAAATATTCCAAATAATTGTTCTGGCTATCATCGACGTTGATTCTATCTGAAGCGCGGGTTGCAGACAAAGCGAGCGCTAGTCGGCCCGTCCGCGCGCCAGCCAGAGCACGCGGGAGAACATCTTGCGCAGCAGCGTCGGAACGGACTCCACGCCGCGCCTGCCCGCCTCCGCCGCGACTTCGATCGCCAGGTCCGGCTTCGACGAGCGGTGGATCGCCTTGGCAATCACCCGGCGAATATTCATCGGCACGTCGACCGGCACCATCGCGATGCGGTGGAACACGTCGTCAAACCCCTGGCGATACATAAAGTGCTCCATGTCCATGGCGGGCAGCACGGTCAAATGATCGCGCTCTTCATCCCGGTCGTTGCTCAGCAGGCTGCGCACGGTGGAGGCGTACTTCTTGCCCGCCTCGTCGCCGTCCACCAGCACGTGCCACTCGATGCCCATCCGACGGGCAAACTTGATCAGCGGCTTGAGCCCCGACTGGGCAAATTCGATCACCTTAATCCCTTCCGCGTCAAAATGGTGGCCGCACTGGCGCGCCAGCTCGTTGATGACCCAGGTTTCCGTTTCGCCCTCCACCAGCAGCCAGCAGCGGGCAAACAGCGACGAGGCGCGATTAAAGCGGATGTGAAACGCGATGCGCCGCCCGTCTTCGGCGCTTAGCCCGCCCGGCCCCAGGCGGTAGGCCGACACGCGCGAGGACTCGCGCACCAGACGGCAAACGTACTCCACCGGCGTCAGCGAGAGCAGCTCGCCGGAGTTGGTGGTGGTGATGCGCTGCAGCGGCAGCAGGTTGAGCAGGTGCCAGGCGACGGAGAGCATGATCGGATGCAGGCGCGTTTCGGGGTCTTCCACCAGCAGCAGCGGCCGCGCGTCGGGGTCGAGGCGGACGGTGCCCTTCGCCTGAAGCAGCGTGGAGAACAGCCCCAGCAGGATCACCCGGTGCGTGCGGCCGCCGGGGCGGTCAATCATGCGGTTAATAATGTCGAGATAGCGCCAGCTGCGCTGCTCGTCGTGCGAGCGGCGGCGCATCAGGCGGTGGCGGGACTGGGACGTGCCCTGCTCGGAGAAGTAGTGCTCCAGCAGCTGCACCATGGCGGAAAGCCCCTGGCGGATCTGCCCGTCGCTGAGGTTCTGCGGCCGGGAAACCAGCTCGCGCGCCAGAAAATCAAGCTCGCGGGCGGTCACTTCCACGTCCGGCATATTCGGTACGGTGCCGTTGCGGATGCGGCGCATAAAGCGCGCGTCGCGCAGGCGCAGGACCGGCATCAGCCGGATCAGGTGGCGGGCAAGCTCGTCAATGCTCTCCAGCGCAATCGGGTTGCCCTTCTCGTCGAGAAACTCGCGCAGGGTGAGAACGCTGTCGTTTTCCGCCATCTCGCCTTCCAGGCGGTAAAAAATACGGTGGTAGCCGTCGTCGCACGGCACCCAGCACGGCGACATCGGGCGAAAGCGGCGAACGCGATGGCGGCCAGGCTCGGACTCCCGGAAGGTCAGAATAATGTGCAGGTGCTTTTCGCGCCCGGCGACGTCCCCCGGCGGAAACCAGAAGTCGTCATGCGCAAAGTGGTAAAGGTCATCCTCCGGCGACAGGAGCAGGGTTAGCGCGTCCAACAGGCTCGACTTGCCCCAGGCGTTCTCCCCTATCAGGACATTATTTTGCTCAAGTTGCAGCGACAGGCGGTTTATACCGCGAAACCCGACAATCTCAACACGTTCGAGAAGCATAAATCCCCCGCAAAATGAACACTTTTTCCTTCAAGTTATCAGCAGTATAGCGGCACTGCGCCCGGCAGGACATCCCCGCACGCGCCGATTATTTCATTCGGGGCGATAAAATTCAGATTCTCCCTACACGGTTTCGTTTGAAATAATGCTAACGGAGCAAGATACTACCGCTCCGAAATTGGTCTATGCTTTTTTTACCACCCGTTCGAACAAGGAACGACATCACATTGCCTAAAGTCAAATTTATTGAATTTATTTAACTGGCGAAGGGATGTTAATGGTTTCTAAAATATTGGCTCTTTGAGTCGTCATCCCTTTATGACGATATAGGCCGTGCGCTTTAACGCGTGCGGAAGTTTATTTTTGAGGTGGTTATGTTTAGAAAATTAGCGGCAGAATGCTTTGGTACATTCTGGCTGGTGTTTGGTGGTTGCGGTAGCGCGGTTCTCGCGGCGGCATTTCCGGAATTAGGTATTGGTTTTGTTGGCGTCGCGCTGGCCTTTGGCCTGACGGTATTAACCATGGCATTTGCCGTGGGGCATATTTCCGGCGGTCATTTTAACCCGGCGGTGACTTTGGGCCTGTGGGCCGGCGGTCGTTTTCCGGCAAAAGAGGTGATTGGCTATATTATTGCCCAGGTAATTGGCGGCATTATTGCCGCAGCGGTGCTGTACGTTATTGCCAGCGGTAAAGCAGGCTTTGACGCTGCCGCCAGCGGCTTTGCCTCTAACGGCTACGGCGAGCACTCACCGGGCGGGTACTCCATGCTGTCTGCCATCGTGATTGAAATCGTGCTGACCGCGGGCTTCCTGCTGGTGATACACGGCGCGACCGACAGGCACGCTCCCGCGGGCTTCGCGCCGATTGCGATTGGCCTGGCGCTGACGCTGATCCACCTGATCTCTATCCCGGTGACCAATACCTCCGTTAACCCGGCGCGCAGCACCGCGGTCGCCATTTTCCAGGGCGGCTGGGCGCTGCAGCAGCTGTGGCTGTTCTGGGTGATGCCCATCGTCGGCGGTATTCTGGGCGGCGTGCTGTACCGCACCCTGCTGGAAAAACGCGACTAATCAAGTGCGGCCCATAACGTCGGGTGGCGCTAACGCTTACCCGGCCTACATAACGGGCACTTTGCAGGCCGGGTCAGGCGTAGCCGCCACCCGGCTTTTTTTGTCGCTTTACTGGGCAGCCTTTATTGGGTAGTGTCTCTGGCGCTTAACAGATACTCAAAAAGGAACGGCTGTTCATGTTTTCGGGACTCCTCATTATTCTTCTGCCCCTGATCGTGGGCTACCTTATTCCTCTGCGGCGCGAATCGGCATTAAGGCTGATAAACCGTTTTCTTAGCTGGATTGTCTACGTTATTCTTTTCTTTATGGGAATAAGCCTGGCCTTCCTCGATAACCTGTCAGCCAATTTACTTTCTATCCTTCATTATTCAGCCGTTACCGTTGTGGTTATTTTGCTGTGCAATATTGCCGCACTTTTTTGGCTCGAACGGTCTATTCCGTGGAAAAATCATCACCATCAGGAAAAGCTTCCGTCGCGCATTGCCATGGCGCTGGAGTCAATTAAACTGTGCGGCGTGGTGGTGCTCGGCTTTCTGCTCGGGCTAACCGGATGGGCATTTTTACAGCACGCCACCCAGGCCAGCGAATATACCCTGATCTTCCTGCTGTTCCTGATCGGCATCCAGCTGCGCAATAACGGCATGACGTTAAGACAGATTGTCCTCAACCGCCGTGGCACGATCGTCGCGGTGGTTGTGGTCGCCAGCTCGCTTATTGGCGGCGTAATAAACGCCTTTATCCTCGACCTGCCGCTCAAAACGGGCCTCGCGATGGCGTCCGGCTTCGGCTGGTACTCCCTTTCCGGGATCCTGCTCACCGAATCTTTTGGCCCGGTCATCGGCAGCGCCGCCTTCTTCAACGACCTGGCGCGCGAGCTGGTCGCCATTATGCTGATCCCGGGCCTGGTGCGCCGCAGCCGCTCCACGGCGCTGGGCCTGTGCGGTGCCACCTCGATGGACTTCACCCTGCCCGTTTTACAACGCTCCGGCGGCATTGAGATGGTGCCTGCCGCCATCGTCCACGGCTTTATTCTGAGCCTGCTGGTCCCCATTTTGATGGCGTTTTTCTCAGCCTGATACCTCTCTGGCGGTAGCGCTCCTGCCGCCAAAATTGCGCTAAATCAATCTCCCTCTCTTTTGTAGCAGAAAGCCCTTTTCTCCGTTCCGGCACAGGCATAATCTTAAACATGTATCTCAAATATAACTTTAACAGGTGTGATTATGTTTTGTGTGCAATGTGAACAAACCATCCGTACCCCGGCAGGCAACGGCTGCTCCTACGCGCAGGGAATGTGCGGCAAAACCGCAGAAACCTCAGACCTGCAGGATCTGCTGATCGCGGCGCTGCAGGGGCTGTCCGCATGGGCGTTTAAAGCCCGCGAATACGGGATTGTAGACCACTACGTCGACAGCTTTGCGCCGCGCGCCTTTTTCTCCACGCTGACCAACGTCAACTTTGACTCTCCGCGCATCGTCGGGTACGCCCGCGAAGCGATTGCCCTGCGCGAGGCGCTGAAGGCGCAGTGCCTGAGCGCGGATGCCAACGCCGCGGTGGATAACCCGATGGCCGGGCTTCAGCTGGTCAGCGACGACCTCGGCGAGCTGCAGCGCCAGGCGGCAGAATTTACCCCCAATAAGGACAAAGCGGCGATTGGCGAGAACATTCTCGGCCTGCGCCTGCTCTGCCTGTACGGCCTGAAGGGCGCCGCGGCCTATATGGAACACGCGCACGTTCTCGGCCAGTACGACAACGAGATTTACGCGCAGTATCACAAGATCATGGCGTGGCTGGGCACCTGGCCTGCCGACATGAACGCGCTGCTCGAGTGCTCCTTGGAAATCGGCCAGATGAACTTCCGCGTGATGAGCATTCTCGACGCCGGTGAAACCAGCACCTACGGCCACCCGACGCCAACGCAGGTCAACGTGAAGGCGACCGAAGGCAAATGCATCCTGATTTCCGGTCACGACCTGAAGGATCTTTATAACCTGCTGAAGCAGACCGAAGGCACCGGCGTGAACGTCTACACCCACGGTGAAATGCTGCCCGCGCACGGCTACCCGGAGCTGCGTAAATTCAAGCACCTGATCGGTAACTACGGCAGCGGCTGGCAGAACCAGCAGGTGGAGTTCGCCCGCTTCCCTGGCCCAATCGTGATGACCTCTAACTGCATCATCGACCCAACCGTGGGCGCGTACGACGACCGCATCTGGACGCGCAGCATCGTCGGCTGGCCGGGCGTGAGCCACCTCGAAGGCGACGATTTCGGCCCGGTGATTGCGCAGGCGCAGCAGATGGCGGGCTTCCCGTACAGCGAAATCCCGCACCTCATCACCGTCGGCTTTGGCCGTGAAACCCTGCTCTGCGCGGCGGATTCCCTGATTGACCTGGTGAGCCGCGAAAAGCTGCGCCACATCTTCCTGATCGGCGGCTGCGACGGCGCGCGCGGCGAGCGTAACTACTTCACCGATTTCGCCACCCGCGTGCCGGAAGACTGCCTGATCCTGACGCTGGCGTGCGGCAAATACCGCTTCAACAAGCTGGACTTCGGCGACATTGAAGGGCTGCCGCGCCTGGTGGATGCCGGACAGTGTAACGACGCCTACTCCGCGATTATCCTGGCGGTGACGCTGGCGGAAAAACTGGGCTGCGGCGTGAACGACCTGCCGCTGTCGCTGGTGCTCTCCTGGTTCGAGCAAAAAGCCATCGTCATCCTGCTGACCCTGCTCTCTCTGGGCGTGACCAACATCGTGACCGGCCCAACCGCGCCGGGCTTCCTGACGCCGGACCTGCTGGCCGTGCTGAACGAAAAATTTGGCCTGCGTTCGGTAACGAACGTGGAAGACGACATGAAACAGCTGCTGAGCGCGTAAGGAGCCCTAATGACCATGCCAACCTCACAGTGCCCGTGGCGGATGCAGGTTCATCACGTCCATCAGGAGACGCCGGACGTGTGGACGCTCTCGCTGCTGTGCCATGACTACTATCCGTACCGCGCGGGCCAGTACGCGCTGGTCAGCGTGCGCAACGCTGCGGACACCCTGCGCGCCTACACCCTCTCCTCCACGCCGGGCGTGAGCGAGTACATCACGCTCACCGTGCGCCGCATCGATGACGGCGCAGGCTCCCAGTGGCTGACGCGCGACGTGAAGCGCGGAGACTATATCTGGCTTTCCGACGCGCAGGGCGAGTTCACCTGCGACGATAAGGCGGAAGATAAGTTCCTGCTGCTGGCGGCGGGCTGCGGCGTAACGCCGATTATGTCAATGCGCCGCTGGCTGGCGAAAAACCGCCCGCAGGCCGACGTGCAGGTGATTTTCAGCGTGCGCTCGCCGCAGGACGTGATTTTTGCCGACGAGTGGCGCAACTATCCGGTGACGCTGGTGGCGGAAAACAACGCCACCCACGGTTTTGTGCCGGGCCGCTTAAGCCGCGAGCTGCTGCAAAGCGTGCCGGACATTGCTTCCCGCACCGTGATGACCTGCGGCCCGGCGCCGTATATGGACATTGTGGAGAAAGAGGTGAAGGCGCTGGGCGTAACGCGCTTCTATAAGGAGCAGTTCTTCACCCCGGTGGCGGAAGCGGCGACCAGCGGCATCAGGTTCACGAAGCTGCAGCCTGCGCAAACCTTCTTTGGCCGCGTGGGCACCACGCTGCTTGAGGCGCTGGAGAGCAACAGCGTGCCGGTCGTCGCCGCCTGCCGCGCGGGCGTGTGCGGCTGCTGCAAAACGAAGGTGGTGTCTGGGGACTATACCGTCAGCAGCACCATGACGCTGACGGACGCAGAAATCGCCGAGGGCTACGTGCTGGCCTGCTCGTGCCATCCGCAGGGCGACCTGGTTCTGGCGTAACCCGCCAGCGCAAACCAAAAGCCCGGTAAGCGATATCGCTCCCGGGCTTTTTTAGGTTCTGCGCCCGATCGGTATAACGCTGCCTGTGCGGCAGTCTGGTTGTTATCGAGGCCATAGATTCGATTATTTTCTAAGCTGCCTGTGCGGCAGTGGCGTTCTGAGGAATCCCCAAA
>AGFT01031831.1_pt1 | contig 10728 bp, 7 predicted proteins | sample 305848 | NCBI WGS metagenome assembly AGFT01 (sample SAMN02954282, study PRJNA62043) | ant fungus garden metagenome | biome: terrestrial; feature: Atta colombica fungus garden; material: fungus garden; isolation source: Atta colombica fungus garden bottom | host: Atta colombica | place: Panama...
CAGCACAACACGATGGCTCTGTTCTCTGAAAAACAGCTGACGGTAACCAGTAGTGAAGACGAAATTATTATCAGCACCCCGGAAACCCTGACGCTGAACGGTGGTGGGTCTTACCTGAGGCTGAGTAAGAACGGGGTTGAGCATGGTTCCTCCGGTGATTTCATAATGAAGACTTCAAACTATCTGGTGCCGGGTACCGGCGCAAACCTTCCCAATGAAACACCGAACTTCAGCCTGACGGATATTTCTCAGGAAAGCAAAATCAGCAGCAAATCATTTAATGATTGAGCAGAAAACCACTTAGTGGTCGATTTCTTAAGCACTCTGAAGTGAAGCCGTTCATAACAAGGAAAGATGAATACCATGAAAACCAGTTTAAAATTAACGTCGATATTGTGTGCCTTACTTTTATCCCTTTTTTCATGCTTTAGCTTCGGAAATGAGTCTGGGGCGACGAAAGTTGAAAATTCTCCAGAATCTGTAGTTCAGCATTTTTATGCTGACTACCTGACTGCCTGGAATGACCCGGATGTTGGGCATGGTCTTGAAAAAAGCCAGAGCGCTATAGACAGCTTTACAACAAAACATCTTCAGAAACTCAAAAGTGAGGATGACTCAGGAGCTGACTACTTCACGAATGTTCAGGATATTTGCCCTGAGTGGGTGAATGAAATTTCCACGAATGTTTCATCATTGGATAAAAACAAAGCCGTTATAGAACTGATGCTGGGGCACAGCGAAAGTGAGTCAAAATATAAAATCAACCTTGTCCGGGCTAACGGTAAATGGCTCATAGATTCAGTCTTATTTGTATCCAACGCGACTGGCCATTGTAACGGTAACTAACTAATTTAATGACCGAGATTCGAACATGAAATCATTAACTCATAAAACCCGTATAGCATCTCTTTTTTTAATCGCACTTTCATTTTCAAATTTTTCACAGGCTGGTGAATCAAAAAGCCCCGAAAATATTGTGCATGATTTCTATTCTGCATATCTTCAAGATAATTCAGATGATAATGATGCATTAGTAAAGACATATGTTTCTGATGAACTGGCAAAAAGTATCAATGACTCCACCATGTGCAATTACGACTCTGATGACTCGATTCCCGAATCAGAACTAGCCAAAAAATGTTCTCAGAAACATGAATGTAAACAAGATAAAAATAATTTTATCTGTGACTGGTATGGGACTTGGGTTGAGTCTGATGTCAACTATTTCACAAAATCACAAGATACATACCCGTCATGGCAGTCGAACATCAACACCAGCATTATTAAGTTAAGTAATAACGATTCAGAAGTGGACTTAGTTTTAGGTAATAGGTCTGAGCCTAATAACCATCTCAAAGTATCTCTCAAAAAAATCAATGGCAGCTGGAAAATCATCAGCGTAACAGAATACTAAGGCTGAATCATGTGGAATAACAGCACGTCAGTTAGCTATATAAATAGTCATGTTGAACCCAGAAGCCTTGGTAAATGCGCTGCATATGTCAGAAGGGCGGTGGAAGCCGGAGGCGTTAAAATTCAGATTCCACCTCAGAGGATCGGCAATTCGGCATCAGCTTGTGATTACGGGCCCTCTCTTGAGAAAGCAGGTTTTAAACCTGTTTATGTTTATCCCGGTTCTGGTCCAACAGACACGGCAGTAATACCAGGTCAACAAACAGGTGACGTTGTTGTTATTCAACCTATAGACGGTCATCCTCACGGACATATCGCCTTATTTAATGGGGTTAACTGGGTTTCAGATTTTATTCAGCTCAGAGGATTCTATCCTGGTCAGCAATACCGGAACGTGAAGCCTGCTTACAAACTTTACCGATACTCTGACAACAGCAGCCCTGCTCAGGATGCTTCTGCTTCCCAAAAAGGAAAAATCAAAATAGTCTGGCCGATCCCCTCAAACAGCCGGGGAATCGAGTTCAGCAATCAGGAAGACATCCTCTCTCATTTAGCAGGCGAGTCTACCGGGCAGTACACGATTGGTCGTAGCGGTATGTGGCATGGCGGAATTCATATCACCGAAGCCACAACTCCATGGTGTGCTCTAAGTGGTAAAGCTCCGCTGGAGGTGGTGGACTTCCCGGTACCTTTTAAAGGTGAACAGGCGATACGCTGCATGGCGGATGGTGAAGTTGTTGCCTATCGCGTCTGCAAAGATTATCTGACACTGGGCTGGGAATCCGGCCCGTTGAGTTTCTCTGGCTCATTCGTTCTAGTGAAACACTACATTCAGCCGGGTGAGAAAGAAACCAGTGGGTTGCATTTCTATACCCTGTATATGCACCTAGCGCCTTATTCAGCCTACCAGAGTGCCAAAAATGTCCGCTGGATTACACAGGATTCACTATCCGGGTATTCAGAAGCTGACTGGATAATCATGGATCTGAGCCGCAGCGATCAGAAACCGGTGAGTGCAGGCACTGTCCAAAAAGGGATTGCCGTTACCTGGGACCCAACTGATACATCTCTCACCTCCACTAACAACGGCCGAACTTATGGGCTCGCAACGCTCAATGCTGATAGCGGCAAGTTGAAGTCTGGGCAAAAAGTGTGGATGCTGGTCGATAACAACAATATCAAACCAGCACCAGGCAGCGGGCCGACGTGGTGGGAACATCTTATGCCTCCAGCGAAGCAAGCGATGGTATTTGATAAAACAGTAAGCCTGGCGGCGCCATTTGCTATCAAGGCTGGTGACCCTATAGGTCATATGGGCTACTATCAGGCCCCTAAAGATGGAGGATATGAGGCCCGTTATCAGGTACATATTGAATGCACCAGCATGGATGACAACCTGGAGAAATTCCTGACGAACCCAGATAAAGTTGGAGAGAAAAATCCCCTCTGGCTGAAGTATGACCCGGGTCTTGCTTTGTACACAAAAGATGTCGCGAAAGGCACCTTTAAAAAGGGGGCAACGTCGACAACGCGGAAAGGCATTCTACCGTTGAGTAAGGTCACTACTGAAACTGATAAATCAACAAAACAGGAATACTGGCAGCTGCGACCTGAAAATGCCTACGTGCCCAAAGGCCAGGCAGAACCTCAACTTCTGTCACAGTATGACCTGGCAAAACTGGGCTTCAGAACTGAAACCCCAGAACCTACCAACTTTGATTATCTTGATGGAAAAAACCAGCCCATTGGATTCTTCCGTAACCTTATCAATTCACTCTACGAGGCCGCGACAGGAGATACCCGCACCAGTCATGCACTGGTGAAGCACAATTATCAGCGCCTGCTGGATAAAATTGATAGCGGAAGCGACAACTATTCGCCGATGGAGTACTGGAGAGCCCTTCATAACCCTGACTATCGTGACGTCATCCAGAAAACGATTGTTAAGCATCCCAGCGACTGGTATTTCAAAAAAGGTGATGCTGTCTGGCAACCGTTCCTGGATGCTCTGAAGAAGGAAGCGCCCGAGTGGAAGAAATACAGCGAAGATTTTCTCGACAAGATGGCATGGATGCAGGATTTGACGACGGAGAAACTGGGGCCTTCATTATGGCATATGCATCCAATCATGTTTTTGGGAGCTCTGAAATCAGTCAACCAAATAGATTGGAGCAAAATGACTAAACAGCAATTTACAGATGCTGTTTACGAAGCCGCTTTAAAAGAGCAACAAACGTCAGGTATCCCAGCCGCAATAACAACTGCTCAAGCAATTGATGAGTCAGGGTATGGACGAAAAGTACCAGTGGACTTAAGTAGTAACAAGTATAGTTTTAATCTGTTTGGCATTAAAGCGAAGAGTGGGCAGGATAGTGTCGAAATATGGACAACAGAACATATCAATGGCAGTAGCATTAAAATAAAAGATAAATTTGCAGCATATAACTCATTCGAGGAAAGCATAGCCGATAGAACAAGATTTTTAATTGAAAATAAGAGGTATGCTTCGCTGTTTGAAAGTGACGACCCTGAAAAGTGGGCTTACGGGCTTCAAAATAAAGGGTATGCCACGGATCCTCATTACGCATCTAAATTAATCTCCATAATGAAAGGAAGCTATATGAAGAGCAGAGGTTTGAAATGATTAAGTACTTACTACCAATATTGTTATACGGATTTTGTCATTTATCCTTAGCTGGCGATTTCTGTTCCGATCTTTCCAAGCAAACTGAGGGAGAACAAGCATACATAGATCACTCTATGAATACATTTAAAGTCATTTCAAAAAACAGGCTTTACTTCAATAGCGCACCAAGCGACAAGTGCAAAATTGAGAATTTATTTTTAGTTAATGGTGACCAAGTATCTGGATATACAACCCTAAATGGATATTTGTTTGCATCATATTTTAAAAAAAATGGCGATTCAGTTGACGGATGGCTAAAACTTTCAAGTCTGGAAAATACTGGGTACACAAACGGACCATCTAGTGAGGAACAGACTGTTTTCAATATGATCCCAGATGTCATTAAGAAAAATAACCTAGCTAAATCCCCAGGCGAATGCATTAATATCAGCGGCGATGATTCCGATCTCAAATACTATAACTTTTCCATTTCAAGAAAAAATCTTGATGTATGTAAGGATATTTATTTTAAACCTTTTATAATCTTGGTTAAAAAAGGAACCCTAGATATTTACACAAACCAAGGGAATGAGAAAGATAAATTCCATCCTATTGAATGAAGGTTAGAATTTTAAATATCTAAATCACCACGTACACGCATATATTACATTCAGCATAGATTGATTAAACAACTATTTTTCATAAATAAATTTAAAAGCAAGGGGTTTTACTATGCTTCAGATAATCCGAAAAGGCGATAAAACAACTCACGGCGGCTCTGTAATGAGCGCGTCTGAAACCATGAAATTCGGCGGCATTGGTGTTGCCCGAAAAGGGGATAAGGTTTCCTGCCCCGTTGAAGGACACGGCCCTACGACCATTGTCGAGGGCAATCCTGATTATCTCGATCATGGTATCCCAGTGGCATTTCATGGCCATAAGTGCGGTTGTGGATGCACGCTGATCAGTTCATTTGCAGCGGCTAAGGTTGGCTGATTATGCCTGTCTGGCTGGATGCCATCCCTGAAAAGGCCCCCAAAATTGCCCGTCCCGGCACCCGGCGCTGGCTCCTGATTCTGGCGTTTATCATGCTGAGTGGCATTGCTCTCACGCTATGGTTCTGGACTTCAGTGCGAACTGGATTCGTCTTCTGGTTCACCGCACTGGGTCTTCCATTTTGCACCTGGGGGCTTCTTTTCGGTTTACGCCGGTTTGCCTATAAAGCAGAGCAGGTTGGTGCTGAGTCACGTAATGTCGAGCGACAAGCGCTCTTCGAGAGTGAAATTCAGCGCGGTCAACGCTGCGCCTGGATCCTCGGAACACAAATCGAAGCCCCGGCCGGAAATAAAGCCGGTGAACTGCTGAAGGCAATAAAACTTGCCGCGCCCGCAGTCGATTTTTCGCAGCCTAGGGGATGCGACAAACCTGTCAGATATGCAGCATTGACGGCATACCAGTCTGATTTTGTGAAAGCGTTAAAATCAACCGTCGCAAAACTCACTGCTCGCGTAGAGGGAATCGTTCAGCCTCTTCCGGCAGATATGCCCTGCTGGCTGATGCTGGACTGTGACAGCGACCTGTATCCACAGGCAGAAGAGTTGATTAAAGCTGAACTGTCTCAGAAGACGGGCAGAGTATTCCGCCTGATGTCAGGTAAGGGGCTGGGCGCGTTGGATGCCTGGCTGGACAAACGATGGGACAACCCGGGGATCCTGGTTGCCATCACCCTGTCTTTGCCTGCATCTCCTCAGGAAGGAGACGCTGACGCTGTGTCGATGGTGGTTTTAAGCAACCGCAAAGCTGACGCGTATCCGGATGCACTAAGCCTGCATCGCCCGGAAAGAGGCACTGAAGCCACGCTGACAAAAACCCTTTCCCGGGCCTTACTCTGGGCAAATACTACCGCTGACGGCCTTCAGGGCAGCTGGATTTCTGGCCCATGTTTGACCGCAGGAAGCGGCTGGAATAATGCCTGCGAGGAAAGCAGCGTTGAATTCAGCCTTTCAGAAAATAACCTCAGCATAGATCCGGTGCTGGGCTACACCGGCCACGCCGCTCCATGGATCGCCATCACGCTTGCCAATGCGGCCTTTGAACAGCGCGGAGTGCAGGTTATCGCCGCACAACCCGCCGCTGATAAAGACGACATCTGGGTAGCGGTCATCACCAAAGAAGAAGTTCGCAAGGGAACGTCCAGGAATGTCTAAGGTAAAAGTAAAAACACTCATCGGCTCCGTTATGACTGTCGCCTTTTTTCTGACGGTCATCGTGGCATTTCTCTTTTATGCCTTTCCGGAAAATGTCGCGTCGGCCACGGGATTTGGGCCGTATGACGGGCAACGGACCCTCACGTTCTGTGCCATCCTGGTTGCCGCGATGCTTTTGTTCGGCTGGCTGATTGAGAAGGCCTTCGACTTCGCCGGTAAATCGGGGCTGTATTTCCACTGGGGTAAGAAAAAGGCTCAGATAGTCGCCCCGGCATCAGGCACCATTGCGAGCGAAGATGATGAAGAAGAGCCTGTCTTCAGTGAGGATGCCGTATCTGAGCACCTCCGTTTCCGCTATGGCCGTCGCTGGCAGCGTAAGGTACGTATCCTCCTGGTGATGGGGAATCCGGATGAGGTCCATAAAGCTGCCCCGGGCTTATGTGCTGACCTCTGGCAGGAAGGCGACGGAAATGTGCTGATATATGGCGGAGATGCCCAGTCGCTTCCGGATGAGATTTTCCTTTCAAAACTGAAACGCCTGCGATCCGGCCATCCCGTTGATGGCATCGTCCAGGTGTTGAACTCCTCGGCACTCCCGACGGATGTTGAGCGGGATACATTTTTGCGCAGCCGCCAGAAAGCAGACCACCTGCTGGGATGGCAGGCCCCCGTCTGGCTGTGGCTGACTGATAAAGCGACCGGCGCTCAGCCTGAAGCGCAGCCGCCTGCTATCGGTGCGATTTTCGGGCCTGGAGGGACACCGAAGGCCGCAAATGAGGCCATTCAGACCCTGATCCCACGGCTTCGTGAGGCGGGGGTGGTACTGGTCATGAATAATCCGGCACATGACGGTCTGCTACAGCTCTCTTCCCGTCTACAAAACGAGCTGAAATCCAGTCTGAATACATTACTCAGCGGGTTGATGCAGGGGTCTGCTGCCTGGCGTCTTCGGGGAGTCATATTCAGTCCGGAACTGGCAGTAGCGGGAGCCATACCCAACACGCGTCTCGATACCCCAGGCTGGTCAGCTATTACTGAGGATTGTGATGCCGTCAGCGCCAAAAAACTGGGCTATGACTGGCGGAAAGTGCTACGACTCATCCTGCTTTCTCTGATTGTCTTATGGGGTGCAGGTACCTTGCTGTCTCTCGTCGTTAACCGGGCTCAGATCTATCAGGCGCAGGAGACGGCCAGGCAGGCGGCGGATGCCTCATTACCGCTGACTGATCGTCTGCGTAACCAGCTCGTGCTCCAGCAATCCATTGCCCGTCTGCAACATCGTGAAGCCACTGGTGCCCCGTGGTACACCCGTTTTGGTCTGAATCAGGACAGCGACACGCTGGCCGCACTCTGGCCGTTATATGCAAAGAACAACACGCAACTGATGAGGGATGCCACCGCAGACCATCTGAAGCAACAGCTGACCGCCTTTGTGAAGTTACCACCGGCCAGTGACGCCCGCACACAGGGCACTCAGCATACCTACGACGTACTCAAAAGTTACCTGATGATGGCCCGTCCGGATAAAGCGGACGCGGGGTGGCTGTCAAAAAATGTGCTGGCCTCATGGCCAAAGCGTCAGGTTGTACAGGATGGTGCCTGGCAGGAAATGGCGCCGAAACTGCTGGGCTTTTATGCGCAGAATCTGCCATCACACCCGGAATGGAAAATTAAGCCTGACGACGAGCTCATCAGCACCGTGCGTCAAATCTTGCTCAAGCAGATAGGGCAGCGTAATGCTGAATCAGGCCTGTATCAGGACATGCTCAAACGCATAGCCAGCAATTGGCCTGATTTAACGCTGGCCGATATGACCGGTGATACCGACGCCTCGACGGTGTTCAGCACCGACGAAGTTGTGCCGGGAATGTTTACCCGCCAGGCCTGGGATGAACAGGTTCAGGATGCGATTGATCAGGTGGTTAAGACCCGCCGCGACGAAATAGACTGGGTACTGACGGATAAGACCCACCAGACGGGGAGTGATATCTCCCCGGAAGCGCTGAAAGCCCGCCTGACGGAGCGCTATTTTACCGACTTTGGCAATGCCTGGCTGAACATGGTCAACAGCATTCAGTGGCAGGAAGCCACGTCACTTTCTGAGGCGATTGCCCAGCTCAACCTGATCGGCGATGTTCGTCAGTCGCCACTGGTGGCACTGATGAACACGCTGGCCTGGCAGGGTAAAACAGGACAGAAGGGCGAGGCACTGGCGGATTCGATAGTGGATTCGGCGAAAAAGCTGATCGGTCAGAAAAAGAATGCAAAACAGTTCATCGAACAGGCTCAGGGACCTAAAGGGCCGCTCGACGGCGTCTTTGGCCCGCTGATGGGGCTGATGGAAGGCAAAGAGGGGACTGGAACCAACGGGAACCTCAGCTTCCAGTCATGGCTTGCCCGCGTCACGCAGGTGCGTCTGAAACTCCAGCAGGTTACCAGCGCCCCGGATCCGCAGGCCATGTCACAGATGCTGGCTCAGACCGTATTCCAGGGGAAAGCTATCGATCTGACCGACACCCGCGATTATGGCAGTCTGGTTGCCGCAAGCCTCGGTCAGGAGTGGAGCGGGTTCGGCCAGTCGCTGTTTGTACAGCCATTGGATCTGGCCTGGCGACAGGTGCTTGCTCCGGCGGCGGGAAGTCTCAATGCCCGCTGGCAGTCGACCATTGTCGATCAGTGGAATAAGGCCTTTGCGGGACGCTATCCGTTTAAAGCCACCGGCAGCGATGCCTCGTTGCCGTTGCTGGCTCAGTTCCTGCGGAGTGACTCGGGTCGAATCACCACGTTCCTGAAAACGAACCTGGGCGGGATCCTTCACCAGGAAGGGAATCGCTGGGTCGTTGATCCATCCGCAAGCCAGGGAATGGTGGTCGATCCCGAGTTCCTCCGTGCGATTAACCAGCTGGCGGAACTGTCCGATATCGTCTTCTCTCAAGGCGATGCGAATGTTCATTTCGAGCTGATGGCACGTCCGTCTCGTGACGTTGCCCGCGTACAGCTTTCTCTTGATGAACAAAACCTCGACTACTTCAACCAGATGGAAAGCTGGCAGAGCTTTACCTGGCCGGGAAATACGTATTATCCGGGTGTTAGCCTCAACTGGCGCAGCGTTAACAGCGGTATGCAGCTTTACGCCAGCAACCAGGGGAACTGGGGCTTCATTCGCCTGCTGGACAAGGCACTCATCACTCCGCTTGATGCCAGCCGCACGCAGCTGGTGTGGATCACCCCTGACGGGAATCCGCTGAAGTTTGTGATGCGCAGCGAGCTTGGCGACGGTCCTCTGGCGTTACTGAAGCTTCAGGGGTTCACTCTTCCTGAAACGATCTTCGACGTCGCCGCTGACGTCGCTGACGCAGAAGGATTCCAGTGACGAAGGGCAATCGACGTCAGCGCACACCGCCAATGGGTAAAACGACGCTTCTTCGAAAGCGGTCGTGAGATTTATGAAAGAGACTAACAAACGGGAAAAACAATGAGTTCACCGGAAGAGCTGTTAACCGCCTGCGCCAACGACACAGAAGAACAGAAGCGCCTTATCGCCCGGGCAAGTGACGCCCTGTCACTCTGGGATAACTGGCTGCTCCCGTTCACCTCCGGGTCTGAAACCGGGGACGATCCCGCATACGACGATAATTTTCAGCTGATGCGTGAGGAGATCAACAAGCTCTCAGGTACCGATTCAGCGTTATTGTGCGAGCTTGCCCAGAAATGTCTTTGCGAATGCGCCAAAGACATTCGTGTCGTGACCTGGTACGTGCAGGCCCGACTCAGCCGCGACGGTGAAAAAGGGTTGACTGAAGGCTTACTGCTTCTTGTCGCGATGCTGACCCGCTACGGGCGGGCCTGTCATCCGCTGCGTCCCGCTGCCCGGAAAGCGGCGCTGGAGTGGCTGAACAGTGCAAAAGTGATTGATACACTGCAGTTATGGCCCGAGGTGGACAGCAATGATGCCGGTCTGACGGCTGGTGCCATAAACCTGCTTGCATCCGCTGTGGCAAACTGGCCCGATGCTGAAAAACCGTCTTTTGCAGGCCTCTGTACTGCTCTTGAAAACCGCCTGGCACGCTCAGGTGGCATGGACGCTCTGATCCCGCAGAACAGTAGCGCCCAGGAGTACGGGCGTGAATCTGCCCATTCGGATTCACCGCAATTGTCTGCGGTGAAATCGGGCCGCGATTTACTCGACCAGACTAGGCTACTTTCCCGCTGGCTGAGCGAGCAGCCGCAGGGCTGGCTGGCTTCTCACCGGCTGATTAAGACCGTGCGGTGGGATACGGTCGATCAAATCCCCCCTCTCGACAGCAGCGGTCGCACCCGCCTTGTACCGCCGAAACCTGAGTATCGCGCTCAGCTTAAGCGGCTCTGGCTTCAGAAAAACTGGACCGAGCTGGTTGAGCAGGCCAGCCAGATGTATTGCGAAGGGGTCAATCATTTCTGGCTCGATCTCCAGTGGTATCTCTGGCAGGGGCTCAGCCATGC
>AGFT01020119.1_pt1 | contig 10672 bp, 7 predicted proteins | sample 305848 | NCBI WGS metagenome assembly AGFT01 (sample SAMN02954282, study PRJNA62043) | ant fungus garden metagenome | biome: terrestrial; feature: Atta colombica fungus garden; material: fungus garden; isolation source: Atta colombica fungus garden bottom | host: Atta colombica | place: Panama...
CCGGCGAAGCTGAAAAACTACCTGGTTGAGAAGATGCGCACCCTGGGTACCGCAGCCTGCCCGCCGTACCACATTGCCTTTGTTATCGGCGGAACCTCAGCGGAAGCCACGCTGAAAACCGTTAAGCTGGCTTCTACCCGCTACTACGATGCGCTGCCAACCGAAGGCAACGAACACGGCCAGGCGTTCCGCGACGTCCAGCTTGAGCAGGAACTGCTTCAGGAAGCGCAAAACCTCGGCCTTGGCGCGCAGTTCGGCGGGAAATACTTCGCGCACGATATTCGCGTGATCCGTCTGCCGCGCCACGGCGCCTCCTGCCCAATCGGCATGGGCGTCTCCTGCTCCGCTGACCGTAATATCAAAGCGAAAATCAACCGCGACGGGATCTGGATTGAGAAGCTGGAGCACAATCCGGGCCAGTATATTCCTGAATCCCTGCGTCAACAGGGTGAAGGCGACGTGGTGAGCATCAATCTCGACAAGCCGATGAATGAGATCCTGGCGCAGCTTTCCGCGCACCCGGTCTCCACCCGCCTGTCGCTGAACGGCACCATCATCGTGGCGCGCGATATCGCCCACGCGAAGCTGAAAGAGCTGCTCGACAACGGGGAAGAACTGCCGCAGTACGTTAAAGATCACCCGATTTACTACGCAGGCCCGGCCAAAACGCCAGAAGGTTACGCGTCTGGCTCACTCGGCCCGACCACTGCGGGACGTATGGACTCCTATGTGGACTTACTGCAATCCCACGGCGCGAGCATGATCATGCTGGCCAAAGGTAACCGCAGCCAGCAGGTCACCGACGCCTGCCATAAGCACGGCGGCTTCTACCTCGGCAGCATCGGCGGCCCGGCGGCGGTGCTGGCGCAAAACAGCATCAAGAGCCTGGAGTGCGTGGCGTATCCTGAACTGGGAATGGAAGCCATCTGGAAAATTGAAGTAGAAAACTTCCCGGCGTTTATCCTGGTGGATGACAAAGGCAACGACTTCTTCCAGCAGATCCAGAATAAACAGTGCAAAGGGTGCTCACAGCGCTGAACGTTTCCATAACGCCGGAAGCAGCGACAGCGTATCGTTGATCAACCCGCGCTTGTCGCTGCCCGGCTTCCAGATAGTGACCATCGTCTGGCTTATCCCCTGGCTGCCCACTTCGGTGGGCAGCCTTTTTACATTTTTCCACTGCGTTGCCTGAAGATGGGTCGGCAAAAACCCCCAGCCGCAGCCCTGTTCCAGCAGGCCGCGCAGCATCTCCAGTTCGTTAGTGAAAAGCGTGTGCCCTGAAATTTGCAGGCGACGGGCAACCGGCTCGTCTGACGCGGGATGCATAATCACCTGTGGCACCAGAGAGAGATCGAGCAGCGACACCGGCGACGCAACCTCCGCAAAAAGCGCCGTTGCGGCGTAAAAATCCATTTCGATCGCCCCAGCGCCCGCCACTCCATCTCATTGCCCACGCTGCGGTTGCGCGCCTGGCAGATCCCCAGATCGGCCTGACCGTTTGCCAGCATCGCTTCCGCCTCATCGCGCGATGCGCTGGTCAGGCTCAGGCGGATCTTTTTCGTCGCCAGTGTGGCAATCAGCGCCTGTAAAAAAGCTCTGGGGGTGAACGGATCGTAAGCGAGGGCAATGTCCTGCGTCGCGCTGTCCGGTACCGATCTGGCAAACGCCTCAAACGCTTTGACCTGGCGCATCAGCAGGTGCGCCTGCCGCTGAAGCTGCTCCCCCTCCGGCGTCAGGCGCAGGCTGCGCCCCTCCCGCAGGAACAGAGCATAGCCCAGCCCATCCTCAAGGAAATCGATCAGATCCCGCAGGGTAGTACGATCTTTGCCGAGTTTACTGGCCGCCTTCATCAGGCTGCCGTGTTCAGCGACGGCAGTGAACGCCTCAAGCTGGGCAAAGGAATAGATCAGTGATGCCACGCCATTCTCCACGCAATTTTTACGGGGGATTTTCCCCCATAACGCGTTTTTTATTATAGGCCGCAGGTTCTTAAACTGAAGTCCTTCCTGAGCCAAACGAGATAAATATGAAAATCAAAACAAACCGCACGCTGCTCGCGGCGCTGGTTGTCAGCAGCCTGCTCTCGCCCGCCGTTATGGCGGCCTGCAACGGTACCGACCTCACCACCTGTCCGGCGCCTTTCGATGCCAGACTCCCGGACGCGCATACCATGCTCACCTGGAGCCAGGCCGATCGCGTGGTGGGCTTTCGCAATGACTACCGCAACTACGCAGGGGATGTGTTTCGCCACGGCAACGCTACGCCGCTGCTGCCCGCAGAAAAACCGCTCACCGATGCCCGCTATCAGGTGAAGGGTAAGAGTTACACTCTTCAGGATTACCTGAAACGCCAGAACGTCAGCGGCATGCTGGTGCTGAAAAACGGCAAAGTGGCCTATAAATACCTGGGTGAAGGCAATACCGACTCAACGCTCTGGACGTCGCGTTCCGTGGGCAAATCGGTGGTCTCCGCGCTGGTGGGTGCTGCAATTAAAGAAGGGAAAATCCACTCCCTGGACGACCTTGTCACCCAATACGAACCTGACTTAAAAGGCACCGCCTGGGAGGGCGTAACGCTAAAACAGCTCATCACCCACACCTCTGGCGTGGCGTGGAACGAAGATTACACCAACCCGCAATCTGACTTCGCCCGGCTTACCGAGTGCGAAGCGAAGCCGGGCACCTACAACTGCGTGCGCACCCTGGTGAAGGGGTTACACCGTGAACACCCGGCGGGCGAAAACTGGTCCTATTCCTCGGGTGGCGCCTGGCTGTTAGGCGATGTGCTTGAGCGCGCCACCGGCATGACGCTCGCGGCGTATCTGGAGAAGACCATCTGGCAGCCGTACGGCATGGCGAGCGACGGCGTGTGGCATGCCTACAGCAAAGGCCAGCACGACGTGGGTGCGCATGGGTTCAACGCCACGCTGGAAGACTGGGGGCGTTTCGGGGAGTTTATCCTGCATAACGGTACGCTGCCGGACGGGAAGCAGATCCTCCCCGAGGGCTGGGTGAAACAGTCCTCAGCCTGGACACAGGCCAAAGGATCGGTGTCCGACGCGCATCCGAAGGGGTTATACGGCTACCAGTGGTGGAACAACGAAGTACCAGCCACCGCCACAAACGTGGAGCCGAAAGTCGAAAATTCGCTGAAGGATTCCCTGTGGGCGCTGGGTATATTTGGTCAGATGATCATGGTTAATCAGAAAGAAAATCTGGTTATCGTCCAGTGGTCCACCTGGCCGCAGGCAGAGCCGTCATTCAGCGCCCAGCCGCTGGAAGCGTCGCTGATGTTTAGCGCGATTGCGAACGCGCTGCGCTGATAATCCCAAGCCAGGCCCCGCCTGGCTTCTCACCTGCGCGATGTCACAAAACCGATATATCAGCAACTTAGCGAAATCGAGTAAATAAAAGATCACCGAAATGTTAAGTTATTGTTGAATATGTAAATACTGGTCAACGCTTTGTCATTAATGCACCACACGCATCAGTCCATGCGCTATTTGCGCTTATTAATTTCCACTTCCTGATCCAGTTTTCAGAAACAGACGAGCATAACGTCACTATAAAACTGGAGATAATCATGGTTTCCTCAACCTCACCTGCAACGCTTCGTGCCAAAGCGGGCGCGATTTTCCGCGTCACGTCGGGCAACTTTCTTGAGCAATTCGACTTCTTTCTGTTCGGCTTTTATGCCACCTACATAGCCCATACTTTTTTCCCGGCAAGCAGTGAATTTGCGTCGCTGATGATGACCTTCGCCGTCTTTGGCGCGGGCTTTCTGATGCGTCCGATCGGGGCCATTGTGCTGGGGGCTTACATTGATAAAGTGGGTCGCCGTAAAGGGCTGATCGTCACTCTGTCAATTATGGCCGCCGGAACCTTCCTGATCGTGCTGATCCCTTCTTACCAGAGCATTGGCCTGTGGGCGCCGCTGCTGGTGCTGACCGGCCGCCTGTTGCAGGGTTTTTCGGCAGGCGCCGAGCTGGGCGGGGTTTCGGTTTATCTGGCGGAGATCGCCACGCCGGGCCGCAAGGGTTTCTACACCAGCTGGCAGTCGGGTAGCCAGCAGGTCGCCATTATGATCGCGGCGGCGATGGGCTTCGCCCTGAATGTGGTGCTGGAAGAGAGTGCCATTCGCGAATGGGGGTGGCGTATTCCGTTCCTGTTTGGCTGTCTGATTGTGCCGTTTATCTTTTTCCTGCGCCGCAAGCTCGAAGAGACCGAGGAATTCAGCGCCCGTCGCCACCATCTGGCAATGCGTCAGGTCTTCACAACGCTGCTCGCCAACTGGCCGGTAGTCGTCGCGGGCATGCTGATGGTGGCGATGACCACCACCGCGTTTTACCTGATCACCGTTTACGCGCCGACCTTCGGTAAAAAAGTCCTGATGCTTAGCGCGTCGGACAGTCTTCTGGTCACGCTGCTGGTGGCGGTGTCCAACTTCATCTGGCTTCCGGTGGGCGGCGCGCTGTCGGATCGCTTCGGGCGTAAACCGGTGCTGATCGCCATGACGCTGCTGGCGCTGGCGACCAGCTATCCGGCACTGACGATGCTGGCCGCAGCCCCGAGCTTCTCAATGATGCTGACTGTGCTGCTGTGGCTCTCTTTCCTCTACGGCCTGTATAACGGCGCGATGATCCCGGCCCTGACGGAGATCATGCCAGCAGAGGTGCGCGTGGCGGGCTTCTCACTGGCTTACAGCCTGGCAACGGCGGTCTTTGGCGGTTTCACGCCGGTGATTTCGACTGCCTTAATTGAGTACACCGGCGACAAAGCCTCTCCGGGCTACTGGATGAGCTTTGCCGCCGTTTGCGCCCTGCTGGCAACGCTTTATCTCTATCGTCGTCGCACGTTAATCCTGCAAACTGCCGTTAAGGAGTGATTCCTCATGCTTACATTCAGAACGGTGATTGCCGCCCTGACCTTCGCCACCCTCAGCGCGGGCGCGCTTGCGCAGGATGTGACGGTGATGATTTCTGGCGGCTTCAAAGCGGCGCTGGAGAAGCTGACGCCGCAGTACGAAGCGCAAAGCGGTGACAGGCTCATTGTGATCTCCGGCCCGTCGATGGGCAAAACGCCGCAGGCCATTCCGGCCCGGCTTGCCCGGGGCGAAAAAGCGGACGTGGTGATTATGGTGGGCGATGCGCTGGCGAAACTGGAACAGGATCGCAGGACGGCGGCGGGCTCTCGCGTGGAGCTGGCGGATTCGCCCGTCGGGATGGTCGTCAAAGCGGGCGCGCCGGTGCCGGATATCAGTACGGTGCCTGCCCTGCGGCAAACGCTGCTGAAGGCGCATTCCATGGCTTATTCCGACAGCGCCAGCGGCCGGTATGTAGAGAGCCAGCTGTTCCGTAAGCTGGGCATCGACGGCCAGGTCCACGATAAAGCGCACCGGGTTGAGCGCATCCCGGTGGCGTCTGAAGTGGCAAAAGGGAAATACGATCTCGGCTTTCAGCAGGTGAGCGAGCTTCTGCCGGTCCCGGGGGTGATGTTTGTGGGTAAGTTGCCTGACGACATGCAGTACATTACCCGTTTCGCCGGAGCCGTAACGCAGAAGGCTGACCATCCCGAACAGGGAAAAGCGCTGCTGGCCTTTCTCTCTTCGCCACAGGCCGCCAGCGTCATTACGGCAACGGGCTTAACGCCCGTCAGTGCACCTCGCGATACTGCTCGGTAATCAGCGTTTCGAGTTCGGCAGCAATATAGGACTGGATCCGCCCGCGGCGGCGGATCAGCCCCACGGTTCGCCTGACCTCAGGCTCGGTTAAAGGTACCGACGTCAGCAGCGAATGCTCTGCGCGGGGCATTGACATGGCGGGAACGGCCGCAATGCCGATCCCGGCTTCAACCATCCCCAGCATGGTCGTCACGTGCCGCGTTTCGCAGATGCTGGGGCGCTCAGGCCGAATATGCCCGACCCGCTGGTCGAGAAGATTGCGGTTGCCGGAGGTCTTATCCAGACCGATATAATCCTGCTGATAAAAAGCCTGCCACGTCAGGCTTTTTCTTTTTGCAAGCGGGCTGTCGCGCCGGCAGGCAGCCACGTAGACATCCTCCACCAGCGGGACAAACTCGATGTCGGGCTGCAAACTCCGGGCAAAGCAGATACCAAAATCCGCCTGTCCGCGGGTGACGGCCTCGATAACATTTCCGGCGCTGCTGTCGATCAGTTTTATGCGCACGCGGGGGTAACGGGACTGAAAGCGGCGGATAACATCCGGCATAAAGTAACAGGCGGCGGACGGCACCGTCGCCACGGTGATTAGCCCCGTACGCTCCTCGCTGGCCTTATCGATATCCGAAAGCATGGACTCCACATCAGCAAGCAGCTGTCCGCATCGGTCGGCAAAGGTCTGTCCATACAGGGTCAGCGTGACGCGCCGGGTGGTTCTGTCGAACAGTTTTGTCCCCAGTGCCGCCTCGAGCTTTTCAATTCTTCGACTCAACGCCGACTGGGAAAGGCAGATAGACTCCGCCGCAAGACGGAAATTGCCATATTCCAGTAAAGCGCGGAAGGCATAGAGATCGTTGAGGTCAAAATTGACGGGCATACTGACGGGATCCTTAAGCACGGTAGGGTAAGAAGAGATTTATCATAGTCGCGCACGACATACTTCACAAAATGAAGGGGATACCCCTAAAGCGCTATCAACCTGACGGCACATAGTGATAGTTTATGCGGGCTGGATTCCTCTTAAACAGGCTGCCAGTCTGCATGCAGCCGAAGAGGAGTGTCATACTGCTTAACAGAGTATGTTGGCATGCTAACAGCCCCTGACCTTTCCATTTTGTTCACGTGCGAGTAACGAGCAAAGCGATGATTAAGTGGCCCTGGAAAACGAACGACGCTGGTCGAAATATGGCGCTGCCCTGGGATGAGGCTCTGGCGATCCCCGTGCTGGCGAATCTCTTGCCTGAAGAGCAATCAAAGCTGATTCAGCTGGCCGAGCGTTTTTTACAGCAAAAACGGCTGGTACCGCTACAGGGCTTCGAACTGGATCCGCTTAAAAATTCCCGCATCGCCCTGCTCTTCTGCTTGCCGGTGCTGGAGCTGGGTATCGAATGGCTGGATGGCTTCCACGAAGTGCTGATCTACCCGGCGCCGTTTATCGTCGATGATGAGTGGGAGGATGACATCGGGCTGGTGCACAACCAGCGTATGGTGCAGTCCGGGCAAAGCTGGCAGCAAGGGCCAATCATCCTCAACTGGCTGGATATTCAGGACTCGTTCGATGCCTCGGGCTTCAACCTGATCATTCACGAAGTGGCGCATAAGCTGGATACCCGCAACGGCGATCGCGCCAGCGGCGTGCCGCTGATCCCGCTGCGTGAAGTCGCGGGATGGGAGCACGACCTGCACGCGGCGATGGAAAACATTCAGGATGAGATAGACCTGGTGGGTGAAAGCGCGGCCAGCATTGATGCCTATGCCGCGACCGATCCCGCCGAGTGTTTTGCGGTACTGTCCGAGTATTTTTTTAGCGCACCTGAGCTTTTCGCTCCGCGCTTCCCGGCGCTGTGGCAGCGTTTTTGCCATTTTTATCAGCAGGATCCGCTTCAGCGTCTGCGGCAAAGTGAGGACGCAGCCAGCACATCCTCTCATCCGTTCCACTAATGTTCAGCAGAGGTACGATCGGTCGATCGTACCCACACGCTCACCGCGAGAAACAGCAGCGCCATTCCCCATGCGGCAGTAATCAAAAACTGCTCACCGTAAAAGCGCGTCACCACGGGTACCAGCAGCGCGCTGGCCCCGTACCCCAGCGTATGGCTGGTGGCGATCACCCCTGCGCCTTTGCCCGTCGTCAGCCGATCGTTGAGCAAAAGCTGGTATCCCGGCGTTGCCATGGCGGCCCCCAGCGAAGTGATGACAATTCCCACGTAGAACAGGGCTAAACTGGCGAGACACATCAGCCCAAGACCCGCCACCATCAAGACCGCGGCAATTAAGAGTAAAACTCTCGGGGTAAAATGCTGCGGGCGTACCACCAGAAACTGCGCCGCCAGGGTCGCCAGCGCGGCCAGGCTCAGCAGCAGCGCGACATGATGGCTGATTTGCACGGCATCGCCATTAAATAACGGGTGAAGATGCGGCGATAAACCAAGCTGCATCAGGCTGACCAGCGCCGCCAGCAGCAGTGCCAGCACCAGGAAAGGCAGCATGGAGGCCTGTAACCGCGTCGACTGGTGCGCCACCGGCGGCAGCGGGGGATCGGCGGCTTCGCGCAGCACCAGCAGCAGCGCGATAAACGGCGCCACCGCCATCAGCCAGAGCGGTGCGACCGGGCTGACGCTGAGCATCAGCGCGGCCAGGGGCGGTCCCAGCAGACGCCCGCAGCTAAGGCCAGAGCTTATCGTCGCCAGCGCCGCCATCCTTTTATCCAGCCCCGCGCGTTGAATGGCCCACGTCTGGGCCGCAGGCACCAGCCCTGATACCGTCAGGCCGTACAGCATGCGCGACAGCACCAGGCCTGCCATTCCCCAGAGAGCATTCAGCGCGCCGTTCGCCATCGCCCAGACCACCAGCGCCATCACGACAAAGCTCGCCAGATAGCCTCCCAGCGAGGCCAGCATAACGATCTTACAGCCGTACCGCTCGCTCTGGCGTCCCCACCAGGGCGATGCGGGTAAAAAGAGCATCGAGCCGAACATCAGCAGCCCGGCCCAGACGGAGAGCGACAGTCCGGTCAGGGAGACCAGCTGCGGCAGCATAACCAGCAAACCGTTTTGCCCAATACCTAATAAACCGGCGCCCAGTGCCAGGGGCCAGTTAGCTTTAGGGGTCACAACGTCAGTGAGATTCTCAGTACGGGTGCGCATAAAATTGTGAAGATAATGTCAATAAATGTGTGGAAATTATGAAGTTTATGAAAACAAATATTGCAAAAATAGTTGCCACTGTAAACAGAATGAATATCATAACGAGAATTATTATCAGTCATGGAATGAGGTACAACTATGCGTACTCTGCCCCGCTCCGCCGGTACAGATGTTGCGGCCCAATGTTTTTGAACGCGCTGCTGCGCGAAACGAAGGACTGGCATTATCTTCCCGCAACCCGTGCGGATGAGTTATCACAGATTCATATCCCGCTCTCCCCAACCCAGGCCATTCGGGTTCCGGTACGCTATTTCTCCCCCACGCAGCATCACCAGTATCGTTTTCCGGCAACGCTGATTCAGGCCGACAGCGACGGCGGTGACACGGTCACATTTCATCAACTGATTGATTTCATTCTTCAAAAAGAGACGATAAAAGGCGAGCTGGATGCCGATACGCTGGCTCGCTTTAAGCAGCGCGTCCTGGAAAGCCATACGCACACCTGGCAGGCCATTGATTTACGCCACAACTGGGCAAACCTGCGCGATAAGCCGCTGACGTTTGCCGAAGCGGAACAGGCGCTGCTGGTCGGCCATGCTTTTCATCCTGCCCCAAAGTCGCACGAGCCGTTCAACGAGGCCGAGGCGCGTCGCTATCTGCCGGATTTCGCCTCCCGCTTCCCGCTGCGCTGGTTTGCGGTTGAGCATGAGCTGATTACCGGCGACAGCCTGAATGTCTCCCTGCGGGAACGTCTGCTGCGCTTTGCAGCGCAGAGCGCGCCGGCCCTTCTCGGTCACTTCACCGACACCTGCTGGCTGCTGCCGATGCACCCGTGGCAGGCCGACTATCTGCTGGAGCAGGACTGGTGCCAGCGTCTGGTAGAAAAAGGCGCCCTGCGCGATCTGGGCGAAGCCGGTGCGCAATGGCTGCCCACCAGCTCTTCCCGCTCGCTGTACAGCGAAACCAACAGCGACATGATTAAGTTTTCCCTGAGCGTGCGGCTGACCAACTCCGTGCGCACGCTGTCGGTGAAAGAGGTTAAGCGCGGCATGCGCCTGGCGCGGCTGGCGAAAACGGCACGCTGGCAGGAACTTCAGGCGCGCTACCCGACCATGCGCGTGATGCAGGAGGACGGCTGGGCGGGGCTGTGCGATGAGCACGGCGTCGTCCAGGAAGAGAGCCTGATGGCCCTGCGCGTCAACCTGCTGTTCGATACCCCTGAAACGCAAACCAACGTGCTGGTGAGCCTGACCCAGGCCGCGCCGGACGGCGGCGAAAGCCTGCTCGCCGCGGCGGTGCGTCGTCTGAGCCAGCGTCTGGATCTCCCGCTCGCCCAGGCCGCGCGCTGCTGGCTGGACGCTTACTGCGACCGGGTATTGCTTCCGCTGTTCAGCGCCGAGGCGGACTACGGTCTGGTCCTGCTGGCGCACCAGCAAAATATCCTCGTTGAGATGCAGCAGGATTTCCCCGTTGGGCTGATCTACCGCGACTGCCAGGGCAGCGCCTGGACCGAAGGGGCCGACGCGTGGCTGAAAGAGGCAGGTGAAACCGAAGTGGAAAACCGCTTCGGTGAGAGCCAGCTGCTGCGCTACTTCCCTTATTACCTGCTGCTGAACTCTACCCTTGCCGTCACCGCCGCGCTCGCCGCCGCCGGCTTCGACAGCGAAGAGAACCTGATGTCCCGCGTGCGTGACGCGCTGGCGGAACTGCGCACGACGGCGAAGCAGACCCGCTGCCTCGATTACGTGCTCGACAGCCCGACCTGGAACTGCAAAGGCAACTTTTTCTGCTATCTGCACGATCGCAACGAAAACACCATCGTCGATCCGGCGGTGATCTATTTCGACTTT
>AGFT01031199.1_pt1 | contig 10614 bp, 7 predicted proteins | sample 305848 | NCBI WGS metagenome assembly AGFT01 (sample SAMN02954282, study PRJNA62043) | ant fungus garden metagenome | biome: terrestrial; feature: Atta colombica fungus garden; material: fungus garden; isolation source: Atta colombica fungus garden bottom | host: Atta colombica | place: Panama...
CCCGAGAGGGCCTTTTTATTTGCCCGGCGGCGCTGCGCTTGCGCGGGCCTACGGGTTTTGTAGGCCGGGTAAGCGCGAGCGCCACCCGGCATAAACAGCGTAGATCAATCCTTGTCCGTCGCGCTCAGCGTTACGGAGGAGAGGTAGTTCAGCAGCGCAATATCATTATCCACGCCCAGCTTCATCATGGCTGACTTCTTCTGGCTACTGATGGTCTTGATACTGCGGTTCAGCTTCTTGGCAATTTCGGTTACCAGGAACCCTTCAGCGAACAGGCGCAGCACTTCACTCTCTTTCGGTGAGAGACGTTTGTCGCCGTAACCGCCAGCGCTGATTTTTTCCAGCAGGCGGGAAACGCTTTCCGGCGTGAACTTCTTACCTTTCTGCAGCGCGGCCAGCGCTTTTGGCAGGTCGGTTGGCGCGCCCTGCTTGAGGACGATCCCTTCGATATCCAGATCCAGTACGGCGCTCAAAATCGCCGGGTTATTGTTCATGGTCAGAACAATGATCGAGATGTCCGGGAAATGGCGCTTAATGTATTTAATAAGCGTAATCCCATCACCGTACTTGTCTCCAGGCATGGAGAGGTCGGTAATGAGCACGTGTGCGTCTAGTTTTGGGAGGTTATTGATAAGTGCTGTTGAGTCTTCAAATTCACCGACTACATTCACCCACTCGATCTGTTCAAGTGATTTGCGAATACCGAACAGTACAATCGGATGGTCATCGGCAATAATTACGTTCATATTGTTCATGTATAAGGCTACCTTGCTACAGCAAGCTTTTGACGTAGGCGTCAATGTCGCTGATGTATTTTTCAATGCCAGAGGCATCTTTCTCACGAATTAGATGTTCCAGCGTTTCACATAACTGCTTGCCGGGAACCAGATTAAGCATGGCAAACACCCCTTTAAGCCGGTGTGCTGTCTGTGCCAGCGCCGCAAAATCATTCGCGGCGGACTCAGTATACAACCGCTTAACATCATCTGGAACTGTATCAACAAAGAGTGAATAGTATCCGCTGGCATGGAGCTCGGCATTTTCATCGCCACCTAACGGGGACTCCAGAATCTCTTCCTGCGCCAGCTGTTCCTCTATCAGTTGGAGTACAGCGTCCTGCATCGCATTGCTCATATTAAAGTTGACGCGCATCTGGCCGGGGCCGATTTTTCGCACGCCTGGCTCATCATCGCTTAAAAGCAAGCCCGAGGCAGTAAGATTAGACGGATTATCCGTTAAAAACAGATCAAATTGTTGACTTGATAGCCTTTCGTCCGGGGTGATGCAGGCTGCGCCCCAGTTTTCTAACTGGCGCACCACAATATGCCGGATCTCATTCGAGGTGACGTCAACCATCACGACCACGTCGTCCAGCAGACGCTCTTCGTCTTCTTCCTGCGGGTTGGCGGCCATTTTCACGTGCAGGGAATAGCGGGTGCCGAGCGACTCGCGGGTCTTGATGTTCAGGTGGCCGCCAAGCTTGCGGGCCAGCTGATCGCACAGCCAGAAGGTGAGGGCGTTGGCCTTGCCGTAGCGGTCGCTCTGCGTGTCGTTCAGGAACGGGAAGTGCAGGTTATCGATCTCGCTGACGGTCACGCCTTCGCCGGTATCCAGAATGCGGAACGTCAGGCGATCTTCCGCAGACTCATCGGTGCTAACCTCTAGCGTGATCTTGCCTATCTGGGTGGTGATCACCGCGTACTGGATCAGCATGAGCAAGATCCGCCGCAGCGCTTCGCGATCGCCGTGGCGTTCATCGGTGGCGGATAAATGGTTGTTGATCAGCAGCTGCAGCCCTTTACGGCGAGTGACGGGCAGCACTTCAGGCACCACTTCGTCAATCAGATCCTGAATCGAGAACAGGGTAGGCGTTCCCTTCCAGCCGTCGTTTTCAAGCTGGTTGGCGAGCTGAACTTCGTCTACCAGACGAACCAGAGAGTCAGCCTGGTTAGCCAGCTGATGGCCTTCCGGCGTGCTCAGCGCGGCGGCGCGCTCGGCGAGCGCTTTAAGCGGCTGCTTGAAGGCGTCGCCGATATTTTGCATAAACGCGGCGCGGCCCTGCTGGTTCTTCTCGTACAGCCGCTGCGCCTGCTTAAGCTTTTTATTCACCAGCACCTCGCGGTCCTGATCGCGGATAACGAAGATTTGCGTGCGTGACGCGACCTGGCTGCGGAACTGGCGGATTTCGTACAGTTCATTATTTATCGTCGCCTGAATCACGCCCTGGTGCTGATCCGCCATGGTGGTGATGTTTTGCAGATTCAGGTGCGGAAGAAGGTGATCGGCGATTTTATTGCTCATCACCGTGCGGTTGGCCTCCTGATCGTGGACTAGAACGCCCAGCGGCAGCGCGGAGATAATCTCTTCATTAAGCGCACGCAGCACGCGCAGCTCGTTGCTGGTGCCGGTGGATACCGACGAGGATTCGTTTTGACGCCCAGTCTGGAAACGAAACGTGCTGTAGCCAAACAGCGCCAGCGCCAGCAGGCCGATATTCAGCAGCAGCGGCAGCAGGATGTTTTGCAGCGTGTCGAGCAGCAGGGTGCCGAATGGTACCTGCCACACCAGGCGCATGCCGGTTGAGTTTAGCGAGGACGAAATTTCAATCTTCGAGCCGTTAAAGGAAATCGAAACGCTTTCCGCGCCCTCTTTATCTGGCGGCGTGCGCATATTCTGCGTGGTGTTGTCAGGATCCAGGCGGAAGCTGTCCAGCTGCATATCCGGCGGGATCAGGTCGTTAATCGGCAGGTCAAACGCGACGACCGTCGCCAGATGTCCCGGCTGGTTAAAGGTGGTGCGCAGCGTAAAATAGTGCCCGTTTTGCCAGGCGAGACGGCGAAGGGAAGAAAAGCTTTCGCGCTCGTCCAGCGCGTTCGCCTGCTGCAGCATTTCCGCCCTGCGGGAGTCCACGATGCTGCCGATGGTCGTTTCCTTAAAGCCGGACGACAGGTCTTTCAGCGGCAGGGTGGAGATCAGGATCATGCTGTTGTCCTGACCGTTCAGATAATACATCGACCACGGCACCGTCTCTGCGCCCCAGAGGGTGTCGAGATACGATGACATACGCTGCGTCATCTCAAGCGTTGCGCTGTCGTGTGAGCCAAAAATCAGGGCTTCCGTCTTGCGCTGAGGCTTTTCGAGGTAGTAGACGTCCTGCTTAAGGCGCGTCTCCTGCAGGCCATCTCCGGACGCCGTGGCGGGCGCGGCGGCGATAGTGTCGTAAATCTGCCAGGTGGCATAGCGCCACGTGTCGATGCGCTTGTGCACCGCATGGGTGATATCGACAATTTGATAACTCTTATCCTTGAGCCACGCGTTAACCGCGCTCTGGACCATTACCCCCATTGTGACGAGCAGCACCACGATCAATAGAAGAAAGAAACGGGTAATACTTCCCGGTAAAAGAGAGAATTTGCCCGGAGCGGGAGTTTCAGTCTGACTCATTGATATGTTTAACCCATAGTGGCCGCGCGGTAAGGGGATACGGCAGTATAAAGGGTAATACCTGAAATTCCAGCGCCATAGTGGGTGACTCAGGACTTTTTCCGCAGGAATTATCCTGCTTCCGCAGCGGTTTAAATGTGTACAACGGCGGCTTAACCGTACAAATAATTGGCAATCAAGGGGCGGGAATAGCACGAATAAACAAGAAATTAAGTTTTCTGGCAAACTTTTAATCACGAACCGCGCGGGGGAGTGATTTAATTAATAGTCATTATAATTTCAGTGCTATAGCATAAAAAAAGTCATTTTACGTAAAGAAGCGTAAAAAAAAACCGAATGCAGGGCATTCGGCTCAATTAGGGATAAACAGACATTCAAAACTGAATGACGGTAATAAATAAAGTTAATGATGATAGCGAGAGTTATTTTAGAGAAATCAAGCGATTTTGTTTTGTCATTCAGTGCTCTAAAATTGCGCCTTTCAGTTTATTGATATTAAAGGTCTTTTTTATTTTATTGATTATCCGTGCGGTATTTTTAATCCTTGCGTGCTTTGTGAAAGTTCCCTCAAATTTACAATTGGAAACATGTTTATGGATAAATGAAACATCTTCAAAGTTTTCGTATCATATTCCTGTTGGATTATTCTGTATTTTTAAGGACAATGAAAACGCCGACTGGTTAAGAGGGTTGACCAGTAAGCAGTGGTAAATAATAAGGCATATAACAGAGGGTTAAAAAATGAAAGTTAAAGTACTGTCCCTCCTGGTACCAGCTTTGCTGGTAGCAGGCGCAGCGAATGCGGCTGAAATTTACAACAAAGACGGCAACAAATTAGATCTGTACGGCAAAGTTGATGGTCTGCACTATTTCTCTGATGACAAGAGTGCAGACGGCGACCAGACCTACATGCGTCTGGGCTTCAAAGGCGAAACGCAGGTTAACGATCAGCTGACCGGTTACGGCCAGTGGGAATACCAGATTCAGGGTAACTCCGCAGAAAACGAAAACAACTCCTGGACCCGTGTGGCGTTTGCCGGTCTGAAATTCGGCGATGCCGGTTCATTCGACTACGGTCGTAACTACGGCGTTGTTTACGACGTGACCTCCTGGACCGACGTTCTGCCAGAATTCGGCGGCGACACCTACGGTTCTGACAACTTCATGCAGTCCCGTGCAAACGGCGTGGCAACTTACCGTAACACCGACTTCTTCGGTCTGGTGGACGGCCTGAACTTTGCTCTGCAGTATCAGGGCAAAAACGGCAGCGCCAGCGGTGAAGGCCAGACCAACAACGGTCGTGACGAACTGCGTCAGAACGGCGACGGCTACGGCGGTTCTATCACTTACGATCTGGGCGAAGGCTTCGGTATCGGTACGGCTATCACCAGCTCCAAGCGTACTGACGCGCAGAACAACCTGGCCTACGGTAACGGCGACCGCGCTGAAACCTACACCGGCGGTCTGAAATACGACGCGAACAACATCTACCTGGCAGCGCAGTACACCCAGACCTACAACGCAACTCGCGCCGGTAACCTGGGCTGGGCCAACAAAGCGCAGAACTTCGAAGTGGTTGCTCAGTACCAGTTCGACTTCGGCCTGCGTCCATCCGTGGCGTACCTGCAGTCTAAAGGTAAAGACCTGGACAACGGCTACGGCGACCAGGACCTGCTGAAATATGTTGACGTTGGCGCGACCTACTACTTCAACAAAAACATGTCTACCTACGTTGATTACAAAATCAACCTGGTTGATGAAAACGAGTTCACCCGTCAGGCGGGCATCGCTACTGATGACATCGTAGCGCTGGGTCTGGTTTACCAGTTCTAATTCGTTACACAGTATTGCAAGGGGCCATTTGGCCCCTTTTTTCATGCCTTTTAGCGTCTTAAAAACCTCTTTTTTGGTGTACTCTTGCCGCCCTGGCATGAGGATAATAACGAATGGACATGACTTTTTTACGCGCCAGCCTTCTGGCAACGCTTTTTTTCCTGACCGCGTGCGACTCTTCCACGCAAACCGCTAATACCGACGCGCCCGCCGCGACGGTGCTGGAAGGTAAAACCATGGGGACCTTCTGGCGCGTCAGCGTGATGAACCTCGACGGCGCGCGGGCTAGCGAGCTGCGCGACAAAATTCAGGCGCAGCTGGATGCGGACGATCAGCTGCTTTCGACCTATAAAAACGACTCCGCGCTGATGCGCTTCAACCTCTCGAAAAGCACCTCGCTGTGGCCGGTGAGCGAGGCCATGGCGGATATCGTGACCGAATCCATGCGCGTGGGGTACAAAACGCACGGCGCGATGGACGTCACCGTCGGTCCGCTGGTGAACCTCTGGGGGTTTGGCCCCAACAGGCAGCCGGTGAAAACCCCCGACCAGGCCGCCATTGACGACGCCCGCGCCCGCACGGGCCTGCAGCACCTGACGGTAATCAATCAGTACGGCCAGCAGTATCTGCAAAAAGACATTCCCGACCTGTTTGTCGATCTCTCGACGGTAGGGGAAGGATATGCCGCAGACCACTTAGCCGCGCTGATGGCAGAAGAGGGGATCTCACGCTACCTGGTGTCCGTTGGCGGCGCGCTAGTCAGCCGCGGCATGAACGCCAGCGGCAAGCCGTGGCGGGTGGCGATCCAGCAGCCTACCGATCGGCAAAACGCGGTGCAGGCGGTGGTGGACATTAACGGTCACGGCATCAGCACCTCGGGCAGCTACCGCAACTACTACGAGCTTGACGGAAAGCGCATTTCGCACGTGATCGACCCCCAGACGGGTCGCCCTATCGAGCATAATCTGGTTTCCGTAACGGTTATCGCGCCAACCGCGCTGGAAGCGGATGCCTGGGATACCGGGCTGATGGTGCTGGGAACGGAAAAAGCCAAGGAAGTGGTGCGCCAGGAGGGGCTGGCGGTCTATATGATCACTAAAGAGGCGGACGGGTTTAAAACCTGGCGCTCGCCGCAGTTTCAAAGCTTCCTGGTGAGCGATAAAAATTAAAAAGCAAGGTTGCGGGTTTTTCTTCGCTGGCGCTCGGGCAAGGTATGCATATGCTTGTAGGAGGAGTCGATGATGAAACATGTAGCCTTGAGTACCGATGAGGATCGCTGGCTGGCCGTGCTGGCCCGCGATCCGCACGCGGATAATCAGTTTGTCTTTGCCGTGCAAACGACCGGCATTTTCTGCCGCCCGTCCTGCCGCGCCCGCCACGCGCTGCGCAAAAACGTCCGCTTTTATCCCGATGCGCAGCGCGCAATCGAGGCCGGGTTCAGGCCGTGCAAGCGCTGCATGCCGGACAAAACCGATCCGCAGGAGCAAAAGCTGGCGAAGGTGGAGCAGGCCTGCCGCCTGCTGGAAGACGATCCCACCCTGACGCTGGAACGGCTGGCCCGGCAGGTGGCCATGAGTCCTTTCCACTTCCACCGCCTGTTTAAATCCATCACCGGCATGACGCCCAAAGCCTGGCAGCAGGCGGCGCGGGAAAAACGCCTGCGCAGCGCGCTCGCGCACGGTGACAACGTTACCGATGCCGTGCTGGCGGCGGGGTTTCCGGACAGCAGCAGCTACTATCGCAGAGCGGACGCCGCGCTGGGGATGACCGCAAAACAGTATCGCAAGGGCGACGCTGCCGTGCGTTACGCCATCGGTGACTGCTCGCTGGGCCGCTGCCTGGTGGGGGAAAGCGAGCGCGGGATCTGCGCGATACTGCTGGGTGACGACGACAGCGCGTTAATAAATGAACTGGCGTCGGTGTTCCCCCACGCTCGGCCTGAGCCGGTTCTGGGCGAATTTGCCCAGCGGATCGAACGGGTTATCGCCAGCATCGACGGCCGAGGCGTGCCACTGACGCTGCCGCTGGATATCCGCGGAACGGCCTTTCAGCAGCAGGTCTGGCAGGCGCTGCGGGCGATCCCCTGCGGCGAGACGGCAAGCTACCAGCAGGTGGCGCGCAGCATCGGCAAACCGAACGCCGTGCGCGCGGTGGCGGGCGCATGCGCGGCAAATACGCTGGCGATTGTTATTCCGTGCCATCGCGTAGTCAGAAACGACGGGGCGCTGTCCGGCTACCGCTGGGGAACGGCGCGTAAAGCGCAGCTTTTACGGCGCGAAGCCAAAACGCAGGAGGATTAATGCTAGATCTCTTTGCCGACGCCGAACCCTGGCAGGAACCGCTCGCGCCGGGGGCAACGATCCTGCGCCGCTTTGCGCTGTCGCGTGCGGCGGCGCTGTTTGACGCGATCGCGTCGGTCGCCGCGGTCTCGCCGTTTCGCCATATGGTGACGCCGGGAGGCTACACCATGTCGGTTGCGATGACCAACTGCGGCACGCTGGGCTGGGCGACGGACGCGCGCGGCTATGTCTACGCTGAAACCGACCCCGTGACCGAGAAGCCCTGGCCGCCGATCCCGCCTCTGTTTGCGGCGCTGTGCCATGACGCGGCGGTTGAGGCGGGCTACCCTGATTTTCAGCCGGACGCCTGCCTCATCAACCGCTACGCGGTGGGCGCGAAGCTCTCGCTACACCAGGACAAAGACGAGCCGGACCTGCGCGCGCCGATCGTCTCCGTCTCGCTCGGCCTGCCTGCCGTCTTCCAGTTTGGCGGCCTGCGGCGTAACGATCCGCTGAAGCGCCTGATGCTGGAGCACGGTGACGTGGTGGTCTGGGGCCGGGAGTCGCGGCTTTATTACCACGGTATTCAGCCGCTTAAGCCCGGCGATCACCCCCTGACGGGCGAGTTCCGCTATAACCTGACGTTCCGCCAGGCGGGAATAGCGAATAAAAATAAGAATTATTCTTGATGTGCGCGTAAGGCAGTTTACACTGCTGGCTGTTTTTTCCTGTTCGGATTGCTTTGCATGCAACTACTTCTTCTTGTCTGGCGTCAGTACCGCTGGCCATTTATCGCGGTGATGGCGCTCAGCCTCGCCAGCGCGGCGTTGGGTATTGGGCTGATTGCGTTTATCAACGTGCGGCTTATCGAAATGGTCGACACCTCGCTCTCCGTGCTACCGGAGTTTCTTGGGCTGCTCCTGCTGCTGATGGCCGTGACGCTCGGCTCGCAGCTCGCCCTGACCGCGCTGGGTCACCACTTCGTTTTCCGCCTGCGCGGCGAGTTTATTAAGCGGATCCTCGATACCCAGGTAGAGCGGATCGAGCAGCTCGGCAGCGCCTCCCTTCTGGCGGGGCTGACCAGCGACGTGCGCGCCATCACCATTGCGTTCGTGCGTCTGCCGGAGCTGGTGCAGGGGATCATTCTGACCTTCGGCTCCGCGGCCTATCTGGCCTGGCTCTCCACGAAAATGCTGGCCGTGACCGCGCTGTGGATTGTCATCACCATCTGGGGCGGGTTCCTGCTGGTGTCACGCGTGTATAAGCACATGGCGGTGCTGCGGGAAACGGAAGATAAGCTCTATAACGACTATCAGACGGTGCTGGAAGGGCGCAAGGAGCTGACGCTGAACCGCGAGCGCGCCGAGCATATTTATAACCACCTCTACGTCCCGGACGCGCGCGAATACCGTCACCACATTATTCGCGCCGATACGTTCCACCTGAGCGCGGTGAACTGGTCGAACATTATGATGCTCGGCGCCATCGGGCTGGTGTTCTGGATGGCAAATAGCCTCGGCTGGGCCGATACCAACGTCGCGGCGACCTACTCGCTGACGCTGCTGTTCCTGCGCACGCCGCTGCTGTCCGCCGTCGGCGCGCTGCCCACGCTGCTCAGCGCCCAGGTGGCCTTTAACAAGCTCAGGAAGTTTGACCTCGCTCCGTTCAGGGCCGAGTTCCCGCGCCCGCAGGCGTTCCCGAACTGGCAAACCCTTGAGCTGCGCGACGTGACCTTCCGCTACCAGGACAACGCCTTCTCGGTGGGGCCGATTAATTTGACCCTGCACCGCGGCGAGCTGCTGTTCCTGATTGGCGGCAACGGCAGTGGAAAATCGACGCTGGCGATGCTGCTGACCGGGCTGTATCAGCCGCAGTCGGGGGAAATTCTGCTCGACGGCAAGGCGCTGAGCGCGGAGAAACCGGAGGACTACCGCAAGCTGTTCTCAGCGGTGTTCACGGACGTCTGGCTCTTCGACAGGCTGCTCGGGCCGGAAGGGCAGGAGGCTAATCCGGCGCTGGTGGAGAAGTGGCTGGCGCATCTGCAGATGTCGCACAAGCTGGAGCTGCAGGACGGCAAAATCCTCAATCTTAAGCTCTCAAAAGGGCAGAAGAAGCGCGTGGCGCTGCTGCTGGCCCTGGCGGAGGAGCGCGATATCATTCTGCTGGACGAATGGGCGGCCGATCAGGACCCGCACTTCCGCCGCGAGTTCTATCAGGTGCTGCTGCCGCTGATGAAGGAGATGGGCAAGACCATCTTTGCCATCAGCCATGATGACCACTACTTCATCCATGCCGATCGTCTGCTGGAGATGCGCGACGGCAGGCTGAGCGAGCTGACCGGCGACGAGCGCGACGCCGCGTCGCGTGATGCGGTGGCGCGCACGGCCTGAAGCCCTCACCTTAACCCTCTCCCTGAATGGAGAGGGAGTATTCTGTGCCAGGCTGAAATTTGTGGGAATCCCTCACCCCACCGGGAGAGGGGACAAATTGCAGCCCGTATGCCGTTTTTTTATCCATCTCCCGTCGTTGTTTATTCTTATTTACATATCTCCGCGCTATGCTTAATGCCATCTCATTTCATGGATTTATGATTAATGTCGGTATTGAACAAAAACAGCGCAAGGTTGCGCGATCAGGAGCGTGCGCGCCTCATCTGGCTCCTCACGACCGATAAAGCGGTCACCTCTTCGCTACTGGGCAAACTGACCCTGGCTGAGCAATATGATGTCGGCACGTTAGCCGACGATATTGCTGAGGTAGGTGCGCTGGTCGCCCATTTGCCGCCGCCCGATCTGGCGGATACGCTTGAAGCCCTGCCGTCTGAGGAGCGTCACGCCCTGTGGCGTCTGGTGCAGGACCACGAGCGCGGGCAGGTTCTGCTCGAAGCCTCGGAAAACGTCTGGGACGACCTGATCGACGAGATGAGCGACCGCGACATCCTCGATGCGGTTCAGACGCTCGACATCGACGAGCAGATTTACCTCGTGCAGCACCTGCCGCGAAACCTGACGGGACGCCTGCTGGCCTCGCTGCCGGCCGACGAGCGCGCCCGCGTGCG
>AGFT01106826.1_pt1 | contig 10583 bp, 7 predicted proteins | sample 305848 | NCBI WGS metagenome assembly AGFT01 (sample SAMN02954282, study PRJNA62043) | ant fungus garden metagenome | biome: terrestrial; feature: Atta colombica fungus garden; material: fungus garden; isolation source: Atta colombica fungus garden bottom | host: Atta colombica | place: Panama...
CCCGAAGGGCCTTTTTAACGCTGCGATTATTTGTACGCTGACTGGTGAACGCCGACCGCGCGCCCTGATGGATCGTTCATGGATTTGAACGATTCGTCCCATTCGATCGCTTTCGCAGAGGAACAGGCAACGGACGGGCCGCCCGGCACGCACTCGGCCGCGCTTGGAACCGGGAACAGCTCTTCGAAGATCTCGCGGTACAGATACGCTTCTTTCGATCCCGGCGTGTTGTACGGGAAGCGGAAGCTCGCGGTTTCCAGCTGCTGATCGGAAACGTGCTTAGCGGCCACCTCTTTCAGGGTGTCAATCCAGCTGTAGCCCACGCCGTCGGAGAACTGCTCTTTCTGACGCCACGCCACGCTTGCCGGCAGATAGGATTCAAAGCATTCACGCAGGATATGTTTTTCCATTTTGCCGTTGCCGCACATCTTATCCTGCGGGTTGATGCGCATCGCAACGTCGAGGAATTTTTTATCCAGGAACGGCACGCGGGCTTCGACGCCCCAGGCGGACATCGCTTTGTTGGCGCGCGCGCAGTCGAACATATGCAGCGCCTGCAGCTTACGCACCGTCTCCTCGTGCAGCTCTTTGGCGTTTGGCGCTTTGTGGAAATAAAGGTAGCCGCCGAACACCTCGTCGGAGCCTTCTCCGGACAATACCATTTTAATACCCATCGCCTTGATCTTGCGGGACATCAGGTACATTGGCGTCGAGGCGCGAATCGTCGTGACGTCATAGGTTTCAATGTGGTAAATCACATCGCGGATCGCATCCAGACCTTCCTGCACGGTAAAGTGAATTTCATGGTGCACGGTACCGAGATGGTTTGCCACTTCCTGCGCGGCTTTCAGGTCAGGTGCGCCTTCCAGGCCGACGGCAAAGGAGTGCAGCTGCGGCCACCAGGCTTCCGAGCGCTCCTGATCCTCCACGCGGCGCGCGGCGAATTTCTTGGTAATGGCGGAGATCACGGAGGAGTCCAGGCCGCCGGAGAGCAGCACGCCGTAAGGCACGTCTGACATCAGGTGGCTTTTCACGGACTCTTCCAGCGCCTGGCGCAGCTCGGCCTTGTCGGTAACGTTGCCTTTTACCGCGTCATAGTCAAACCAGTCGCGCTGATAATACGAACGGATTTCGCCGTCTTTGCTCCACAGGAAGCTGCCCGCCGGGAACTCTTTAATGGTGCGGCAAACCGGCACCAGGGCTTTCATTTCTGACGCCACGTAGAAGTTGCCGTGCTCGTCGTGGCCCATGTACAGCGGGATGATACCAATGTGGTCGCGGCCAATCAGGTAGGCATCCTTTTCGCTGTCGTACAGGGCGAAGGCGAACATGCCCTGCAGGTCGTCCAGAAATTCGGGTCCTTTTTCCTGATACAGCGCCAGAATGACTTCGCAGTCGGAGCCGGTCTGAAACGCGTAGCGATCGCCATACTCGGCGCGCAGGGCTTGATGGTTGTAAATTTCACCGTTCACCGCCAGCGCGTGCGTTTTTTTCTCGTTATACAGCGGCTGTGCGCCAGCGTTGACGTCAACAATGGACAAACGCTCGTGCGCCAGAATGGCCTTATCGCTGGCGTACACGCCGGACCAGTCCGGGCCGCGGTGGCGCATCAGGCGAGATAACTCCAGAGCCTTTTTACGCAGTTCGCCTGCGTCAGTTTTAATATCCAGTACGCCAAAAATAGAACACATAACCTTCTCCGTTAATGCTGATGCGTTGTGATGTTGCTTGCTTATGAAAATGCCGTAAAAGGGGGAGGGCGCGCAAGGGTTTTACGGCGTAAAACGCAAATAGTGCAACCACGGTTGAGGAATGTTGAAAAAAGAGTATGCGATAGGGGGATTTATTGATGATTATTCAATAAAAGGCTTGTTTTATTAGATGGTGCCGTATGGATTGGCCGCAAAAATAAAAAACCACGCCCTGGGGCGTGGTCTGGGATCAGATAACGTCAATTTCATCGACGGAGGGGTAAATCCAGCTCGGTCGGAACGGCATGCTGTCGATATCATCAATCGTCGAGACGCCGGAGAGCACCAGGATCGTTTCAAGGCCCGCCTGGAAACCGGCCAGAATGTCGGTGCGCAGGTTATCGCCTACGATAACGGTGTCTTCAGAATGCGCCTGCATTTTGTTCAGCGCAGCGCGAATGATCCACGGGCTCGGCTTGCCGACGTAAAACGGTTTACGCCCGGAGATTTTTTCAATGCCCGCGCACAGCGCGCCGCAGGCCGGATAAAAACCGCGCCCGTGGGTGTCCGGGTTGGTGGCGATAAACCGCGCACCGTTGGCAACGAAGAAGGAGGCCTTATGCATCATCTCCCAGTTGTAGGAGCGCGTTTCGCCCACGATGACAAAGTCCGGGTTGACGTCGGTGATGGTAAAACCGGCTTTATACAGCTCATGGATCAGCGCGCCTTCGCCCACAACGTAGGCTTTTTTCCCTTCCTGACGCTTGAGAAAATCCGCCGTCGCCATCGCCGAGGTGTAAAACACGCTGTCAGGCACGTTAACCCCTGCCGTTGCAAAGCGGTTTGCCAGGTCCTGACCAGTCTGGGAAGGGTAGTTCGTGAGCAGAACCAGTGGCATTCCTTTGTCGATGATGCGGTGAAGAAATTCCGCAGCACCCGGCACGGCAACGTTATCGTGCATCAGCACGCCGTCAATATCACAAATTACGTTCTTAATGGTCATGGACATTCCGACATCAAAAAAAGAAGGCGTTACTATAAGATCCGATCAGGATTCCAGCAAATGTTGCAGCAGGCTGCCGTTGAGCATGGCGCGTTTTACCAGCGCAAACGCCCCAATGGCCGAACGATGATCCAGCGTAGAGCGCACCACCGGCAAGTTCTGGCGAAACGCTTTCAGCGCCTGGGTATTGATGCAGCCCTCGATGGCGGGAAGTAACACCTTTTCCGCTTCGACAATTTCACCGGCGATAACCACTTTTTGCGGGTTAAACAGGTTAATGGCGATGGCGATGGTTTTACCCAGATGGCGTCCAACCTGCTCAATCACCTCGCAGGCCAGCGGGTCGCCTTTGTTCGCCGCTTTGCAGATAGGGCCGATCTTGCAGTCATCCAGCGTGACGCGGCTTTGATAGCCCTGCTCCAGCAGGTGGCGCACGCGGTGTTCGATGGCGGCGTTGGCGGCAATCGTTTCCAGGCAGCCAAAGTTACCGCAGTGGCAGCGTTCACCCAGCGGTTCAACCTGGATATGGCCAATCTCGCCGACGTTGCCGTTGCGGCCGATAAAGATACGCCCGTTGGAGATGATGCCCGCGCCGGTGCCGCGATGAACGCGCACCAGAATGGAGTCTTCGCAGTCCTGGCTCGCACCAAAGTAGTGCTCGGCCAGCGCCAGAGAGCGGATATCGTGGCCGACAAAACAGGTCACGTTAAAGCGTTTTTCCAGCGCGTCTACCAGGCCCCAGTTTTCAACCTGGATGTGCGGCATATAGCGAATCACGCCGCTTTCAGGATCGACCAGCCCCGGCAAAATAACCGAGATGGCAATAAGCTCGCGGATCTTGCGCTGGCAGCTCTCGATGAAAAGGGCGATGGTTTTCAGCAGCGCGTGTTCCAGCGTCTCCTGCGTGCGCTCCGGCAGCGGGTAATGCTCTTCGGCGATGGCTTTACTGCTCAGATCGTACAGCGTAAGCGTGGTGTCGTAGCGACCAAGACGCACGCCGATGGCCTGGAAATTGCGGGTTTCGGTGACGATAGAGATAGCGCGGCGGCCTCCGGTGGAGGCCTGCTGATCGACTTCTTTGATCAGGCCGCGCTCAATAAGCTGGCGGGTAATTTTTGTCACGCTGGCAGGAGCAAGCTGGCTTTGTTCGGCTATCTGAATCCGCGAGATTGGTCCGTGCTGGTCAATCAGGCGATAAACGGCCGCGCTGTTGAGTTGTTTTACGAGGTCAACATTACCAATTTGAGCTTGTCCGCCTGGTGTCATACTTTTACTTACTCAGTGACGACCTCGTTACCATTAACGATGGTCTTAATAATTTTATAATCGTGTGTGAACGCCGTCAGGTTTGCAACCATACCCGGCGCAATGCCGCCCAGCTGTTTATCCACGCCGATCGCGCGCGCCGGATAAAGCGTTGCCATACGCAGCACTTCATCAAGGGCGATGCCGCAATGTTCGACCAGGTTGCGCACCCCTTCGATCATCGTCAGGGCAGAGCCGCTCAGGGTTCCGTTCTCGTCCACACAGAGTCCATTACGGTAGTATATTGTTTTACCAGCAAAAATGAACTGGTCAATATTTGCCCCTGCCGGTGCGGTGGCATCCGTGACCAGACAAAGCTTGTCGCCTTTGAGGCGTTTAGCGTTGCGAATGTTGGTGTAATCAACGTGCAGACCGTCCGCGATGATGCCGCAGTACACGTCCGGCTCGTCCAGAATAGCGCCCACGAGGCCCGGCTCGCGCCCGGTGATGTAAGGCATCGCGTTGTAGAGGTGCGTGGCAAAGGTGATCCCCGCGCGGAAGCCCGCTTTCGCCTCTTTCTGCGTGGCGTTTGAGTGGCCGGCTGAAACAACAATACCCGCCGCCGCAAGCTTGCGAATAACGTCTGTACCGGTCATCTCCGGTGCCAGCGTCACTTTGGTGATGACATCGGCGTTTGCACACATGAAATCGACCAGCTCGTCATCCGGCTTGCGGACATAGTCCGGGTTGTGCGTGCCTTTCTTGACCATGTTCAGCCAGGGGCCTTCCAGATGCAGGCCCAGCGCCTGGTTTGGATGTTTCGCCAGGTATTCTCGCATCACGCGAATACCCTGTTTCATCAGGTCATCGCTGCTGGTAATCAGGGTAGGCAGATAGCTGGTGCAGCCCGATTTCTCGTTGGCTTTTTGCATGATTTCCAGCGTTTCAACGGTGACCGCGTCAGCGGTGTCGTTAAACTGCACGCCGCCGCAGCCGTTAAGCTGTACGTCGATAAAACCGGGGGCGATTACTGCTCCGCTGAGTGAGCGCTGCTCAACGTCCGGCGGCAGCTCGGCCAGCGGACAAACTCGTTCAATCAGGCCATTTGCGACAACAATCGCATGGTCATCCAGAATTTCATGGCCGGTATAAATCCGACCGTGGGTTAAAGCGTACATAACGACCCCCGGTTTAAAAAAATGCGACCGCCTCTGAAACGAGAGGCGGTTATTCAATTACAGACCTTTGATGTTTTCTGCTTCCAGCTCGTTGAAGTACTTCAGCGTTTTCACTTTCAGCTCCATCGTGGACGGCTCATCGCACACCACAACGGCTTTTGGATGCAGCTGCAGGCAGCTGATGGTCCACATGTGGTTGACGTTGCCTTCAACGGCAGCCTGGAGCGCCTGCGCCTTCACGCCGCCCAGCACCAGAATCATCACTTCTTCGGCATCCAGCAGGGTGCCCACGCCAACGGTCAGCGCGTATTTCGGCACCTGGTTAACGTCGCCGTCAAAGAAACGGGAGTTCGCGACGCGCGTGTCGTGGGTCAGCGTCTTAATGCGGGTACGTGAAGCCAGGGAAGAGGCCGGTTCGTTGAAAGCGATGTGACCATCGTTGCCAACGCCGCCCATAAACAGGTGGATTTTACCGTAAGAACGGATTTTTTCTTCATACTGACGGCATTCTGCGTCAATATCTGGCGCGTTTCCGTTCAGCAGGTTGATGTTTTCAGCAGGAATATCAACGTGATCAAAGAAATTACGGTGCATGAAGCTATGGTAGCTTTCCGGATGTTCCTTCGGTAAACCCACGTATTCGTCCATGTTGAAGGTCACAACGTGCTTGAAGCTGACCTGGCCCGCTTTGTGCATTTCAACCAGTGCTTTATAGGCGGTCAGCGGAGTGCCGCCGGTTGGCAGACCGAGTACGAAAGGACGATCGGCGGTAGGTTTGAACGCATTAATACGGTTAACGATATGGCGAGCGGCCCATTTACCAACTTGTTCAGCTGTTGCCAGGGGAATCAGTCTCATTGTTCACCTCAAGAGTTAAAGTAGAAAAGTGGGCGGATGACATCGGAACCTGAACTAAGCGTAACCTGGAACCCGTCAGGCTGGATCAATCCGTCTTGATTTTTTGAATGATAAAATAAGTTTTCGCTGTTAGCCAGTGAAAGGGAGGGTTGATAACGATATTTGGTGACAAAACTCACAAAAAAAGGGTGTTTAATTTGCGATACGAATTAATTTTTCACACACTCACGATGCCAGTGAATTATCAACGGTAGTTATAAGCCTGTAACACTATAAAAACATAGTTTAGAACGAGCCTTAAAAAGTGGGTCTCGTAGGGGGAATCGGATGAATATTTTAGGTTTTTTCCAGCGACTCGGTAGGGCATTGCAGCTGCCCATCGCGGTGTTGCCAGTGGCGGCACTGTTGCTGCGATTCGGCCAACCGGATTTATTAAATGTTCCTTTCATCGCGCAAGCGGGTGGGGCCATTTTCGATAACCTCGCGCTTATTTTCGCCATCGGTGTGGCATCCAGCTGGTCCAAGGACGGTGCGGGTGCGGCAGCTCTGGCAGGTGCGGTGGGTTACTTTGTACTGACCAAAGCGATGATAACCATCAACCCGGAAATCAATATGGGTGTGCTGGCGGGTATCATTACCGGTCTGGTGGGCGGTGCGGTCTATAACCGCTGGTCCAACATTAAGCTTCCAGACTTCCTGAGCTTCTTCGGCGGGAAGCGCTTCGTGCCGATCGCAACCGGCTTTTTCTGCCTGGTGTTAGCGGCCATCTTCGGCTACGTCTGGCCACCTGTTCAGCACGCAATTCATGCGGGCGGTGAATGGATCGTGTCTGCGGGCGCGCTGGGTTCCGGTATCTTTGGCTTCATTAACCGTCTGCTGATCCCAACCGGTCTGCATCAGGTTCTGAACACCATCGCCTGGTTCCAGATTGGCGAGTTCACCAACGCCGCGGGTACGGTCTTCCACGGCGACATCAACCGCTTCTACGCGGGTGACGGCACCGCGGGCATGTTCATGTCCGGCTTCTTCCCAATCATGATGTTTGGCCTGCCGGGTGCAGCGCTGGCGATGTACTTCGCTGCGCCGAAAGAGCGTCGCCCAATGGTTGGCGGTATGCTGCTCTCCGTCGCCGTCACCGCGTTCCTGACCGGTGTGACCGAGCCGCTGGAATTCCTGTTCATGTTCCTGGCTCCGCTGCTGTATCTCCTGCACGCGCTGCTGACCGGCATCAGCCTGTTCGTTGCCACGCTGCTGGGTATCCATGCGGGCTTCTCCTTCTCCGCAGGCGCGATCGACTATGTGCTGATGTACAGCCTGCCGGCAGCCAGCCAGAACGTCTGGATGCTGCTGGTGATGGGCGTGATCTTCTTCATCGTCTACTTCCTGCTGTTCAGCGCGGTTATTCGCATGTTTAACCTGAAAACCCCAGGCCGCGAAGATAAAACCGATGACGTGGTCACCGAAGAAGCGAACAGCAACACCGAAGAAGGTCTGGCACAGCTGGCGACCAGCTACATTGCTGCCGTTGGCGGTACCGATAACCTGAAAGCGATTGATGCCTGTATTACCCGCCTGCGTCTGACCGTGGTCGACTCTTCCCGCGTGAACGATGCCGCGTGCAAACGCCTTGGCGCATCCGGCGTGGTGAAACTGAACAAGCAGAGCATTCAGGTGATTGTGGGTGCGAAAGCGGAATCCATCGGCGATGAGATGAAGAAAGTGGTGATGCGTGGCCCGGTTGCCGCCGCGGAAGCAACTTCAGCTCCGGCCGCTGCTCCTGGTGCCGTCAAGCCGCAGGCTGTGCCAAACGCAGCAACCGTTGCCGCGCTGGTCTCTCCCGTCACGGGTGAAGTGGTTGCGCTTGAGCAGGTGCCTGACGAAGCGTTCGCCAGCAAAGCGGTCGGTGACGGCGTGGCGGTGAAACCAACGGATAAAACCGTGGTGTCTCCGGCTGCCGGTACCATCGTGAAAATCTTCAACACCAACCACGCGTTCTGCCTTGAGACTGAAAAAGGCGCGGAAATCGTTGTCCACATGGGTATCGATACCGTTGCGCTGAACGGTCAGGGCTTTACTCGCCTGGTGGAAGAGGGCGCGGAAGTGGTTGCAGGCCAGCCGGTTCTGGAAATGGATCTGGACTTCCTGAACGCCAACGCGCGCTCAATGATCAGCCCGGTCGTGTGCAGCAACATCGACGACTTCAGCGGTCTGGTGATTCAGGCGAAAGGTCAGGTTGTTGCGGGCCAAACGCCGCTGTATGAGATTAAAGGCAAGTAATCGCTCCTGAGTAGAGTTCATGCCTTAAGCGGCGGGGGATAACCTCCGCCGCTTTTTTTTGCTTCAAATGCCCCCATTATTTTCTTCAGAGACGTTTTAAGGGTTGTCACTACGTCCGGCTTATAAGATCATATGCCGTTATACGTTGTTTACGCTTTTGAGGAATCCACGATGAGTGAGGCAGAAGCCCGCCCGAGTAACTTTATTCGTCAGATCATCGATGAAGATCTGGCCAGTGGTAAGCACACCACGGTTCATACGCGTTTCCCGCCGGAGCCGAACGGCTACCTGCACATTGGTCACGCGAAATCTATCTGCCTGAACTTCGGCATTGCGCAAGACTATCAGGGCCAATGCAACCTGCGTTTCGATGACACAAACCCAGCAAAAGAAGACATCGAATACGTAGAGTCGATCAAAAACGACGTGCAATGGCTGGGCTTCAACTGGTCGGGCGACATCTGCTACTCCTCTAACTATTTCGATCAGCTGTATGCCTACGCGGTAGAGCTGATCAATAAAGGTCTGGCGTATGTCGATGAACTGTCCGCTGACGAAATCCGCGAGTATCGCGGCACGCTGACGGCGCCTGGCAAAAACAGCCCGTTCCGCGACCGCAGCGTGGAAGAGAACCTGGCGCTGTTCGAAAAAATGCGTGCCGGCGGCTTCGAAGAAGGCAAAGCCTGCCTGCGTGCCAAAATTGATATGGCGTCACCGTTTATCGTGATGCGCGATCCGGTGCTGTACCGCATTAAGTTCGCGGAACACCACCAGACCGGCAACAAGTGGTGCATCTACCCGATGTACGACTTCACCCACTGCATCAGCGATGCGCTGGAAGGCATTACGCACTCGCTGTGTACGCTGGAGTTCCAGGACAACCGTCGCCTGTACGACTGGGTACTGGATAACATCACCATTCCTGTGCATCCGCGTCAGTACGAGTTCTCTCGTCTGAATCTGGAATACACCGTGATGTCCAAGCGTAAGCTGAACCTGCTGGTCACCGACAAGCACGTTGAGGGCTGGGACGATCCGCGTATGCCGACCATTTCTGGCCTGCGCCGTCGCGGCTACACCTCCGCCTCTATTCGCGAGTTCTGCAAACGCATCGGCGTCACCAAGCAGGACAACACCATTGAGATTGCCTCTCTGGAATCCTGCATCCGCGAAGACCTGAACGAAAACGCCCCGCGCGCGATGGCCGTTATCGACCCGGTTAAGCTGGTGATCGAAAACTACCCGCAGGGCGAAAGCGAAATGGTGGCGATGCCGAACCATCCGAGCAAGCCGGAGATGGGAACCCGCGACGTGCCGTTCAGCGGTGACATCTGGATCGATCGCGCCGACTTCCGTGAAGAAGCGAACAAGCAGTACAAGCGTCTGGTGCTGGGCAAAGAGGTTCGCCTGCGTAACGCCTACGTGATCAAGGCCGAGCGCGTGGAGAAAGATGCCGAAGGCAACATCACCACCATTTTCTGCTCCTACGACGCCGACACGCTGAGTAAAGATCCGGCTGACGGCCGCAAGGTGAAAGGCGTGATCCACTGGGTGAGCGCTGCCCACGCGCTGCCGGTCGAGATTCGCCTGTACGATCGCCTGTTCAGCGTGCCTAACCCGGGTGCGGCTGAAGACTTCCTGTCCGTCATCAACCCTGAGTCGCTGGTGATCAAGCAGGGCTATGCCGAGCCGTCATTGAAAGCGGCTGAAGCGGGCAAAGCATTCCAGTTCGAGCGTGAAGGGTACTTCTGCCTCGACAGCCGCTACAGCACCGCTGAAAAACCGGTGTTCAACCGCACCGTCGGGCTACGCGATACCTGGGCTAAAGTGGGCGAATAATAGCGCCACGCTGGTCAATGAGAAACAAACGCCGCTAATAGCGGCGTTTTTTTATTTAACGATCAGGCCATTATCGATGTGGCTTAATATGCTTCTCGTTAAATCCTGGTCAATGTGGTGCTACTTATTTTATTTAAAAAAAGTTTTAATATTTACTCCTGCTCGAAAAGCTAAAAAATAAGCGTAAATTCCGTGCGCTTCCCCGTGAAAATCACCGTTAGCCCTTGTAAAACCTCACTTCTGCTCAAATGTTACAAAGCACTACTAATTATGTGCACTTCGTCATAATCCTGAGTTTTGCCCTCTAAAAAGCATTGATAATTCGCGTCGCGAAAAATACCCTAAAGACGGTAGTTAATTCGAGGGTATTTCTAACTACCCCTGACCATTAGGTCTTTTATATTTTCGCCGTTTTAGGCGCTTTAATTCGTCAAAGAGGAATAATCTATGCGTACGTTCAGTGGCAAACGTAGTGCGCTGGCGCTGGCTATT